>Ga0116230_10001049_pt1 | contig 25533 bp, 17 predicted proteins | sample S1TSphfallax_3_FD_88678 | JGI IMG/M metagenome (GOLD analysis project Ga0116230, IMG submission 88678) | Host-associated microbial communities from peat moss isolated from Minnesota, USA - S1T2_Fd - Sphagnum fallax MG | ecosystem: Host-associated > Plants > Peat moss > Unclassified | place... | reverse complement strand
TGCCGGTCAAGCCCACTCCCGCCGCTTCTCTGGCCTTCGAGAAACCGGAGTGGCGCGGGCATCTGCGGACCGCCACTCCGAATCTCGCGCGTCCCGCGGACGTTGCCCCGTTACCGGACCTTGAGGCCGCCATCGTGATCATTGGCGGCGGCGTGATCGGCGCCTGTCTTGCCTACGATCTCGCACTCGCCGGCGAAGACGTGCTGGTCGTTGAGCGGGACGACGCCAATCTACAGGCCTCGGGAGCGAATGCGGGTAGTCTGCACGTGCAATTGCTGTCGTTCGACTTCGACCTCGGCAGCGCGGCCGCCGTCAGCCCCGCGGCTGCCACCTTGCGCCTGGGCCCGCGATCGATTGCCCTGTGGCAGGAACTCGCACAAGCCTGCGGCGAGGATTTCGAGATCCGCATCAATGGCGGATTGATGGTGGCCGATACTCCTGAGGCAATGCAATTTCTGACAGCCAAAGCGGCGCTCGAACGCCGCTTTGGTATCGACAGCCACATCGTGGGCGCGAGCGAACTTCGCAATCTTGCACCCGCGCTGTCCGACCGATTGGTCGGCGCCGCATACGCACCGCAAGAGGGCAAGATCAATCCCTCGCGCGCCACCTACGCCGTGCTGAACCAAGCGATCCGTCACGGCGCACGCTTCATCCGCGGTGCCGATGTCACGGCTCTGTCCCCGGATACCGGTGGCTGGACAATACGAACCTCGCGCTGCCGTATTCACGCCGGACGTGTAGTCAATGCGAGCGGCCCTTGGTCGCGGGATCTGGGGCGGCTGGTCGGCATCGATCTTCCCGTCCACAGCGCACCCTTGCAAATGATCGTCACGGAACCGGCGCCGCCGCTGCTCCAGCATCTGGTCGCCCACGCCAACCGCCATTTGAGTTTGAAGCAATCCGCGAGCGGCGGCCTGGTGATCGGCGGCGCGTGGACCGCCGCCTATGACGCGGCGCGGCGCTTCATCGGCGTCACGCGGCCGAGCGTCGAGGGTAACCTATGGGTCGCCCAGCAGGTGCTGCCGCAGCTGGCGGGCCTGCAGGTGCTGCGCGCCTGGGCCGCCATGAACGTGGACATCGACGGCGCACCCATCATCGGGCCGGTGCCGGGCCTGAGCGGGTTCTACAACGCGGTCACGTCCAACGGCTACACCTTGGCACCCATCGTGGCGCGCATGACTCGCGACTTGCTGCTGCACGGCGGCTGCGAATATGACCCCACGCCGTTTTTGCTGACACGGTTTTGAGACGGCGCATGATCGTCATCGAAAAAGTCAGCAAGCGCTATGGGGGATTTCAGGTATTGCACGACTGCAGCACCACGGTTCGCAAGGGCGAAGTGGTTGTGATCTGCGGACGTTCGGGCTCGGGCAAATCGACCCTCATCAAATGCGTCAATGGTCTGGAGCCGTTCGATACGGGCCGGATCGAAGTCGATGGCCACGATGTCCGTGCGCCGAGCACCGATCTGCCGGCCCTGCGCAGTCGCATTGGCATGGTGTTCCAACATTTCGAACTGTTTCCCCACCTGACCATCTTGCGGAATCTCACGCTGACGCAGTGCAAAGTACTGCGGCGTTCGCCGACCGAGGCCGAGGATAAGGGGCTGGTGCTGCTGCGCCGCGTCGGCTTGACCGCACAGGCAGACAAGTACCCCGCCCAACTGTCCGGTGGCCAGCAACAGCGCGTGGCCATCGCACGCGCGCTGGCGATGGACCCGATCGCGATGTTGTTCGATGAGCCGACGTCGGCGCTCGATCCCGAAATGACCACGGAAGTCCTCGATGTCATGGTGCAATTGGCGGCCGAGGGCATGACCACGTTATGCGTCACCCATGAAATGGGCTTCGCGAAAAAAGTCGCACATCGCGTGATCTTCATGGATCACGGGCGCATCATCGAAGACTGTTCGAAACACGAGTTCTTCAACACGCCGCGCTGCCTGCGGGCGCAATCGTTTCTCGCCAAAATTTTGCACTACACCGCAGGATCCGATCCATGAGTTTGCTACGCATCACCGCCGGCGGGCATCAGTTCATTGCCGTGACACATCCGGCCGCACCGCGCACGGTTGCCGCCTTCGAGCAATTGCTGCCTTACCGCCAGAAAATCATCCACGTTCGCTGGAGCGGCGAAGCCTGTTGGATACCGCTCGGCGACTTCGATTTGAAGACTGGATTCGAAAACCATACCAGCCACCCTTCGGTGGGGGATATCCTGTTTTATCCGGGAGGCTTCAGCGAGACAGAAATCCTGCTGGCCTACGGGAGTTGTTGCTTCTCGAGCAAAATGGGCCAATTGGCCGGCAACCATTTCCTCACCGTCGTCGAGGGACGGGATAATCTTAGGCCGCTCGGCGTCGATGTGCTGTGGCACGGCGCCAAGGACATTCTTTTCGAACGAGCTTAACGCGCATCCTACAGAATGCCGGAAATACGGCCCCCCAAACGGCACGGAAGGATGCACCCTCCCGTGCCGGCGTGACGTCTAGTAAGGCACCGCGCTCTTTCGAGTAATGACGTCTCGATCTTCAGATCGCGTTCCCGGGCCTCCCTGCATCGCCGATGGCCCCTTGAACGAAAACGCTAATATAAGAAGGCCAATGAACGGCCCTCCAATGATCCACAGCGGAATTAATGTATCACTCATGACCGGCTCCTGGCTTGCGTAACGACAAACCCAAGCCTAATGATTCAGCACCGCGCTGCCACTCAATACGGTGACAAGCTCTGAAGGATAATTGCCCCTTATCCGTTGGGCAAAACGGGAATTCGCGCGCCCACGTTGTGAGACATTGCGGGGTCGCCTCCAAGAGGGCCCACCGGTGCATTCCGGGACTTGTCCAGATGGGTTAGGCTCATCGCCCGTTCGACGATCGTCGGGCACTTGATCGGGCAGGGGATTTTGCGGACTTTCGGTTGGCATCACGACACCTCCTATTGAAAACTTATCTCAACACGGCATTCGATTACGATAAAGACGAGTATGCGATTAAGAAGAGGCGCCGGGCGTCGCGTGTCGTCAGCAAATGCCGATACTGCGAGGTCGGGTGGGATCCGTCGTACGGCCGGACGCTCCTTTTGCCCACTGACCGTCAACTGTCGAATCGGGATAATCATCGCAACATTAAAACAGGCGAGATATGACCATGACTGACCGCGCGGCCGACCTCTTTCATTCCTCGGGATCACCGACCGACACGAGCGCCGACTCGAACGCTTCGGAGGCCGGCATGCTCAAATCGGTCGGTTTTGCCGCCAAGCACTCGTTCAGTAATCTAAAACGGTTTGAGTTCGAACGTACGCCCGCCAAGGCAAATGAGGTAGAGCTCAAGGTTCTATTTTGCGGCGTGTGTCATTCGGACATTCACCAGGTCAAGAACGAATGGTCCAACACGGTCTACCCCTGTCTTCCGGGACACGAGGTCGTCGGAAGAATCACGCGGATCGGCGCCGGCGTGACTCAGCATCGCGTCGGTGACTTGGTGGGCGTGGGATGCATGATCGACAGCTGCGGCGCCTGTGGTCCCTGCCAGGTGGGTGACGAGAATTACTGTGAAGGCCCGAATAGCTGGCTCGCCACGTACAACGGCCCGATGATCCCGACGGCGAAGGCGCCGGGAGGCGTGAACACTTATGGTCGTGATAACACTTATGGCGGTTATGCCAACAATTTGGTTGTGAAAGAGAAGTTTCTTCTGAAAATTCCGGCGGCCCTTCGCCCCGAAGTGGCGGCGCCGATTCTATGCGCCGGGGTCACGACGTATTCGCCGCTCAAACACTGGGGCGTCAAAGCGGGGCAAAAAGTCGGTGTCGTGGGCTTTGGCGGATTGGGGCATCTTGCGTGCAAGATCGCCAAGGCCATGGGCGCCGAGGTCACGGTCTTCACCCACACCAAAGAAAAACTTGACGAAGCTCGCAACTTCGAAATCTCCGCAGTTTTGGAGAAAGATAAAGACACAATGGCGCGGTTGACGTCCAGCTTCGATTTCATTCTCTCGACCATTCCCCAGAAGCACGACATCAATCCGTTCATCGAACTCTTGAAGCGCGATTGCACGCTATGCGTCGTCGGCGCCCTCGAGCCGTTGGAGCCGGTCAACAACATGCAGGTGGCGTTTCATCGCAAGGCGGTTGCCGGTTCATTGATCGGTAATCTCGCCGACACGCAGGAAGTGCTCGACTTTTGCGCGGCGCATCAAATCTCCCCGGATATCGAACTCATCAATATCGAGGAGGTCAACGACGCTTACGACAAAGTGGAGAAGGCGGATGTCAGGTTTCGCTATGTCATCAATATGGCCTCCCTCGAAGCGGGGGCTCCCCCGTAGGCTGTACCCTCGAGTTCCCACTGCATCAACGAGTGCAGTAATGTTACCCTGACGAGGGATGTACAACGTTTTCAAGAGCCTCCACATCATGGGTGTCGTGCTATTGCTCGGCAATGTGATTGTAACGGGCCTCTGGAAAACATTGGCGGATCGCACTCGGCTGGCGCCCACGGTGGCCTACGCTCAACGACTGGTGATTCTGACCGATTGGATTTTCACCGGCGGCGGTATCGGGCTCATTCTATTCGGGGGTTACGCCATGGCGCGCAGCGCCCATCTCTCCCTGCTCCACACCCGATGGCTGCTCTGGGGTCAGGCGCTGTTCGGTCTATCGGCGCTGATCTGGATGTTCGTCCTGGTGCCCGTGCAAGCGGCGCAGTCACGATTGGCGCAGCGCTTCGCGGCCGGCGGAGACATTCCTTTGGCTTACTGGAAATTATCCCGCCGCTGGCTAGGCTGGGGTGTCCTTGCGACCTTGCCGCTCGCGATCATTGTCTGGGTAATGGTGCTGAAGAACTGAGCTTATCGCGGGAACGAGCGCTGCGATACAACCCCAACCCTAAGGCGGCGAAGCTCAGCAGGAAGCCAAAGGCGGTAATGGCGACGATCGGCGGTCCCAAGCCCACCTCGAGGCCGAAAAAATACTTGTTCGCCACCGAAACCGCCGTCGGCCCGAGCCCTGCCCCCAGCGCCACGTTCAGCAAGAATGCGATCGACATCGCAAGTCCGCGCGATCCACTCGGCACGACGTCGAGAATCGCCGAGAAGCCGACTGCCGTGACGATGCCGGACAAAGCGTAATACAGGGGCACTCCCGCCATGACCCAGGCGAAACCCGCGGTATTCATCATCAATGAGGCGGGCAGGATGAGCAAGCTGACGACGAGACTGGTTTGCAGCTTACGCCGCCACCCGCCGGTCAGAGATGCGCGGTCAGCAAGTGCGCCGCCGATGAGTACGCCGCCGCCAAAGCCGATGGTCAGCAACGCACCTAGTTGCAAACCGATCTCGGCCGGATCCTTCGCGAAATTCCGAATCAGCAACGTGGGCGCCCATGCCCCGACCGCGTTATCGACGAACGATGCCGCCGCAATCGATACATAGACCGGGGCGACCGCCAGGGGGATCGCCGCTGCGCTCTCCGGCGCATCCATTTCCGTCGTGCGCCGCACGGGTTCGCGGATCAGCATGACGAGGGTTGCCCAAAGAAACCCAGGTCCGCCGACCAGCAACAGCACCATTCGCCATGGCGCGTACAGACCGAGCCAGTTGCCGGGTAGCGCGTACGCCTCGATCAAATGCAGAACGGCACCGCCGATCAGAATGGCGACCCCGCTACCCATGGCAATGCCACTCAAGAACAAGGCGACCGCGGTGCCGCGCCGTTGCGGCGGAAAATAATCACTGATGATCGAAATCGCCGACGGTGCGAGCGCCCCCTCGCCCAGGCCCACGATGATACGACTCAGGAACAGCTGCGCGAAATCCTGCGACAGGCCGCAAGCAATGGACCCGGTACTCCACACGACGACGCCGGCGAGAATGAGATTGCGGCGGGAGAAGCGGTCCGCCAGCATACCGAGCGGCACACCCGCCGCCCCATAGACCAGCGCAAAGGCGATGCCGAGCAGCAGACTCATTTGAGTATCGCTGATGGCGAGGTCGGTGCGGATCGGGTCGACCAGCAGACTCAATACTTGCCGGTCGGTGAACGACAGCACCGCCGTCCCAATCAGAATGGCAACGACCGTCCACGCGTAAGAACGGCGTGGGTATTCCGCGGGATTCATCTGCTGGGTTTCGCGTCGCACTCAGTGCGCCAGTCGATCCGTCCCCTGCAGTCGAACAATCGCGCGCGCCGCGCTAGCCACCCGCCGCGCGGTGGATCGCCTTGCGCGCCCGATCATACGTGCCGCAGCGGCAGATGTTGGTCATCGCTGTATCGATGTCCGTATCGGTTGGGTGTGGCTTGCGCTTGAGTAGCGCCGCCGCGGTCAAGATCATGCCCGACTGACAATAACCGCATTGTGGGACGCTTTCCGCGATCCAGGCCTTCTGCACGGGATGCGACTTGTCGGCCGACAATCCTTCGATGGTGGTGATGGACTTGCCGGCCACCGCGCTCAAGGGCAGCACGCAGGAGCGCATGGGCTCGCCCTCGAGCAGCACCGTACAGGCGCCGCAGGCGCCGATGCCGCAGCCGAACTTGGTCCCGGTGAGACCTACATCGTCACGGATCACCCAGAGCAACGGTGTGTCGCCCTCCGCATCCACTTCGTGCGCCTTGCCGTTGATGGTGAGTGTCATCATGACCTCAAGCCCTCGCGACCGAGAAGGTGAATCCATGTTTGGAGAGCGGCAACGAGCGCACGCGGGTACCCGTGGCCGCGTAGATGGCATTGGCCAACGCGGGTGCGATCGGCCCCGTCCCGGGTTCACCGATACCGCCGGGGGGCGCCGTACTCGGCAGAATGTACGACTCCGTCCGCGGCATCTCGGCCATCGTCAACATGGGGTAGTCGGTGAAGTTGCTCTGCTTCACGGCGCCATTCTCCAGGGTGATCTCGCCGCGCAGCACGGCCGCGAGGCCGTACACCATGCCGCCCTCCAGCTGCGCACGGATGTTGTCGGGGTGTATCGCCACGCCGCAATCGATGGCGGTGACGACCTTGTGCACGGTGACGGCTTGGTCCTTGACGGTGACGTCCACCACGGAACCTATGTAGCTGCCGAAGGCTTCGAACGCCGCAATCCCGAGCGCATGCCCCGGCTTCGCACTACCCCAGCCGCTCTTCTCGGCAACGGTGTCGAGCACGCCCAAGAGCCGTGCGGCATCCGGATGCAACAACATCGACCGCCGAAACTGATAGGGATCCTGGCCCACGCTGTGCGCGATCTCGTCCATGAACCCTTCGAGCATGAAGGGGTTGTGCGACTCGTTCACCGAGCGCCAGAATCCGAAGCGCACGCCGATGTTTTTATCGACGCCGGTGACGCGCAGGTTCGGAATGGCATAGCTCAAATTGTAGACGCCTTCGGTATAGAAGGGCGGTCCCGGGAAGGCGAAGGTCGGCTTCGATGCCGTGACGATGTTGCACTCGAGTGCTTTCAACCGCCTGTCACCGTCGAGTGCCGCACGAAACTTGATGGCCGCCGCCGGGCGGTAGAAATCGTGCTGGATGTCTTCTTCCCGCGTCCACACCAGCTTCACCGGTTTGCCCGCGGCTTTGGCTGCGGCAGCCGCCTGCGCCACGAAGTCCGCCTCGCCGCGCCGGCCGAAGCCGCCGCCGAGATACAGCGTATTGACCTTGATCTTGTCCGGCGCCAGCCCAAGCACTTCAGCGGCCGCGTGCTGCACCGCCTGCGGCGACTGCGTGCCGCACCAGACCTCGGCCGCGGCTCCGTCCGTGCTGACCGTGCAATTCATGGGCTCCATGCAGGCATGCGCCAAATACGGCACCTCGTACACCGCCTCGAGCGTGGGTGCACCGGCCGCTTGCGCCGCGGCCACGAACGAGGAACCGGCGCCGGGCGATGCGGGCCCGGTCGACGCCACGTTGGCGAAGGCGGCATCGACGTTGCCGTCGTCGCGAGCCACGATCCCCTTTTCATTGAACCCGTCTTGCAGGCGCTTGGACACCGTCGCACTATCCACGCCGGCCAGCGCCCCCAAGTCGTAGTCCACGGTCACCAACGCGAGCGCCTTCTTCGCCTGCCAATACGACCTAGCGACGACGATGACGCCGTCGGGCAGCGCTACCGTGGTGTGGAAGCCCGGTGCCGCCTTGGCCTTGGTGTCGTCGAAAGACTTGAGCTTGCCGCCGAGCGTAGGACACGTTTTCACAGCGCCATAGAGCATTCCGGGCAGTTTTACGTCGATGCCGTACCGGGCACTGCCGTCGACTTTGTCCGCAACGTCGACGCGCAGCGGTGAGGTCCCGATGAGCGCAAACTTTCCGCTCTTGAGCTTGGGCTGCCCAGGCACCGGCAAAGCGGCCGCGGCGGAGGCCACGCTGCCATAGGTGCAGCTTCGGCCCGAGGATGCATGCGTGATGACGCTATTCGCGGCCGAGCATTCCGCCGCGGGTACTCCCCACTTCGCAGCAGCCGCGGACATCAGCATCTCACGCGCCGCGGCACCCGTGCGACGCAATTCGACGTACCAGCCACGCACCGAAAAGCTGCCCGCCGTGACCTGTACCCCGAAGAGGGGGTTGTTGAACACCGCCGCGGCGGGCGCATCCTCGACCTTGACTCGATGCCAGTCGCCGTCCAGCTCTTCCACGAGGATCATGGGCAATGCCGTGTGACCACCCTGCCCCATTTCCACGGACGGCGACACGAGCGTGATGGTGTCATCTGGCGCGATGTGCAGGAACGCCGCAGGCGCGCGCGGTGGCACCATTTTGGCCGCCGCAGCAGGGGCGTTTTCCTGTCCGACGGCCTTGGCCGTCGGCAGGTAGATTCCGAGCAGGAGCCCGCCGCCAACGCCGACGGCACCGTGGATGAAGTCGCGGCGGGTGACGCCGGGCGCATGACCGGTGAAACGGGACGAAGCGATACGTGGCGGCATGAGAGTCTCCTTGGCGTCGGTGGCAAGAAACCGTGCCTGTTGGCGAGTATAGCGGGATGCACGGTTGCGGGCGACGATTCCCGCATTCCGTATTCGTTTCATCATGCCGGGTGGCGGACCCTTGGCTATCGAGAACGGTGTGTCGCCGCCATAGCGCCTGGCCTGCACGAGGCAGGTCTGTGCGCTCCAGTCCGTCGGCGCTGCGATCCCACCAGGCACCCGTCGCAAGCCGCGCAACGCCGGGCATGATGTCCTCAGTGACGATCGCACCCGCGAGGCAGCGGCCGCGCCCGTTGAACAACTCGACCAGATCGCCGTCCGCAATGCCGCGCTCGGCCGCAGTGTTCTTGAGGGGTACCCCGCCAAAGGTCACGAACAGCTGCGTGTGTTCCGCGAGTACTGACCAGGAGGTGTGCGAGGCATTGCTGTCATCCATGTCGGTGACGATGTGCGGCATCAACGCACGTCCCGCGCCGAGGCTATAGCTGTCGACGATCCGAACATAGCCGCCGCAAATATTCAAGAAGCGATGCAACTGTTCCACGGCACCTGCACGAAAGGATCGATGCCGCGCCGCTCTGGCGCGGCGCCCGGTCCGTGCTCGAGCCAGCTCTTGCGTACCGCCGGTCTGGCGATTCGGAGTCGGGTGACGGATGGATCGAATTGGTCGAGTCCGATTGGCGATGGATCCGGATCACGCGCGAGCCGTATTGTATGCCGATCAACCGATTACCGAGCACCATACGGCGCGGAACGACGGCCTCCCGCAGTTGCGCGATGCAAGGCCGTTTGTAATTCCTCCAGTCCAAAGGGTTTGGACAGCAGCGGAGCACTCGTAAATTTTTCCGGCACGCCGGACATGCCGTTCCCGGTGGCAAAGATGAACGGGATCGCCCTGCCCTTCATTGCCTGGGCTATTGGGAAGCTCAATTGGCCGTGCAGATTGACGTCCAACACCGCCACGTCGATCGCCGTGGTATTCACCTTGACCAGGCCCTCCTCCAACTGCGCAGCGGTTGCTACCACCTCGCAGCCGAGCGTGTCCAAAAATTCCTCGATCAGCATGCAAATGAGCGAATCGTCCTCGACGACCAGCACCCGGACTCCTGCAAGCGTCACGACGCGTCGCCTAACAAAACGGGTGAATTGGCCATCCGGAAAGAATACGCAATTGGGTAGCGCTGCGCTGTCAGCACAAACGCCAGCTCGCCCAGACGTAATTCCCCTAATTTCCATGATTTCGCTGCGGGTTTGCGTGGTGTGGTATGGTCTGCAGCCATGAAAGCAACAGCCCATGTTCAAGTCGACAACGCTTGGGTGAAGGTGACCGAATGGCGCTTTGCGCCCGGTGCCGAGACCGGACATCACGTGCATGAGCACGACTACGTGGTCGTGCCGTTGACCACCGGCCTATTGCGGCTGGAGGAACCCACGGGAGTACGGGAGGTGATGCTCGAGACGGGCGCCTCGTACGCGCGTACTCAAGGCGTCGCGCACAATGTCATCAACGCCAACGACCATGAGTTCCGCTTCGTCGAGATCGAGTTACTACGTCGATCCCCAGCCCTCTGATGCCCGCGGCGGGTCGCGAGGTGCTAATCGGTATCGATCTAGGCGGTACGAAGATCGAAGGGGTCGTTATCGACGCCGCTCGGCCGGAAGTGGCGCTGAGACGATTACGCATACCCACTGATCGCGATAAAGGGTATGACCATATCTTGGATCGTATTTGCGGACTGATCGAAGTCCTGAGCGCCACCTGCACGGAATCGGGCAACTCTGCCGTCGGCATTGGCACGCCGGGAACCTGGGATCCCTTGACACAAACCCTGCGCGGTTCGAATACTCAATGTCTGAACGGCAGACCGCTGCGTTCAGATCTCGAGAGCAAATTGGGCAGATTGGTGAGCATCGAGAACGACGCCAATTGTTTCGTCATGGCCGAGGCCACCTTGGGATCTGCGCGCGGATATGAGACCGTATTCGGCATCATTGTGGGAACCGGCTGTGGTGGAGCGTTCGTGGCGAACGGCCGCCTCCTCAGGGGTCGTCATGGAATCGCCGGGGAATGGGGACAATTGGTGGTCGAACCCGGAGGTGATTTATCGCCCCATGGCACCCGGGGAACGTTGGAAACCTACATCGCCGGCCCGTCGCTCGAGGACTTTTACCACAGAGAATCCGGGAACCGACGCTCCTTGATGGAAATCGCCGCTCGTGTGCTGGAGGACGATGCGGCTCGACTGACCATGGAGCGCCTCGAATGCTATTTCACCAAGGGTCTTGCGGCGGTCGTTGATATTTTCGATCCTCACGCCATCGTGATCGGCGGCGGGGTCGGCAACTGCGACGCGCTTTATTCGGACGCAATGCGAGGCCGTTTGACCGCCGCCATCTTTGCGCCTTCATTCGAAGCCGCCATTCTGCGGCCCGCCATGGGCGATAGCGCCGGAGTGTTCGGTGCGGCGCTGCTGACACGCCGCGACGGGTGATGGCTGACAACCCCGCATAGCGCTGCCGAGATCATCTGAACTTGAAGTTCAAATCGACCCCGGCAGTACGTGGCTGATTCACGGCGATTCGGTTGTAATCGGCGAGATTGGTTGCATCCTGCGTGATGTTGTTCAGCAGCGCTCGCTTGTCGGTGACGTTGTTGATGAAGAGCACCGCGGACCAGCGGTCCGCCTGAATACCCGCGCGGACGTTGGTCAAGTCATAAGATGGGAGCGTATTGACGTAGTAAGTTTCATCCGTGCGGCTACCGGTGTAAGTCGTCTCGCCTCGCGCCGTTAAATCCAATGCGTCTGTCATTTTGTGCCGGTAGACCAACGCCAGGGTGCCGGTCCATTTCGGCACCTCTTGGATCGGGGTGCCCGGATTGAAACCGGCATCGACGAGGCTCGTGCTCACCAACGCCGCATGTGAATACGAGACGTTGGCGGAGGCCTCGAGATCGTGCGCCACGATGGTGTCCACCTCGAGTTCGCCGCCGTAGACGTGGGCATCGCCGGCGTTCGCCGTGTAAACGTACCCGCAGCTGCTCAGCGAATTGGTCTGCTGGACGCCGATCCAGCTCTCGAAATACGTCGCCGCGTTGACGGTGACGCGATTATCGGACGAGCGCCACTTCTCGCCGAGTTCGTAGCTCCAGACGCTATCTGACTTGAATTGTAGCGGCCCCGCCACGAAGGCTCCGTTCGAGTTGTACTCGGCCTGCAGCTGCGCCTCGCACGAAAGCGGACCCGAGGTTGGCACCGGACCCGTTCCGCCGCCGGGGCGAAAGCCCTTGGCTGCTGTCGCATACACGAGAAAATCCTTGTCGAATTGATAGGAAAGCGTGACCTTCGGCGTCACGCCCTGTTCGTTCTCGGAGGCCGTCTGGACGACTGTCGATGTGAGTCCGCCGAACTGATCGAGGTAAACGGCCGAATCGTAGTGATAGCGGCGCGCACCCACCGTGACCGAGAAGGGCTCGGTGATGTTGTAGGTGACCTCACCGAACACCGACTGCTGCAGGATTTTGAAAGGCGTGTAATAACTGAACAGATCATTCGTCCCAATATCCGGATTCGAGGCGCCGCTCTGGGACGGAAAAACAATATCCCAAGGCGATACGAAATCGGAATAGAAATAGCCGATCAGCCACTTTAGACGGCCGTCGCCAACCGATGACACGCGCAACTCCTCGGTGGTCTGATGCGACTGATTGTCCTCCTCTGCGTAGGACTGACCCAAATTGCCGTTGCCCGGACCGAAGCCGGTGATCCCGATGCCCGCCGGCAGGAGGGCGGTGGTCCAGGACTCTGCGGTGTCCTGGATGAGCGGCTCGTGCCGTGACCAGTATGCCGTCGCTGAACTCACCTCGAAGGCATCGGTGTGGTATTTGACGCTCAACGCCTCGAGCTTGAACTCGTCGTGGTACCGTTCCGGCGTGTCGAACGGCTGATAGAAGGCGTCGGTTCCCGGGTTGCTGTCGATGTACGGCAGACCGCCGGAATGCAGCTTCTGGTAGAAATAGCTCGGTGTGATCGTGAGCCCGTCGATGGGTTTGAACACCGCGCTCAAGCGTACGCTCGACTTCTCGACGTCGTTGACGTCGTGATACTCCGTGGCAATGGGGGCTGCAAGCACGTTGCCGCGGACCGTATAGTTGGCGGACGGTAACGGGAACTGTCCCGGCGCGATCACGACGCGATCAATCCAGCCCGCATCGTCGCTATAGGAGCCGACGAGGCGCAGCGCGGCCTTATCGCTCCAAAACGGCAGGTTCACCATGCCATTCTCGGCATGATCGAAGCCGCCGTGATCGGTGTCTGCGAATTTAATTTCCCCCGATGCCTCGAACTTCTCGGGATTCGGTGGATTGGACACGACCTTGATGGTGCCGCCCATCGAGCCCGAGCCATACAAAGTACCTTGAGGACCGCGCAGCACCTCCACACGACTCAGATCGTAGAGGTCGGGTGAAATCACGATTTTTCCCTCGTTGGTCGCCGCCGGAGCTGTCAACGACGTATCGTCGAAGTAGAAACCGACGGTCGGGGAATTACCGCCGTTGGAAGCGACGCCGCGCATCTCGAACTCGGTCATCCCGGGACCGCTCGAGCGCATCGACACGCCCGGGACCGTCTTCATGAGCGAGGCGAGATCCGTGAAGCCGCGATCCTGAATGTCGGCACCCGAAATCGCGGTGATGCTGATGGCGGTGGTCTCGATCGTCGCTTCCCGCTTGGCCGCGGTGACGACGATTTCTTCGAGCTGTCCAGCATCGTCACGCGTCGACTGTTGCGCCTGGGCGGTCTCGCCGAGCGTTCCGGCCAGCGCCACGGCGCCGCAGAGAATGACGGCGCCGTCCAATTTTACTCTTTTCACTTTGTCTCCCTTTTGCAACACGAATCATCGACCTCTGCTATTGTCTGCGAAGTGGCCCGCCGACTGCAATGCGGCGCAGAGTATCGGCTCGATACGGCTTTACGGGGCTGCACTCGCGGCGAGTTCGACGCCGCGCAGCATCCGGTCGAGTGCCGCACGGTCGAAGTAGCGTCCGGCCAGGACCACCGCGCGGATCTTCTTCGTATTGGCGATGTCATCGAGCGGATTGGCGTCGAGCATCACCAGATCAGCAACCTTGCCGCGTTCGACGGTACCCTGATCCGCCAGCGTTCCTAAGAACTTGGCCGGATTGAGTGTCGCCGTCTGCAACGCCTGCATCGGCGTCAGTCCCGCGCGCACGAACAGTTCAAGTTCCTGATGCAGGCTGAAGCCGGGAAATACGTGGACGCCGGCAGCCGTGTCGGTTCCCGCCATGAACGGCACCCCAGCGCGGAACATGGCGAGCGTCATGTCGAGTTCCATTTGTACGAATTTCTTGCGTACCGGCAATGGATCGGTGTCCATGTCCTTCAGGATGTCCTTGACGAACATGGGCCAGGTCCGGTCCTTCCACGCGGCCGGGGCATACTTGGTCAGCGGGTCGTGGCTCAAGTCGATGTCGTCCACCAACCATTGTCCGCGCTCCCAGACGAGGGTGGGTACCTGCCACGTTTGATTCTTCACCATAAGGGCGATCAGGGCCTGCGCACGCGCAGGGTCATAGGTCTTGACGTTGAGACCCAAGCCTTTGGGGCCCTTGATAAGCTGGTCCTCGATGGTCGAGCATCCTTCGAAAATCCCGGTGAAATGCTCGATGCTCTTCTGACCCGCGTTGGACGCTTCCGAAGCGCGCACCGCATCCGGCACATGACCCACGAAAACGATACCCAACTTCTTGGCCTCGTCGGCCGCAGCGAAGTATCCATCGCGCGGAATCAGCGATTGAATCTTGATAAAGTCGACCCCCCGCGACTTCAGATCGTCGACCACCTTGCGCCCCTGCGCGGCATTCGCGACCGGCGCCGAACTCGGAAAGCGCGGCACAGGACCGTCCAGCATGGGACCTGCGATGACCATCCTCGGCCCGAGCAAGCGCCCCGCCGCGATCGACGAACGCCATACCTTGAGCACGTCCAGATCGCCGCCCATATCGCGCACCCCGGTCACGCCATTCGCAACGAACAGAGGCAGCACGACCTTCTCGTTCCGCGGCAACCAATCGCCGAACACGGTGTGCACGTGCATGTCCCACAGGCCCGGAATCAAGTATTTGCCCGCGCCATTGACGGCAATCGCATCAGCAGGGCTCTGGATCGCAGCGCTCTTGCCGAGCTCGACGATCCGCCCCTGCTTGACGATGACGGTCATGTCCGGCTGCGGCGCAGACCCGGTCGCATCGATGATGGTGACATGGGTAATCGCCAGCGTGGCGGCAGCGGCGCCTACCGCGGTAAAGACGCCCGCAAGCGTAAAGCAGACCACCAATAATCGTCTCATGCGCTTTCGTCCTCGCTCAAGTGTTCACGTAGTGTGCGCCAAAAGATCACGGCCGAGGGGGATCCGCGATCCGCGCCATCTCCTCGAACATCGCGACATCCGGGAGTAGGAGACATCGAATCCCAAATGCATCATCAATGCATCGTAGTCGAAACTCACGTTGCCAGCACGGCATCCTCACGGTGGCTGCCACAAGTCGATCGACTATCCGCCCATTCGCTCCAGCCCTACCATTGATGCCGAAAGGCCGGCAATTCAACGCCGCAGTCGAACGAGTGCCTCCGAGCCATGCCAGAAGGTCCCGAAATCCGGCGCGCGGCCGATCGTCTGGGACGCGTGCTGACGGGGAAAACCCCGGAAAAGGTCGAGCTTCTGATGCCCGGACTCATCCAGCACGCGGCCAAACTCAGTGGCCAACGCATCATGGGTGTACAGCCGCGCTCGAAAGCGCTGCTGATTCATTTCGACGGTGGCCATTCGCTGTATTCGCACAATCAGCTCTACGGCCGATGGTACGTCGTGCGCATCGGGAAAACGCCCCGAACGGGACGCAGCCTACGACTCGCGATTCATACCCGCGATCACTCCGCACTTCTCTACAGCGCCTCGGACATCGCCGTGTTGAGTGCGGAGCAGCTGGAGCGCCACCCCTACCTCTGCAAGCTCGGTATTGAGCTGCTCGATCCCGAGACCACGCTCGCCGACGTGCGCGCGCAGGTGGAGGACGAACGCTTTCGCCGTCGCAGCCTTGCCGCTTTGCTCCTCGACCAGGCCTTTCTCGCAGGTCTGGGGAACTACCTGCGCAGCGAAATCCTCTACGTGGCGACACTGCCCCATGACGTCACGCTCGGTGCCATCGACGCCGAAGCGCGTCAGCGACTGGCAGACACCGCCTTCGCGTTGACGCGGCAGGCTTATCGTCACCGCGGCGTCACCAACGACCTCGAACGCGCCGCGCGCCTCAAGGCCGAGGGCCTGCGTTACGGGCAATATCGCCACCACGTATTCGCACGCGAGGGGCTGGGCTGCTGGACGTGCGAAACGCCGGTCGAGCGCGTCGACGTATCGGGCCGAGCGGTATTTTTCTGCCCCCACTGTCAGGCGAGTTGATGCAAAGCGCGCAGCACGGCGTGCGGCTATAGCTCGTCCAGGCCGCCTACCAAGCCACTACGCGGCGGCGCGACCTGACTTGCAAAATGCGCTTTGACTCCGTTGGGGCGAGGTAGAATCACCGATAAACTCATAGTCATGGTTTCATCAAGGAAGATCATGCCGACCGCATCCCCCTCGGCCATCGCACATCGCACTCCGGCAGCCTGGCTCGGCGTCGTCGTGCAAACGGTGAGAGTCATTGCGGCCCTATGTCTGGCCCTATGTCTTCTTTGCGGTCCAGTCCTCGCCGAGACGCTCGATGCGTCGGTGCAGCGGCATTTGCACGATGCCGTGTTCGAAGTGTTGCTCGGCAGACCGACGACGGATCCGCTTTCTTACGAGAAGGAACTGCCGCTCGATCTATTGCCGTTCACCGAGCGCGATTCGCATTACCTGCCGGTCGGCACGGCTTTCGTCATCGACCACGATCGCTTCGTGACGGCCGCGCACGTGATCGCGGCCGGCATCGGCAGTCAAAACGGCCCGCTCGCCGTACGTGACGCAAACGGCACCGTCTACCTGGTCGACCAAGTCACGAAATATTCTGAGGCCGAGGATTATGCCGAGTTCACAGTGCGTAACGGCCCCCACGTCAAACCTTTGGACACCGACCTGCACCCCCCATTGAACGAAGCGGTATTTGCGGTGGGCGACGCTCTCGGTGAAGGCATCGTCATACGCGACGGCCTCTATACCTCCGATACGCCCGAAGAACGGTCCGGGCGCTGGAAATGGCTGAGATTTTCGGCGGCTGCTTCCCCGGGAAACAGTGGCGGACCCCTGATCGATCGCAAGGGACGGGTCATCGGGGTGATCCTGCGTAAGTCGCCCAACGAAAACCTCAACGTCGCCGTCGGAATCGTTCAGGTGCAACGCGGCAGCACGGACTCCGCCGTGTTGGAGATGCGTTTCGCTTTCGTGTTTCCCCCGATGCTGGCGAGCGAGCCGGCCGAGATCAACGAACGTCTTCCCCTGCCTCAGGGAATCGCTGATTTTTTCGCTGCCGCCGAAACGGCGAAAGACATGGCATTCGAACGCATACAAAGTCACTACCTGGACGCCCACGCGGCGCACGTTTTTCCCCACGGCCCCGAATCCGACCTGCTATTGAACCAACTCTTCGTGGCAGCTTTTCCGCGCGCGGTTGCGCAACGGGCCGATGAATCCTGGGGCGTCTCCGAACCGAAGCCCCAGAAGGCCCAACTCGATCAAAACGGATTCATAGAATCGCAGAATATCAAGGGATTCTTCTACCTACGATTACGCACCCCGGACAATCTCCCGCCGCCGGCCCTCTACGGTGACTCGAAGACCTTCATGGACCTGTTGCTCAAAGCGCTGCTGGTGCGTCGGCCGGTCGGCACCGACAGCGTGCGGGTGACCTCGCTCGGCACAGCCGACGAAGAGAGTGTGTACCTCGACGCCTATGGGCGCTCCTGGCAGGCCCGCAGCTGGCGCCTGCCCTATAACGACAGCATCCTCATGACGTTTGGAATGCCGACGCCCGAGGGTTACATCGTCCTTGCGAAGGACTGCCCGACACGAGCAAAGGTCCCGGTGGCTCGAACGCTGCAATCGCTCACCGCGTTCACCTATGTGTCCTTGGAAGGAACGCTGAAGCAATGGCGGGAGTATCTCAAACAGGCAGCCGTGCCGGCTCTGTTGCACTCGCTCGACATCCGCTTCGACTACGGCAAGAGCTTCAAATTCCGCTCCAAGCGCTTCACCTTGGACATCCCCGATAGCGCGCAGAAGGTCGATCCCACCAGTACACTCCTGCTGAAAACGACTTACTTTCAGGACGGCGAGTCCGCCGTCTGGGACGTGGGCGGACTGTATTTGTCGGATTCCGAACACCGTGGCAATTGGGTCGACGTGCTCCGCCGTCACCGCCCACTCTCCTCCCTACCCGATACGTTCACCGACCGCTGGCATGCCATCGAGACCGGGGGCCACCCCTACACCGCCATTGCCTATTCGATCAACGGCGGCACACGCATCGAGACGGTCGCGACCGCGTCGAAGGGTGGCGCTCATGACGGCGATACTGCCTACACCGTCTCGGTCAATCGGGAAGGCACCGTCGACCAATCAACCGTAAAGAAGGCACTGGATGCGGTTACTGCAGGAGTCGTCGTGTTGGAGAAGTAATGCTGCAACCACACATTCCTGAGATACCGACCATTCCGCGACGCCGAGCGTAATCGACCGCTAGCCTGACACGCTCGAAGCGCGGTAGGCGTAACATGACTGACGAGCGCAGGGTTCTACAGGCATTACGCGCTTGCGCGTAAGGTACGCGGTCCTGTTTCTGCTGATGATGGCGGCCTGCCGGCACGCCGTGGCGCTCGATGCCGCGCTGCTTCCGAGCCAATGGGTGCTGAACAAGTGGGAGACCACCGAGGGCCTGCCGGAAGCGACCGTTCAGACGCTCGCGCGTACCGCGGATGGGTATCTCTGGCTGGGTACCGAAGACGGCCTGGCACGATTCGACGGGGTTCGATTTTCGGTAATGACTCATGCCACCGAACCGCGTCTGCCCGACAATTACGTCTCGGTGCTCTACGTCGATGGGATGCAGCGGCTGTGGATCGGCACCCATGCGGGAATCGCGAGGATCGAGAACGGCGCTTTGGTACCTATCAGTCGGCTACCGCGGCTCGGGGCCGCCGACATTCGCGCTTTCGCCGAGGACCGAGCGGGCGTCTTATGGGTGGGTGCGCACACCGGACTGACCTCGATCGACCCCGCGACGAATTCGCCCATCGATAGATCGAACGCCTTGCACGACAGCCGCGTGCAGGCCCTGGCTGCAGACGGCGCGGGGTCGCTCTGGGTGGGTACGGCCGCCGGTCTCGAGAGATACGATGGCACGCACTTCGAGCGCATCGCCTTGAACGGTGACGTCGATGCATCCATCACCGCACTGCATGCGGAGCCCGACGGGACCGTCTGGGTGGGCACCGGCACGGGAGCGCTGTATCGGACGGAGGCTGAGCATTTCATCCTAGTGATACCTGCCGGACGATTCGGAGCGGCGATTCAGGCCGTCACGCGCGACCGGCATCACCGGCTGTGGATCGGTTTCCAGAGCGGTGGGCTGGTGAGCGAAGTGGCGGGCGCTTACTCGAGATTCGCCGACGCTCGATTTTCCGAAAGCGACGCGCTTTCCCTGCTTGAAGATCCCGAGGGAAATTTGTGGCTCGGGACTGGCAGCGGTCTGTGGCGAATGCGCGAACCGAAATTCCCGACGTGGGGTGAGCCCGAGGGTATGCCGGGCAGGGTGGTATGGACGATCACGCCGCGCGAGCGCGGGGGCTTGTGGGTGGGCTCCGATGGCGGCGTCAGCTTTTATGAGGAGGGGCGCTTGCGCACTCTGCCGGCGCCCCCCGGATTCGCAAACTTCCGCGTCCGCGCGGTTCTCGAAGATGGTGACGACGTGTTTGTCGGCACGCAAGGCGCCGGCATGTACCGACTCGACTCGCGCAGCCTCGACCTCGCGGCGCGCATAGACGGCATCCGCGGCCATGCGGTCTATGCGCTTTGCAAAGATCGACTCGGCCATATCTGGGTGGGTACCGATGAAGGCCTCTTCGTCATCGACCATGGCACGGTCACGCCCGCCACGGTGCGCCTCGGCATCAGCGGCACGACGACGGTGCGCCTGATTTATGAGGACGCTGCCGGCGGAATCTGGATCGCGACCGAGACGGACGGGCTGTTCCTGCTGGGCCAATCCGCGGTGCGCCGATTCACCACGGCAAACGGCCTGCCCAGTGCTTGGATCACCGCCATTCACGAGGACGAGCGCGGCGTCATCTGGCTCGGCACGTCGACGGGTCTCGCGGTATGGCGTGATGGACGCATTCAGTCGCTGACCCGTTTCGGCAGTCCGCTCAATGATTTCGTCGCCGGTATACTGGAGGACGACACTCATCGATTGTGGATTTCGCAGTCTCATGGCCTGGCGGCCATCGATCGAACCGAACTTGAAGACTTGATCGGCGGTGAACGAACCACCTTCGCGGCGCGCATCTACACCGAGAACGACGGACTGCGATCCGCGGAGTTTGCGGCTGGCAATACGTCTCCCGCGACCCGCACCGGCGACGGTCGGTTGTGGTTTGCCGGAATCCGGGGCCTGGTCATGATCGACCCCGAGCATCTCGCCCTCAATGAAGTGCCACCGCCGGTGCACATCGAACGCATCACCATCGACGATAAACCCTCCTTCGTACCGGAGGGCACGGAGTTTCCACCGGGCATCACGCACTGGGAGTTCAAATACACGGCACTCAGTCTCGTCTCCGCGAAGCAAGTCCTGTTCCGCTATCGACTCGACGGTCTCGACCGGGATTGGACCAACGCGGGCACTCGACGAACCGCTTACTATTCGCAATTGCCGCCGGGCACCTATACTTTTCGGGTCATCGCCAGCAATAACGACGGCGTGTGGAACACCGTCGGCGATAGCGTTCACTTCGTCGTCAAACCGTACTTCCATCAGACGCTGTGGTTCTTCGCTCTGTGCGTCATCGCCTCGGTTGCAGTCCTCGTGACCTGGCATAGCTTGCGGATGCGGCACCTGAGTCGGCTCGCGGCGGCATTGACTCGACAGGTGGAATTGCGCACCCGGGATCTGGAGGCGTCGAATGCCGATTTACGATTGGCATCGCAGCAGGCGGCCGCAGCCGCCCAGGCGAAGTCTCAGTTTCTGGCCAACATGAGCCACGAGATCCGCACGCCGATGAACGGTGTGTTGGGCATGGCGGAACTGCTGCTCGATTCCACGCTCGATGCAAGCCAACGAGACCAAACCGAGACCATTCGCGACAGTGCAGCCGCCCTGCTCACGGTGATCAACGACATTCTCGATTATTCGAAGATCGAGGCGGGCAAACTCGAGCTGGAATGGATCGACATGGATTTGCGACGCATCCTGGATGATGTCGCGCATTTGCTGGCGTTTCAAGCACAGGCCAAAGGCCTGGAACTCATCACCTCGGTCGACCCCGCAGTGCCTGATTGGGTCATCGGTGATCCCGGCCGGCTGCGCCAGGTGTTATTGAACTTGGGTACCAACGCCATCAAGTTCACGACCGCCGGGGAAATTTCGATTGCGCTCACCATGGCTTCCACCGACAGCAATGAACCGGTGATCCGCTGCGACGTGACCGATAGCGGCATCGGCATACCGCCAGATCGACTGCAGGCGCTATTCCAGCCCTTTTCGCAGGTCGACACCTCGAACACGCGGATCTACGGCGGCACCGGGCTTGGTCTGTCGATCGTTCGGCGTCTCGTCGACTTGATGCAAGGCACGACCACCGTGACGAGCACCTTGGGCGTTGGCTCCGTATTTTCGTTTACCGCGAAGTTCCGCAGCTCGGCGCGGCAGACGACGCGGCCGCCGCTGGCCATGGCCGACATCGAAGACCGCCGCGTATTGCTGGTCGACGATAATGCAACCAGCCGGCGCTCGATCTCCCAACAGCTGGAACGACTCGGACTCCGCGTCACGAGCGTGAGCGACGCCCACTCGGCAATGCAGACGCTCCGGGCCGGCCTCGATTCGCGGGTTCGCCATGATGCCGCTCTCATCGACGCCGTGATGCCCGGGGTCGATGGCTTCGAACTCGCGCGACTGATCCGTCGCGAACCCCGTCTCGAGCACGTGAAGCTCGTATTGCTCGCACCCGCGGGCGGGGCTCCGCGGACCGACAACTTCACGGCATTCGGTTTCGCCGCCCACGTGGCCAAGCCGGTGGGGGAGCGCGACCTGCGTCAGTGTGTCATGCGGGTGCTTGGCGGGCCAGGCAGCGACCCGGTGTCCGCCATGCCATCCGCGAGGGCCATCACCACCGCCTCCGCGTCGGGCAGCGCAATGCCATCCGTGAGAATCCTCGTCGCGGAAGATAATTTGGTGAATCAAAAAGTGGTCCGCGGCGCGTTGACGAGGTTGGGCCACGTCATCACCGTCGTGAACAACGGCGCCGAAGCGGTGGCCGCCAGCCGCGACAGTCGGTTCGATCTCATTCTGATGGATTGCCAGATGCCGGTCATGGACGGATTCGAAGCCACCCGCGAAATTCGCCGTCTGGAACAGCCCAATGGCGTTCGCATTCCGATCGTCGCCCTCACCGCTGATGCCATGCAAGGGACCGATGAGCTGTGCCGGGCTGCGGGTATGGATGCGTATCTGACCAAGCCTTTAGATCTTGCCAAGGTACGCGAGACGATCGCGCGGCTGAGCGCGAGTCAACTCACCCCTAGTACGACCGCAGGCGTCCGTGCAGCGCACGCCGCGCCGCGATGAAGGCGGCACCGAGCGGTTGCTTGACCGAATCGCGCAGCTTCGATTTAAAGGGCGGCACGGGCTCGATTCCCAGCCGCTTGCGCAACAGATAGTTCGCTGCATAGAGGTTCGCGTAGGAGCTGTCGTACGAGTGGTACAAAATCGCCGCCGACACCGAGATCTCCGCACCGTTCTGCACCCAATGCGGCGCATTGACCGGAATGTGCACCCCGATGCCCGGCGAGAGCGTTATGACGTCGGCGTGGTCCTGAAGGTGTGGCTTGTACACTGCGGCGTTCGGGTCGACGCTCCACGATCTCTCGATTTCTTGCTCGGGTAGCACTTCGCGATCGTACTTGCTGAACAAGCTGATCTGTTTCGTGCCGCGGATCTGCAGCAGAAAATTGGTTTCGCTGTCAATGTGATAAGTGCTGATGCGCCGTGGCGAGGTGATGAAGATGGCGAGCTGCGTGCGGCGCATTTTCTTGCGCAGTTGCTCGCCGCTGATCGCCAGCAGATCCGAGATACACGTATCGAGCAGTTGGCGATAGGCCGGACTTTGTTCCGCGGATTTGAGGTCGATCCATGCTCCGGCGGTTTCGATGTTGCGGATGGTCTCATCAATGGGCAGGACGGCCTCGCCCTTCTCGTTCCAGCGCTGACCGATGTTGGTGATGCCGCGGTCGTAGTGTAGATCCTTCGGCCATTTCGTCGACACCTCCTGGGCAAGTTCGAGCAGTCGGGGAATTTCGAACAGCGGGTGCGACACGAGTTCGTGCTGCACGAGGAAATGCCGCTGATTGAAATTCTCGCGGTAGGTGACGGGGTCGATTTTGAGCATTGGCAGTGTCTCTCGAGCGGAACGTGTTCTTTGTGGGGCACACTGTATCGCCGGCTTGTCGCGCGAAACCGTGAAGCCTTATGCGAAAAACTGCAAAAAAGGCCCCCTTGTCGCTTATGCAAAAAGGGCAGCGACCGGCGATTGAACATATCGACGGGCGGAACGCCGCCCGCTACACTGATGGATTATCAGCGGAGCGAACCCCATGCCTTTCTTACGCCCGATCGCGGCCCCTCCGCAGGCCCACGTCGGGCTGGTGCTGTTCGCGCTTGCCGTAGGCGGCTTTGCGATCGGCACCACGGAATTCGCGACCATGAGTCTGCTGCCCGACATGGCGCATGGTTTGCGGGTCGATGAGCCCACCGCGAGCCACGTCATCAGCGCCTACGCGCTCGGTGTGGTCGTCGGCGCGCCGATCATCGCGGTGCTGACCGCGCGCATTGCACGGCACCGCTTGCTCATCGGTCTCATGCTGGTGTTCGCGTTGGCGAACGCCCTGTCTGCGCTCGCCCCTACTTATCATTCCATGCTGTTTTTTCGCTTTTTGAGCGGCCTGCCGCATGGCGCGTATTTTGGGATAGGCAGTTTGATGGCGGCTTCGCTCGTCCCGGTATCGAGACGCACGCAGGCGGTGGGTCGAATTCTGCTCGGCTTGACCGTGGCCACCATCGTTGGGGTGCCGCTCACCAACTGGATCGGGCTGGCCTTCGGATGGCGTTGCGGCTTTGCCATCGTGGCGGGCATCGCCCTCGGCTGCGCCGCGCTGATCACGGCGTTTGCGCCCCGAGTGCCGCTCGAGAAGGGCGCGAGTCCCTTGAGTGAACTTGGCGCGCTGCGCGTCCCGCAGGTTTGGCTGACGCTTGCGATCGGTGCGATCGGCTTCGGCGGCCTATTCGCCGTATACGCCTATCTGGCATCGACGCTGATGGCGGTGACCCACATGCGGCTCATCCTCGTGCCGTTGGTGTTCTCGGCATTCGGGGTGGGGATGACCGCGGGCAACCTGTTGGTACCCCGATTTGCCGACCGCGCCCTCATGCCCACCGCGGGCTGGCTGTTGGTCTGGTTGGCCGCGGTGCTCGCGCTGTATCCCCTCGCGGCGAGAAATGCCTGGACCGTGGCCCTCGACGTGTTCGCCATCGGCTTCGGCGGCGCCATCGCCACCGCCTTGCAGACCCGCTTGATGGATGTCGCCGGACAGGCGCAAAACCTGGCGGCGTCGCTGAATCACTCCGCTTTCAATTTCGCCAATGCGATGGGACCCTGGTTGGGCGGCCTCGCCATTGCCGCCGGCTACGGATGGACCTCGACGGGCTACGTGGGCAGCGCGCTCGCGTGCGGCGGTCTCATCATGTGGGTCATTTCACGCGCGGTCGATTCCCGCGCGGTAGATGCCTGACTGTCATATGTGTATACGTATTGCGAATTTGCGTTTATCCAGCCCGTGAATATCCTTAGGTCACGCACCACAAGGCAATCTTCATGACGGCTACTTCCACTCGGCAATTGAAACTCGGCGCCCTACTCACGGGGGTCGGCACGGATCAGAACGACTGGCGTGACCCCGACCTGCCCGCCGACGCCAGCATCGACATTCATTGGTATATCGACAACGCGCGCAAAGCCGAAGCGGCCAAGTTCGACCTGGTATTCATCGTCGACAGCCCGTTCATCACGCCGGACACCGCACCGCATTTTCTCAATCGGCTCGAGCCGCTGACGCTGCTGTCGGCGCTGGCGGTATCCACAGCGAAGATCGGACTGGTGGCGACGCTCACCACCTCCTATTGGGAACCTTATAACGTCGCGCGCCAGTTCGGCTCGCTCGACCACATCAGCCGCGGCCGCGCCGGTTGGAATGTAGTGACCACGGGACTGGAGGGCGCATCGCGCAATTACGGGCGGGAGGAGCATTTCGATCATGCCGTGCGCTACGCGCGCGCGCGCGAGTTCGTCGAGGTGGTGCAGGG
>Ga0116230_10001048_pt1 | contig 25540 bp, 25 predicted proteins | sample S1TSphfallax_3_FD_88678 | JGI IMG/M metagenome (GOLD analysis project Ga0116230, IMG submission 88678) | Host-associated microbial communities from peat moss isolated from Minnesota, USA - S1T2_Fd - Sphagnum fallax MG | ecosystem: Host-associated > Plants > Peat moss > Unclassified | place... | reverse complement strand
TTGGCATTCGTGGCTTTGGGTACGACTTGGCAGGACTATCCCCGGCGGACCGCGTACGCGCGGCCGGTTACCGCGAAAAACTCGTCGGAGAGAACATCGCCTATGGCCCCAAGAGCGCCGGCTTCGGAAGATATCCCTCAGGCCACGCTGTCGGCCGCGAGCGGCGCGCCAACCCGCGGCGCGAAGGCCAAGGTCGCGGTCGCATCGATCGCCAACCACAGCGACGCGCCGATCCCGAGCACGAGGACCATGGAGAGGAGCACGGCGTCGTAGCCACCAAAGTGCTGCACGAGATAGCCGAACACCACCGAGGACAAGAAGCCGCCGAGCGCGCCGGCCGTATTCATGCAGCCGACGACAGCGCCGGAGTGGCGACGCCCGATATCGACGCAGGTGGAGAACATCACCGGTTGCTGTAGCGTGATGCCGCCGTAGCACAGCGCGAGCCACGCAATCGCACCATAGCCCGATGCGCTGCGCAAGGCGCCGAGCGCCGCCAAGGCCGCCGTCGAAAGCCCGAGGAATCCGATCACCCGCGGGCCCCAGGCCGGTCCCAAGCGCCGCACGGCGGCGTCGCGCGCGTAGCCGCCGCTGAAATTCGTCAGCATGCCGAGCAGAAACGGCAGCGCCGAAAGCTGCGTCTCGGTCTCGCTGAAGCCGCGTTCGCGCATCAAGTAGGTGGGCAGCCAGAACAGAAAGAAATAATAGGAATAGAGATAGGCGAAGGTCGCGCCCATCACCGCCCAGACACTCTTGCTACGCAGGATCGCGCGCGCGGGCAGGCCTTGCGGCTTCGGCTCCGCCGCGCCGCCGATCTCGGCGCATTCGGCGGCGGTGATCGCAGCCTGTTCGCGGGGACTATTGCGATACCATCGCCACCAGAGGACGGACCAGCCCACACCGACCGACCCGAACAGGCAAAAGGACGCTCGCCAGCCGAAGTGTATCTGCAAGGGCACGATCAGCAGCGGTGCGATCGCCGCGCCAAATTGTCCGGACAGCAGGATGATTCCGAAACTGCGCCCTCGTTCGAGTGGCGGGAACCAGCGGTACACGGCCGCCGAGGCGGTGGGATAAGCGCCCGCTTCCCCGGCGCCGAACAAGAATCGGATCAGCACGAGTGCCCAAAGCTTGACCGCAACCGCGGTCAGGGTCGTGAATGCCGACCACCATAAGACGATGCGCACGAGCATCGCACGGGCACCGAAGCGATCCGCGAGCCATCCGCTCGGAAACTCGAACACGGCATAGGCAATCGCGAAGGCGCCGGTCACTAGTCCCCATTGCTCGACGCTCAAGCCGAATTCGTCCTGGATACGCGGTCCCGCGACGGAAATGCAGACCCGATCGAGATAGGTGATCACCGAGAGCGCGGACAACAACCCGAGGACGCGGTGGCGATACTTCACTTAAGGCTCGAACGCCATGGTCACCGCGCGCCGCATCCCTCGAAAATACTCAGTGCAGCATCTTGGCGCAGCGCTACTCGCACCGCAAGACCCCGTCAGTCGGCGACGGGCGTTTTGCGCTCACTGAACGCACCGCAGCCGCCATCGGCGGAGACGATTTTGCCCGCGAATGCGCAGCTTCCGGTAGCGGCCCCGGGCGTCGCGGTATAGAACTCACAATCTCCGCAAGAGGAGGTGCTGCCGGAAGCCGTGGTCGGCGTCGCCGGCGCATCCGCATAGACGCGCCCGACTGCGGCAAGCGCCGCGGTTCCGACGACGATGCGAGTCATGAAGGATCGGCGGTTGCATGGGGTCATCGCAGCTCTCCGGTGATTAGGAAACGGTTACTGGGCGCTCAGGAAGGCAGGATCCGAGCATCGTCGGCGCGGTGCTCGCCGCGCGTATCGACCCAGGACACGCGGATCGCGTCGCCGGGACTGCCGCCCACGAGACGGAAATACAGCAGCGGGTCTTCGGAAACCGCACGGCTCAAGGTGGCCGTGAGCACGAGCTTTCCGGCGATTTCGATGCGCACGTCGGTGATGTAGTGCGCGGCGATGAAGTCGCCCGCCCCGTCCTTGCGAAAGCCCGTCTCCATCGGATGCGGCATCAGGACGTGAACCTCGGTCGTCCCCGCCTTCGCAAGCGCACGGATACGTATCGGATCAGCCACCGCAGCCCCCGATGCTGACCTGCGTCGGTTCAGAGACCGAATAAAATGTATCACCCGTCTTGACGACCGCGTAGATATTGCAGCTCTGCGCGACCTTGATGCGCGTCGAGATGAACGGCTCCGTGCCCTCAGGAATCGAAAACCGCGCTACGAGTGGAAACGGGTTCGCCTCCGAGAGGATAAAGAGGTCCTGCGGCCCCGTGTAACGGCTGGTGATTTGCACCGGCACGACCGCGCCGTTTTCGACCCGCTCGGGCACGACCAGGCTGAGCTCAGTGCCGGGCAGAGGTGTGGCGTTCAAGGCATCCAGCACTTGTCGCAAGGTCACTGCTGCGAAGGCGCGATCCATCGCGCCGGTCGCGCCGGCCGCGCCGGCGGTCGCGCCGGAAGAGGCGCCGGCGCTCAGCTCGGCCCAGGCCGCACGACAGAAACTCGTGCCGAACAGGGCGGCGCCGAGCAATTGCAGGGCCTGACGTCGCCGCACGCTCTGTTCGCTCATGGCCCCGTCCGCACCAAACGCAGATCATGCATTTCGGCCTTGGCCGCGTAGCTCACGCCTTCGACCCCGAAGCTGAGCGTGAATGCCTGCGTCGGAGCCGTCTCGGCCGCACGCGAGGTCGCGGTCCAGTAGGCCGCCACCGGCGTTCCGGGAAAGACCTCCAAGTTGATGCGCGGATCCTTGCATTGCCGCTCGGCGATCGAGGCGAGTTCGGGTAATTGCGGTACGCGCCAGTCCTTGAAGAAGAACCGCCCGGACTGATTGGTCGCCTGAGCGGCCGCCTGCGCCGCCTCCCAACTCAGACCGGCGGCCTCACCCGTGCACTGGCCAGCCGCCCAAGTCTGTCCCGCCGAGCAGCGCATCCACATCAGCTTGGACTGTCGGTCGGTGACCGTCCCATCGCCGTGATCCTCGAATCGGCTGCTCGGCGTCGAGAGCGGATAGAGGGAGGTGTCGCAGCTTTGGGCAGCCCAAAGGCCAACCGTCCACAACGACACCCCCAGGCCGAGAATCAACCGTTGGCCAGCGACCCGCCGCTGCCCGCCATCACGCCCACCGGGCCGCATTACTTGTCGACGCCAATCCCGGACGGTTTGGCCGGGAAACCGACACCGGACTTCACCGTATCCGCGGGCAGCGGCAAGGTGTAACCCGGCTCAATTTTCTGGCCGCGATACAGGTACACCGCATAGGCCTCGAGCGCCACCATGTCGGGGCCGTTCGGGTCCAGCGCCTTGCCGTCCTGAGGATGTACGATGCACCAGTTGATCATCTCGCGCATCGGCGCCACTTCATTCAACTGCGGAACGAACTTCGGAAACGTGTTCGGATTCGAGGCCGCCGCGTCGGGGTGACAGTTGCCGCAGGCGAGCCCGTTGCTCGACATCTGCGGATTGCTGCCGTGCCATTCATCGCGGCCCTTGTTCACCACCTCGAGCAGGTCTTGTTGTTGTTGGGCGATCTGCGCGTCGGTGAACGGAGGCCGCGCCGACAGCGACATCGCACCGAATACACCGACCGCAACGCCGGCGACCCCGATCGAGAGCTTCATTGTTTTCGTATTGAGTTTCATGGTGGTACCAGTGAGTGGGTTCAGACTTTGACGCCAGCTTTGAGCCAGGGCGTAAGGGAATTGGCAAACGGCTCGTATTGCACGAGGCCGGCGGCGCTCGCATCGAAGCTGATCGATTGAGTCCCCATGCCGTCCTTCGTATTTGCGGGATCCGACTGCGTCATCTGCGAACCCGGATACGCGAGGTTCACGGGCGGATACGGCCAGGGCCAGGACGTGGACAGCGCACCGGCCGAACTCAGATTGCCTATCTGGTTGAATACCGTCTGGTGCACGTGGCCGTGCAAAGACGTCACATGGTCGAACTTGGCGAGAATCTGGCGAATCTGCGGCGCATCCTCGGTCTGGAAATTCCACCGCGGGTAGTAATCCCAGAGCGGTGAATGCGTGAAGATCACGACGGGCGTGTTCGCCGGCAACTTCTTGACGTCCTTCTCCAGAAATTCGAGCTGCGCCTCGCGCACGCCCCAGGGACCAGCGATCGGACTTTCGAGCATTTCCATCGTGCTCATGCGCTGCTCGGCCGTTAGCCCCGCGCCGGTCCAAAAGTCCCGCACCAGGATCGAGTTCAAGCCGACCAAGTGCACGCCCTTGTGGTCGAAGCTCCAGGTCTCCTTGCCGAACATCCCGTTCCAGGCCTTGCCCATGTCGAGATACCAGTCGTGTTCGCCCGGGATCACTTTGAGGGGCGCCTTGAGGCCGGCGAGGATCTTCTTACCCTTGACGAGCTGGTCCTCCTTGCCGTTCTGCGCGATATCGCCAGTGTAGACGACGAAATCGACAGCCGGCGTCAGCGCATTGACCTGCGCAACCGCATCGGCAAGCGCCTTGTCGAACTTGTGATCGGGAATACTGAACAGATGCGAATCGGTAATGATCGCGAAACTGAACGGGGTGATCGCACCCTTGCCGGTTTGTGCCGAAAGAATTTCGACGAGCCCGAGGTTCACGCCAATCGCTCGCGCCGCGACGGTCGCGAGTCCCGCCTTGCCGGCCAAACCCAAGAAATGTCGCCTGCTCAAGTCCTTCGAATCTGACATTTAGAATCTCCTGCGTAGGTTTGTCGTGTCATGGAACCAGCGCCCGCGATTGCAGGCCACTATGCGTTCAGAATCGCTGTGTGCATTTGAACCACGCCCCCGTCATCAAGCCACCAAAATTTATTTTTTCTTATAAATCGAAGCGCCCGAATCGCGGCCGCCAGCCTTCATTTGTTGCGTGCAATTTAAGCGACTGTCACGCAGGAATGAAATTGAAAGAATACCGAGCGAATCTGCGTTTTATTAATATCGGATCCAGCCTCGCCCCGGACCGTGCCTTCGTTCAACCGAGCATGTCGGACCAGATATTCCGTGCCCATGACAAGGCGTATCCTGCCTCGCGCTCTGACCAGGTGGCGGAGGCTGCGCCGCTGCCCTCGATCGGCTCGAACCGGCGCTGCTCCGCCACGAAGCGATAAACGGACGCCGCATGCATGGCTTGCGAGGCACTAACGAAGGCGTAGCATGCATTGGTGAGCATCGGTTCGAGATTCGTTGCTTGCCCTTGGAGTTCCGCCACGATCGCCGCTGCCGCCACCTTCGCATGCGCATTCGCCATGAAGCCGGACTTCGGCATCTTCGGGCCGGCCTGTATCGAGTCGCCGAGCACGTGTAAATCCGCCGCGACGCGTGATTCGAAGTTGAGAAAATCGACCTCGCACCAACGCTCGTTCACGTTGGCGAGACCGGCATCGACGGCGAGCTTCGCCGCGCGTACCGGCGGCAGCACGTTGATAACGTCCGCGCGTACATCTTCCTGGACGTCGAAACGCAGGGTGAGTGTCGCGCCATCGACACCGACCACCGTGTAATGATTCCGATACTCGATGAGGTCGCCATACAGTTCCTGCCAGGCACGTTTGAACAATGGCGCCATCGCGGTCACGTCCGGATTCGCGTCGAGGATGAGAACCTTCGACCGCGGCTTATGAGTTTGCAAATAGGCTGCCACGAGACTCGCGCGTTCATACGGCGCGGGCGGACAGCGGTACGGAGATTCGGGAACCGTGATCACGAAGACGCCGCCATCGCGCATGCCCGCGAGTTGCCGCTGCAGTGCAACGGTTTCCGCACCAGCGCTCCAGGCAAAGACGATCCTGCCCGTCTCATGGGCCTCCGCCAGCCCCTCGATGGGCGCAATCATCGGCTCGATACCGGGCGACAAGACGAGTTTGTCGTATCTCAGCCGGACCCCGCCGGCGAGGACGACGTATTTCCCGTGGGGATCGATCGACGCGACCCGATCGTGCACCAGCGAAACTCCGTGACGCGCGCGCAAGAGATCGTAGTCCACGGTCAGCTCCGCAAGGCTCATCTCTCCCGCGATCACACGATTGGACAGCGGGGACGAGACGAAACGTGCGTTTGGTTCGACGAGCATGACATCGACGCCACCGCCCGAAAACGAGCGCAGGAACTTGGCGGCGGTCGCCCCGCCATAGCCGCCGCCGACGACCACGACTCGCGGTTTCGCCGGACCACCGGGCATGTGGGCGCACGCTGCGAGCGAGAGCGCGCCGCCGGCGCAAAAATGGGTCAACAACTCGCGCCGCTGCACGCTTCAGCGCTTCGTTATCGTGGCGAAATAGGTGGCGAGCGCACGCGTCTGCTCCGCGTCATAGGCCGCCGCTATCTGCTGCATGACCGTCGGGCTTCCCTCACCGTCGCGAAACGCGCGCATCCGCTCGAGGAAAAGCTGCGGCGACAGCCCCGCAATAGGCGGTATAGACGTATCGGGAGCGCCGACGCCATTGCCGCCATGACAGCCGGAACACGTCGCAGCGAGCGATTTTATCGGGGAATTTGCCCGATCCTCGTTTCGCGCGCTCGCGTCATCGGCACGCACCGACGCGGCCGCGACGAGCATCCCGGCGATACCCAGAGCGAACACGAAAATTCCCGCGCAAGCCCGTACGGACCGAGTGCGTGAACGCAGTCCGCGCCGTCGCAAAAAGACTTGCAGAAGGTCCGTCATCGGCGCGTACGGTATCACTAGTCGCCACGATGCGCGCGACTGGAGTCCGGCGAGGCCCCAGTCGCGCAAAACGCCATCAGAAGGTAAAAGTCAGACGTAGATCCACGCTCTCGACATTCGGCGGCGGTGACGCGCCGTAGGGATCCGTGGTGCCGGTCACCGGGTTGATGCCCGCGTCGTTGAGGTTGGCGCCGTTGTAGAGACTATTGCCGGAACTAAACACGTCCTTTGAATACTCCGCGGTAAACGCCAAGTGCTTGCGCAACTGCCAACTGCCGCCGATCCGATAATCGCTCACGCCGAGTTCGTGGGCATTCGAATAATCGGCGTAGACCGTCCAAGCCGGAGCCGGGTTCACGGCCACGTGGGCGCGAATGTAACGCTCCGACGATTCGGTGTTGACGATCGCGGCATCCAGATGAATGTATTCGACCGAGGCGTCGACGATTCCCTGCTTGTAGCCGATACCCGCCGAATAGATGTTTTTGCTGTCGTCGATCTGCGCGCCGCCGACCGGTCCGCCCCCTTGCGTGCCGAGCGGACCGCCGTTGAGTCCCACATAGATTCGCTCGAAGCCGAGTGTCCCGTAAAGGCCCGTTCCGGCGAGATTAGTGCCGCGCAACAAGATGAAGTTGTTGTCGCCGATCTTCGCGCCGCTCGTGGCCGTCGTGGTGTTGCCAGTGTTGCTCTGCGCAAGGTCGAATACGCCGAAACGGACGCTGATATCGGGCGTGAACTTGTAAATTCCGATCACTGAGGGCCCCGCTTGCTGAGAAACCGCGAATGCGCCGTCGGCACCGTAGTCGATGTTGGCCTGTAGGCTGCTATCGCTCGGATACCCATTGGGCCGCAGCCCGAACAGCAAGGGCTGCGCGCCCGCGGACAGCGCGAACCCAGTCGTCTTATCCGCTCCGATCACGATGAACGCATCCTTGATGCCGATATCGCTGCCGCCAAATGTTTGGCTGAGGCCCGTGCCACCGAAATCGATGACCGCCTGAACGTCCTGGGTCGTTGCCGACAGCAACAGCAGCGACTTCGTGAACCCCAGCCTATCCTCGCCATCCGCGACGGCGTACCGATCGCCATTGCCATAGTCGGCACGGATGAAGCCGCTGAACGACAAAGTCACCGGATAATCGTCGACCGTCAACTGCGCATCCGCCAGCGCGACGCCCGTCGTCGAAAGACCAAACAGCGCAATGAGTGCCACTCCCCTCTTCATCATGAGATCTCCCTATCGTTATCGTTAGTTATTCGCGGAGTCACCGCACGCTCGTCGGCGCGCTCCAGTTGCGCAATGCAATCTAGGTCATGCGAGATCAATTAGGAAATTGGATGTTTTGACAGTGATGTAGCGTTTTCCTAATATCGCCGCATGGGAGTTCAACGCATCGCCTCGTTTCGGCAGCTGCAGGCATTCCATACGGTTGCCCGGCTCGGCAACGTCACGCTGGCCGCCGACGAACTCCACTTGAGTCAATCCGCCGTTTCGATTCAGATCGGTGAGCTAGAAAGTACGTTCTCGACGAAACTATTCATGCGCACCGGACGCGGCGTGCGTCTCACCGAGGCCGGCGAGATGCTGAACCACTATGCCGACAAGATGCTCACACTCTGGGCGGAGGCCGGAGACGAGATGTCGACCTTCATCGGCGAATTCTCGGGGACTCTGCGGATCGGCGCGGTCACCACCGCGGAATTTTTTCTGCCGCGTCTGCTCGTCACGTTCGCGAACGAGAACCCCAAGGTAAAGATCAAACTGCGCGTCGACAAGCGCGACGAGATCGTCCGCAGTCTCGCGAACCAAGAGATCGACATTGCCGTCATGGGCCAGCCGCCACACGAATTGAACGTCGCCGCCTCTCCGTTCGCGAAGAATCCGGTCGCTTTCGTCGCGGCTCCGGGCCACCCGCTGATGTCCCATCCGAAGCTCACGATGGCCGAGCTCGCTGAATCCCGGCTGCTGGTGCGCGAACCCGGGTCCGGCACGCGTGCTACGGTCGAGCGCTTATTCAAGGAAGCCGGACTGCGTCTGCGAATCGGCTCCGAACTGTCTGGCAACGAGGCAATAAAGCAAATGTGCGCAGCGGGTTTTGGTCCAGCGTATCTGTCGCTGCATACGTGCATACTCGAGATTAAGGCGGGCATCCTTGCGATAATGCCCCTGCCTAACAATCCCTTCCTGCGCGAGTGGTTCGTCGTACGCCTGTTCGCGAATCAAGTGGCGCCGCTGGCGCTCGCGTTCGAGCGATTCCTGTGCCATAAAGGGCAGTCGGAAGTCGCAAAGCAGCTGCCCAAGGAATGGCGGCCGCCTGCTCTCGTCGACCGGGCACCGCGCCCACGCGCCCGGAAGCACTGAGTCGCGCCCGCCGCGGTTAAACCGGCGCCCGCATCAACTCGCCTTCTTCGCGTTGGGATCGTTTTTATCGGTCCAACCTTGGCAGTAGCAATGCGTGCAGACGTCGCCGACCAGCAATGCACAATCACCCGAATCCTTGCCGTAATCGCCGGTGCTCTTCGGGGAAAAATTGATGCAGCCCGAGCAAGTGCGTCCGCTGTCCCCGGGGGTGTCCTGGAAGTAGAAGTCCTCTTTTGATGCCTTACCCTTGGCTAAAGCGGGACGGACGGCGAGTACGACGACCGCGATCGCAGCCAGCGCCCGGGCACCCGTGGACAAGGCCGTCCGCCGTGAAAACATCGCCTTCGGGTCTTTGCTCTGCATGGATCACCACCTCATGTTGCGTTGAATGACGGGCGGAAATCTACGGCAAGCAGGCTCGGGATAGAAATTGAATTTTCGTAGCACGAGTTCGCGTTCGGCGAATATCGGGCTGCCGGCCGCTTGAGTTAATCTTCTCGGCGCGGGCGGCGAATACCCGCATCGACTCTATCAACAGCGACTGCGGAGACTGGCATGGCTGCATCCCCCGACTACACCCCGCCGAAAGTTTGGACCTGGGTCAAGCCCAGCGGCGGCACGTTCGCGACCATCAACCGCCCGATCGCCGGTGCGACGCACGAAAAGGCACTGCCGGTGGGTCGGCACCCACTTCAGCTCTACTCGTTGGGCACGCCAAACGGGGTGAAGGTCACGATTCTGCTGGAGGAATTGCTCGCACTCGGCCATGGCGGCGCCGAATACGATGCATGGCTGATCAAAATCAATGAAGGGGACCAATTTGGTTCGGGCTTTGTCGATATCAACCCGAACTCCAAGATTCCGGCGCTGCTCGACAGGAGCGGACCGAGGCCCATTCGGGTGTTCGAGTCCGGTTCGATCCTGCTCTATCTGGCCGAGAAGTTCGGCGCGTTTTTACCGCGGGATCTTGCGCTGCGCACCGAGACCTTGAACTGGCTGTTCTGGCAGATGGGCAGCGCACCCTATTTGGGCGGCGGATTCGGCCACTTCTATGCTTACGCTCCAATGAAGATCGAATACGCGATCGACCGCTTTGCAATGGAGGTCAAGCGGCAGCTCGATGTGCTCGACCGTCGCTTGGCAGAGAGCGCATACCTCGCCGGAGAGGACTACACGATCGCCGACATTGCGGTTTTCCCCTGGTACGGCGGACTTGTGAAAGCTTGGACCTACGGCGCGGCGGAATTCTTGAGTGTGCAGGAATACCGGAACGTACAGCGCTGGGCCGACACCATTCTCGCGCGGCCCGCGGTCAAGCGTGGACGCATGGTCAATCGCGTCAACGGTGAGCCGTCGGACCAGCTTCGCGAGCGCCACGACGCTGCCGATTTCGACAACAAGACACAGGACAAGGTCGCCCGCTAGGCCGGGTGGGCCTGCCCGCCACGCGTCGGACTACTTTCCCTGTTTCGTCCAGATGTGGAAGCGCCGAAGTTCGAGCACCCGCGGGTCAGCCCCCACCACCTTGAGCCGCAGCAAGCGCAACAAGCGCCCGGGTGTTTCCGCTCCCGCTTTGAAGCTGTTGACGCCGATGTCCCAACTGGATCCCTGTTCGCCCGCGGGCGAACACCAGAGCGGGATCCACGTCTTGCCATCGACCGAGCCATCGACTTGTAGCGCAGCGCCCTCGGCATTCGCCGCAAGGCTGATTCCGGTCACATACTGTGGCCCGTCGAGAGCGATGTCGATTTGAGCTCCGACTTGCCTGTCGGTAGCGAACGCTTGCATCTCTGCCGCCGTACGAGTTACGACAGTGGCAAGATCAGCCCTTGAATCATGCGTCGACAATGAGCTTGCCGTTACGGACACGCCCGATTGCAGCCGGGAACCGTAGACGAGCTCATAGTCGAAAGGAGACAGCCCAGCGCCGACTGCCGTGGCATGATCGCCTCCCTCGTAAGAAATTGGAGCTACGCTGCCGAGATCCTGATCAAACTGAATCTCGATGACGGTGTCGGTCTTATCCTGGCGGCCTGAGGGGACCTGGATCGACAGGCTGCCGCCATTGATTGCATACTCGAGATTAGCGTTCGATCCCGCAGTGATGGCGGCGTCGCTCAAAAGGCGGACGGCGAGGATGCGCTTGTCGACCGGCATCTGCATTTCGATCTTTTCTGCAGCGATCGATCTCGCATGAACGTAGGCAGTTGCGCCACGATAGGTTGAACCTCCCCAAGGATGGGCTTTCCACGGGCCGCCGCGGGTCCCATAAATCGACTCGCCGTTGCGCGTCAGCCACTGACCGACTTCGCGCATTGTTGCCATTTCGCCGGGATCGAATTCACCGTCCCAGTGTGGGCCGATGGACAGCAAAAGATTGCCGTTGTTTTCCGCGGAATTCACCAGCAGCGAAATAACCTCGGTGGCGGACTTGTGCGGGCCGCCGGTGTAAGACCATGTGTCTTCCAAGGAAACCGCCGCCTCGAATGGTCGCCAATTCTGAAAGCCGCCGAGGCGCTGTTCCGGCGTGTCGAAGTCCCCCGGAACCGTCGCGCGGTTGTTGATGACGATATGTGGCTGGAGCCTGCGAACCTCGCGCGTTAGGCGTTCTGCGTCCCACATTTCCTTGTTGAACATTCCTCCCCACCAAAGAGCGTCCCACCAGAAGATATCGATCTTTCCATAGTGGGTGAGCAATTCACGTACGGCACCGAACTGATACTCGATGTACTTTCGGTGCGCCGGCCCCTGTTCTTTACGATCCTTACCGAACCCGGTCGGCTGATAAGTGGGACGATACCAGTCGCGTTGTGAGTAATAGATGCCGACCGGCATGCCGGCACGATGGCAGGCCGCAATCAGTTCCCCCAACATGTCGCGGCCGAACGGTGATTTCGTCACCTTGAAGTCGCTCAGTTGCGTATCCCAGAAGTGAAATCCCTCGTGATGCTTTGCAGTAAATATGATGTATTTGAAACCGGCGTCCTGCGCTTGCTTCACCCACCGGTCGGCATCGAATTTCTCGAGCTTGAGGTCGTCAGCCCAACTCACCCACGGCTGCGAAGGGGTGTGCACTCCGTCGGATAGCGCATCGCCGTCGGGCATTTTGCGGTGCGCCTTGTCGACGACCCCCCAAGAAAGTTCGGCCTTGGCCCGGGTGGTGATGCCGAAGGACACCAACAGGCCGAAGCGCATGTCCTGGAACCGCGCAACGTCCTCGGGCGGAGCAAAGTTGCTCTCGTCCCACTCTTGCTCCGAGAAATTTTGGACCAAGTACCCCGTCGATGATCCGCTGGGCATGTCGGGCTTGCGTGCCCACTGAGCCGCCGCGGGTAAGGAGAGAATACCCAGGGCCGCTACCGCGAGTGCATGCCACGACCGTGCACGATTCGACATAAATACTCTGTGCGGTTCCGAGCGGCTCGGCGCCACGGACCCGCGAGGGACCGTGGCGTCGACTCCGCCGGCTCTAGGCTAGAGCGTCCCTCGCAACGCGAGCACAATCGTCCGGGGCTGGGTGTAATAGTCCAGGAACGTCGAGGGGGTATTCAAATAATCCTGGCGCGCAGCCTGCGTCAGATTGATCGCCGTCACGGTGAGCGAGAGATGGTCCAACAGGGAAATCGTCGTACTCGCATCGAGCGTGACCGAACCTTCCGTAAACGTGTTGACGAAAGCGGGGGACTGCGGAAACTTGCTCAGGAAACTGCTCCGATAGACCATGGAGAATCGAGTATCGAAGCGCCCCTTGCTGTAGTAAACACTGGCGTTCGAATTATTCTTGGACGATCCGAGGAAGGGCACGTTCCCCAGGGCCACGTCGTCGATCTTGCTCTCGACGTAAGTATAGTTTCCGTTGAGACCAAACCCGTCCAACTTGTCCCAGAGCCGCTGTAGTGGGAAGTTGAAGGCCAACTCGAGTCCATACACTCTACCGCCAGACACGTTTTCCGGAAGAATGCTGTTGAACGGTATGTTGTATCCGGGGATCGAGACGTTGGCGGCCGCAACCGGATAAATGAAGTTATAGACTCTCTTGAAAAACAAGCTCGAGACGATCGATCCGCCACCGGACAAATAGTGATCCAAGGTCGCGTCGAAATTCCAAGCGGTTTCCGGACGCAAATTCGGGTTGCCGGTTTGCGCCTGACCCGGCGCCCCCGAGCCTGCGGGCGGTATGCTCACCGAGGCGATGGGTGAGATGTCCTCGAACTCGGGGCGGGAGAGGGTTTCGCCAACGGCGAACCGCGCATCCGTCTGCGGAGCCAGGAAAAACGTCGTGTTGAGCGCAGGCAAGGCATTGGTATACGAGTTGCTCGCCGTCACCGGCACGAGGGTGTTGGCACCGATGGGCACATAGTCGGGGAGCGCCACCTGTTCCACGCTCTGAAAGGCCTCCGAGAACTCTTCGGTGCGGACGACCCGAACACCGGCGTTGCCCGCGTAGCGAATCTCGCCCAGAGAGCCCTTGAAATCAGCCTGTAAGTAGATCGCTTCGGTTTTTTCCCGGTTCGTATGAGCCACGGCCACATCTTCCTGCCACCCGTTCACAGAATTGGCCGAGCCGAAGAAGGAGCCATTCAGAAGTGCACTGGCTGAACCCTTGGTTGGATAGTAAGGCAGACCTGCATCCGCCAAGGCAGACGGATTCTCGATGAACTGCGTGTTGCTGCCGATGGATTGCCCCGGAAAAATCGTCGTCGTACCTCCGGGGAACGTCAATCCCCCCGCCGTGGCCAGACCCGATGCAGGGACTGAAATATTGTTGACGATGTCGCGTATGTCGATGTGGGTGTCCGAGTATCGGGCGCCGAACTTATAGGTCAAGGCTTCGCTCGCCTCGTAGGCCACATCAAATTTGGCCGCAAAGGAATACGAATGGTTTTGTTCGTAGCGCAGCGCGGGATAATAAGCCGTTGGGACGCTCCCGATCGGCGCGCCGGCATCATAGGTGGCGGGCCCGCTGGCGCTCGAGCTGTAGTTGATGTCCGACAGCGGAATGTTCGAGCCGACCGCGTAGTCGCCGAGGTAACTGCCGAGCGTGTCCGTGAGGCTGCCGGACACATCACCAATTGCCGTCCATGCGCCGTCCTGCCACTTGGCATTCAGGCCGCCGACATGCATCGTATCGACGTTGTCGTAGTCGTAGGGATAGTACGCCAAACCGAACGTTGACGGCGAGCCCGGGGCCGGCGTGTAGTTGGCATAGTTGTAGCCCGTCACGGCACCGTTCTGGATGGTGACGCCACCCGGACCGAACGTCCCGTTCGTGGGTGGCGCGAGGTACTCGATGAGCCAGTTCGCGGGCTTGTCGAATCGGCTGAACGTATAATCCGCGCTCAACTCGAAGGCGTCCGACGGCTTCCACTGCAGCCCGGTACTCACCGCGTCGCGTTTGTTGTTCTTGTTGATCTGACCGAGCAGTTCGGCCGATGGAAACTCGATGTTGTTTTGCGTCGTGACGACCCCGGCGGCATTCGCGGTGTTCAAATTCACGTAGGTCGGCCGGGTCTCTTCGAAATTCTCGATTAGATTGTCCGTGCTGTGTACACCCGATGCGTAAACGCCCAAGGTGCCGTCGAAAAACTTTCCGCCGATGATGCCGCTGAGGCCTTTGCCCCAGCTGGAGTCACCGCTGTTGGTCTGGCCCTTGAGGGTCAGCGCGCCAAAATAATCGCTGCCACCTTTCGTCTTGGCATCCAGAGGCTTCAAGGTTTGCAGATCCACCGTGCCGGCGAGACCGGACTCGATCTGTTCAGCCGAGGGCGTCTTGTAGACCACGGCGCCGCTCAGCGTCTCGGTCGGGAAAATATCGATGGGGAATTCTCGCAACTCGGTCATTCCCTCGTACCCGTAGCCGAGCGGAGTACGTCCGTTCACGGTCGTGGTGACGTATTCCGAACCGATGCCGCGAATCGAGACGTGGTCGCCGGTGCGCCCGTCGGTGTTCTGGTCAACCTCCACGCCCGGCAAGCGCTGCAGCGCGCCCGCAATGCTGTTGTCGGTAAATTTGCCCAGATCCTCTGGCGCGATGGCCTCGATAACCTCGGCGGAGTCTTTCTTGAGGGACTCGGCAGCGTCCAGGGACGCGCGATATCCGGTGACCTGGATCTCTTCCAGTTGGTCCGGCGCCGCCGTCGTTTGCACCGGCTGGGACGCCGCGATTTGTTCGGCCAACAACGTCGTCGTCGTCAATCCGCAAACGAGCCCAGTCGTGGCCAGGAGAGATAGCTTAGTGTTCATGGTTGCCCCCGTTGTGATGATTGCGAGGGCTACTCTGCTGTTCGAACGCCCCCGTTCTCCGTTTTCACGGGCGATATTACCGTTTGTATATAAACAGTCAAGCCGGTTACCCCGCATCCATCGTAGCGATCGATCGAACCGGCCGGCGCACGCCGACTTCCTGCCGGGGCTAGGCCTTCTCGATCATGGATGCCGAGATTCGACGGGCGCATATGCAAACCCGACTCAGCGATTCGGCCATGGAGCGGGGCAACTCGAGGCGCTGCACGAATGGCACGGTCAACGCGGCGACGCAGATCGTCCCGGCCATGATCGGTGCGGATAAATCGGTGATGCCCTGCACGAAATCGCTTCCCGCCTGGGCAAAGCCCAGCGATCGCACGGCATCGGCATGGCTCGCGAACCGCTCGAGCTTGCCGGTGTCGGTGGTTTGACTAAAGCGCGACAACCACTCGGTGCGGGTGGTCTCTGGCTGAAACGCAAACAGTGTCAGACCGGAGATCGATTCGATCAGGTTTTTACGGAATCCGGGGCGCACCGAGAATCCCAAAAAACCGGGATTCTCGACGCGGGCAATGACCACGATCTGATCGCCCGCGGCCACCGCCAGATGGCAGGATTGATCGATTTCGCGTGTCAACTCCTGCATGATCGGCAGCGCGATTTCGAGCAGCGCCGCCACCTGGCTGCGCGCCGAACCGAGTGCGAACAGCTTGTTGGTCAGATCGAATCCCTGCTGATCGCCTGATTGCGCGATGTAGCCGCGGGCCTCCAATGTGAGGATCATCCGAAACAACTCGCTGACCGAGCGCTTGAGCTTGGCCGCAATTTGCGATGGCGTCATCGCGATGCCTTCGCGGGCAATCAGTTCCAGAATGTCCAATCCCTTGTCCAGGGCCGGCGCTCGGTAACGCGTCTGCCCCACCAACTCCTTGCCGGAGGGGGTGAACGCATTTTTATCTGTAATTGGTTTATCTGTGATTGGGGATGTCGCCGATTTTGCCATGGCCGTCGCTCGCGTCGGATTCAAGGGTGAATACTCGTTTACGCCATTAAGGTAGCTCACTCCCTCGGAGAATTCAGCCGCCCGACAGCCTCGCTTGACAGGGAGCGCTGCCGCCAATATCTTATAGGCGCTTTTCATTTTTATTAATAAACCGATTGGCCGTATACTCATCAATGACCGGGAACCAAAAACACTCCAGTCAGCTGATACTGCTGCACGAAAGGGACAACGTATTGGCCTGCCGACGCAAGATACGGCAGGGCGAAACGCTCTCGATCGACGGCACCACCATCTGCGCCGGTGGCGACATAGGTGTGGGCCACAAACTGGCGCGAGTGGACCTCGTACCGGGTGATGTCGTGCTGAAATACGGGGTTCCGATCGGTTCCATCACCCAGTCGACGCGCATCGGCGAGCATGTGCACACTCACAACATGAAGAGCGACTACATCGCCATCACTACGCGACAGTCCACCGGCGAAGACGCGCCGACACCATGATCGGCTATATCAGGTCCGACGGTCGCAAGGGAATTCGTAACGTCATCGTCGTCACGTACTTGGTCGAATGTGCGCATCACGTGGCCAGACGCATCGTCGACGTCAGCGCCGACATGGACGTACACCTGATCGGCTTCCCGGGCTGTTATCCGAACGAATATTCGCTGCGCATCATGAAGAATCTCTGCGTACACCCCAACGTGGGTGGCGTGCTGATCGTTTCGCTCGGATGCGAGGGCTTCAACCGTGCGGGACTGCAAGCGGCCGTCGCCGCCACCGGACGCCCGGTCGACACGTTGGTGATTCAGGAGCGCGGCGGCACCGCCGCGACGATTGCGGCGGGTGTGAAAGCCGTGTCCGCAATGAAAGAATCGATCGCAAAAACGCCCCGCGCGCCGATTGGACTCGAGGATTTGGTCATCGCCACCGTCTGCGGCGGGTCGGACGGGACCAGTGGACTGACGGCCAACCCGGCGGTGGGAAAATGCTTCGATCGGCTCGTGAGTCTCGGCTCCACCTGCATTTTCGAGGAGACCGGCGAGTTGATCGGCTGCGAGCAGATCATGGCCGAACGCGCCGTAACGCCCGAACTGGGTGAGGCGATCACGGCCTGCGTCGCCAAGGCCGCGAATTATTACACGATCATGGGCTACGGCAGTTTCGCCCCGGGCAACGCCGACGGCGGCCTCACCACCCAGGAAGAGAAATCGATGGGTGCTTATGCCAAGTCGGGCGACTCCCCGATTTCGGGCGTGATCAAACCGGGCGACCATCCTCCGTCGAGCGGCCTCTACCTGCTCGACGTCGTGCCCGATGGCGAGCCTCGGTTCGGCTTCCCGAACATCAACGATAATGCCGAGATCGCTGAGTTGATTGCCTGCGGGGCGCACATCACCCTGTTCACCACGGGCCGCGGCTCGGTGGTCGGCTCCGCCATCTCGCCCGTAATCAAAGTTTGCGCCAACCCTGAAACCTATCAGCGCATGCCTGACGACATGGACATAGATGCCGGACGAATCTTGAATGGTGACGCGACGCTGGACCAAGTCGGCGGAGAGATTTTCGAAAAGGTCATTGCCGTGGCCTCCGGTCAACGCAGCGTGTCCGAATCGCTCGGCCATCAGGAATTCATACTGACGTACAAATCCTTCGAGCCGGTCGGTCCGGCCTGTCTACCCGTCAGGGCTCGACGTGCTTAGGGGATTGCACGGTTGAAATCAGCCCGCATCGGCGCCGCGGGTCTCGCACGTCCGGTCATCCTTGCCGAAGATGGCCGGTGCCGCGATATCTCGTCTCTCGTTCGCGACCAACTATGGCTCGGAATCGGGGGACTCGGTGAGCAGCGTCAAGTCGTCGTCGTCGAAAGCCGGGAATCTTGAGTGGTACATCTACGCGTGATGGCGCTGGATTTGCGGGACGATCCTGAACTCATCGAGCAATACCGCGCCTGGCATCGACCCGGTGGACCGCCCGCCGCGATCATCGAGTCGCTGCGCGCGACCGGAATCACCGAGATGGAAATCTTTTTGACCGGCAACCGCCTGGTGATGATTCTGCTGGCATGCAACGATGCCTCGTTGGAGGCGCTCGCGAATCTGAACGCATCGAACCCCGACATTCAAGCATGGGAAGCACTGATGTGGAAATTCCAGAAGGCGCTTCCCTGGGCGCAGCAGGGCGAAAAGTGGGTTGTGATGGACCGCATATTCGCGCTGTCACAGCACTGAACTTTCACTGGACTGAAGGGCTTTTGAGCCCGGCTCGGTAGCCCTTCAGCGCAAACGCCCCGACGACCAGGAAGCAAGCTCCCGGAACGAGCATCGCGGTCGCGATCGATGTGAGATCCGACAGCCTGCCCATCACGACCGGGATCACGGCTCCGCCGATGATCGCCATCACGAGCACCGACGAACCGATCTTGGTCAGCGGGCCCAAGCCCTTGATCGAGACAGCGAATATGGTCGGATACATGATCGACATGAAAAAACTCGAGGCGATCATCATCGCGATCCCCGGCCAACCGGCGAGGCTCGCTCCCGCGAGACACAGCACGACGTTGAATCCGGCAAAGATTGCCGTCAGCAACACCGGTCTGCACCAACCCATCATCGCGGTTCCCACGAACCGTCCGACCATGAAAGCGACGAGCGCCGCCATCAGGCAGGTGGACGCGGCCTGCTCGTCCATGCCGGCGACAGCATGCTGGGAGTAACGAATGAGGAAGCTCCAAATCCCGACCTGCGCGCCGACGTATGCAAATTGGGCAAGCACGCCGAACAAAAAAGCTCGATGCTGCAGCAAGCCGGCGAAATTCCCCGAGTCCCTCACGGGCGGCACGCCGTGCTCCGGTTTCTCGACGCCCTCTTGCAGCGGAGGAAATCGCACCAGTGCAATGACCAGCGCCCACAGCAAAATGCCGATACCGAGCACTAAATACGATGACTGTACGGCCAAGGCCTGGCTGGCATGCAGTCGCACGATCTGCTCAGTCGTCAGCGTCGCCAACGCGGGTCCGGTCGGCGCATGACCGGAAAGAATAAATTCTCGACCGATCAAGACCCCGGTGATCGACCCCAGTGGATTGAACGCCTGCGCGAGATTGAGTCGGCGTTCCGCGCCTTCCGCACTTCCGAGAATCGTGACCAGCGGATTGGCGGACGTCTCGAGAAAGGTAAGGCCGCTCGCGATCACGAACAATGCCCCGAGGAAAGCGGCGTAGGATCCTAATTCGGCTACGGGATAGAACAACAAGGCTCCGATCCCGTAGACACCCAGTCCGAATACGATCGCGCCTTTATAACCGAATTTTCGGACGAATGACGAGGCCGGAATGGCGAACAAAAAATAGGCAAGATAAAACGCCGATTGCACCAAACCGGATTGCCAGTCGGCCAAATCAAATGCTTTGCGGAATTGCGTGATCAACACGTCGTTGAGGTTGTTCGCAACTCCCCAGAGAAAGAACAGGCTGACGATCAGCGCGATCGGAAGAAAGTACTGCCGATTCTGACGCTCGCGGGGAACGGACATCTTGGTGCCTCTTGGTGTTGACCCACTTCATCAAATATGAAATTATTTGTCAAATATAAAAACGAAGGTCTCGGCACGAAACGAGCCGCAAGCATTTGATTACGCATTCCGGCACCGCTGCCCCGCTCCGCTCAACGAAAGGAACACTATGACGCAGTCGACTTTGAATCTGGCCGAGCGCTACTCCGCCGCGTACACCGGAGCCGTATTCGATGTGCTTCGGGCGAAGGGACATCGAGATTGTGTACTGCCTAGCGATATCGTCGCGCTCGATCGCGATCGCAAAATGGTGGGCCCCGTGTACACCATGCGCGGGCGCCAGGCGCTCGGCTCCGACCCGCACGAGACCCTGCTGGCGTGGACCGGATTTCTGGATCGAGCCCCTCAAGGCCACGTGGTCGTGTGTGAAGGAGGACAGGCCGATTGCGCGTTGATGGGCGAACTGTCCGCGGAAACCTTGCACATGCGCGGCGTGGCCGGTTACCTGACCGATGGTGGCTGTCGGGACGCCGACTTCATCCGGCGCATCGGGTTTCCGGTGTTCTCACGTTTTCTGACGCCACTCGATGTTGTCGGCGCCTGGTTGCCCGAAGCCTATGAAGAGCAAATTACGATCGGCAAAGTTGCGATCACCCCAGGCGATTATCTCGTGGCAGATCGCGATGGCGCCGTGGTGATCCCGGGTGCGCTCGTTACCGAGGTACTCGAAGAGGTTGAGCGTGTCATGAATACGGAAAATCTAGTCCGCAAAGCCATCCTGTCGGGGGTCTCGCCGACCCAAGCCTATCTCACCTACGGCAAGTTCTAGCAAGGACGACAGCACCCGCGCGCTGATGCCGCGCAAGTTCTTGACTATACTGTGGCAGCGTCGGCGGAAGGAACTCACTGCTTGAGCATCCAGACCGCGCTATCGAGCGGGGGTGAGTCGTGATTTCTTGGCTAATAGCGAAGCGTGCGCATGGAGCGGCATGCGCTGCGGCTGCCACCGTCGCACTGTTGATGGTGGCGACGGCTGAAGCGCAAATCGACTCGAGTCTTTTTGAAGACATGCAGTGGCGCAACATCGGGCCATTCATTGGCGGGAAGGTGGATTCGGTATCCGGCGTCGACGGACGTGCAGGGATTGCGTATGTGGGCACCGATAATGGAGGTGTCTGGAAGACCGAAAACGCCGGCACCACCTGGTCGCCGCTTACCGATGCAGTGCAGCTTGTCCGGGGCGTTACGGCATTGGCGGTAGCCCAGTCGCAACCGTCCGTCGTCTACGCGGGCGCCGGGAGCGTGTTTGGTTCCAACTATGGCAGCGGTGTTTGGAAATCCACCGACGCCGGAGCGCACTGGCAGAGTGCCGGCTTGCGAGATGCGGGAGCAATCACGTGGCTATTGGTGGATCCAAAAAATCCTGACTTGGTGTTGGCAGCCGCGCGCGGAATCGATCATCGTCGAGGCGGCCCGCGCGGCGTGTTTCGCAGCACTGACGGTGGGCGCACGTGGACCGTGGTGCTGAATGCAGAGCCTGAATCCGGCGCGACTTACCTGGCCTGGGCAAGCGATGATCCACGGGTGATTTTCGCTACGGTGACACAAACCTATCTTGCTCCCGGAGTCTCGAGTCGTTCCCTCTTCGAGCATCCGCGACCAACGAGCCTGTATAGGTCCAGCGACGAGGGCCTGACCTGGGAGAACTTGAAAGGCCCAACCCAGCCCGAACTACTCGGAGCGACTGCAGTCGGAGTGGGCGCTCATGCCCGGCGAGTGTACCTATTGGATCACGCAGGGCTTTACCGATCGGACGACGGTGGCGCAAGTTGGTCGGTGGCGACCAAGAGTATTTACACATCGAGCAAACAAGTTCTCGTCGATCCGCAGGATCCTGACGTGGTCTATACGATGGGTACCTGTGTCTACAAATCCACCGATGGCGGTCGTACTATGGTTGCCTTCAAAGGCGCGCCGGGAGGGGATGACCCGAATCAGTGGTGGATTGATCCCACGGACCCGGGCCATATCGTGTACGGCGGCGATCAAGGGGCATCGGTCAGTCTCGACGGGGGTCAAACCTGGAGTTCGTGGTACAACCAAAAAACAGCCGAGATCGAAAAGATCACCACCGACAACCGGTATCCCTATTGGATATACGGCAGCAAACAGGACAGCGGCGCGTTTGCGATCGCCAGTCGTGGCGCGCTCGGACAGATTACCGACCTCGATTGGTTTCCAATGCCGGGTTGGGAGACCGGGTTCGTCACCGTTGACCCGTCCGATCCCGACGTCCTCTTCATGAACGGCCCGCTGGGATTTTTGCAAAAAGTGGACCGCAAAACATGGGGCGCGCAGAGCGTCGATTTTGGCGCGGGCACCATCAGCCGGGTTAGCGATATCGATTTTCGACGCGCGGTTTCGGCCCCGATCGTTTTTTCGCCGCAGAACCCGACTGTGTTGTATTACGGCACTCAGAACGTTTGGGAGAGTGAGGACGGTGGTGATAACTGGCGAAAAGTCAGTCCAGACCTGACTGCCCATCCCGGAAAGCCACCATTGCCCGATCCGAAAGGAGTCCATCACGGTGACGCACTCGTCGCGTTGTCGCCCTCGACCGTGCAAGCCGGCGTCATCTGGACGGGCAGCAACAACGGCGTTCTTTATCTCACGAAAGACGGTGGGAAACAGTGGGTCGATGTCACTCCTCCCGATATGTCGATGTATGGCGTCATCGGCGTTCAGGCCTCGCGATTCAACCCCTCCGAGGCTTATGCCGCGGTGAGGAACGACGCCATTGGAGATTACTCACCGCACATCTATCGCACGCGTAACTTTGGCAAGTCATGGGAGGAGATCGTTACGGGTCTGCCGACCGATCAGCCCACCGGCAGCTTCGTGCGAGCCCTGCAGGAAAGTGCTCACAAGAACGGTTTGCTGTTCGCGGCCACGGAAACGTCCCTGCACGTGTCGTTCGACGACGGCGATCACTGGCAATCGTTGCGCCTGAATCTTCCCACGACCTCGTTTTACGACTTGGCGATCCACGACGACGATCTGATCGCTGCTAGCTACGGACGTGGGATCTGGATCCTGGACGATATGTCGCCGCTCGAGCAATTGACCGCAGAGCTTGCGGATCGCCCAGTGGTCTTGTTCCGTCCGCGAGCCGCGATCCGCGTCCAGGCGAACATCAACCAGGACACTCCGTTTCCGCCCGAAGTTCCCCATGCGAATAATCCGCCCCAAGGAGTCGTGATCGACTACTACCTGAAACAGCCGGCGGAGAAGGTGCAGCTACAGATTTTCGATGCCGAGGGCAATCTGGTGCGTTCGTACTCGAACGCTCCGCTCGGCCCGCTCGATCAAGCGCCGCCGCCCGCGCCAGGTTTTTGGGCACGACCATCGAGGCCATTGCCGGACACTGCCGGCGAGCACCGCGTGAGCTGGGACATGCGTTACCCAACGCCTCCTGCCTTGTTCTTCGATCAGTCCAGTGGAGCCGTGCCGGATGACACAGCATTTATCCCGGAAGGACCCATGGCGCTGCCTGGCGACTATACGGTGAAACTCAACGTGGACGGAGTTTCCTACAGTCAGCCAGTTCTACTGAAACAGGATCCACGACTCGATCAAACACCCGTGGCGATGGATGGCATGCGCCGGCAATTGACTCTTTCGCAGCAAATCATCGCGGTCATGTCAGTCAGCAAGAGCGCTTACGAACGGGCGAACGGCTTGGATGCGAAGCTCTCTTCGCTGCGCGCGGGGGCGTCGAGCCGATTGGTGAAGACGCAGCGGAAGCAAATCGCCGAACTGACCGGCAATATCGACGACGCGTCCATCGGCCTCTCGGGCGGGTCCTATGCCGTGCCGCCAGTCAAGGGTGCCACGAGTTTCAGCAGGATCAACGGACAGGCAGCGGCGCTCCTCGAGATGGTTGAGTCCACGAGTGATCAGGCGCCCGTGCCATCCTTTTACCGGACCTACGCCGATCTGTGCAGGGATTTCAATGTCACGTTGCGCGCATGGCAATCGTTGCAGGCAAGAGTCGAAGGGGACGTGGGCTCGAGGCATCTCGAAGACGGGCCCGGCACCGACTCCGCGACCGTCAAGACAAGTTCAAATGACGTCTGCGAGCCCGCAAGTCCGAGATCGCACTCGAACGAGTGATCTCAGCACCGCGTACGAATTGGGCTATCTTGCCGGTTGGGCATTACTGATCGCCCTCTTCGCCATCGATGACGACAATCACGCCCGTTTCGCTCGCCAAACCACGGGTCGCGTTCAATTTTAGGGTCGCTGCCGACGGAAATACTGGACCAGGGCGCCGATACCAAAGACGATGGCTGGGAACAGAATCGCGACGGCGATCGGCGGTCGAGCGGCCGCGTTCGAAGTCGTGAGGCGTGGCACGATGATAAAAAACGCCGCCGCGAGGGCTGTCATGGCGAGCCACTGCTTGACGATTCTCGAAGCGCGTTGGCCGGAGGACTCTTCCGGGAAGGCTCCTTGCTCCGGCCAACGATGACCCGCCGCACGCGCCAGTCGATCCGCGACCTCCGCGAATAGCTTGAGGTTGCCGTTGGAGGGCTGCCCAAACGACAGCTTGGCCTCCTTCCACGAATATCGATCGCGGCGCGTGATCGTGATTTCGTTCCAAGGCACCAGGAAGTCGCGGCAGAAGGGACCAAAAATTCGCATGATCCCGACGCGTAATCCGGAGTCGCACGCACTCAGTTTCAGAATGTTGCGCATGGAGACCGGCCCCACCGACCCCGATTGATTCACCAAGGCGAGGATCGGAACCTCGTCGCGGTTTGGGTATCGCTCCATCAAGCCAAACCAGCCCGAGAGAACGCTCAAGATTAGTGTCACCACGAACCAGAGGACTGGAAAGGCGATGAGGAAATAGAGTGGATTGGGCGAGGCGCTCATGATTCACGTGATGATTTCAGCCGCTGCATCATGGGAGCCACGCGAAGATCGATATCCATGCCGATACGGCCCCAGTATTGATCGCAAAATTTCTCGACTGCCAGAGCATTGGCGTAGACGAGGTCGAAGTCTGGCGTCGCGAGTGCGGCGATGCCGATTTTTCCTCCAAGACCCCGCAGGGTGGCTGTTTCAGATCTTGCCGCGTCGTCATTCATGGGTTTCGGTTTGGTGCCTTGACGACATCGAACCGTGCATCTTTGCCCTCAGTCACCACGACGAGTGCACGGGCGTCTATCAGCTCTGCGACGCGATCGAAGAGAAACCAATCTGGGAGCCAGGGTATCTCTTCTGAGGATTCTTCAACCATGTACCGCACGATCGCAATGACCTTTCGCGCAGAAATCGACACGAATTCGATCATTGCGGAGTCAATGGCGGCCAGCGTATCTGCGCTTAAGTGTTCAATGTACTCGTAGTCCTCCTCCTGCATGGGCTGATCTTGCGGGTCCGACTCATCATCGGTGGCTTTTCGGAAGTCATCTGGTGTGAGGGGCCGGCCTAAGCGGCGCTCGATGCAGTTGCGACAGATCATTCCGTGCCGCTCGCGCCTGGGAACCAACTGGCGCCATAGGCGATTGCGCAGAAAATAGTAGTCCTCTCGGCCCTCGAACGTGTTCTTGCCGCAGTCCAGGCAGAGCCACCTTTCATCCTTGCGCATAATGACTCAAGTGCTACGTAATGCCCCAAGGTCGAATCACAGAACAGTCTAGTGCGC
>Ga0116230_10001046_pt1 | contig 25558 bp, 22 predicted proteins | sample S1TSphfallax_3_FD_88678 | JGI IMG/M metagenome (GOLD analysis project Ga0116230, IMG submission 88678) | Host-associated microbial communities from peat moss isolated from Minnesota, USA - S1T2_Fd - Sphagnum fallax MG | ecosystem: Host-associated > Plants > Peat moss > Unclassified | place... | reverse complement strand
GGATACGCGGAGGCTTTTTCCCGGGAGGACGTGGATGAGATCTGCGCCCTTTGGGACTATCCGGCGTTCATGTCCTACGAGGGGCGCCAGGCGGTGCTCGACAAGGATCAGTTCCGACAAAACACATTCGCGCTCTGCGCATTTTACCGCGCGCAGGGTTTGGCCCGCGCCGAGAAGCAGGTGTTGGACCTCGCGAGGCTGACCCCGACGACGGCCAGCGTGCGCACGGAGGACCGGCTCTATAATGCAGAGGGTGACCTCATCGCGGCGTGGGAGCACGTCTATCTGCTTAGCCAGACCGCCCACGGCATCAAAGCTGTGGCGGCTTTGCCAGACAATGAACTCCGCGCCTGGCGTGAGCGTGGAACGCCGCTTGGCGGGTAGAGCGCGGGGACGATCTCAACTAACGACGCTGACTCAGCGTTGGCTTTGGGAACTTTCATCGATGGTTCGTAGAATTGTCGCGGCGCTCGCAGTCGGCGCCGTCATTTTTTGCGCTTCATCAGCCGCCGCCCCTCACCCCCACCGAAGTCGGCTCCTCCGCCGACGCCAACTACGCCTCCGAAGCGGGCGCTGTCACCATCGACGGCTTTGGCATGGAGGGCGGCGGCGCCCACAGCCTGCTCGACTATGCCGACTTCGCCACCCTGACCCCGCGCGCCTATCTTCTGGCGCGGTTGCTCATGGATGTGGGGCATGAGCCGGGGACGCGGTGAGGGGTCCCTTATCTTTATTTTCCCACCGCAGCCAAAATGACCGGCAAGACCACGCTCCACGCCGGGGACGTCACTGCAGGCTCGTCATAGTGGCTGGCGTTGGGGATCACGATGACCGTGGCCTTGTCGCCGGCCGCGCGGACGCGGGCGGCGTAGGTCGCGGAATGGGCGGGAGCGGCGATGTTATCGAATTCGCCGTTGATGAAGACGGTGTGGGCGCCATTGGGAAGCAGTGCGGCCGGGCTCGTGTCGGCATAGACGTCCGGTCGTTCAGGGGCTGGTGTGCCCGTTAGGGCGCCGGGTTCAAGACCGCAGGGCTGACGAAAGCTCGGAATATCGGGGTGGATGTCGCCACTCCCACCGAGCGCAACGACCTCGCGAACGCGGAGCGGGTGAGCCACATGCAGGGGACTTGAGACCGGGATGTTCTGCCGGCCGCCTACCCAGAGGGCGAGATAGGCGCCCGCCGAATGGCCCACGACGACGATATGCCGGGTGTCGATGTGCCAAGATCGGGCGTGGCCGGCCAGAGAGGCCATGGCCGCATTGATGTCCTGGAAGGTTCCAGGATAGCCGCCGCCAGGGGTTTCCAGCCCGCGATACTCGATGCTCCAGACCGCGACGCCCTTTGCCGTCAGAGCGCCGGCCATGCCGCGCAGCTGGGGCATACCCTCGTATTTGTTATAGAAACAACCGCCGTGGATAAGCACGGCCACCGGAAAAGGCCCGCGCCCCGCCGGCTCGAAAAGCTCCACATATTGCCGGGGCGCGGGGCCATAAGGGATGTGGGCGGTGGGGCCCGGGCCGGTGAGCGCCCGATAGTCCTTGAGCGTCATCGGCTCGGCGGCCCGGACACTGGGCGCGGCCGCCATGAGGGTGAGGGCCGCCAGGGCCGCCAGTCCTCGCCAAGTCATATTGCCACCCTTTCACCACCTCGCTGGCACCCTAGAGACCGTGGTATGCCTGTCCACAAGGATGGGTGGGACCGCGCACATTATGGATAGTCTTTACGATCCGGGGCGCCACGAGGCGCTAACGGACATCGGATGGGACGCCGATCATGTCCGCGCCGGGATCGACAGGATCGTCGAGGACACACGGGCCGCCGCCAGCCCTGAGGGTTTCTGCCCGATACATCCCGATGACGGACCGCCGGAATGGGGCTCGCTCGTGGGGCTCTATTTCGGCGCCGTGGGGGTGATCTGGGCTCTGGACTATCTTCAGCGGATCGGCGCGGCTGACGAGGCGCCAGACTTCGGCGAGCATCTCGAGGCCATGGAAGCGCGGAATGCGCCTTTTGCGGAGCGGATGCCCACAATGGTCGGGGGCTATCTGCTCGGGCAGTCGGGGGTACTGTTAACCCGGTGGCGCCTTCGCAAGGAACCGGACGTCCTGGACCGCCTCGCAGCCTTGATCGCGGGAACGGTCGACAGCCCGGCCGTGGAGCTCATGTGGGGGGGGGCCGGGCGTCATGCTGATCGCCCTCACTTTGTTCGCGGAAACCGGCGAGGCGCGGTGGGCGAGCCTCGTTCGGGCCAGCGCCCAGGCTTTGGACGACGCCTTTCACCCAGACGAAACCCTGGGGGCGCGTATCTGGACGCAGGATCTCTATGGCGCGAAGACACGCTTCCTGGGCGCCGTGCACGGATTCGCGGGGAACGCCTTTGCCCTTAACCGCGCGCGCGCCGTGCTAACCGCCAAGGACTGGGAGACATGGCGCGGTGAGTTGACTGAGAGCTTCGCGGCGTGCGCTGTTCGCCAGGGACCCGTCGCCAACTGGCCGCCGAAACTCGACCCGCCAGCAGACGGAACGGCTTCGCCCCTCCTCGTGCAGCACTGCCATGGGGCTGCGGGCATGGTCACCAGCCTGGCGGACCTCGATGCGCCGATCGATGATCTTCTGGTCGCCGGCGGCGAGATGACCTGGCGAGCCGGGCCCCTCCGCAAAGGCTCCAACCTTTGTCACGGCACGGCGGGAAATGGTTACGCTTTCCTCAAGCTTTTCCAGCGCACCGGCTATCAAATCTGGCTGGACCGCGCCCGCGCTTTCGCCATGCACGCTCTGGCCCAAAGCGAGACACAGGCCGCGTCGCTGGGGCGGCGGCGATATTCTCTCTGGACCGGGGACCTTGGCCTCGCCTGTTATCTCTGGGACTGCCTTCAGGCCAAGGCGCGCTTCCCCACCCTTGATGTGCTCTAACGGGGCCATGGACGAGCGTTCCGGGCCCCACGACTCGCGCGAGACACGCCAGTTCGAACGACTGGTCTTTTTCAGCGACGCCGTCTTCGCCATCGCCATCACCCTGCTGGTTTTGGATCTGAAAGCTCCGGTCGGGGCGTTCGACACCCAGACTCTAAAGGCAATGATCCCCAGCTTTGAAGGCTTTGCCATCAGCTTTTTCGTGATCGCGGTTTATTGGCTCTCGCACCATGACCTGTTCGGCGCCCTGCGGCGCGACGACCGTCCTCTGCGCGTCATGAACCTCGCCTTTCTCGCCAGCATTGCGTTCCTGCCCTTCCCCACCAGTGTTATCGCCCTCTACAAGGCGACCACTGCGCCGGTGATTTTCTACGCCCTCAGTGTCGCGAGCGTGGGCTTTTTGCAGGTCGGCTTGACCCTGACCGCGCGAAGGCCAAGCCTGATGAGGGAGGGAGAAAGCCGCGCCGAAACCCGACGTCTGGTGGTCCGATCTCTGGTCGCGCCGGCGGTCTTCCTGGCCTCCGTCGGCGTCGCAATCAGGTGGCGGCACGCGGCGACCTATATGTGGATCCTGATCTGGCCCGCCCTGAAGGGGGTGGATTTCTGGCCGCAACTCGCGAAAATCAGCAGGGGCAAACCCCACCCGCTCGCGAAAAAGTGAACGTGATTAAATCGTGATAATCCCCAGAAAGGCCAGATTGATGGGCCTGCGAATTTGCGACTTCACTGTTATTGCCTAAGTAGGCAAAGCGCTTCGCGCGATGTCTTTGTTCCAACCTTTGCCGAAGCGATTTCCCCCTGAGAGTAGATGTTCCGCCCCCCACCCTCAGACCTGGGGGTCTGATACGCGGGTTTGGGCGCCGCGTCGCTTATGGAGCCCTGGCGACCGGCACGGCCCTGAGCCTCGCCGCGTGCGCGCGCCATGCCATGGGTCCGCCCAAGATGGGTCCTGCGCCCGTGAGTGTGACGACCATCCAGACCGAGGCCGTCACCCTGACCTCCGACCTTCCTGGCCGCACCAGCCCCTTCAAGGTGTCGGACGTTCGCCCACAGGTGGCCGGCATCATCCTATCGCGCCTTTTTACCGAAGGGACCGTGGTCCATAAGGGCCAGGCGCTCTATCAGATCGACCCCGCGCCTTATAAGGCGGCCTATGATCAGGCCAAGGCGCAACTCGCGAGTGCTGAAGCGCAGGTGGTCACGGCGAAGCTGAAGGCCCAGCGCTATGCCGACCTCGTCAAGATCAAAGCCGTCAGCCAACAGGACGCCGACGATTCGAAAGCCGCCTATGGTGAGGCGGCCGCGGCTGTGCTGCAGCAGGAAGCGTCGGTGGAATCGGCCAAGATCAATCTAGGCTATACCCGCATCACCGCGCCCATCACGGGGCGTATCGGCGTCTCGACCGTGACGCCGGGGGCCCTTGTCACCACGGGCCAGACCACGGCGCTTTCGACGATCCAGACCCTCGACCCTATCTATGTGGACCTCACCCAGTCCGCGACCGATCATCTAAAATTGATGGAGGAGCTGAACCGCCTCGGCCCCGGGGGCGGTCCGCCCAAGGGCGCGGCCGTGCGCCTGCAGCTTGGCGACGGCATGGATTACCCCCTAGAGGGGCATCTTCAGTTCACGGACATTACAGTCGACCAGAGCTCAGGCTCGGTGACGCTTCGGGCTGTCTTTCCCAACCCCAAGGGCATTCTTCTGCCCGGCCTCTATGTCCGCGCCCACCTCGTTGAGGGCGTCGATCCGGCGGGCATCCTCGCGCCGCAGATCGCTGTCACACGGGACGAAAAGGGCCGACCCATGGCAATGGTCGTCGATAAGACCGGTCATGCCCAGGTTCGCCAACTGACGCTCGCGGGAACCGTGGGCAATCAGTGGCGCGTGACGTCCGGCCTCGCGCCGGGTGATCAGTTGATTGTCGAAGGCGGTCTCAACGCCCACCCCGGCGCGCCGGTAAAGATCGTGCCGCCCACGGCGCCCGTGCCCGGCCCGCCGACCGCGGCCTATTGAGCCGCGACGTCACGTGATTTCCCGATTCTTCATTCATCGGCCGATCTTCGCCTGGGTTGTCGCTCTGGTAATCATGCTGGGCGGGGTCCTGGCCATCCTGACTCTGCCGATCTCGCAGTACCCGGTGATCGCACCGCCGGCCGTGGCGATCACGGCGACCTACCCGGGCGCCTCGGCCGATATCCTAGAGACCTCCGTCACCCAAGTCATTGAGCAGCAACTGCACGGCCTGGACCACCTGCTCTATTTTGGATCCACCAGCACGGCCAATGGTCAGGCCACGATCACGGTCACCTTCGAGCCTGGGACAAATCCCGACATCGCCCAGGTTCAGGTGCAGAACAAGGTTCAGCAGGCCACCCCGCTCCTGCCGGCCGTGGTGCAACAGCAGGGCCTGATCGTCGCCAAGAACCAGGCGAGCCCACTGCTGGTCATCGCCATCTATGATCCCCACGGTCGCTATAACGACGTGGATCTGGGCGACATCGTCAACAGCCGGTTCATCGATCCGCTTTCCCGGATCAACGGCGTGGGCGACACGCAGCTCTTTGGCGGCACCTACGCCATGCGCATCTGGCTCGACCCCTTCAAGCTCAATAATTACAAGTTGATGGCCTCGGACGTGCGGGCCGCTGTGTTGGCCCAGAATGTGCAGGTCCCGGCCGGAGAGCTCGGCGGGCCTCCGGATGTCGCGGGGCAGGAGCTGGACGCCACGGTCAACGCCCAGTCGCGTTTGCAGACCGCCGATCAGTTCGGCGACATCATCCTTAGAACCCAGCCGGATGGCTCCCTGGTGCGACTGAAGGATGTCGCCCGTGTGGAGATCGGGGCGGATAGCTATGCCTTAAGCGCCCGCTATGATGGCTATCCGGCGGCGGGCCTGGCGATCAAGCTGGCGCCGGGCGCCAACGCCTTGGACACCGCCGCCGCCGTGCGCGCCCAGACCGCCGAACTCGCCAAAACTCTCCCGGCGGGGGTCGTTGTGGACTTCCCGGTGGACAATACGAGCTTCGTCAAACTCTCCATCAAAGACGTGATCACCACCCTCTTCGTCGCCATCCTGCTGGTGGTGGGGGTGATTTTCCTTTTCCTGCAGAACTGGCGCGCCACCCTTGTCCCCGCCATCGCCGTGCCGGTGGTGCTGCTGGGCACCTTCGCGGTCCTGGCCATCGCCGGCTATTCGATCAACACCCTGACCCTCTTCGCCATGGTCCTGGCCATCGGGCTTCTGGTGGATGACGCCATCGTGGTGGTGGAGAATGTCCAGCGGATCATGGAGACCGAGGGGCTGTCGCCGAAGGAGGCCACGCTCAAATCCATGAACGAGATTACCGGCGCCCTGCTCGGCATCGCCACGGTGCTCTCGGCCGTCTTCCTGCCCATGGCCTTTTTCGGCGGCTCGACCGGGGCGATCTATCGCCAGTTCTCCATCACCATCGTTTCCGCCATGGCGCTTTCGGTTCTGGTCGCCCTGGTGCTCTCGCCCGCGCTCTGTGCGACACTTCTGCGGCCGGTGGGAAAGGACCACGGCCAGCCCAAGACGGGGTTTTTCGGCGGTTTCAACAGGATCTTTGACCTCGGACTCGCGCGCTATCTAAAGGGCCTCACGACCCTGATCAGGCGCCCCGCCCCGGCGGGCGGCTTCTACCTCTTCATCGTCGCCCTGATGATCGCCCTCTTTATCACCCTCCCCACCGGGTTCCTGCCGGACGAGGACCAGGGCAACATCATCAACTTCTTCAACCTGCCCCCCGGCGCGACCCAGGCGCGAAGCCTGGCCGTGGCCCGTCAGCTTGAGCACCACTATCTGGGCGGCGAGGGCAAGAACGTTAAGGGCATGTTCGATGTGGTCGGCTTCAATTTCGCCGGCGCCGGCGAGAATATGGGCTTGGCCTATGTGCGCCTGAAGGACTGGAAGCTGCGCAAGGACCCGCGCAACAAGGCCCCGGCCGTTGTTCAGCGCGCCATGGGCGACTTCAGCCACATCCGCGACGCGCGGGTCTTCGCCTTCGTGCCGCCGCCCGTGCAGGAACTGGGCATAGCGACGGGCTTTGACCTGGAGCTGGAAAATCAGGGCGCCCTGCCCCGGCCCGCCTTCATCGCCGCGCGCAATCAGCTCCTAGGCATGGCGGCGCATGATCCCCTACTCGTGGGGGTCCGCCCCAACGGCCAAGAGGACACGCCCCAGATTGCAATTAATGTGGACCAGGCCCGAGCCGGCGCGCTTGGGCTCTCCCTGGCCGACGTTAATGACACCCTGAGCTCCGCCATTGGCGAATCCTATATCAATGACTTCGTGGACCGGGGCCGGGTCAAACACGTCTATATGCAGGCCGACACCCCCTTCCGCATGTCGCCGGAGGATATCGGCCGGCTCTATGTGCGGTCCTCAACGGGACAGATGACCCCGCTCTCCGCCGTGATCACCGACAGCTGGACCACGGGCCCGGCCAAGCTGGAGCGCTACAACGGTCTTCCGTCTTTCGAGCTCCAGGGCCAGGCGGCGCCCGGCAAAAGCTCCGGCGCGGCCATGAATGAGATGGAAAAGCTGATCGCCAAGCTGCCCCCCGGGATCGGCCATGAATGGACGGCCACGTCATACCAGGAGCGTCTGGCGGGCAATGCGGCGCCGGGCCTCTACGCCCTCTCTCTGATCGTGGTTTTCATATGCCTCGCCGCGCTTTATGAGAGCTGGTCCGTGCCCATAGCCGTTCTGCTGGTTATCCCGCTGGGCATCGCGGGCAGCCTGCTGGCGGCCCATTTGCGCGGGTTCTATAACGACGTCTATTTCCAGGTCGGCCTGCTGACCATCATGGGCTTGTCGGCCAAAAACGCCATTCTGATCGTCGAGTTCGCCTATGACGCCGAGAAACGGGGCGCGACGCCGGTGGCGGCGGCCCTGGAAGCGGCGTCCTTACGTCTGCGGCCCATTCTGATGACATCCCTGGCTTTTATCGCCGGCGTGTCACCCCTGGCGGTGGCCAGCGGCGCAGGCGCGGGAAGCCAGACCGATATCGGCACGGGTGTCATCGGCGGCATGCTGAGCGGCACTTTCCTGGCGATCTTCCTGGTGCCGCTCTTCTATATCGCCATTCGCGGCGGCTTCGGCGGCCGGCGGGTCGCCCGCCCCGAGGGGGCCGCACCGACGGTGAGTTCGTGATCCGGCGCGGTTTCGCCCTGCTGGGGTTGGCCTTGGTGTCGGGCTGCGCGAACGGCCCCCTGACGCCGCCCTATCACAGGCCAGCGCCGCCCATTCCCGCCGCCTTCCCCACGGGCCCCGCCTATGGCGCTGAGGCCGCGGACGCCGCGCCGGCGGCGTGGCGGGAGGTGTTTGTCGGGGTCAAACTTCGCGGCGTCATTGAGCTGGCCCTGAGCCAAAGCCGGGACCTGCGGGTGGCCGTGGCGCAGGTCTCCGCGGCCCAGGCGCAGTTTCATACCCAGAGGGCCGCGCTATTGCCGGCTGTGAACGGCACGGCCAGCGCAACCTATGCTCGGGAATATGACGGCCTGCCGGCCGCCTATGGCCCCCCCTATGAGAGGGTCACGGAATATTCCGTGGGCGGGGCGGTGGCGTCATATCAAGTGGACCTCTTTGGCAAGATCCGGAGCCTGACCCGGGCCGCCTTCGAACAGTATCTGGCCACGGCGGCGGGGCGCCGGTCCGAGGAGCTGACCGTCATCGCGGGGACCGCGACGGACTGGCTGACCCTGGCGTCGGATGAATCGCTTCTGCAGGTCTCGGAAACCACCCTGGCGAGCGGCCAGACCAGTCTCGATCTCGCCAATGCGCGGCTGAACGGCGGGGTGGGGACGGCCCTGGATGTGGCAAACGCCCGGACCATCGTCGAGCAGGCCAAGAGTGATATAGGTCGCTACACAACCCAAGTCGCTCAGGACAAAAACGCCCTGGACCTGATTGTGGGCGCCACGGTTCCCCCCGCCCTTCTACCGACTGGTATGGATGATCCCGACGCGCGCCTGCCCAAGATCCCGGGCGCCGTGACCTCGGCGGTGCTTCTGGCGCGGCCCGATGTGATCCAGGCGGAGGACCAGCTGCGCGCCGCCAAGGCCAATATCGGCGCAGCCCGGGCGGCCTTCTTTCCGTCAATTAGCCTGACGGGCTCCGGCGGGACAACGACGGCCTCTCTCGCGAGCCTCTTCGCGCCCGGAACCGCGGTCTGGAACTTCGCACCGACGATCACCGTCCCGATCTTCGAGGGCGGGGCCAACCGCGCCGGTCTCGACTATGCCAAGGCAGAGGACCGGATCTCCGTCGCCCAATACGAAAAGGCCGTCCAGACCGCGTTTCGCGAGACGGCCGACGCCCTGGCGGTGCAGGGCGTGATCAGCTCGCGCCTCTCCGCGCAGCAAGGCCTGGTGGAAGCCGCCGCCGACAGCCTGCGCCTGGCCACCGCCCTTTATGATCGCGGCCAGGACACATATCTCGACGTGCTCACCGCTCAGCGCACGCTCTACGCGGCCCAGCAGGCCCTGGTAACCACCCGGCTCATCGCCGCCGACAATATCGTCACGCTCTATGAGGTCTTGGGCGGGGGCTATGGGCGGGGCGCCAGCGCGCCATGATGTCTACACGCCCGGCACGCCCAATTGCCGCGCGGCGTCGGTGAACTTCGGGCGGTCGGCGGGATCACCGGCGAGGGCGTCGCGGTAGGCTGAAGCGGCGGCCGGGCCATCGCCCAGCACCATGCGGGCGCGCATGAGATTGACCCAGCCCTCCGGGTCCTTGGGATTGGCCTTGAGGCGCGCGGCGAGGCGCCCGACCATGGAGCCGATCATGGCTCTTTGAGCGGCGGGATCCATCTGCTGGATCTGCGCGGCCACCGTGGGATCACTGGCCGGCCCTTTCGGCTCCGGCGGAAGCTTGCCGGAAATGTCGATGTGGTTCTGGGCCGCCGTCTGCTCCACCGCCGCGCGGACCTGGGCCACCCAGGGGGCGCCGGGCGGGGCGCTCTTTATGAGGGCGATCCAGTCGGCCATGGCCCCGGCGTGGTCGCCCTGCTGGTCCCTATAGGCGGCGAGGAAATAGCGGGCGCGAGGGTCCGTGGGATCATCGGCCACGGCCGCGGCAAAGGCCGCCTTGGCCTGGGGCGTGATCGTGCCTTGGGCCGCGCGGGTGAGAGCTTCGCCTTCCGCCGAAGCGGCGTCGCCGTCTCCCGGCGCCAGATGCGCGGCCCGGCCATAGGCGGCGGCGGAGTCAGAATAGCGCTCGGCCTGCATGAAGGCCGCGCCGAGGGTCTTCAGGGTCTCCACATCCTTTGGCGAACGCCGCGCCTTGGCCTCAAGCTGCGTGATCAGCCCGGCGAGCTGCACCGCGGGATTGGCCGGGTCGCCTGCGCCTTGGCCGGGCGGGAGTTGGGCGGCGATCGGATTGGCCAGGTCAGGACGCCCCAGCTTGGCGTAGAGCAAGGTGGCGCCGAGGGCCACAAGCCCCGCGACGGCCACGGCAGCCACGCTGAGGGCAATCTTCGAGAGGGGGCGGACGGGACGAGCCGGCGCGGCGTCCTCTGCCAGGAACCGGCGGATGGTCTCGGCGCGCAGGGTTTCGGCGGTCTCGGCGGGCAAAGCGCCGGCGGCGGCCTGGGCGGCGATATCGGCGAGCTGGCGATTCAGAGCCTCGGAATCGCCGAGCCGCGCGGCCGCCCCCTCCTGGCGGTGGACCAGGGCGACGGCCAAGGCAGCGCAGGCCATCGCGATCATGACGGTGAGAAGAATCCAGATCGTCATGAAACGCGGTCGGCCTCCAGGCGGCGGGCGAGCGCGGCCTCTTCTTCGGGGGTGAGTGAGGGGGGCGGCTGCATATCCGGCGTCGCCCGCGTCCGTGTCATGGCCGCCACGCCAAGGCCGCCCAGAACGAGTACCAAGAAGGGGCCGAGCCACAGGATCAGCGTGTCTGCCTCGAACGGCGGCTTCAGCAGGACAAAATGACCATAGCGGGCGACAATATAGGCGATGGCCTGCTGGTCGGAGTCGCCCGCCAAGAGACGTTGCCGCAGCAGCACGCGCAGGTCGCCGGCCAGGGGCGCCTCGGATTCATCGATAGTCTCGTTCTGGCAGACCAGACAGCGCAGTTCGGCACCGATCTTGCGCGCCCGGGCTTCCAGCTTGGGGTTGGAAAGTTGCTCGCTGGGAAGGACTGCCAGAGCGGGGCCGGCCAGTGCGAGAACCGCCAGAAACGGGGCGATGAGGCGCTTCATTCGCTCTTCAGCCGGGCCATGAGGGGCGCGATGGTCGCCGTCCATACCTCTGGTGTGATCGGGCCCACCTGCTTGTAGCGGACGCGGCCCTGGCGATCGACCACGAAGGTCTCGGGCGCCGCGGCGACGCCGAGATCAATCACAGCGTGTCCGGCCTCATCATCGCCGATCCGCTCATAGGGATTGCCCTCGGCGGCGAGGAATCGCGTTGCGTCGGCCCGGGTGTCGCGCCAATCCAGGCCGTCGATGGCCACACCCTGGGATTTCAGGGCCATGAGGACCGGGTGCTCATAGCGGCAGGAGACGCACCAGGAACCGAACACGTTGAGCAGGCGCGGGCCGCCCCCGATCATATCCGCGGTCGCGAGGCCGGGCGCCTTCGGATCGACGGGCGGGAGGCTGAAACGCGGCAGGGGCTTGCCGATCAAAGTGGAGGGCAGGAGGCTGGGATCGCGCCGGAGGCCCAGGGCAAAACCGGCCACCACCACGGCGAGGAGGAGAAGAGGCGCCAGAAAGATCAGTCGCCTCATGCGGTCGCCGGCTCCAGCGGCGCAGGAACCGGGACGGGGGTGCGGGCCCGCTTCACCACAGCGACACGCAGGCGCCGGTCGGCCAGGGACACCATGCCGCCAAAGGCCATCATGAAGGCGCCGCCCCAGATGAAATTGACCAGGGGATGGTTCCACAGCCGCACCACCAGTCCACCGTTCGCCGCCCTGTCGCCGATGGAAATATAGACATTCCCGAGCACGCCCACATTGATCCCGGCCTCGGTCGTCGTGGTCTGGCTGTCCGGATAGAACCGCCGCTCGGAGATCAGGACCCGGGGGCCGGCCAGGGTGTCGATAGCGAAGCGCGCCTGGGCGGCTTCATAGTTTGGCCCTTCAATGCCACGCAGCCCATTGAGGGTGACACTCTTGCCCGCGAGGGTGAGGCTTTGGCCAGGAGTCATGGCGATGACGGCGTTGCTCTGCCAGCCGGCCATGGCTGTGATGCCCAGGGTGGTGACGCCGAGGCCCGCATGGGCGAGGGCCAGGCCGAAAATGGCGAGCGGCGTCGCGTGAATGCGGCCCCAGACTCCTCCACGTTCAGCGGGACGCCAGCGACGGGCCAGAACCGCCCCCGCGCCCACAATCAGCCAGGCGCCCAGGGCGAAACCCAGGGCGGCCATGACGTGACCGATGCCGAATATCAGAATGGCGCCAAGGACGGCGACGAGCGCGGCCAGGGCCGGCCATGCCAGCCGGGCCAGCAGCGGCGCCAGGGAATCGCGCTTCCAGTTCAACATGGGACCAACGCTCACCAGCACAAACAGCAGCATGAAGATCGGCGCGAAGGTGGCGTTGAAATAGGGCGGGCCCACGGAGATCTTGTCGCCGTGCAGGGCGTCCACAAACACCGGATAGAAGGTGCCCAGGAACACTGTCGCCGTGGCCGCCGCCAGGAACAGGTTGTTGAGCGTGATGGCGTATTCCTTGGAGACGGCGGTGAAGAGGGCGCCAGTTCGGAACCTCGGCGCGCGCCAGGCGAAGAGGCCGAGCGCCAGGCCGGTCATCACCGCGATCATGGCGAGGATATAGACCCCGCGTTTGGGGTCCACCGCGAAGGCGTGGACGCTGGTCAGCACGCCCGAGCGCACCAGGAAGGTACCCACCATGCTCATGGAAAAGGCCAGGATCGAGAGGAGGATCGTCCAACTGATCAGGGCCCCGCGCTTTTCCAGCACCAGGCAGGAATGCAGGAGCGCCGTGGCCAGAAGCCAGGGCATGAGGGAGGCGTTTTCCACCGGGTCCCAGAACCACCAGCCGCCCCAGCCGAGAGTGTAATAGGACCAGACGCTGCCCATGGTGATGCCGATGGTTAGGAATATCCAAGCCGCCAGGACCCAGGGCCTCACCCACCGCGCCCAATTGGCGTCCACCCGCCCCTCGATCAGGGCGGCGACACCGAACGAAAACGCGATGGAGAGCCCAACATAGCCGAGATAGAGAACCGGCGGATGGAAGACGAGGCCCGGGTCCTGCAGCACGGGATTGAGCTCCGCCCCGTCGAAGGGCGCGGGCGTCAAGCGCAGGAAGGGGTTGGAGGTGAGGAGCAAGAATCCCAGGAAGGCCGCCCCCACCACGCCCTGTACCGCCAGGACCCGCGCCTTGAGGCTCTCGCGCAGGGACCCGCCGGCGAGAGCAATGGCGGCGCCATATACCGCCAGGATGAACACCCAGAGGATCATCGAGCCCTCATGGCTGCCCCACGTCGCGCCGATCCGGTAGAGCAGAGGCTGGGCGCTATTGCTGTGCTCGGCGACCAGGGCGATGGAGAAATCGCTGGTGACATAGGCTGTTCCCAGAGCCGCGAAGGCGATGGCGATGAACGCCGCCTGGAGCACCGCGGCCGTGCGGCCCATGGACATGAGCGCCCGATCCAGCCGCCATGCGCCGATCAGCAAGGAGGCGGCTTGAACCACCGCCAGACAGAGAGCCAGGATCAGGGCGAGCTGGCCGATTTCGGCAATCATTCGTCTAGGGAGTCCTCTTCACGCGGCGCGCGCGCTGGCGCGGCCCTTCTAGACCCAAAATCGCGGCGGTCGAAGGGCGAAGAGCGTGGTAAACACAGCTTCGGCGTTCCAGGGGAGGCGAAAACGAACGATGCCGCTGCGCATTTTGACAGTCGCCGCGCTCATCGGCCTAGGCTTGAACACCACGGTCCACGCACAGTCGATCAACGGCGACTGGCTGGGCAGCCTGACGGTCGCGCCAAATGTCATCCTGCATCTGGCCGTTCATATCCACGCGACCGTGGGCGGAGGGCATGAAGGGGCTGTGGACAGTTTGGACCAGGGCGCGCTCGGCATTCCGCTTTCCGAGGTTTCCGACGCGGATGGCGCCCTCGCCTTCCAGGTTCCGGCCATTCACGGGCGTTATAAGGGGCTGTGGGACGCCGGCGCCAAGGCTTGGGTGGGCCGCTGGTCTCAGGGCGGCCTCGACATTCCTCTAAGTCTCACTGTCGGCGAGGCGAAACCTCCGCCGCCCGTCGCGGGCCTGAACGGGGATTGGAGGGGAATCCTTGCACTTCCGGGCGGAACCCACCTGCGTCTGGCCCTGCATGTTCGGAGCACGGCGGCGACAACGGCGGCCAATCTCGATAGCCTTGATCAGGGTGTCACCGGCCTTCTGGTGACCGGCCTGTCACGACAGAGCGGCCAGGTCCGCTTCGACGTTCCCTCGGTGGAAGGCGGATTCGTCGGGACGCTGGAGGCCGATGGCCAGACGCTCAAGGGCGCCTGGCGGCAGGGCGGTCATGATCTCCCGATTACCTGGTCGCGCCTGGAGCGCGGCGCGGTGAAACCAACTCTCAACCGGCCACAGACGCCCCATGCGCCGTTTCCCTACGCCGTCAAATCCGTGGTCTTTAGCAACACGGCGGCTGACCTGCGTCTTTCTGGAACCCTGACCCTGCCGACCGGCCCGGGACCATTTCCCGCCGTGGTCCTGATCGCCGGCTCCGGGCCTCAGACCCGGGATGAGACGATCCTCGGCCACCGCATTTTTCTGGTCCTGGCTGATTACCTGACCCGCCACGGGGTCGCCGTGCTGCGCTATGATAAGCGGGGGATTGGCGAGTCCGCCGGCGAATACGCCAAGGCCACCAGCCTTGATTTCGCCGCGGACGCGGACGCGGCTGTGACCTGGCTGGCCACACAACCCGGAATCGACCCCCGCCGAATCGGCCTGATCGGCCACAGCGAGGGTGGCCTCATTGCGCCCATGGTCGCCGCGCGGGACCCATCCGTCGCCTATCTGGTGCTGTTGGCCGGGCCCGGCGTCGATGGGGCCCGGGTGCTGGCCGAACAGGGGCGCCTCATCGCCAAGGCCATGGGCGCCAAGGCGTCGGAGGTCGCCAGGACATCGGCTCTTCGCGAGACCGCTATCGCCATTGTGCGCGACGAAGCCGATCCGACGACGCGCGCAGCCAAACTTCAGGCGGCCGTGGCCGCCTATGGCGCGGCTCGCCGGCTCTCAAAGGATGATCTGGCGCGGTTGCAGGCGCAGATGGGGGTGATCGATTCCGACTGGTTCCGGGTCTTCTTTACCTATGACCCCGCCCCCACCCTGCGGACTCTCCGCATCCCCATCCTCGCCCTGATCGGCGAGAAGGACCTTCAGGTCCCGCCGGACCAGAACATCCCCGCCCTGCGCGCCGCCCTGGCCGAGGATCCCCGCGCCACGGTGGAGGAGCTTCCGGGCCTCAATCACCTGTTCCAGACCGCGGTCACCGGCGGCGTCAGTGAGTATGGCGAGATCGAGGAAACCATGTCGCCTCAGGTCTTGGCGCGCGTCACGGACTGGATTTTGGCCGCGACCAAGAGCACTTAGGCGCATGGCCTCATCCCTCTCGCGCGGACAGTTGGGCGTTTTCGCGCTCTTAGGGTTTGGCGTCTGGCTCTCCGGCGCGGTGATGTTCCGTTTCGGCGGTCATCTGATGTTCGAGAGCGGCCCCTGGGGCATTTTGATCAGCGCCGTGGTTATCGCCGCTAGCGTCTGCCTGCTTCTGAACGCGAGCATGTCCTGGCGCGGAGCGAGCGCCGCCCAGGCTGTGACTGTCGCGGTGGTCATGGCGCTGCCCGGCCTCTTCGGGGACGTGCTCTATATCCTGGCCTTCCCGCTCATCACCGGCCTTCGGCCTCTCACGGCGATCCCCTATGCCGCAATCATCGTCTTTGGAAACGCGGTCCTCCTGGCCTTCGCGCTGCTGCGCGCCGAGACCGCAAGGCGCTAAGCCGACCGTCCGGTGCAACCGCCCGCGTGGGCGAGACTTATCGTTGGGAATGACGCAAGGAGCCCCATGAACCGTCTCGCCACCATCGCCGCCACCGCCATGCTGGCCTCCGCCGCCTTGCCCGCCCTCGCCGAACCCTCAGGCGACTGGCATGTGGCGGGCAAGGTCTCGTCCTTCGCCTTCACCCTCAATTGCAGGTTCAAGGCCGACGGGCCGCGCCTAACCGGCGAATGCCAGGACGCCTCCACAAATGATCCGAAACTCGCCACCGGAAAGGTCCACCCTCTGACCAGTGGCGCCGTTCAGGGCGATCATGTCACCTGGACCTATCAGTCGAGCTTTCTATTCACCAAGTTCGACGTCACCTATGATGGCGTCCAGACAGGCGACAGGATGCACGGGACCATTACGACGCCGCGCGGAACCGGGGCGTTCACGGCGACGCGGGGATAGGACGCTAAGGGGACGCTGGACACCCCCCGATCCGGCGCCGTAGCCTCTTCCCATAAAGTCGGGTGGAGTTCGGGCTGATGCGTTTTTCGAGGGCGGCCGCGGGAATCGCGGCCCTGGCGTTGGTGGCTTTGGCGGCAAGCGGGGCCATCGCCGCGAAACCCACTGCCGACCCGGCGCCCGGAAAGACCGAGACCGCTAAACCCCTGCCGCCGGGCCTCGATCCCGAGGCCAATCCTGATCCCTACCCTTCCACCTATCATCCGGCGCCCTCGGCGCAGGTGGCGATCATCAATGCCGATATTCTGGACGCCAGCGCGCCGGAGATTCCGCGCGGCACGGTGCTGATGGCTGACGGCAAGATCGTCGCGGTCGGGCCGACCGTCATGATTCCCGATGGCGCAAAAGTGATCGACGCCAAGGGGCGCTATGTGACGCCTGGCCTGATTGATCCGCACTCGCACCTGGGCGTCTATCCCTCGCCGCAGGTGGAGGCCATGAGCGATGGCAATGAGGCCACTGACCCCAATACGGCTCAGGTCTGGGCGGAGCATTCCATCTGGCCGCAGGACCCCGGCTTCCAGCATGCCCTGGCCGGCGGTGTGACAACCCTGCAGATCCTGCCGGGCTCGGCCAATCTGTTCGGCGGACGCTCCGCGATCATCAAGAATGTCTGGTCCGACACCGCCCAGGGCATGAAATTCCCGGGCGCGCCCTATGGCCTGAAAATGGCCTGCGGCGAGAACCCCAAGCGGGTCTATGGCTCCAAGGGCCGGGCGCCCTCCACCAATATGGGCAACGTGGCCGGCTATCGCGCCGCCTGGATCAGGGCCCGGGACTACAAGCGCAAATGGGATGACTACCGGGCTAAGGTCGCACGCGGCGAGAAAGCCGATCCGCCCCTGCGCGATCTGCAACTCGACACCCTGGTAGGCGTGCTGGAGGGCAAGATCCGTATCCAGAACCATTGCTACCGCGCCGACGAAATGGCCCAGATGATCGACATCAGCCACGAGTTCGGCTTCCATATCACCGCTTTCCACCACGCCACCGAGAGCTACAAGATCGCCGCCCTCCTCAAGCGCGAGGGGATCTGTTCGGTGACCTGGGCCGAGTGGTTCGGCTTCAAGATGGAATCCTTCGACGCCATCGAGGAGAATGACGCCATCCTGCAAAGGGCCGGCGCCTGCGTGACCCTGTCATCGGATGATGAGAATCTCGTTCAGCATCTGAATGTGGAGGCGGCTCTCGCCATGGCGGCGGGCAACCGGGCGGGGCTGGCAATCACCAGGCCCGAGGCTATAGCCTGGATCAGCCTCAATCCCGCCAAGGTGCTCGGGATCGACGACAAGACCGGCTCTCTCACGCCGGGCAAGATGGCCGATGTGGTGATCTGGAGCGGCGATCCCTTCAGCGTCTATTCGGTTCCGGACCAGGTCTATATCGACGGCAATCTGCAGTGGGATGTCCACGACCCGGTCTATCCGCCCAAGTCGGACTTCATGCTGGGCCAACCCGCCGCCATCGCCATCGCCGGCGGCGCGTCCTGATGCTCCGCTCCCTGATCATCGCGGCCGCCCTTGCGGTTTCGCCGGCCGCCCTCATGGCCGAAACCCTGGCCATCACCAACGCCCATATCCTCACCGAGGGGCCGGCCGGGGAGATCGCGTCTGGGACCATCGTGGTGAGGGATGGCAAGATCATCGCCGTCGGCGCCGGCGTCACGGCGCCCGCGGGGGCCAGGATCATCGACGCCCACGGGGGTATCGCCACGCCGGGTCTGATCGCCATCGGCGCTCCGATCGGCCTATCCGAGGTCAGCGAGGGCGTGCCGGAGACGGACGATTCCTCCACGGCCAGCGATCTGATCAGCGCCGCCTTCGACGTGCAATATGCGGTGAACCCCAATTCCCTCGCCATCCCCATCGCGCGCCTGGGCGGCATTACCGACGCGATCCTCACCCCCGGTGAGCGGCGATCCCGCGAGACGCGCTCCGAGAGCCTGATGTTCAACGGCCAAGCGGCGGTGATCGACCTGGGGTCCAGCATGGACATTCTGGAAAAGACCCAGGCGGGGATGGCCCTGGACATGGGTGAAGACGGGGCCCGCCGGGCCGGCGGCTCCCGCGCGGCCCAGATCGTGATCCTCAAGGGCCTGATTCACAACGTTCGCGACTATGAGAAGACAAAGGCCAATTATGATCTCGGCTTAAGCCGTGCGCTCGGCCTCTCCGAGCCTGATCTTGAGGCGCTTATCCCCGTGGTGGAGGGACGCGAGCCCCTGATTGTCAGCGTCCACCGCGCGGCGGACATTCTCCAGGTTCTCAAACTCGCCCGTGACGAGAAGCTGAACATCATCCTGGAGGGAGCCGAGGAGGGTTATATGGTCGCGCCCCAGATCGCTGCGGCGCATGTGCCCGTCACGGTCCACGCCTTTGAAGACCTCCCCTCCAGCTTCGACCAGATCGGCGCCACCCTCACGAATCCGGCGCGCTTGGCGGCGGCGGGGGTTACCCTGGCCATCGAGAACCCGTCTTTCTACACCGGCGCCCGTACGCCGCGCATCGACGCGGGCCGCGCCGTGGCCCATGGCCTGCCGATGAGCGTCGCCCTGGCCTCCATCACCATCACCCCCGCCAAGATCTTTGGAGTGGCCGACAGGATAGGCTCCCTGGAGGCGGGAAAGGACGCCGACATTGTGGTCTGGAGCGGCGATCCTCTGGAGCCCCTGAGCGCGCCCACGGCGATCCTGGTCAAGGGCGTGGAGGAGCCGCTGCGCGATCGCGACCTCGATCTGCGCGACCGCTATATGGCAATCGCGGGACTAAAGCCCGCGCCCTGATGGATCGCCGCTTATTTCTCGCCGCCAGTGCGTCACTACTGACCGCGGGCGCGGTAAAGGCCGCGCCGACGGCGGACACCACACAGATCTACGGCGCTATCCTTGATTCGGTCCTTATCCACTCGCCCGAGACAGCCACGGGTCTCGGTCTGGACGTCGGCGCGCGGGCGGAACTGAAACATCGGCTCGACGACCGGTCCGCCGACAACCGTTTGGGCTACTTCCAGGCCATTGTGGATGTGGCGCCAGCCCTCGCGGGGGCTCGGTCCCATGGCGGGCCCAGGGACGAGATTTTCCGCGCCACACTTTTGTGGCTCGCGGCTTCCACGCGCCCACTCACGTATTTTCCCTATGGGGCGATGAGCGTGGATACGTATCCAGTACCTTACGTAGTCAGTCAGGTGGAGGGCGCTTATCAGGTCCTGCCGGACTTTCTGGACACCGAGCATGGGATCGCCACGCGGGACGACGCGGAGGCCTATCTCGACCGTCTGGCCGCTTTCGGCCCGGCGATGGACCAACAGACCGCCATGGTCCGAGCCGACGCGGCAAGGGGCGCGGCGCCACCCGGGTTCCTGATCGACCGCACGCTCGCGCAACTGACGAGCTTTCAGAAAGACCAGCATGGCCCGGACGCCGGACTGGTGACCTCCCTGACGCGGAGGGCCGCCACCAAGGGGATTGCCGGAGATTGGCGCGCGAGGGCCCAGCGGCTTGTGGATGGCGAGATCGCCAATGCGACGGCGCGGCAGATCGCCGCGCTCGCGGCTCTGCGGCCGCGGGCCCGGGAGACCGCAGGAGTGCGCGAGTTACCCGATGGCGAGGCCTATTACGCCGCCTGCCTGAAGTTCCACACGACCACCGCCTTGAGCCCGGCCGAGGTTCATCATCTGGGCCTGGAGGAGGCCGCCCGAGTGTCGGGGCGGGCGCGCGCCATATTGGACGCCCAGGGGCTCGGGGCTTTGAGCGTCGGCGACGGATTGACCCACCTCTCCAAGGACCCGGCCCAGCTTTTCGCCAATGACGAGGCCGGTCGCGCGGCGGTGCTCGCTTTCGTCTCGGCCAAGGTCGAGGATATGTATGGACGCCTGCCCCTGGCCTTCGCCCACCTGCCAAAGACGCCGCTGGAGGTCCGCCGCGTCCCTCCAGCCATCGAACTGGGCGCGCCGGGGGCCTATGACCAGTCAGGCAGTCTCGATGGCTCGCGGCCCGGAGGCATCTATTTCAACCTGCATGACACGGCCGATTGGCCCCGCTGGACCATCGCCTCAACGGCCTATCATGAAGGGGTCCCGGGGCATCACCTGCAGGGATCGCTGGCCAATGAGGCCTCCGATATCCCGACTCTCTGCAAGAGCCTTCCCTTCAATGCCTATGGCGAGGGTTGGGCGCTCTATGCCGAGCAATTGGCGGATGAGCTGGGCGCCTATGATGACGACCCTCTGGGGCGCCTGGGCATGTTGCAGGGCTCACTCTTTCGGGCATGCCGCCTGGTCGTTGACACAGGACTTCATTCCATGGGCTGGAGCCGTGGGCGGGCCATCGCCTATCTCATGGAAACGGCCGGCTCGCCCGCCAATGACGCCCGCCGGGAAGTGGAGCGTTATTGCGCCTGGCCCGGCCAAGCGTGCGCCTACAAGATTGGTCAGCTTGAGTTCTTAAGGTTGCGCGAGAACGCCCGGACGCGGCTTGGCGCGCGGTTCGACGTCAAGGGCTTCCATGAGGCGGTTCTGGGTTACGGCGGCATGCCACTGGAGGTCATGGGCCGCGCGGTGGACGCCTGGACGACAGCGGCCTGACATTTACCTCAATCGCCAGGTTTGCTGACGCCATGCAGAGCTCCCTAAAACCCCGCAGTCGCCCGATTTTGCGCAACGTCTCAATGATACTTCTGGCCCTCACGCCCGGCGTCGCCGGCGCGCAACAGTCCCGAGATCCCGAAGCCACCGTTGTGCAGGAGCTGATCGTCACGGCGCCCAGCGGCGGGCCGGCCTGGTGGAGCGTCAGCAAGGGCGCTTCCACGGTCTGGATTCTGGGGACGCCGTCCGATCTGCCGAAGGGCTTTTCCTGGGATCAGCGGGTGCTGGACAGGCGGATTGGCCAGTCGCGGGCGGTCCTGCTTCCGCCCGAGGCGCATGCGGGTCTGATGGATATTTTGGGGATAATGGCGGCCCAGCGCAGGCTGAAGAGCCGCGAGCCCCTGGAAGTGCGGGCGCCCGCCCCGCTCGGCGCCCGATTCGTGGCCGCGACAGCCGCTTTGGGCCGCGCCCCGAAGGACTATGACCATTGGAACGGCCTCATGGCGGGGGTGATGATGAGCGCGGATTTTCGGCGCAAGGCGGGGCTTGAACCCTTCGCGCCCCTTCCGGCCATCCGCCGCGCGGCCGAAAAACGGCGCGTTCCCGTGTCCAACGTCGCTGACTATCCCTTCATGCCCACCCTGCGCGCCGGCATCGCCGAGGTGACCCCCGAGCTGGAATGGGTCTGTCTCGCAGCGGCCGTAGATGAAATAGACAAGGGCCCGGACGCCTTTAGGGCGGCGGCGCGGGGCTGGGCGGTGGGTGACGTTAGAACGGCCCTGACGACGCCGCGTGGATATGAGGTTTGCTTCAATTCGATTCCCGCCGGAGCGGATATCGCCCGGCGCGCCATGAACGATGAAACCCGCGCCATCGAAAAGGCCCTACAGACGCCGGGCCGCGTCATTGCAGTGGTCAGTCTTCGCACGCTTCTCGCCCAGGGTGGGGTGCTCGAACAACTTCGCGCCGACGGCTATTCCATAAAGGGCGACGCGGCCTCCTGAGGGCGCCGGGCGGGCGACGCTCCCTACTCTTAAGGGGCGCCGCCTCGTCCTGGACCTAAGGCGTTGGGCTTACTTTTTCAGTTCGTCGGCAAGCTTGTCCTGGGCCTTGCCGATCTTGTTCTGGGCGTCGCCCGCGACCTTCTCCGCGGCGCCTTCGATCTCAAGGTTTTCATTCCCCGTGATCTTGCCAGCGGCTTCCTTGATAGCGCCGGCGGCCTTGTGGGCCGCGCCTTCGATGCGGTTGGAGCTCATTGCTTTTCCTTGCTGGAGGGAGGGACCTTGCCAATGGCCTCAGGGCCGAATGGTTCCAAACTTGACCACAAGCGGGGTCGGCGCCAGGTCTGGGCCAAGCTATCGTCACGATCCCTGACACGGCCTGAGTGATCCGCATGGACTATGCCGAACGCATCATGCAACCCGGCGAAGCGGTCGCCTATCGCGCCCGTCTGCATTGGATCCTGCTGGCGCGGGGCGGCGCCATTATACTCCTGGCAGCCGTCTTCAGCCTCGGCGCCTGGTTTGCGCAGATTCATTATGTGCGCCTCGCGTGGCTGGTCCTGGCGGCGATCCTTGGTCTTGTGGGCGCCTTTGATGTTTTGCGGGGGTGGCTGCGGCGCATTTCCACCGAGATTATCGTCACCAACCGCCGGATCATCCTTAAGACGGGCCTGATAGGTCGCCAGACCATCGAGATGAACCTCGATAAGGTAGAGAGCGTGCTGGTGCGTCAGGGCGCTTTCGGTCGCCTGCTGGACTTCGGGACGATCATCATTCGCGGCGTCGGCGCGGGTCTGGAGCCCATCGCCAATCTCGCCGCGCCCCTCGAGTTCCATCGGTACGTCAACGCGATCCCGTGAAGCGCGGCGTCAGGTCAGATATCGAATTTGACGCCCTGAGCCAGGGGCAGTGCGTGGCCATAGTTCACGGTATTGGTGGCGCGACGCATATAGGCCTTCCAGGAATCCGAGCCGGCCTCGCGCCCGCCGCCGGTCTCCTTCTCGCCGCCAAAAGCGCCACCAATCTCGGCCCCCGACGGGCCAATATTCACATTGGCGATCCCGCAGTCCGAGCCGACATCGGAACAGAAGCGCTCGGCTTCGCTCAGATCGCGGGTGAAGATTGCCGAAGAAAGGCCCTGGGGCACGTCGTTATTGAGCGCAATGGCCTCATCGAGCGTGTCATAGGTCATCACATACAGTATTGGAGCAAAGGTTTCCCGTCGGACAATGTCGGATTGGCTTGGCATCTCCACTAAGGCGGGGCGGACATAGACCCCCTGCTCCGGCCCAGCCACGCGTTCGCCTCCGGCGACGTTTCCCCCCTCGGCGCGGGCTTGATCCAAGGCCCGGGCCATGGCGGCGAAGGCGGCCTCGTCGATGAGAGGCCCCACCAGGGTTTCGGGGCGCCGCGGATCGCCCAAGCTCACCGAGGTATAGGCGGCCTTGAGACGCGGCAGGAGGTCGCCCCGGATATCACGATGGACGATAAGGCGCCGAAGCGTCGTGCATCTCTGGCCCGCCGTCCCCATGGCGGCGAAGGCCACGGCGCGGACGGTGAGATCGAGATCCGCGGAGGGGCAGACGATGGCCGCGTTGTTGCCGCCGAGCTCCAAAAGCGCGCGGGCGAAACGGGCGGCCAGGATGGGCGCCACTGCCCGGCCCATGGCCGTGGACCCCGTGGCCGAGACGAGGCGAACGGCGGGCGATTCGACAATGGCCGCGCCGACATCGGCGGCGCCGATGAGCACCTGAGACAGGCCGGCTGGCGCGTCGCCGAAGCGGGCGGCGGCGCGGTCGAAGAGCGCCTGAACGGCAAGGGCCGTGAGCGGCGTTTTTTCAGAGGGCTTCCAGATCACGGGATCGCCGCAGACAAGCGCCAGGGCGGCGTTCCAGGACCAGACCGCCACGGGAAAGTTGAAGGCGCTGATCACGCCCACCACGCCGAGCGGGCGCCAGGTCTCTGTCATGCGGTGGTCAGGCCGCTCAGTGGCGACGGTCAGACCAAAGAGCTGGCGGGATAGACCGACCGCATAGTCGCAGATGTCGATCATCTCCTGAACCTCGCCCTGGCCCTCGGAGAGGGTCTTGCCAGCTTCCAGAGTGACCAGAGCCCCAAGGTCCGCCTTGACGGCGCGCAGTTCTTCGCCCAGGAGCCGGACCAATTCGCCCCGCCTTGGGGCGGGGACCCTGCGCCAGGCGAGAAACGCCGCCTCGGCCACGGCGATGGCCCGGGCGCAATCGGCGGGGCTGGCGTCGTGAACCTGGGCGATGACCTCGCCGGTGATGGGCGATGCGACGGCACGTGAGCAGCCGGTCCAGAGTTCATCCGCGACGCCGAGGCGGCCGAGAATCTCGGCGGTGTCTCTAACCACATCGGGGTTAAGTTTCACGGCGATGTTCACGCAGCCTGCTCCAAAGGCGCGCGCCGGCGAGGCGCGAGATCCCTCTCGGCGGTCGCGTAGGCGCGGCCAAAGCGGTTGGCGAGGAAATCAGTCAGGGCGATCTCCTCCTGCCGCACGAAGCCGGCCGCGGGAAGCTCTCCCGCCGCCAGGAGATCCAGCACCGCGCAGGCCGCCGAGGCGGTGGTGATCTGGATGGCGCTCGCCCGGCGTCCGGCCGCCTGACCGGAATAGACTCGGTGGGCATAGGTGTCCTGGGCCAGGGCGCCGTTTCTGAGCCCTGAGGCGGAGACGAAGATAATCACCACATCCTGCACTGTCGCGGGAAGCGCCGTTTCCAGAATGTCCTTCAGGATATGACGCCTTTCCCGCAGGCGTAGATCGTCGAGAAGGGTTTTCATGATCGCCGCGTGGCCAGGATAGCGAATGGTGCGATAGTTCAGATTGCGCACTTGGCCAGCGAAAGTCTCGCAAAGCGTCCCGAGCCCGCCGGAAGTGTTGAACGCCTCATAGGCGACGCCGTCGAGAGACAGAGCCTCAAGGCCCTCCAGAGCCTCGGTCTGGCGCAATTGCCCTTCGACAATCGCCTCGCAGGGCTCGCAATATTCGTTGATCACGCCGTCCGTGGACCAGGTGAGATTATAGCCCAGCGAATTGGCCGGATACCGGGGCAAGGCGCCCACGCGAAGGCGAAGCTCATCAAGGGTCTCAAAGCGCGCCGCCAGATCGGCCGCGACGATGGAGATGAAGCCGGGCGCCAGACCACATTGCGGGATGAAGGCGCTCATGGCGCCCGCCGCCAGTTCCTTCACCTGCCGGGTGGAGGCGACATCCTCGGTGAGGTCGAGATAGTGGACGCCCGCGCACCGCGCCGCCTCGGCGATGGCCACGGTCAGGTGGAAAGGCGCGGCGCTGATCACCGCGTAGAGGCCCTGCATCGCCGCCCGCAGAGCCGGTGGATCCCCGACATCGAGAGCGCGCGTCTTCACACCGGCGAGCCGCGCCCCGGCCAGGGCCTCAGGCGATCTGTCCGCGAGGGTGACGGCATAGTCGCCACTGCCCTGGAGAAGGGCGGCGATGGTGACGCCAATATGACCCGCCCCGACGACAAGGATGGATTTCATGTCCCGTCCACTCCTCTG
>Ga0116230_10001045_pt1 | contig 25561 bp, 13 predicted proteins | sample S1TSphfallax_3_FD_88678 | JGI IMG/M metagenome (GOLD analysis project Ga0116230, IMG submission 88678) | Host-associated microbial communities from peat moss isolated from Minnesota, USA - S1T2_Fd - Sphagnum fallax MG | ecosystem: Host-associated > Plants > Peat moss > Unclassified | place... | reverse complement strand
CATTTTTGTGTACAAAGTTATGATATGAGTAGAAAGTTATGGGAATGAAAGTTTAGGATTTTTAGAAGCTTTTGGTTCTGAATAGTTTTGGTGTTGATTGTGTATAATTCATAATAGGAGAATTGTGATGCTTACACAAACAATAGAAGAGTGGGAGGATAATTTTACAACCAAGAACATAGATTTCATAACTATGTAGTAATCATACATAGTTTCGGTCCTAAACCCGTTCGTGTTGTACAGAGCCACATGAAACCGCTTGTTGTCACTAAATATTACATTCAAATTTAACATAACTACTTGCCCCCCACCCACCAATACACACTATAATATAATTTACATTGTACTTTCTTAAGCTAGTAATAAAACCAAAACATGTACCAATCATGGTGGTTAGCAAATGAGTAACAATCAACTTCTTGATAATTGTGATAGGCCACTCAAAAACATCAATTTTTTGTGTGGTGGAGGACTTAAAAACTCATGCCATCCAACAACATTTTCATGAAGGATTTTTTTTCACCCCACAATGGCAAATGGCTCATCTAAAAAGTGGCGTTGGTGGCCTTTTTTGGCACTTGTTGGAGATGCTTTAAAACCATTATGGGGAAGCCATGCTCTATATAGGAGTCTTATGGCATCTAAAAATCCCAAAAGGAAGGGTAACTTGTTAAATTATTGGAATGCCAAGTACATATAACATCTAGCCCTTTTGTAAAGCAAAACTACTATGGTGACAATATATAATCACCAACTTCCCCCCCCAAAATCCCAACCAATTTTTTTTTCAAAATAACATTTGGGGTCATTTTCATGAAAAAATGGGAAAATAATTGCACATGTGTAATATGTTAACCGCCATATGGGAAGAGGGGTTTACATTGAGATTCATGAATGCTAGCCAAATGTGGCATCTTACATGGAATTGCAATTATTGTGACAATGGAAGAATATTGTTCATTCTATTAATTAGTTTGTGAGAGTGCCCACAATTTTTATGTTTATAATTTTTTGTTTTGTGTTGAAGGAGCCGCATTGATTGGCTCATTACCATTTTTTTTGGAATTTTGGGTATTCCCTCCTAGAAGCATATCCATTTGGCCCCGCACTTGCAAAAATAGAAGCCTAGTGGCATTCCTTTGAAGGCCCACACCTTTTACTTATTTGTTTATTTATAAATTATATAGATGCAAGTTGAAGCGTGCTCAAACAATATGGGACAAATAGAGGTGCTTTGGGAAGACAAGAACTGAGTTGAAGTAATACAACTCATTCTACCATTACATTAGTGAGGTGGCTGCCTTCACTCAAGGTTCTTTTTTTCAATTTTGTGATGTAGCTGAAGTGCTGATCATCAATAAGATGATTTAACCAGATTTTGGCTACACACTAGATAGGACAGTAGGAAAAAAAAAACAGAATCCTTCTATATTCTTGGCTACCTATTGGAACTTACCATAAAAATCTGGTCCATTTTGTTTTAAAAATCTGACAAATTTGGGCCATGTTTTCCTTGGAAATCCTTTGTTTTGAAATCATAGTTTTCAGGTCAAAATTTGGCGAAAACATTGCCTTCACTAGTCAATTATCATTGCCTCAGTGATGTGGCTGCTTGCTTCGGCCTCTTCCAAGGGTAAAAACCAAAAAATTCTCAACCCCATCCAATGAGGTGATAGCCTCCACCTTAATGAATGAGGTGGCTGCTTGTTTCACTCTCTTCCAAGGGGAAAAACCAAAAAAATGCACCCCTTCTCTCAAAAGAAGAAAATACTAACCCTTCCAACTACATGTTCAACAATCTCATTTGACTCTTAAAATTTTCTATTCTTCACACCATTTGTTCATTTTCAACTTAGCCTAATGGCAAGGGCTGAGAGCATGAGCGTATATTATGTGCTTTTCATGTGGTTACTGAACATTTTGAAACATGTGTTGCATGGAATTTACCGTTAGATCTCGCTAGATCATTTTACTTTTTGATGTGACCACCAAACAATAGTCAGCATATACGCTTTGAAACCCAATGCTGGAAACTTGTCCAGGAGCCGAAGAGTCACAATTATTGGTCTGGAAACTACAGTTGATTGGAAACCTTGTTGATTGTGCCTTGTCCACATTCTCCTACTCTCAGCTGAATTTGACTTCTGGGTAATTGCCTTGTCAAACTAGTTTTCAAATCATAATTGTACACAACCAACAGAAGGCATCCCAGACAAGTGGACCTCACTAAGTTGATTATAGGATGAATTGCATACATGTGATTTATTTTCTGACATCAGAAGGTGGAGTATAAATCTGGAGAGAAAAGTTTCATTTGGTCATTGCTGCTCCCTCCAGTCTCCTTACAATCCAAGTGCCTCCCTTGCAAATTCAGCTGATCCTGAAGTCTCACGGACAGTTTCGGTAGTCATTGAACCTGATAAAGCATGCAAGTCTCACTGCTGACTTTACTTCACAAGCCTTGACTAGTAGCAACTACCAACTAAACTGAATCTTCCGATTCTTAACACCCAAATTTCTAGGTGTGCAATCTTTCCAGCCTTCTCTCAATAGAATTGCACTGCATAAACTATTTACCATGTCAATATTAAAAAAACTCTGCCCATCTTGTCCTTGTGAACAGTCAGTCCGGATATAAACAACTGCACGTTAAAACTTTACAAGAACAAGTTTCATTGGTCCAGCCAAAAGAGTTGGATAAACACATGAAAAGTCTAAGGACAAGGAACCAGTGAAGACTCAACCTTCTCTCCATTGTTGGAGATTGTAACAAAAACTGCTTCTACAACTTTCAAATCTTCAAGGACCAGAGAGTTTTACTCAACAATTTTCTGTGTTTGAACAGGCATTTGTTCTAGAATGAGGTAGATGTACCACCAAAGCAGATTGCCACATATGGCAGTTTGGGTCATCAATGCTCCATTGGAATTCCACCACTTAGGTAACTTATACCAGCAAAAAAGCTTGAGAATCCAGAAGATACACCCAAAGCTCACCTCCAAACTGATATCAAACACGAAGAATTTGAAGCTTATTGGAGAAGGCAATTGCAACCCAGTCAGGCTGTGTTGATGACCACTGTAGTTGGTTAATCTCTGCTCCTGCAGTATATGCAAGAATAGGGTCAAGACCCCCATCCACTGGTTGACTCATTGTGGACAAATCCCAAATCAGTGCCTGCAGCAACCAGAAGCTCACATGAGAAAAAAGAACACAGAGACAATTTTCCAAACTGACAACTTCTACATAGCTCAACATTTACCTGTGAGTCATCACCAGCAGTGCAGATATGGCAGGAGCTGTGAGGAGCCCAGGCAATGGCATTAACAGAGGCTTGATGTCGCTGGAGCTCAGCAACAGGGAGAGTGGGGTACCGTATGTCAAGGATTACCACCTTGGATGCATCCATGAGAATTGTTGCCATATAGCGAGGGTCTTGCTTGTTCCAACCTAACCGTAGCAGAGGCGTGTCTGGCTGAGGGCTCTCATATATGATTGTTGAGTGCTCTTTGTCTCGAAGATCAAAGACCCTAACTGAACCATCTGCTGCCACTGATGCAAACACCCCTACACCCCCCCATGCAATGTCATAGACTTCTTTGTCATGAGCAATTAACTGTGTATCCACAATCTCCCTCTCTATGTCCCATATTGTGCATGTTGTGTCAATGCTGCTTGTTCCCAGTCTTTTGGGTTCCAATTCATTCCAGTCAAACGAAGTCAAGGGTGCACAAAATTCACTGTTCTTATTGTTGTTCAGCGCACTTTTTAACTGCACTCGATCTTCACATATTTGCCAGATGCGCAGATAGTCCCCTGTGGTTGCCATCAAGTCTGGCTTCTGGCCATCCTTGTCAGGAATGAACATGATTTTGGTGGTTGGGTATGGGTGGTTGAAGGAAAGCTTGGGGTCAGCCACAAATTTTCCAGTCTCATCATTGAGCTGTACTATCTCCACCTGCACATGTACTTCTCCATAATCATTCTTCTCTAATGTACAACGAACTAAGGGCATTCTTAGGCTCTGAAGATCCACATCATCTTCTTTTCCATGATTATGACAGACACCATTCATATACTCCTCTTAGCAACCCTAGTGCACTTCCAACCAGTTTTCAGCAATTGTATTTCGTCCTCAATTTCAAACTGCAAAGCATTTTGTCAATGGCTGGACGATCATGTAGGGACTTACCTTATTCCTGAACTCTTCAATGAAACTGCCAATGGCAACACGAAACTTTTTGTCACTCCTCACACTCCAATTCATGCCATATATTGGCCATGGCGCTTCATAGGTGTAAATCTCAGCCCTTTTGGGTGGTTCCTCAGCATACAAATCCATCTTCTCACTTGTCATCTCCCACGCCAATGGCTTGCCTTAAGAATTTGCAGCTTAGCTTACTCCCATTTGCCACACAGATACTGATTTGCTGTCAATTTCTTCCACAGAATATCAAGGTGCAAGAGATTTGTCAGCATGAAGGCAGATAGCATCAAATCCAGCATCAAGTGTCATACAAGCAAAAATCTCCAAGTGATTCCAAGCCAGCCCCACAAAAAGATGACACGTGTGTGTAAAGGCATGTCTAGGAATTACAGACAGCTTTGTGAAGTCAAATCCTTTTGACAATCTTGGAAATACTTTCAGGGCTTCATGCAGCAAACCAAGGTTCAGCACAGTTCCAGATGATTTGATAGGAACACAAAGTGAATTGAGTTTGTGGCAAAAAGTAAGAACCACAAATCAAACTAAGTAATTTAGAATTCCACATACTCAGATGTCGAACTGAAATCACTAGGATTGTGCAAAACCAAAATTTCAGATTAATCAACATTATTCAACATTCTGGACTAAGCACAACCTATTTCCGCCATGGGTATGTATGTATGTATGTAGACACAGGAGCAATCTGAAACCTAAGGGAAAAAGACCAGTTTTCCATGACAAAGCAAACAAATGCTTTTGATGCAGAACTTGATTATATGACCTTCTATGATTTTTTCACCTTTCTTTGATGATCACACCCCAAAAGACACAGACTTCCAACCATTGTGAAGAAAGTTGAAAGAAGTTAGTCCAACAAATTGAAACTATTGATCAAGCAGCAATTCACCGTGCCTGAAGTCGGTGAAGCATTCCATTCAGACATGAGGCGAACAACTATTTATGAGGCTCAACAGCAAGCAAGCACAAGATGTCTCAAATGGCTTTGGCAACTCCGCCAAGCTTACTCGAAAGGCGATCCGCGAGAGAGAGAGAGAGAGAGAGAGAGAGAGACAGGTGGATTACTCATTTCAAGCAAGCAAAAAAGCAAACTATCATGAATGGAAAGAGAAAGTACTTCAAAGCTCGCAACCGAAACTGGCCAATAAATACCCATGAGCACCTCTTCACAAAACTACTCCTACCTACTTGCCCCAAAAAGGTTGGTTTCTCAGAGATTGTAGAAGGAAACATACAACATAACTCCTAGTATGTTCTCCTATCACTAGAGAGGTGAGGGATAGAATAAAAATGTACCAGAATGACCGCACTCCATCTTCAAGGGGAACTGATGAAAATACAGAGCTGACTACTGATACCAGCTGCGTTGCTCGATCAATCTCGTCTCCGACGATTTTGCCAACAAAGACTCCTCGAGACGGAGCCTGTGTGGGTGGGTGGGTCTTGTAAACACAAAAACGAGGCCGTACTTTAGAAAGAGACAAAGATGCTTCCTTCACCTTTTGACATAGCGACAAAAATACGAACTGATTTTGGTCCAATCTTCTGTGCTTCCTGATTTTTTCCCCCCCTCCTTCCTTCCCTCCGGCCTCCCCCCCTCACACCGCCCTTTTTACTCTCTCTCTCTCTCTCTCTCTATCTTCCGCTGTTTTGTGCACTGCAGTGTGGACGACACGGTAACTGACAGCGGTTTCGTTGATAAATGAACTTAATAATGATCTTATCTAGAGGCATTATTTTGGTCATGTGTTGCAAGTTCTGGTATAATAAATGAGTCTTCGCCTCGACCTCGTCATGTGGTTTTTTGCACTGTGTAAACAACTTGCACACATCATAGATACCAAACCCCGGATCTTGCACCTGAACAGCAACAATGGTCCCACTTCCGACTAAAATGTGTGGTGCCCCACTTAGAGCATCTCCACCCCCTGCAGTGGTAAATTAGATCCCTTTACATTAAAATAAATTGATGTTTGATCTACCCATTCTTCACAAACATCAAACAATTCATTTCAAACATGAAAGATCAGTTCTATTTTTACATTTGGACCAATAAATATTGCTATCAACACAACATGAAAATTTTATTTAGAGATGTTATTAGGTAGGGTTTTCTTAGGAAGGGACAAAAATAGTGGCAGCCAATTTTAGGATTAGAATTTTCATGCAACCAATGAGAAGTTGTGTGATGGAGTGAAGGGGCTTCCCTTTTTTTTTCCCTTGTGGGTGGGTGGGTTGGTGGGGACTGCGAGGGGGTTTGTTTCCAAGTTGTGTTTGGTGTGGAGAGTGGACTGTTCACTTTCCACTTGGACAGAGGACTTTCCATGCAAGATTTTATTTTTTGGGGGGGGGGGCAGCTGGCGGGGTCAAAGCAATAAGTTTCCAAGTTTCTGACATGTTCCCCAAAATGTTCCCCTTAGCACCTCACTTTTATCCCGTATGCTTTGGCAAATGTTGTCCTTCTTTCACATATATATACCTGAGCCAAAGGGAAGGAGCCCTAAACTTCTGAATAGAACCTTCTATTTTGGGGACCTTCCATAGTTTCATATTTTTTGAGTGATGGGCCAATCAAATTGGCTTGTTGAAATCCTCCCCCCCCCCAAATTGAACTTGGGATGTGCCTAATATACTGAATAGGAGAGGTGAATAGGCATGTGTGATAAAATGATCACAACATTTTTGATCATCTTAACTGAACATGAATATGATTTAATAAAAAGATGTCTTTACCAATGTGGGGGTGGAGATGCTCTTACACTTACTAATGTGTTTTGCCAATTTTAATAGGAATAAGGGGACCTCTTGAGAGAGTAAGGGGCCTCTTCCTTTTTGAGGAGGCATTGCAAGTAGGGTAACATCAATGGAGTAGGGTGTTCTAAAATAAGTGCCCCTCAGCTTCACCCTACTCTGAAGGTGTTAATCAATGTAAAGCACTGATAGAAAACATTACATCTTCAATTTTTTCTTGTGATATCTGGAAAATACCCATTGAGTATCATGAGAAAATAAATGAGATAAATTAAATACGCACTAGGGCAAGTATTCCACTTTTCAAAATGCCTCACCATTTGTGGAGGAATGTTTTACTTGCCAAGGGGCCCTCAAGAGACACTATAATTCTTTTGCTGGTGCTTTATGCACAAAATATAAGATGTCCTCCAAATACATTGCGAATTTTTTCCAAGTGCTTTATGTCTTCATCCATAGTGACCTTACATTAAACCTAGCGCTTGTTACTCCCCAAAAGTTGATCACTTCTACACTCCTTCAAGTGATCCACATGGCCCCATATCACCCATAGGTCATTTTCCCCATCCCCTTTTGCAAAATCAAAACTTTTGCAAACTTGAAAAAAAATCAAAATCAACCTTAATAATATCAAAAATCAAGGGTTTAAAACACTTGCCTTAACAAAGGGAAAAGTGTGGAGGGCTAAAAGGAAACATTTTCAATACTCTCAACATGCATTTTCACTATGAATGTTAGATGTTAAACATTCAACATAGAATTCCAAATATTAATTCATGGATGAATTAAAAGACATTTTTGTCATAACAAGCTTTAAAACATTGTAAGATAATGGCTCAAACTTCACATGCCCAAATGAAATCTATTTATGAAGCAAGGTAGTTTGTTTTGTTTGTCACGTTGCTAAGATCTCTCAAATCATGGTGCTCCATGCTGCTCTCTTGGTATCTTTGGAAAGCTCTCAATGAGTACGGGTGCACCGCCTTGGTTTGAGACTGTTTGGACTTATTGATTGAACCATTTTCTCAATGAAAATAAAATAAAATTGAAATTGAAACTGCATTGGAATTTGGAGGCGTTCTTGGTGTTGTTGGAAAGCCCTTGGTGAATTGTATTCAATAGAGTTTGTTTCAAAATTTTCAGAGCTAAGGTGTGGAAGATATTGATTTTTGAATGAATTTTGTTGTTGAAAATTCAAACAAATTGCAAAAAATGATTTTGGAAGGAAAAAACAATTGAGCTTTCAATGTGTTCACACTTGGGCCACAACCTACACAAGTGCATATTAATTGGTACATTATTATCTCAAAATGTAGGACATCATGTAGATTAAGGAGCCCTTAACATTTATAACATCTTGTAATTTAGGCAAATCATGCGTAAGTTGCATAATCTTTAAGACATTACAAGGCTTTTGATATGACATTAAAACAATGAACTTTTATGCCCACTTGCTCATGTTTTTTTCAAGGTTATAGTTATTTAAAACTTTAGAACACCAACTGTTCCAACTTAGAAAATGAGTTTTCAAAGCTTTTGAGAAATTTGGTGAAATTTGATTTTGATGTAAAAGCCATGAAATATATATATATGGTGCAATAATGCATCCTACAAAGTTATAATCATGATGAATCTCAATGTTGAATTGGGTTCAAATTGCATTAAATCCCTTTTTCAATTCTATTATGTAATTCAAAATTAAATATAGGATTTTTAAGTTAATGAAATGGTATGATCTTTTAGTATTTTGAAGTTTCCACTACTTGAACTCCAAAACTAAAAAAAAGTGTAAAACTCAAGAGGTTTTCACTTTGTGCTCATATCCAGAAATTATATGAGATCCACCATTTGGGAAGCATGGGGATACATCATATTCTCTCTCGGGGTTTTCAATATGGAAACATTTTTTGGGTCTATTTTTTTAATGATTTTTGCACTCATTTTTGTCATGGTGGGAATGCTCAAAAATATATTATTAAATTGATATGGTGGTTTGATATATAAATATTTTTTTCAAAGGCTTTTTGGTCCTTATGGTCTTTTATTATTACATGTCAATGAAAGAGCCAAACATTTCCATAACATCAAGTTTGGGATAAAAAAATCTATGTGTTACATTCTATCACATTTTTAATATAGAATCCTTGATTTTAAAGTTGTTTTGATCTATTAAAGTTTTTTTTTGTGATGGATTGGTAATGGTTTAATGTATATTTTACATTTTAATCTCCATATATGGAATGCATGTGCACACAATATAAAATTATTTTTTGTTATTGCAAAGTAAAAAGAAAAATTGTAACCATGAAAATTCCAAGGATTTGAACAACACAATCCATTATTTGGTTATCTATAAAGTAGGTTGCAATGAGAATCAAAACCCCCCATTTGACCAACACTAAATCAAAACAACAAACTAGGTGATCCCATGTTACAAATGAAAATAACAAGCAGCTAATTTCAAATTTGCAACAAAATTGGTGTTCTAGGTAGTTTGGTCCATAGTTGGTTCATTGAGCTTTTTTTAATTTTCTTGTAAACTTTGCACATAAGCTTTGCATTCTATTTTGGCATTAGGCTTAGAATCAATGCTCCCATTTTGAGCTTGAAGTGAATGTTTATTAGTAGGGTTTTAAGATGTTGAGGACCTAAACACAAGGAAATCAGCCTTAGAGAGGCAAGACTTGACAAAAAGAGACGTGTAATGAGCTTGAACTCCTCTTCATTTTAGACCTAAACTTGAAACTTCTCTCTGTTTTGCCATTTTGCACTTCTCTACCATTTGTGCTTTGCTATGCTTTTGAACTTTTTTTCAATTGGTGAGTCATAGTTACTTATTTATTTTAGGTGGTGATGCCATGTGAATACATTTATCCATTGTCATTTACCAAGCAAGAAAATAATAACATTGCATGGTCATGACTATGAGTTGATTTGAAAGGAAAGGGCATTTAATTTTGAAGACTTAGGATTAGGTTAGGCTTATTCCTTTGTCACCATCTTGTGATACACTATTTCTCCCCATCAATAGTGGGTGATATGCATACAATTTCGATAAAAGAGGTGATTCAACACCTTGCAAATTACATTGGTGAGCTAGGACACAGTGCTCTTGAGTGAGGACATTTTGCCCATGAAATAGACAAAAAAAAAGGGTGGCATTTTAAAATCAAATTAAAAAATGATTTAAAAAAAAACATAAACAAAAGAAAGTAAATTGAAAATATTTTAATGTATCAATATGAATCCATTGTGCCCTAAATTGAGTTTATGGTAAGTTGTATATAAAATTTGAAGAATTTTAGTATAGCCAAAAAAGATAAATAAGTTAAAATTGATTGATCAATATGGTGTTCAAACATATTTTTTCATTAGAAAAACTTATATTTATATATAAACTTAAAATATGAAGATCATTTGTATATTCAAAGGCATAATAATAAAAAATTAATATATATATTTTAATACATATTCAACACATATTTGAAATAATAATACAAATGCTCACATTATGAAAAAAAATGTTCACAATTACTTGCATTTATAAAAACTTACTACAACATTGTGAAATTTGAAAATGAATCCAAATTAATGAAAAAATATTTTATCTTTGATCATTAAACAAAAAAATTCCATGTACAACCATTTCATGATGAGATTTATTGTTAATTAAATGTATTTTCTTGCTATGTTTTTGAGGACTACCAAAGTAGTCCAATTGTCTATTTTATTTAACTTGCACCCTCATGTTGGTACTGACAAATTCATGGTGCATTAATAGAAGGATTGCAAGCTTTTATCTCTTGGGCACCTTGATGTGTAAGTGCAGGTTCTTAGCTACATATAAATAATCTTTTGAGTTTTGAAGTTTTTTTATTACTTGCTTCAAATGCCTATGGTGATTGTTTTTTAATCTTTGTGCAATTCTTTTGTAATTAATTGTAGTTTGTATACTGCAAAATATAAGAATTGATGTTCTATCATTTTTAATCAACTCATTTATGCATTCACCCTAAAGGTTGTGCATATTCAAGTTTCAAGTTCTAGCTAGTTTTTTTTTACTACTTACTTACTTATGGGTTGTTAATAGGTAGTAATAAAAACAACCCTTACATATCCATAAAATGTAAACCATCATCTACTCACCTAATAGTTATTGATTTTCTTACCTATCTACCTATATATGAGATTTATTTCTCAAAAAATTGGTTACCAACGAGAAACCAAATATTAACTTGGTCAAGGTTCATCCACAACTGAGTAATGACGTGCATCCAATGCATGGTGCGTTAGTGGGTGCTGGTTCACTGTGCCCGCAGATCCTCACCTTTCGACATTGTAGTGCATAAGGATTGTTTTCATCTTGCCCAGCCGCAAATTGAGCAGAGACCCCTATTTCTAACTACCTAACCATTTGATCCAGGTAAGTTTTTTGAGGGGGCATGATTCCAATCTATTTAGGTTTCTAAACATTCCTAACGTTTCATCTTTGCAACAGTACAAAAGTTTGGCTGAACTTCTAGTACAACAAGGCACCACAAACACGCTGGCCCTGGCAATAGATAAGATGTTGTACACCTACCTACTCTGTCCACACTCTGAACACCAAAACAACCCGTTCCAATCTAAACAGTCTAAACACTTTCACCAAAGAAACCAGTTCACCTAATATGAAACTGGTTCTAATAAGGTAAAACTTCCAAAAGTTGGATCCAATGTGATAGTCTGCATCCCTCTGGGGGCAGGGCCCAACAAAGATGGCAAAGTGGATTGCAGGTTCGAGCAGCTTTAACGATATCATCATTTATCACATCTAATTTTAATTTTAAATGTTTGGTGGGGATAATATTTTGGTCATTTATGTTCGGCAGTGAAAATAATAATATTAATAATAATATCTTATAATTCAGCATTACACAAAATACTGAACTAGTGTGCTTGAGAGGTTCTTTCAGATTTTTCGCATGATATGATAGGCACAATATTTATCAAATGTTTTAAGGACAACTCTAAAAGGTAATTAATTAGTGCTTAACCAGTCTAGGTACTAGGGGTATTAGGCACCTAGGACCCTAATACCTAGGCTGCTGTTTACGAAATCTGCATCACTGAAGCAGATTAACTACTTTGCGTCACTAGGGTTATGATACCATGACGACACATGACCTCATAAAGTTCTTTAGTTGTCAGTCACACTTTCATCATGCCAGTGCATTTCTGGCAAAAGAAGCAAGCAAGCGGATAGTCCTTGCAACCTAAGTATGTAAATAAATAGATATATAGTCCTGGCCGAACTCCCAGGGCCTTCAGGACTCAATATATGCAAAATGATGGTGCTGACTCACTCCACATAACCTCCTCAATCTCCACCTAACAGATGAGGCTTTCCATAATGTGATTTGTTGTTGGCCTTTGCCTACCAAGGCAAGGATATTGTGCTTAGATTGGTTATCGAGTATAGTAGCTTAAGGGATTTTGGCCCCTAGGTAATAATAATAAGTCTATTTTTGTATGAGGATTTTTTGAAAGATGATATTTTTGGCTTGTGTTGAAACTTGAGATTAGTTATAGAGTTATAATATCCTGAAAGATTATATTTTTGCATGGAGAAATATTGAGTTTTCATAACTCTTCTTCTTTTGCCTTAACATACTTTTTAATGTAAATGGCAAGGCCACAGTATGACACCCCTTGTTAGTTATAGAAATATCCAGATTTGTATCCTTTTATTTGTTGTTATCTCTTTGAATTTGCCAAACCTTTAAGTGTAGGGCAAGATAAACCAGATGCGAAAAAGAATGAGGCCAATAATTCTTGTAAATTAGATGCCATGCAAAGGGTTCTTTAGTGTAAAATATCCTCCACGTACACTATGAAATGATGATTAGATTCTCTTTTGGAAGGTTATGCTCAATGTTTTATTATCAACAATTTTTTGACAAAAAATTGGGAAAAATGATAGTAAAAATCCTAGTTATGGTTGTAACTTCCTTATACTTTACACTTGAGGGAAAATAGCCCTAAGTGTATGGGGAGCTGGCAAACATAATGCCTTACCCTATGTATGTGGGTAACATGCTAGGGTGATGATATAAGCATCAAGCCATAATAATATTTGATTATGAATTGTTGAGGCCAATATTTGGACTAGGTGTATAGGGAGTTGGCAATCATAATGCCTTACCCTACGTATGTGGGTAACATGATATAGGTGATGATATAAGGATCAAGCCAGTATAATATTTGATTATGAATTGTTGAGGTCAATATTTGGACTAGGTGACCTTAATCCTAAACCCTAATAGGGTATAGTTTTGGACTTTGAACTTCCATACCCACCTTGTCCAGATATTGAACTAGCTGATAAGAAGATGGAATAAAGTACCTGAAAATCTAATTATCAGGTAATGCTAATTACCCTTATGTCGTTTGTTGATAAAGGCTGCAAAAGTTGGAGGTGAGGCTATATAGTGAGAGAGTTGGAGATTTTAGGTTTTGAAATGATAATGATTATATACTTGGTAGTAAAATTTGATTCTCAAGATGTTAACTGTTAGAAAAATATAGAATGTGTTTCAAATTATGCTGCCATGACTCACGAAGTGTGTGATTGATCCCAAACATTACTAGTGATTATTTCTTTAGTTTGGGATGATTATTTGTTGTACTTGAAAGTGAAAATGGAAAGCATTTTGAAATACAATGAGTTTTTCAGATATTGGTGATATTCATGTTCAGTACTTGCTAGCTAGTGTTAATCATTTCTCTACTTGTTACATTTGTTATATTATCCAAAAATTCAAATTTATCTATACACATCATAATGGTAGTATGTAAAGTTGACAATTTGTCTGCTGCGTAAAGCTCTGGTATTGCATTTGTTGGAGATTTACATAGCATTATCATATTTGTATGTGATAAACCACATACTTGCCTAACATTATTAATAACATGTTGAAACTAATAACCAATAGAAATAGTCCGCTGTCAAGGTGTCTTACCAGCATAATGCACAATAGAGAGCATAGCATTGCCCACTATAAGCATTGAGCTAAAATTACAGACCCCCCAATCCTACTGACGCACTTCAGTGGAGTCCTAATTCTCAATTTCAACAGTTCCAATAGTGAATGCCCAGGGTTTAGGGTTTAGAAAAAGACAGACTGACAATAACATTAATGGGGAGGTAAATCTGCCATGAGGACACTAGAGGAGGAAGTGCATGGGAAAAGATAGGACATAAGTCCTTGCTTAGTTGCCCATACCAAGTGGCTAATGGCTAATGTCATGGTTCAGCTACCAGAGGCCAATGATGACAGTTAAGAGTTTGAAGAGATGGCGCATCAAAAGTTCCCAACATTGCCTTTCCAGAGCGAACATTCATGAACTTCAAATCTCTGGAGAGTTCCACTCAGCCTGTGAGGGGCACCAAGAATTTGCACAAAGCCCTGCTAAAACGCGGATATATTCAAGCTGTTTTATCACAACACTAGATCAAACACAACACCATCCCACCAAGAGCCTCATATCTTAATCTGCTAGATAGCCTGATTAAAAGAGAGTGGGGTGCAAGTGAAGAATCAGCAAGTCAATCAAAAGTTGCTCATTATCACTACATTCCTCTGCATCTATGAGTAATCATGACATACATGAGTCGAATGTTCCTGTGGGCAATAGCCTTATTGACATGTTTGACAATTGTGGGAGCATGGAGGACACACAGAGCGTACTGAACAAGAAGTGCACATTCAATATCATCAATTGGAATTCCAGCTTGTAGCCATGCAGGCCTAGAAGATGAAGGCCACTTTGAGTTAATGTGTTCATTTTACACTATTTCATGCTGGCCCTTTACATGAGGAACAGCATTTCATTCACCACAGATGCCCCATGGTCCAGATTCTTGTGTCTGGATGTCCTTGCTTGGTGCTGGCACAGTATGTATATAGTGATGTGGAGATGAGAGAAGCACATTGCAAAAAAAGAGTGTTGGAATTGGACCCTGCAATTCGACTGTGGGCTGCATGGGCTCTGTGTTATGATCTGGATTTTAGGGCAATATTTTGCAACAGAAAGGGAAAATGGGTGTAGTGCAACAGTTCAGGTGCAGCTGAATTAAGGTAAATAGTGCTAGGTGAACTGCTTTATAATGACCAGATGCCATGTCTTGGAGAGAGGATGATGAATGGTATTGCAACCCCACTGATAAAAACACCATTGGCACTCGCATTGGATGCTAATACTGTGCAGCCTTATGCGACCTTTAAGAGTTTTGCAAATAGATCTAGCTTGAAATCTTGCTGAATTTATGAGCACTTAGGTGCCTACAGGAACGTATTTTGGGAGAACCCAGATCTGTTAATTGCTGTTCCTCTCTCAAACCTAAGTGCCTGCCTCAAAGGCTAGCTTCAAGTCAACACTCTGATCCTTACACCTCTCAAAACTCTAGTATCAATGGCCCAATCTTCAGCTAGACCCCTTAGCTACAGGTGAGTTTGACACTATTCAACTTCTAGAGATGAGTTTGATACATTAGGCAAGCTCCCCAAAACTCCCCAAAACTCCCATGCTTTTGGTTGAAAGTAACAAAACAATCTATTACAGAAATGTAGTCATAAGATACTGTCATACTACAGTTGCCATGAGAAATGTTGTTGGCCATAATGTACACATGGCTATAATAAACATTACATTTCAACTGAGGTTGTGCTGCATAACACTAGCACTTCTAATCAGAGCTCAGACAAGTGCAGGCCATGACCTCCCATGTTGCAAACCTTGAAATTGTGAGTGTCAAGGGGAATGTTCACACTAAGAAGTACTACAAATACCTCCATGACATACTCCCATCCTCCCAGAATATTATCTCCCACACTGAGCTTCACATTTGACACAAAAAAATAGAAGGGATGATCAAGAGGATGCTTTGCCTCAAGATGTTCTGTTCACTTTTTCTCTTCATGACTAGGGATTTCCAATACATCTTTGGCAGATTGCATACCATATTAAGATGGTGCAACATGGGGTGTGAATTGAGATGGTGCACTGCAACATCTTCAGCATTACAGTCAACTTTGAAAGACAAAGTGAGCTCATAAATGTCTGCAGTGGTTGCTGAAAGTTCTCCCCCCAAAGAGGTTAGGGCCCTCTGAAACCAACCACAACCTGCAGAAAGTGGATTGTATTATCCAGTATTTTGGAGACCATCCTTGGTCCCCAATCTCAACCAAGCTATGGCAGCAAAAACAAGAGAAACCTTGCTCACTTCTGAATTTGTTCTACCACAGACAGGCATGACAAAACAGATTTAGAGAATGCACCAGATGTTGGTTGGTAGAGGATCAGTAATAATTTAGGTTCCAGACTGACTCCATCAGCATAAGAGTTGTGCTCACACTAGCCTAAACCATGAAGAACTTATCCTGTAGACAAATGCCAACAATTGACAGCTAGAAAGATAAAGAAGAAAAGCTTTGAACTCACCAAAGAGAATGCCCAACTGGCACACAGCAGGGAAGAGTTCTCACATTGCAATGCCCACCGAAGAAGACGAGAAATGACCAAATTGTGCAACCTTCAAGTCACAGGAACCACAAAGGCTTCACCCCACAATCTGGACTCCACAAAGAATCAAAACAAGAAAAACAGCTCCACTCAAAGGTCTCAACTGACATCTTGCACACAAATGAACTCCAGATCCAAGTCAAAGTGAGAAAGAGAAACCTACAAGCAAAAGAATGGGATCCCCATTATGAATATGGCACTTTCTCTGGCTACTAATGGAGCATAAACAACACATCACCATTTAGGTTGAAATCCTATATTTTTGAACCTACAAATGAATCCAACCACTTGCCATGCAGAAGAAAATGACAACCATGTCCATCTATGGATCATTGATTGTGGACAAAGAGCACAGGACAATCTCCTACAAAAATGAACAACCGGTTCCACTACACTTGGGGTTTTCAATCCCTAGGGCCACTGACATTTGTACGTTCAAGTTGGATTGATCATCCCCAAGTTCACATATAACAAACTTGGATTCCAGATCCTCTTCTTGCAAACTTCAAGTTGCAGTGCAAGACTGCAATCAAGAGCATGCAGAATAAAAAGGAACATTAGAACGATCCAACTCAAGTTCAAAATTCAACCATTTCCAACAATCCAACTTTATTCTCGTTTCATTTACAATTGAAGCAAACCAGTTGTTTCTTTGCAAATAACCTGCATGTCTGCACATCTAGCAAGAAAACTCCACACATCACATTCAAGCTGTAACATTGATGTGAAATGAATCCTTGCTTCCCCCTATGAAGAACAGGTGTCATTTTATGTACAACTCATCTGTACATCCCTTGATACAGTTGAAACTGAAAAAAGGAAACTGCTCCCAGGGTGATTGATAAAGCAAATTAGTAGATCACCTACAACAATTGACTAAGGAACCTATCAATTAACTCCCTTTTCAGAACTGTCTGTTCTAAGTCCAGCTACTTGCCTTGCAGCAACCTAGTAATATTAGATGCAACCACAGAGGGGCTTCAGACCTTCTAAGAATACAGGAGACAAAGGGATGCCATTCATCAACACACCTTCCTGTGTGTTGCTCCAAGGTATCTAATGACTTACATGATTCTAATTGTACCAACCTTTGGAACAACACTGGACTCCACAATCTTCTGAAGGTCACCGCATCAGCCAATTCCTCAGAGGCAAAAGGTCACTTCATCTTGGAGCTGCAACTCCAGAGGCAAAACGAAGGAACCACACAGTTCAAATAGAAGGGATGGCTGCAGCTGTGGCATAAAATGAAATAATCTCACTGGAGAACCTAGTTTTCACCAGTAACTGTACTACTAGTATACCTATGAGATATGTGGTCTTAAATGTCATAGTAGTTTCTTCTACGCTTCCCAAGAGGAGGTGAAGGAGGAGGAGATTTGTCAAGATGAAGATCAGGGACAGTAAATGCATCACCAAAATCTGGTACGAGAGCTACTTCCTGCTTCATGTTCTTGATGGGGCCAATCATCCTGGTGGATCTTGATAACCCAGAAGCAGTTGGAGGTGATGGTAACTTAGGAACCTCATGAAATGAGTCTTCATCAAATATGCTGAGATCAGATGCCCAATCGAAGTCTCCAAAAGTTGCAACATCAGCCTGCAAAAATCAAAACACGCATTTCATCATCATAAAAGTTCTCTTGGACAAATCTGTCAAACAGTTTCCACATAAAGATATTCACAAATTACACAGCCTTTGTGTTCAGACATACAGTAAACCATTCGAAAGGCAAGGTTGTGTCACCAAAAATCCAACAACAAGAGCTCCTGTTGCCAGTTTACAGTATAAAAGAAACAGAAAAATCATGGCATGAGTAATTTACAACAGCACCACAAGTTACAACACAGTACCTTGGATGATCCCATGTTGGCTGCATTCCAGTCCTCAGCCAAATCTGCTAAGTTCAGTAACTCATCCACTCTCCAGTTAGATGCTGGCTCTGTCAGAGAATCTGTAATGCTATTCTTTCTTAGAATCCCAGGGCTGCCCTGAGGCCCTGCACTGAGAGAAGTTCCCATGATTTCTCCTACTTTCGACACATAGCCTCCTTGCGTTTTCGATTGAGTAACAGGCTGGTAGGATGGTGTGGAAAGAGGTGGTTGAACGTTGCTAGGCGACCTGACACTCATTACTGGATTCATCCTACTAGGGGTAGAAATCATTTTGGAGGAAGGCACGCTACTCTGAGGCCTTTCTTCAGGAGCTGCTTCAGCTACCTCCTGCACAGTCAAGGCCTTCAACGCGACTCTTATTCCTGGTATCAAAAACCGCTTATGGCTGGAAGAGAAAGAGTTGGCCGAGTGGATCGACAAATCGCAGTCACGGCAAAGGAGTGCTCTATCCTCCACACAGAAAAAGAAGCCAGACTTCTCCTACACACAAAAAAAGAGCATCCCCTCAGTCACGGTCTATCTCCACTGGAAAACAGAAAAAAAACACATAAAACTCTCGCTATGAACGCTTTCAAAGGTTATCTGATTCAAGGTTCTCAACAAAAGTGAACAAGGCCTGGACTGCGAATTCATGCTGCCCCTCTCTTCGCGCATGCTGTGTTCGCTGTTGCTAAAGACACTTCAGAAGAAGAAGCTACGCGGCTCCTCGTCTTCGATCCGACCACACGAAAGCATGAAACAAGCAGAGGATTTCGCAGAAAACCGTGTAGGAAGCAAACCTGGCAAATATCACAGCGGGGAGCATCAGTAGGCGCCATGAGTGGAACCCGCTGGTGCTTGTTGGCAAGCTTGTTGGCGGCATGCACTTTGGTGTCACAATCGGTGCACAACGCAGCTTCGTCGGCACAACAAATGACCGTGGCCTTCGTACTCTCACACACATCGCACTGGATCTTCATCGAGCGCGCAACACAGCCCTTCTTCACCTTTTAGCCTTTCTCTTAGAATCCGAAACTTTTCTCCCTGCACTGGAATCCGCAACCGGAAAACTGCTCAATTACTCTTCCAAGGAAAAAATTTCCCTCTGAAAATCGTTCTCAACAACACGATCAAGCACCAATCGAGATACAACGAAAACAAAAACTCGAAAGTTGGCTCGCTCACCAAAGCTTTGGTCTGCAAAACCACCCAGGAGTAGCGACTTGATTTGCTTCGATTCCCCGAAAAATGCCCTTTCCAGCGCCCACAAAACGACAGCAGAAAGAGGCACGCACGAAACCTTCGAATGGTCGTCGTGTTCTTAAGGCAAAGCAGAAGCTTTCAGAAAACCCAAATCTGCTGCGGCCACACAGGAAGGGAACTGGAGCAGAGAAAAAGTCTTCACAATCGATCGATCGCCTTGGACCACAGAACTCCAAAATTTCGACACAAAAGTTTGTAGAGAGAAAGAATAACCTTAAATTAATTTTTTCCAGAAATCAGTCAATTTGAAAGCTTTGATAAGCAGATTATTAGTTGCCTTCGCAAGGCGGCACAAATGCAAACCACCAGAGACGCTGAACAATTGATTCAAAGTCGCGAGGCTACTACCCAATCTTGGCAGTAAGAAAGGATTTGGGTTGAAAGGCAAGAAGAGAGGCAGGAACGCAAAAATAGTAGCTATAACATCAGCTCCATTGGTGCTCAGTATTTGTCCCTGCAAAAATATTTCTCACATCCAAGTTTAGCTATTTAGTTTCTTACATCCAAGAGCTAACACCTAACGCGACTTGTGCAGCGGTATTAGGTTATTTCATAATGTCGTCATAAGATCACCTATATCCTTCCGAAATCAGAGCGGAACGTAATCAGGAAACTGATAGCTAATTACACACGCCCATTACGCAAACCAGAATGGGCACGTCCGTTTCCATTGTTGTTTGCTTCCAAAGTTGGGTGCAGTTCGTATAGGGGAAGGGCCTGAGTACAGGCCCTTCCATGATTTGAGATCTGTGCCTGAGGCCGGTAGGCCGAGGAAACAGGTAGAAAATCTCGGAAGGGCATGTACTTAAGTCCTTTTCCTAAGTAAAGCGGAGATGGGATTTTTTCACTTTTTAGAAATAGTGACAGGCTGGAGATCCCGGTAGAGCTTGGTTGGTACCTTCCACTTGGTACCTTCCACTGCAGAAGATCCCACTTGCTGAACACACGTTTCTTCTGGCAGGTAATGGAGCTGAAAATACAAAGGAAAAATCCAGGCAATGCTTCACGGCATATGACAAAGACCCTTTACCAATCCCAGTATTCGAAACCAACCACCGCCCTTGCCGAAACCGGATGTCATAACCAGTTGTTGAGGGGGGCCTCACATTCCGATTGGTTGGCTGGACCCTAGTTATAAACTCATAACCTGTGTGTGCCCGGTGACCATAGCTCATGGCTAGATGTTTGCCCATAGTAGCCAGTTGTAGTATTCTTGGGTAATCGGGTGAGAAAATACTAATTGTGGGACTGTCAAGGGGGGAGAGGGGGTAATGGAGAAGATAGTTTCAAGGCAAAATATTTTGGAAGAATATGGCAATAATTGTTAGATTGAAAACTTATAAGTGGGCCCTAACAATGGATTTAGTGTTTAGGAACTATAATTCCAATAAGATTTCCTCAATTCAAAGAAGGTATTTGGTGACATTTTGGAAGGGGAGATGAACTAATTGATTTGTTGGGGGTGAACAATGGACGGAGGATAACAAAGCGTACAAAAGCCCATTATTTTTTCCTGTGGGCTCCTGTAAGCAAGAAGGGGATGAATTTATATGTGTGTAAAGAATGTAATATTTCTTTCATGAAGTGGCTCAGAAAATCTTTTGCTTTGAAAGTATTTTTTGGTGTGGAAAAGCTGTTGAAAGTTTTAGCCAATTCGCCGAGCAAGTTCTGGTATCAATTGCAGCAACTTCTTCAGACGAATTTAACCAAGCTCAGGTTAGATAATAGAACACGATCTCAGTGGATGATGTGTCAAAAGTGTAAGTGTGTGTGAGAAAAGTGTTCGACAGAGGGCCAGGAGGCTAGTGTTCTTACAGACAGCTGGGGCCATGTGTGCCCCCAACAAGGGCGGCAACAGGAAGCTGCCACTGAAACTTCAACCCAAATTTCAACACAGATTTCTGGCAAACTGACCATTGGTCAAGAGGAATCTCCAAACACACCAAGTGTTAAGTGACTGGTACGTCAATGTTAGGAGAGGCAAGTTTGATTTGATTTGATTTGATTCGAATTTTGGGTGTTGCATTCATACTAAGAATGTTAGCTAATATCAAATCCTAAGTGAAATCCTACATGGCACATAATGTTACATAAGTGCTAGACTAACATAAAATCTGGCCCCCCAAAAAAGAAGAAAAGCATTGATTTTGAAATTAAAATGCAATATCAGGTGGGCAACCCATAAAATGAGGTCAATGTTAAGTTAACGCAAATGTTTTCTTATGTTCTCCTCCCTATTCTTTGTACACATTCACTAACATTCATCATATGGTGTGAATCTATCATGAAAAGGGTAAGTTATTATTATTATTAAAATCTAAAATTTAGCTTAACATTAACTTTGGTGTGAATGAAAAGCAACAAAAATTAACTAACATTTAAGTTGGTGCTACCTAACATAAATAACCTTTTTGTTTTATGACGTTATTTAGATATTAAACTACTTAGCATGATAGGTCTCAATATTATATGTGATTGTAACTTGAGACAAGAGAAACTAATGACTATTTATAGTTTCTTATATTGCAAGTGGTTGATTGTGATTCAAATGATAGGTCAAGTTGAAATGACAACCACTTTGAGAAAATATTTGAACAAAAGATTGGTGAATGTCTCTTATGGCCTTGAAGAGGTTTTTTAAAAAGTTGTATCTTTTAGAGCCTTGAAGATGGTCCCACTTGAGCCAACAACACAAAGGTCCACTTGTAGAGATTAAAATAACATTTTTTCACAAATACAGATTGAAATTCAAGAGAAACTATAAATTCAATTGTTGTAATCTTCATTTTAAAACAATAACTTGAAAATCAATATTGAGAAGAAAACTATTACATGTATTTGCACATGATTATTTTGACCATCATGTGTCAAATTTAAAAGCATGCAAATATGTCAAGATGTAATAATAACTTGGTAGGATGTTGATATTCAATGTGTAGGGGACATGATTTCACCAATAAAAATTATGTCACATTTTTTAAAACCTTAAAATTTAGGAATAGACCCAAGTCTAAAGGGTGGGCCCTACTTTTGAGATTTACTAATAAGGGTTCTTCAAATTTTCATATTCATTAGTGGGGTGCTTCTTACATTCATAATTTTTTTTATTATAATGAATTTCTTTGATTGGCCCATCACAAGAAATTTTTGAAACTTTGGAGACTCAAAATTAAAATTTTCACCCTCATTTTAGAATTGGAAAAGAGCATAATTGTTTTTCAACCTTCCTCTCCCCCCCCACCCCAAACACACATTCCTATATTGACTCATTGGTTCCCATTCTTTAAAAGACAAACCAACAAACGAAAAATAAACCCCCTCCTTGCCACGCCCATGTGATGTTCTTTTGCTTGTCCTTCATGTTGCCACATTGTTGAGCTCCTCACACCACCTAACTCTGAAATATTAGTGCATCCCATGATACATAGGGTTAGCACAGAGTCTCCTAGACTTGATTTGTTAACTAAATATAAACTTGCTAAGACAAAGCTAGGTTCCATCATTCCTTTGGGTAGGATATGATGTTGTCAACAATTTTGTTTATTGATGAAATTGTATTATTCTTTTGGAAATTTTATCCTTTCCACCTTCTAATACTTTTCCAAAACCTATTATGAATAAACTAAACAATAAAATTATGAAAAACTTGAGATATTGATTTGGGCAATTTGAAGTCAATATGTACACTTCATTGATTTCAGTAATTGTTCAAGAATTGTACTTAAATGATGTTTGACCTATTTGAAGTTCATTGAATGGTATTTCAAAAGCTTATATGTTAATGCCTTTTAGGAATTTCTAATCCATATTACCAAACCCACAACTAATAATTAGCACATGTTTGCCAAAATAATTAGTTTTTTGAAAAAAGTCTCACAACCTGAATTTAAATATAATCAATTTAGTTTGAAAATTATATATGTTTCAAAATATAGAGGAAGTACAAATTGGGGGTTTTTAATGCCTTCGCTTGTTGAAAGGTTGGAAGTAATGATTATAATCATATCATAGGAATAACTTTGTAATTCAACTTAATAGTGTGATTGGTTTCAAGTTTCAAACATTTTCCTTTTAGATATGAGTAGACCAATCCTCCTTTAAGTATATAAAATACCAAGCCTCATGGTTATTGATGTTGATCTTTTGTTTTTCCTCTCTTCTTACTAATGTTTTTTTTAAGGATTCTCGACGTTGGACTTATTGGCTACTATGGTATGTGCTTGAGCTAGAAGCTCAAGTGGCTACACTAATATGTTAGGTTGTTTTTTACTAGTTATATTGGAAAAATTAAAGATAAGATATGGCTATTTTTCTCTTGGATAGGTGGTATATTTAGCTATTTCAAGTTGTAACTAATGTGTGAATAGTGGTTATTTCAATTTTGACAAAATATGAATTTAGGCAACAATAGAAAAAAATGTGGAGTCATTTGGCAAATGTTGGAAGATTGGAGTGGCAAATATTGGAGAAAAAATCATGGGTAATGACTTAAGCTATTTGAATTACAACTTCAAAGTTAAAGATGAAACACAATCAATTTATAAAATAAAAAAATTGAAATCACATGAATAGATGATAATGTTAAAAGAATAAAAATAAATCGTGTGAAAGAGTTGAACCCTTGTCCAATAGGACATTACACCCAATTGTAACACATGATCCTAACCTGTAAGCCACATGTTAATTTGATCATTAAATGAAAATAAAATGGGACCAATATGAAAAAGAGATTTACCCAAAACACAATTGGTTGACATCATGAAAAACTAAGGTTGTTTTTTAGAAAAGATCAAGTTAGAAGACCCCTTTTTTTTTTTATTAGTCCAAGTTGTTATTGCATGATCATAAGGAAAAATATCAATCATATCAAAAAAAATCTAAATGTTCACAAAGTCAATTCCATAATTTGGTTTTCATGAACATTAGAATTGAGAAAGTTTTTTCATCTCCCACAAATCCCAGAATCTAGACCATAGCCAATTTTGCCACTTTCATGAACTTAGAAAGTTGAACACATAAAAATGCATTGGAAGAGAGTTTCTTCCAAAGTTTAGACATTAGATTGACATCCATGGGCTAGTCCATAGACCATTAAGCATTGGACATCATTGTGATCTGAAAAAAAAAGATTGTAGGTTGAAAATGTTCACACTAAGAACAACTAGGATCCAAGCTTCTTGGGTTGACTATAAAAACCTTTCAAAATAGCCATATGAATAGAAAAGGTTTGTTCACATGAAGGTTTTAGCTAATATTGTGGGTAAACCAACCCTAAAGCATCCATCACATCTTAGTAAGCTAAAAAATGTTTTTCCAACTTGTCACTGACCTTGGTTGTAATTTCAAGACAATGATTTTGCACATTGTTGATGGTATGTTGGAAAATTGCACGAATATAAACACATATACAAATGTTTCAAAATAAGAAGAATGCATCATGATAGAAATGCTGGCAATTTAGAAACTCAAGTTTTCCAAACTAGTATTTAAATAAAGTGCCCATTCATGCACCACCACATTTAATGTCCCATCAAGTAAGTTTTGGTACCCATTGAACACATCAGTCACGGGCAACCATGTAGGCATTTTGAGGGTTAGTGTACTACTAGCAGTAGAAATTTGTTTGACACAACTTCACAACAATAACAAAATCATATACAAATCACTACCAAGACAAGGAGAATATTATCAATTTGTTTAGCCCCTCAAACAAGGGCATGATACAAGAGAGCCCAAACAATACTTTTAAGTCATAAAATAATTCCAAATTGTGCGTAACTTGACTAACAATGCCAACATCCTAATGCATTTTCAAAACCAAGGTCCAATATTTATGTAGAACTTTCTTAATTCGGAGTAACATCAAATCCAATGGGTTTTGAT
>Ga0116230_10001042_pt1 | contig 25590 bp, 20 predicted proteins | sample S1TSphfallax_3_FD_88678 | JGI IMG/M metagenome (GOLD analysis project Ga0116230, IMG submission 88678) | Host-associated microbial communities from peat moss isolated from Minnesota, USA - S1T2_Fd - Sphagnum fallax MG | ecosystem: Host-associated > Plants > Peat moss > Unclassified | place... | reverse complement strand
TTTTCCAATTTTTTTGTGTGTGCAACAAAAATTTGTTTTGCAAAATTTTATGATTTGGAAAACCAAAAGTTATTGTGTATGTGTAGTATAGCGATGTACAACACCAAACTTTTGTTCCTAAGTTGAACAACATAACATATAGCTCCATGTAAAATTCACCAATGCATTTTGGAATATTTTACACAAGGTTGGGCCATCATTCAAACTATGAATTTTTGAATTGTCATTTTTTGCATATGTTATGTTGGGAGGGGGCACTACAACACAAACATCACAGGTTCAACTCCACCCATATGCAAGCTTGTTTGAGCACATGAGCAAGTGCATGTATCAAAATATCGACCTATATTATCATCTACATTTGCTTCCTTTTCAAAACTTGATCTATTATCATTATGGGTTTGAAGTGTATTGAAAAATCACTAGGAATATAAAGCTCTTGTGTGAATCATGTAGCATGTTGTAAAATTTTACTTGTTTTCATATATAGAATTATGAATTTGCAACAAAATTTGTATGACTATACTTAATTTTTTTGTAGTATTTTTTTATGGTTCATAGATGTTATTAGTGTTGGCAAAATGAATGTTTGTCAACACAATACCAAATTAACATAGTGTGCAAAGATTGGTTTAAGATATATTTGTTTACATAGCTCCAAACATTTCAAGTGTGTGCATTTGAAGTTTGTTATACATATAAAATTTGTATTATTTTCTTCTTTCAACTCCCACATTGCCATATTTTGCAAAAGCTACAAGGTAGAGGGAGCATAATAGTTGGATCACATGACAAATTCAATTCCATATATGTGCAAACTTATTCTAGCAATGTGACTAAGTAAGCATAAGTACCAAACATCTTTGGTGTATGCATGAATTTGAACATTGTCATCTTTTGTAGATGTTGTGTTGGGGAAAGTCATGTAGATTAACATGAAAAATTGAATTTCATATGTATGCATGTTTAAGGTTGGTTTGACAAAGTTTGAGTTATTAACATATTAACCTCTTATTATCAACTGTAACTTTCTTATCTTCACAAACATTTATATATTATTAATTGGTATTCATGGCTAACTTCAAATGTCTTGAATGTAACATTTTTTTTTATAACATTAATAACAACAACAGTAGCTCCGCCCTGGCCATGGTTCTTTCTTCCTCATCTTTCATCAGGGTTCGATAAAAAAAAAATACAAAAGGAAGAAATAGAAAATCATAAATTAAGGTTAAGGTTTTGTGAACCCCATCCATTCACTACCAATTTCAAATTTTTGTAATTTACTTCTTCTTGCATCAAAACAACAAATGCAAATCGAGTGCACGTTTCTTTTTAATTCTATTGATGCATTTTAGGGTTGATGTTTATGATCTCAATAACATGAATTGACATCCCCATGGAAAAAAACTAGTGATTTCGCTTTTGGAAACAATGTTTCTTCCATGACATGCAAATAAATAAATTTGTGGTATGGGGTTTTTTGTATTATGCAAGATTTAGTGAAGTTTTTGCTTAAAATTTTTGAATGTAGAGGAAGTCGCTTTCTAATTCATGATTTGCAAATTTGGATCCAAATGGATTCTTTCAAACCCTTCAAGCTTTATATTCTTGATGACCAATTCACCTTATCTTATAGCAAAAGTTGATTGCATGAGAGAGTGAGTTAGTTATTTGTTTCACTAGTGCCATCAACGTTTGTAGGATCAATTCCTTATATGATATGACATACAATTAACATACATTTGCATTGTGCAAGAGGAAGTAAAATTGCTTCAAGGGATTGCCCATCAAAAAATGTTTTTGAAGTTAAGCATAACTGCCCTAATGATTACTCGGAGATTGTGAAGTTTGAACCTTCAAGTTCCATGAAATTATGCTTATGCAAAAGGTATTATACTTTATTTTGGATATTGGATTGCAAATTTTGTGATAACATGTCACTTTGAAAATTTTCATTTTTTATCATGAAAAATGAAACTTACAACCACTAAAAATAAAAAAACTTGCACATGTAACTTTGAAAAATCTACCATGAAAATTGTAATTATGAAATTATGCTTGTGCAAATAGTATTATTCTTTCCTTTGACTTGTGGGTTGCAAATTTTGTGGTAACAAAGTCATCATGAAAAATGAAACTTATAACCATGAAAAGAAAAACTTGTAATCATTAAAAACTACAAACTTGCACATAAAAAAACAAATCATGAAAACTTACATGAACAAATTTGACACCATAAAATTTACATACGTATTATTCCCTCCTTTGATTTGTGAATCTCAAATTTTTGTGGTAACATATCACCACAAAAAATTGCATTTACAACCATGAAAATGGATTTATAACCAAGAAAAATGGTAGTAGTACATGCGTCACATGTGACTTTGAAAAAATGTACCATGAAAACCATAATCACAAAAGGTGTTACCATGAAAATTTGAAAACTTACATTAATGAATTTGACACCATGAAATGAATATATATATATATAAGTATTTTCTTCACAATTAGTGGTTTTAACTTGTCATGAAACATTGAACATATAAAATTTCTAGCCTTGAAAAATGTCTAATGTGTACATGGAATCTTATTTTTGAATTGGGCCAAAAGGTTTTCACATTTTAATTTTCTTGACATCACTAAAATCATAATTTGAAAATTTGAAAAACCAAGCTCAAACCTACACTTGGAGAACCAACTAAGCATTTTTGTAAAATGTCAAAACTGAATCCAAAAATTTCTTCAAAAAGGAAGAATCGACAAACATTGGTTTGAACTTGCAATAAGGAGTGAAGCCTTTGTGTTAATGAGCTGCTTGTTGTCTTTGCCCAAAACAAAAAGATTTGTGCATTAGCGTAAAATTTGAATAATTGTTTTTGCTTAAACTATGAGCCAAAGTTGTGGACAACATTTGCAATATTTTGGGGAAGGTCTTTGTTAACATTTCATTGACATGGCAAGCAATTATGTCTTGCAAAGTAGCTCTCAGATTTCTAAATAATTTCAAATGGAAGGAAGATTCAATAATGATGTTTGATATAACATATCAAGAGAGAGATGATCGCCAACATAAACTTAAGAAAAGTTGTTATTATTATTGGCTTACATAATGGGGTGGGAGAGATTGAAGAGCAATGCAGTTTTCATTTGATCCCACATTTTGACAAACATTCAACAATTGTAATTTTCACCTGGCTTCAAACATGTTTATTTTCCTTCCCCAACTTTATGATGATGTAAACACATTAGCAATCATCCACAAGAGGAATTAACCAAAATTGGCTACAAGCCAAAGAGTAAATTAGAAAAAAAGAAGATTCTCCCTATATTTTGACCACTTCTTGGGATGTATTGTCTAAATACAACAATTTCAGAACTTTTTTCCTCAAAGATCTAGCAGCTTTGGAGCAAATTTTTCACATAAAACCTCTGCATGAATGAATATACATTTTTTATTTTTTTGTTGGTTGCAAAGTGACAAAAAATCACCTCAAAAAAAAACTAGTTCAAACTTGCCACAAGCCAGGGGCCAAGAGCCATTTTGGAGTCAAGCCACTTGTTGAATTAATGAAGGGTGGGAAGAAACAAACTTCTACAACATCTCATATCACAAACTATTTTACACAATGCACTGCTGCTATCTCCAAAAGAACAAAAAAAAAGAAAAAAAAAAGTTATAAAAAATCTGCAAAATAAATCCCTCAACACAATCATTGTGTGTACATCTTTGAAACTCATATCATAAAAAATCAGAGACACCCACAAAAAGAAGCTCAACCTTTGGAGGCAGATGAGTATAATGGGTGCTGATTTTGAAGCTCTTCAATTGCAGTTTTCCACTGCCACGCTTGCCCTCTCAAATCTTCAAGGTCATATGTTCGATTTGGCTGCAAAGCAACAAAAGAAATAAGTGTCAATAGCTCACATCTCTCTATTAAAAAAGAAAAAAGAAAAAGAAAATTGTTGAAACCCTGACTTTGGGCATCATGTTGTTCTCAGAGTGATGAAATGGCCAACAAAATGGAAATCTATCTGCAGCTCCTCTGCCAGTGTAAGTAAGGGATGCTTTAATAGTTTCAGATGCTTCCATTGAACATCTTAGTACTTTGATTACATTAGAAATACTAGGTTTCCTATTACTGCGTAGATTACAAGTATGGATGGATTTGCCAAATCTACAGCAGTTTCAAGATTGGCAGAATTCTAGTGGCAAAAGAATTCAGATCAGTGGTTAGAGCAGCTCCAATGGTGCTCAGTCTGTGACCTTGCAAAAATATTTCTTGCATCCACAATTAGATATTTACAGTTTTTTACAACCCCACCCACAACACTAAAACTGGGACTGCAAACAGGTGGGAGACTACTAATAGCAACCCACCTGGACCAATCAAACTATCTAGCCAATCAACAGCAGGTGTTAGGATCTGCTGTTCCTTTTTACCAGCCTCAGCATCCCATGGAAAAATGCTGGGCCAAAGCCATTTTGCTGAGCCAAACCAGCATGTTTCAACTTTTCTTCTTTCAATTTTCTTTTGCTGGGCCACATACCAAGCACTGGTGGAGCTGCTCTTAACCTATGTCCTCATTCAGTGCAATCAGAGAAATTGCATTTGAGAATTAAGGATTGCGGTGGTGGAGCTGCTCGAATTTATTGAGAAAGGAAGCATAATTTGAGGTGATTTATTTGAGGTGCTCTGGGAGAATTCTACGGCAAAAAGAATTCAGATCACCCATGTTTACTTCAGTGCAATCAGCCAAACTGCATTTGAGAAGTACAGCGGTGGAGTGACTCAAATTCATTGATCAAGGAAGCATAACTTGAGGTGATTTATTTTAAGGTGATCTGTAGTAGAAACAATTGGTGTTATGGGTAAACATGATTTCTAGAAACAACTTGCAGAGAATGGGGAAGAGGCATTTACCACGACAATCTTCCATTTGAATTGATTTTCTACTTTGACCTGCAATTGTCTAGACCATGGGATCTCCCCAACAACCACCAATTTGACAGGATCCACGTAGATGAGCCTTGGTTTATCTATGAGCAGCAACTGCAACTTCTTTGTCATCAGATTCTTGCGTTTTTTAACCATGGCTGTTGCCACCAACTTCTCCCCTGGCTCTAGAAACCTCTGCCTGTCAAAGTGGCATATGCCAAAAAACATGAACAAGCAATCCAGCCTCAATTGTTTTGTCTAGCTGAAAGCAGATTGTGAAAATGTCAAATTAAGCATTCAATTGACAGCATTATTGCCCAAATGATCAAATTGAGGGTTTTGTGCTTATGTGTACATACCAGTCACCCAAGTGACAGCTTTCTGCAAGAGTGTCCATCTGGAGAGCTTTATTATGTTCAGCAGCTGAGCTTTCTGATGAAGGAAGAGCTTTGGATGAAACCTGAGGTGGGGGGGCCACATTGGAATGTTCTGGCAATGGTCCATCTGAGGATTCTGAGGAGGTTGGGCTAGGAGGTGATATGACCTTGGGTGCAGGGCTCAGAGATGGGTGGTTTCTGTTAAGATCAGATGGTGAACCAACAGGGCTGGATGACCCACTTGACAAATCAGCAACAGATAAATCTGCAAAATTACTACCTAGTGCAATATCCCACTCCGAATCTGCTGAACCTTCATCACTGTCCTGTGTACTGACACCCTGCAACAACTTCATTTGTTCAATTCAATTCTGCCAATGGCAGGGCAGTGAATTCCTGCTCATTCAAGTCACAATTCTCAGCATGTCAATACAAACTTTGGTTAAGAAACAAGGGCAAGGAGATGGTGATCCAGAACCCTTCAAGATTTGGCTGTACATCACAATCATCCTTGAACAACTGATAATCTGAGATGTAATTGGGTATGAGAAATAAAAATCAATAGATGATTGAAAGATTCTGACAGCTTGCTGCACATCTATAATTGACCTCAAGGATGGATTTTTCACAAGCAAATCAAGTTGGGTGTGGTTCTGTTACCTTGGGTGCTACAGTCAGTGTTGGGGCCGAAAGTTTCCGGAGCTTGAGCCAATCAACACCTTTAAAAAAGGAATGGTTTTTCAATTTATCTAAGCCTTGAGACCCGAGGCGTTTCTCTGGCTTCAAGTCCTGCACTTGATCATCATTGCAACATAAACAATTCACATCTTTACCCAATTCACATTTTTTGACACAAACTACTACACTACAACAGTGATGGTGCTGCTGATAACAGGCACTGCCACTTCCAAAAAAGCAAATTCGAAATGTTCAAGTTTGGAGGATGGACAGTGAAGGGATCTTAGTGATCACAATCAGGTTTCAAAAGAATTCTTACCAGCAAATGGTTGACAAGGTCCTGGGCTTCAGATGAGAAATGTGAAGGCATGGTAAACTCGCATGCCATCACTTTTTGAAAGGTTAAATACTCTGTTGCTGCTTTGAATGGGGGCCTGCCCTCTAGCATTTGGTATATTATACAACCCAATGCCCACAGATCCACCCTTTTCCATATCACAACCCCAACCAACTATTAGACATTCCACAATATAGTTTGAAGCATACAATAAGAACAACAAGAAGGGAGTGACAGAATTGGTCAAGTCCAGCAAAAAATGAAAACAAACAACTGTTTCACAGTCATATGGGTAGAGATTACATACCCATAGTGTACAGGTTTGCCAGTGAGCACCTCAGGTGACACATACTCTGCAGTGCCAACAAAGTTGGACATTTTTTCCCCTGTCATGCATCTTTTGTGCATTAGTGCATTCAAGATCAAAGATTAGGGAACATTGCTATAAAATTATTGCAAAGCTGCATCATATTCCAGAGGAATTGCATCAAGTTAGTGACCCAAATGAAAATGAGATAGGCATTGTGTTGGGAAATCAAGCAAGCAAGTGTATATATGAAATACCTGGTTCTGGTTGAAAAAAGCCATTTGCAAGTGGTCGGACCATCTTAGCACTGCCAAAATCACATAATTTGAGATGTCCATCGGATGTAAGAAGTAGGTTCTCTGGCTGCCAAGCAACATCACAGCATCAATGCCACCAGAAACATTATCATACCAGTACAAAACTGCTCCATTACAAATCCAACATATATTGGCTGAAAAGGTCTTTAGAACATCTATGAAACTGGAAAGAGCTTACCTTCAGGTCACGATGGATTACTCCTTGGCTGTGGATATACTCTAATATGTCAACAATCTCAGCTGCATAAAAGCACACTTCTTCCTGTTTCATTCGCCCTTTCTGGAAGCAAATAAAACCAAATTCATCAAGAAGCTCATGGTTCAAAAGTCAGTGGCAAAATGGGTTGGACACATTTCTCTTTTGCCAGTTGTGGATTGGTTTTGGAAAAGCTCAGAACTGAGAAACCGTAACAAAATCCAATCTTGGAATGCTCAACCTAAAATAAATAATTTCTATTGAGATCCAAAAGAGTCCTCTGCAAGAATACAATGTACATTGATTTCATTCCAAAAGGTTGTGTCTTTACATAAAACCAGAGTTCAACACGTACCCGTCTTATTTGGTCAAAGAGTTCACCTCCATCACAACATTCAAGCCCCATATCTGGGTTGTGAATTTCATGTTAAGACTTCCAATTGCAACAATGTCTGTCAAAACTCCAATCCTTCAGATAAACTTTCAGATAAATAACCTCTCAACTTCAATTTTTTTTTTACAGCCACCAGAATTTACATTCCACAGAGCTTTGGCATTGCAAAGATGGAAAAATTTAAGCAATTGGGAGATGAATCTTCCTTCCTGCAAGGATACAAAGGGAATAAGAATCTTGAAATGTGAAGCACAGCCTTATTATGCCAGGAAAATCCAATTGGTCCAAAATCATGCGCTCCATTTTCACGAGGTTGACCTTGTTCTCGCGAATGATGTGTTTCTTATCCATTACTTTTAAAGCAAAAATCTCCCCTGTATCCTTGCGCTTCACCTTCATCACCTGTGTCATGTAGTTCTCTACTGGTTAAAAAAATTCTTCATGGAAGGAAGAAACTCACAATTTGGCACTTTGGTGAAGGGGATGAAAACCTGAAGAAAGATCTTTCTCCTTAGATCATCTAAGAAAAAACCTTCACAAACACAAAATCTCCCACAAAATTTCGTCACATATGAAGAATTCAAAAGACCAATTTCTATATTCCAAATGCTAGAGGAGAAAGATTTGATTTTTCGAAGACACTAGAAGCAAGTGGAGGAACACAAAACAAGTTGCCTAAATCAAAAGCACCCATCATCCTAAATCTCCTAATGCACATGATGAAAATTAGGGTAATCCTGATAAACCCAGTTACCAAAGAGACACACGTGAGGTTCAAGGATTTCCAAACAACACAAGTAGTAATCACAGTACAAAATTCAGAGCTTCATTAAAACCCTAAAATGCTGTTTCTCCAAACAAATTGTGAACACAATAATGGCTCCCAAATTCCAATGCTTGATCAACAACCAATTTCTAAAGAAACTGACTCCACATAGCAAAGCTACACACAAAACCAAAAACTGCATAATTTCCTTTTTCCAAAATGCAGTTTCCCACAACCCATGTTGGTGAAAAAGGTGGAACTGAAAACCATTGAAAAAAAAAGAGACAAAACACTTCCAAAGTGGAAACAACCCAAAATGCTAAACTAAACAAAAACCTTGAACACAAAACAAGAAACAAGACCCCACTCATCACCACCACCACCGCCACCCATTCCTTGCCCATTTCTTGCCCAACGAAACTCCATACTACAAAAAAACATAAAGAATCCAATGTGCAGAGTGATGTTGCAAAACAATTGAGAAGGAAAAAGATGCAAAGGAGAAGCTGATGATGAAGAAGAAGAAATGCAGCAAAAAAAGGGTGTAAAAAAAAGCACCACCTTAGAGTAGGATCCCAAACCAAGTAGTTTGCCAAACACAAAGTGATTAGGAGTGAGCGCTTGTTGTGGTGCTCTCATGACAAGAGGAGGAGGAGCTTGATGACCCTCCTCTCCATCTCTTGATGACCCCATCATCATCATCATCATAAATCCTCCTCTTCTTGCTACAACCCAGCTTCTCCTTCTTTTCTATCTTCTTCTAAAGCTCTTACAAACAAGAGATAGCATCATCATCATCACCATCCTCCTCCTCCTCCTCCTCTTCCTCCTCCAACCCACTTTCTTCTCCTTCTCTCTATCTTCTTCTAAAGCTGTTATAAGATAAAGATTGCATTTGGTTTTGGTAAGAGAGCACGAGGCATCGGTTTACCCAATAGGTAAAGCACTAAGGACCATAGTGGTTAGAACTAGTGAATTTTTCTTCTTCAAAGAACAAAATTTTGTGAAGGAGAAAGTTAAGAATCTTTTGGAATTTCCAGGAATCTATCTTCTATCTTTCAACATGGGATCTTCAAAATGAATCACTTAATTAATCATATTGACAGACATGTGTTGAAGCTGCCCTTGTACTAATGGTAATTCTATTTGTGAATGTGAACTTATTAGGGGGGTAGTGTACAGAGGTCTGTTGACAAATTCTATTCCAATTGAAGACTGATAATACTCTTTTCACATGTTCTAGGTCTCAATCTGCAAGAGACAAATTCAAAGAACCACACACAGTGGTTGTTGCTGGTGGTTTGATCTCTGCTCTTGACACTGGACTCAGTTCTGCAGGGTATTTTTTAGCATCAATTTTGTGAGGTAGGTGAACATGCAAAAAAAACCTAGGAAAAAGTTGAGATCAAAGTTGGTGATCTCAACTTTTTCCTCCCTCAAACTTTGTCTACCATTGTTAATTAACATGAGGATGATTGTGTTAATGTTGTAGTGGATTGTAAAGACTCAGTGTTGGATTGGTATATAGGTTGAAGTTGGGTATCAGTTCGGTTATTAACATGGGTATGAAGATACCCAACCAGGTGAGTCGGGTCCTATCCACTGATGATCATAGTGTGGTCGAGATTGGGTTGGCACTTTGCCACCTTGACTGATCGATACTCATATGCATCTTTCTCTGAGCATTTGTGTTGATCCTGAATTGAATATGAAGTGCTTCAGGTGTGAGTTGCAAGCTCCATTGTTTTTCAAATATGACTATGATTCATCAATGACTTTTTTCCTTCTTGAGACCTTTGCGTATCAATTTTGTGTTTGTGTTTTGGACATATCACCTTTAGTCATTCATTGAAACATTTCATTTTCTGCAACTTGTGCAAAAAAATTACATTTATTTTGTGGCATCACACATTAAATCGATATTCTCATCATATTCATTCTTAATATTTCTTTGGTATCGAAATTTTATTACTTTGATATTCATATCATTGTCTACAATTCTCAAACTATGTCCGTGTTGATATCACCAAGTATGCATTTTCAGTTTTCTACCCTAATACTCATATTGCTTTGGAATTATTTTTAACACCCAGACCAGTCTGGTATGTTAAAAGTTCCAATACCAGTCTAACACTGCTAAAGACCTGCTGAAAATTTACTAGTGTATCTAGATGGCACATTCTAAAGCAGAAACCCTAAACCCTCTGAGTCAAATTCCAAGGAGCAACAAAGCCTTCCATTTTCCTTCTCTTCTGCCGTTGGGAACTGTCTTCAATTTTGTTGCAGAGAGCTTCTGCTTTTTTGTCCATGATCCGCCTAGTGATCTCTTGGATAATCTCATACATCCAAAAAAATTAACAGGTCTTTCCATTCAGTAATGCGCTCGACCTTGGGCCTTACCCTACACAAATTGATCAAGATGCAGTTGCAAACAAAGGATTCGAGCTCTCTGTCTCTGTCTCTCTCTTTACACTTACAAATTGGCATGAATTACAACATCACGTATTGTGTAGACTGTTCACTATTTGTGGTAGATGATTCTCAATATTGAAGCATTATACTCAATTGGCCAACAGAACAGGAGTAGAAAGATTGCAAAGACAAAGCTGGTGTTTTTTCTTTTCAATTGATACCAAATCTCCCGCTTCTCTTATGGCCCATCCTACTAAAACTGTTGGTTTCTCGTGATCTAGGGGAGAATTAAATCCAGCAGAATTGGGTCTTTTAAGGATCTCACAGCACCTTCCCATCCCTGCAAAACAGGAGGAGCACCTCCAGAGAATTGACTGCTGCTTCATTCAACTGTTTGTGCTGTCATTTTGTCAACCTCAATCTCATCCTCAGACTCTGAAGCACATTCAAATGTTGTTGTTGTCATATCATCAAACTCAATCTCATCCTCAGAGTCTGCTTCCTTTCCATTTGGTAATTCTAAGCCCTCACCTGCCAATACATCAGAGAGGCAGAAGTACGGAGAATGGTCGAGGTGTGAGCGTACCAAATGATAAGGGACCCACCTGCACATCATAACAAAGCATGAAGAAGACATTCAACAACTTAAATGAAGAGTGCACACACAAGTCATTTTACTTGAGAATCTCAACAATCTGACTCTTGTGGAGAGGACAGCCTCTCTACATGTATCCTTCCTTGTAATAATCTTGGATAATCCATGAAATAATTTGAGTGCTTTCATAGCCCAGAATTGACATACAAGGGCAGCTTAATAATGTCCACCTTCAGATGTAAGTAGCAAACTGAATGAGCTGACAATTCAACTGCTCATTTGACAACAAAACACAGCAAAAATAATGGTCTAGTAAAGTGAATCTGCTCTCCATGAATCATACTTGTAACCATAAAATTACAAATGACCAGAAATTGCCAGAAAACTTACATGTATTTTACAGGGCAGAGAAGCTCAGAGGGAGCATATGCAGCCTTGTACCGCATCTTTGGACATGAATGGATATAGTACCCCAGATAATAGTACTTGAGCGAAGGACACATCTTGTGGGCCTCCTGGACCCATTCAATCTCTTTGAGAGCCGAGTACTTGCCAAGAGACAGAAAGGGGAGGTCTGGGTCCCAGAACAAGTACTTGCTGGAAAGGCAATGGGGAAGGATGTCAACAACACCAACAGCCACCAATTTTCCATCAATGCGATATTGCTGGTGGAAGGAACCAAATCCATCTGCTGGTGTTGAGCCATCACTTGCTGGGGGGACTGAAATTAGTGGAGTATCTATCAGGAATGAGCAATAGGTGCTTTCATTCACCTGCTCTGGTTTATCATTGTGCACAAGTATCTGATCCATCCATGCAGTCAATTGTCATACATCTTTCCCATCCAGTGACACCTCTCACTATGTTCACTGCTCAAACGCTAAAGCAAGAAATATACCAGTAGATCCCAATCAGAATCCAATACTGTGAACTGAAGGCTGGCTGGCAGTTTCAACAGTGTGCAACGCAGCAGCTTATGACTAGCACTTGCATACAAATCCAAGGTGGCCTCCAGAGTGATGACAATTGCAAAGGGAGTGAGTGCCCACCTGATACTTCTTGTAGAGGGCAAACTCTTCAGCATCAAATGCTGATTTCCTGATTTGAATGTCCATTCGACGTGTTTTGACACTTGGAAGGGGAGCCACAACCGACTTTTGAGCACCCCTTTTCTGACCACGAGCTTCTTGTAATGGCTGCTTCTTTGGTTCACTTGGATAAATCTTCAGAGCAGGACCTTCAGAGGTTGTCTCTCCCTTTGGAGAGGAGGTATCAACTCTGACTTTACCCTCAGATAAAAGAAAGTTAAGATGACCCTTGCAAGCTTGCGGAACAAGACCCTGGAGATCCCCATGTTGCAGTCTGGAAACCAGAATCTCAGCTACACACTCAGGTGACAATTCCTCTCTTGACAAACTGGTATTATTATCTACACTACTACCCTCTTGGTCAAATTGAACTATATGGCTTTGCTTGTGCTTCATAGCAGCGGCAATCACAAAAGCCACATTTGATGTGTACTCTACATGTCCATCTAGATCCTTTAACTTTCCACGAGCTTTGTCTGTAAATTTCCTAATGGTGACTTCCTGTTGGTTGAAATCTGGAGGCAGCAAGCCTAGTTCCACACAGCCAGCTATAGAGCACTGAATCGCAAGAGAAAGTTTTTGTCCAGCATCATCCAGTACATCTGACTGCCTTTTCTTGACTGAGTTTTGTTTCATATTTGCAGGTCTTGGTACAACATTGAAGGAATGATTTTTGTCCAAAGGAGTTACAGGGGAACGATCACTGATCACCTCACCAGGTCTCTCTGAGGTCGACTTGCAACCATCTTTCTGAAGCCGACCCACTGTCTGTGGTCCTTGGTAATTTCCATCAAGATACCTGCAACAGACTATTCAAGTCTGAGTCAGAAACAATTTCTGCTGATACTTTGATGAAGTTCCTTCCACACCCACAGTAGAATGTCAAGCCAGGCTCTCTCTGCTAATGGAATTTTGAACTGGGAGACACCCAGCAATCCTGTAACACTCCACCACCACATTCTCCTGCAGACTCCACAGTTATTTTTACTTTTCCAGAATCTTTGTCTCTTTCTTATGGCAGCAACTCTTTGCAATCAGATTTCTTCATGCAACTCAACCACCTGGATTTCCTTCAACTGTACTCACAATCTCATATTCTACAAACTTTCAAATTTGCCTTCAACCTACTTTCAGATCTCAAAGACTAAAAGCTTTTATGATGCTGCTATATGTACTACTACTCTTTTTCAGACATGCTCAAATCTTCCCTTCAATTCAGAACAGGAAAACTTGCAAGTTGCTTTGCAAACTGTTGTACACCACTTCTTGTGGACATGCACCAACAACTGCAACAGTCTAAAAAAAACTGTCACTAAAGTTTAAAGCTTCAAGCAATGGTGAACAGAAGTCATGGTACCTTTGCATACGATGTAAAACCCGAGCTTGATCTTTGGAGGGGGAGAATGTATCAGCTTCCAAGCGGATGGTATAAGTAGGGCAGCAAGTACGTCTCATATCGGGTTTGTAAACAGTCATGCCTGACCTCCTCCATCCTCTATCCAGGAGTGCTGCAACCAAAAAGCACAAAACAAAAGAGCTGAAGCCTCAAGAGGGTGATTGATGATGGCACTGCCTTACACCAACATGCATAAAAAAAGCTCAGGACTAAGATATACTTATAACCAATCAAGGGGCTCTCAGAACAAGGGTACCTTGATAATCATACACACTGAGAGTGTGAGCCCATAAACCTGCATTTCACAAAATCAAAGATTAAGTATGGCATCACAGAACCAAATAAAAACAGACATGAACTCAAATCCAAGCTCAACTTCAGAGTTTCCAAAACCCTAGAAATGCTAGAAATCTCCAGTGAATTGAGAAGTGTGGAAATGGAAGTTATTATTATCATGAGAGCAGCAGTGCTTTTCATGGTTGCAATTTGGCATAATAATCCACTTCCTTGCTGCAGCAACCAACACTACCGTCTATGAAACCCTCTATCAGATAAGAAAATACACAGCAAAGTTCTATTTCAAGGAGATACCAAATGAGGTTCTGTTGCAAGGCGATACAGAATCAGGGTTCTATTGCAAGCAGATATAGAGTGAGGTTCTGTTGCAAGGAGATACAGAATTAGGGTTCCGTTGCAAGGAGATGAAGAATCAAGGTTCTATTGGAACGAGATACAGAGTGAGTTTCTGCTGCAAGGGAGAGACAGAATGAGGTTCTCTATTGTAAGAGGATACAGAATGAGGTTCTGTTGCAAGGAGATACAGAATGAAGAAACCGATCTAATCCAGGTTTGGTTGTGAACTGCGTATGTACAAAGCTTGAGCTTAAGCTTGAACTTTCAAAAATGTGTAAGGATTTGAGACAATACTACTATACTATGCGCTTTGTAAATGGAATTGCTCCGCAAGCTCTTCTCTCTGGAAGTAGAGAGTTTGATCACAACAAGCAAACTCACAAGACAGTAGAAAGAAAACAAGCAGAAAAAAAACCAAGATCTCATTCCAATCCCAAAGTGCAGAAGATCACAAAGAAATCGTTTTGGATTGCTGGAGCGCAAAAGTGCAAACCTTGTGTAACACTTGTGCGAGAAGCTGATTTGCAGTAGCCACAGGTACTGCTGTACACGCCGAGATCCGTTACCACGCTCACCGCTGCTGCTTCTTCTCTCTTCTTGCTGCTCGAATTGTTTTCGCTCGTCGTCATGCAGCTGCTACTACTGCTACTGGCTGCTCCTACATCATCCGTAGCAGTCCTCGACATCCTCGTACTTGCACACGAACAAGAAGATCTGACCACGAACTTCACAGTTGTTTCTTCAAAGTATGGCTGCCTCCTCTTTCACAGATTCTCAAAAGATACACCATGTGCGAAGAAGAAGCAGCATCCCGCTGTTCTGGATCTCTGTCTCTCTCTCTCTTCACTTCTCTTCTGAGACAGTCGTCAAGCTCGTACCGGTGTATTGTTGTTGTTGTCACTGTTCGGATCCTTTCTTTCTCCTCCACTTCCGGCTCTTTAAAACCAAAAGGCGCCTGCTGGATACCCTAACCTACTACAAGCACTACTACCTGGTTATCTTCCCCTCACCATCTGTTCAAGGTTTTCTCTGCAACAAACCCAACATGCTTGTTATCAGCTCCTCTCTTCTTTGAAAGCTCTACTGCAAAACCCTAATCAGTTCTGATGAACATCAGAGTTACTACTCCTCACCTACAACATCTGTCAGAGAGTAGTGTTCAGGTAAGGGAAGTAGTTGGAAGAATGGAGGAGAAGGACATGGATTTGATGTCAAGGTTCTCTGCTACAAACCCAACATGCTTGTGCTCCTCTCTGCTTTGGAAGCACTATGGCTGGTAGCATGAGTTACTACTACTCCTCACCTACTACAACATCTGTCAGAGAGTATGCATGCCTGGGTACAAATGATAATTCAGGACTGCGGGGTTTGAGTTCAAGGGAAGTAGTTGGAAGAATGGAGGAGCAGGAGATGGATTTGATTTCAGGCTGGGGTTTATGGCAAATGACACACTGTAAGGTACTAATTCTGAATTTGAGGATTGCAGTGTTCATTTGTGTTCTCTGTTGTTGTAGTGCCACTGTGATCTATTGTAGGCCTCTCTTTTGTCTTCAGGCTTAGATGCCTGCTTTTACAGGAACAAGTTAAAATTGAAGTAAAGCTTAGAGCACCTCCACCCATAAAATGCAAAAGAAACTCATGATGCAGTGTATTACATAATTATTTGCCCAAAGTTTTGGGCAGACTAGAATGTATTTATCTACACCCTCTGTTTTGAGCTGAATCACATCTATTCATGAGAATGGTGATGGTCTGATACTTTGTGACAGTGTGTTGGTGACACTTGTCTCATTCTTGTTGTGTTAGTCTTGATTTTGCTGGAACTGACATTATGGTTTATCTTCAAAGTGTCATCGTGGAGTTTTGTCTGCAACCACATAGAAATGTTTGTGGGAGTGTCAGTTGCTATCAACTGTGTTTGGACTGGCAAGATAGAGGCTCTTCTTTGCTTTAGTATTTCTCAAAATGGGTAGTACAGAACATACTTTGGTGATGGTATGGTGAACTTTTGTTGGTTATTCAAACAGATCACTGCATTCTTTGAGACACCAGAGCTGATGGTGATTTTTGTGCATTTGCAGGAGAACATCTTGTAAGGGTGTTGACTCTTCCAGAGCTTTCAATGCGAATTTTCACAGCCCACATCAGATGGTCAAGCTTTTGCTGTTCACTGTTGGTATAACTCCAAGTTGCTTCCTAGGACAGAAGCCTCTTATCTCAACCTTCAATGAATGAAAAAGTGTATTCTGTTTTCTGGGAGAAGCTAGGGTGAAAGAGCACCCAAAAAGGGTGGACTGTGAGCTCCTAGTAAGGATTTTTGGCATCAAAAATTGCTGCCTCATCTGTACATGCAAGCAAATGAATTCGATGAATCTAGGTGGAATTCATCAGATTACATTATGGATTTCCTTCAATTTCACAACCCTTCAATTCTCAATCTGATACTCCTTCCTACTTTTTATTGAAATACCTACTATGCAGATTTTTGTGTTGGAGACAACACGCAGACAACAAGTGTCTAGGTATGTATGTACTTAGAATTGGATCAGAATCCCCACCAAGTTTACAATTTGTGTCGGATCTAATTTCTTCAAGGCTTTTCTTTTGTTGTAAACTCAAAAACAAAGTTGTGTCTTTTTGTCTTAAGTAATGTCATAAGTTCAAACATCAATTGCTGTTTAATAAAACAGCCATGAATTTTCAGAGAAAGCCAACAAGTTGCAAGGTAATATGAAAGTTGACAATAACGGATAGTTAGATGAAGCCAATAATAACCTTGACTACTTTAAATCTACTATTTCAATTCATAGAATACCTCCATTGTCTCCTAATCAATACAACCAAGACCATGGTGTAAACTAGGCACATGCCATCACTCAAACTCAACTTTATGGAGTAATTTGCTTGGAGGGATTGATATTCAAGTTTAAGAGTGTAGGCCTCGTCATCCATGTTTCAAACTTTTCATACTAACCTAGGTATGGCTTTATGTAAGATCCTTATACCAACTACTTAGTTGACCTTGAAGGTTGTACTAAAAATTGTAAGAGCATCTTCCCCCACAAAGCAAGAAACACATTGTTATTTAAATTTTGAATGGAGTATGCAAGACAACAATGTGAAACCCACCCACTATTGTATTGTGCAATAAATATCACTTGGATAGTGTGACCAAAAAGAATATCTTCAAAGGGGATTGAATATTGTGTAATGTTTCACAAAGAATGCATTTTCAGGGGATGCATTATTAGTTATTTAGCCAATAATCCCATTTCAATATTTGAATAGATTGAGAATACTGTATTACCTTGGCAGCCTTGGCACAAATTATATTATTTTTAGAAATGTAAAAAGATTCCAAAAAAACATTTCTCAAAGTTAAAATTTTGTGAAGAGAAATGAAGAATCTTGTGGAATATTATAGAATGTTCTATTTTTCAAAATGGAATCTTCAAAATTAATTAACTATTCAATACACATGTATCAAAGCCATCAAGGTACTATGGTAACATATGACAATTTAGAATGAAATAATTCAAGTCTTTCTTGATTTCAATTTATGGATTTGTGACCTAAAAATGGTGTTTGAATCTATCAAGGTGTGAAGACATATATAAGTCCTAAGGTTAGGTTTGGTCATCCCTTACAAGACTTCACATTTGTGTAAGCCACATTGAGGTTGGACTTCAAGAATGTTGCTTTGTGCGCAAGTGAATGTGAACTTGAAAAAATATTTTAATTATATTTTGCCCATGTTAGAAGAATATTTTCTAACAAATTTTTTCAACATGGAAAAAATATATTTTGACAAATTCTTGTTTTTTCCATGTCATCAAACTTTCCACGTGGTAGTGTACATGTGACCATCATCGGAGTAACCCAATGGAAAGTCAATGATGTAATTTCTATTCTAGTAGTCAATTTCCATTGCAACTATGCAATGGATTACAATTTTATCATTTATGATAAAATTAATACTAAAAGAGGTTGTAATAAATTATATTCAAAATAAGGTAGTTCAATTGTCAAATAATGCAATTGTCAAATGAAATTACATTTTTTGATTAATATTAAATGAATAAATATTATATTTGTGAAAAAATATAACATATAAAATATATTCCAAATATGATTTAACAAAACTTGATTAAATACTTGGTTATATATTGAATATGAATTGATTGTACAATTTCAATTACAATTGAAAAGTTTAATTCATATAATTTCAAAAAACATATGGACAATTTTTTTAATTCAAACATACATAAGTATGTTGAAAAAAAATATTTTGTTGAAAATTTATTTTCATTTGAAAGATAACAAGAATTATGTTGGAGGCTTTTATGTCAAAATCTAATTTATATGTTTATCAATATGCTAGATAAAATCAAAGAAAAACTACCCCCAAAATTATCTTTTATCTTGCCTTTGGAATGGCCCTCCTTAGTGTGCTTTCACCCCTACTTACCTACCTACATATCTACCTATCAACCTAATTTTTTCACCTTCATACAACCTACCTATTTACCTACCCACCTACTTACATATTACCTACCTAAGTTTAGCCACTAGGTTTAACCCCTTGATTTAACCATTAGATTTAACCTAATTTTAATTCTCAAGTGTTACCTAGGTTTAGCCACTATATTTAGTGTTGTGAAATAAACATGTGAAATAAAAAACTTGACAAAAGTTGAACACTTTTAATGTTATAATCCATTGGTTTTACCATTATGAAGGTTTAAGGTTTAATTCCTTATACTTGCAACCTATGTGTATGCTTAAAAGGCTAGGGTAGGTAGGTTAAATTAAAATTGTTTAGTGACATGAAATTAATTAAGGTTAGGTAGCCTAGGTTAAGTTAAACTAACACCTACTGAACTAAAAGTCTTTTTTCAGCCTACTTAGACCTATTTACTACTTACTTGTACCTAATAATTTTTTAAATAATAATCCAAAAAATAAAATTTTAAGTATAATTTGGCCCAATCAAATGTTCCATTGTCTACTACTCAAATAGTTAATCACTTTATTAATCAAAACAATAAGGTCCAATTTGACAACATGGCCTTTTTGACGCTTATTATTTTGGATAGTTTTATTAAAACACCTAATAAAAAAATCATGAATTGTAATAATGATGACATGTGTGGTTGGGTCTAGCCATTGATGGGGTAAACCCATTTGTAGATAAACAATCCATTTGGTTAACATGGTTGGTGCTATTGATGAATTACAACATCCACCCATGGTTAATGATTAAGAAGCATTTCATTATGTGGTCCTTATAATATTTGGTCTGCAATGCATGACCAATGAACAATTTGACACATACCTTGGACCAAAGAAAGGAGTTGAAGCTATTATGGGGGTTAATTATACATTTCCACCTCTCACAACCACTAGAACTTCTAAAACGTCATTCCTTGTAACAACTCCAATAAACAATTCAATTCAAATTCAACTCCAATAATGTCATCTTGTTCAAAAAATGTCAACCTTGTTACCACCTCATTTATTGGAACATTAAAATCTTATTGAATGTTAAAACTAATGTGTTCAAATAATATCAATTTTTTTTTGCTACAACATTATGGTGGATTTATTAAATGTTGGAACTAGATGGATTTGTTGTGTGGACAATCAACGTTTGGATAATGTCACTGAATTAGGAAATAATTTGAGCATTCCACATGTACATTACAACATGATTAACATGTCAAAATATTCACATATATTGAGGAATATTTGAATACACATTTGACATGGCAACATCTTGGGACATGTTGGAATGCATTCAATCCAGATTAGGTGAGCATGTCAAAGAATATCCCCTTGGATATTTTATAAATATTTTGCCCTATTCGTGTTCACGTTCACACACTCACCAAATGGTATTCCTAGCCATGTTTATAACATAAATTATTGTCAAGTGATGACCATTGTTGTTTGTGACATGCAATTAGAAGACATAGAAGCTCGTGTGGAGAAAATTGAATGATGTTATGGCAAGGAATGCCATTAATAACTCCAATTTCAAGGGGTTTATGGCATTTAAAATGTAGGCAAATTAGAATGTTGTCATATCATCTATGGTTCAAGTGATCCAATTGTGTGGATGGATGACAAAGAATGCACCTACTACGTTCATAAAAAACAATCTATGGATAAACACACAAAACAATTAATCAAATCATAGTTGCAAGATTGACACGTGGCACTTTGTTATGAATATAAGAATTCCACATTATTTGAAGAGGTTGAAGTTTGATACATCACCATTAGGTGTTGGTGGTATTTGTCTAATGTTGTGAATGAAAATGGACTTGTAGAACTTGACAATTGGTTAACATTTTGGCACTTTTGAGTCAGACATTAGTGGGGTGGATTCATGAAGCACATAAGTTTTTGGTTTTGCCAATTGATTATTATTTTATTTAATTTACAATGGTCTTTAGTCATATGTGTCCTTTATCCATTTTTTTAATAAAAAATCACATAAGTTTTTTCTTGAAAAGCTTATTGACATGACAACTTGCAATTTATGAAAACAATTTCTAACATTCGATTTTAGTATAGGTAAATGAAAAGCCTATTTGTTTATTGGCACATCCAATGAGTACATTTGAGTTTTCAAACAATCGACCTTGTATAATATTTATTTGAAAGGTGGTTGACATGGCAATGGTTTTGATCAAACTGAACTTGTTTTGTGATGTGCAATTGAATCCAGTAACCTACATAAAATTGTAATCATAATTGAAAAATACATAGCTAATGCCTCCTTCACTACTCATATCTTTCACCTCTAGAAGGTGAAGATTTTTTTTGCTCCACCAAATATAAAACAAGGTTTACTTCCTAAGTTAGATGAGGAATCACATAATCATGATCATGTCAATGTTTCTCATCCATGAGTGGACATAACTTCAATTAGATGTAATTTGGGCTCAAATATGATTGGTGCACATAACCTAGTGGATTCACATGCATTTGCAAAAATGCGTGAAACACCATGTGGAGATGGGATTTGCTGCATTAAACATAACCCCCTTTTGTGACATGTTTAATATTTTGCGTTGCACAAGACAACCTTGTAAAGTTGTAAAGTTCGAATTATATTTAAAAAACTCACATGTTCATGTTTTTGCTCCTTACTATTATGGTTGGCTTATTAAATACACTAGTGACCCTTTTCAAATTCACAAGTTTTGGATTTGTCCTAATGACATCAATTGATGTGTTAGTGATTCTAAACAAAGATATATATATGATTTGGAAAGACCAAGCATGCTTGAAATTTAGCCCATGCAAGAAGGCATTAATCTACCTCAAGATGAGATTACATCTTTAGAAGAAGTAGGGCTTTATTTAACAACCAAAAAAAGTGCACCACATAGTTTATTTAATGGTGAAAATTCAAATCTTGTTAATCCACCATCAAATGCAAGAACACAACCTTTTGTTTGCAACAATAAAAAGGTTTAGTGCAACCACCCTTTCAAATTGTTGAAAAAGTCAACATCTCAAAAAAATGAAGTTCACTCGTCGTCTTGAAGCAATTGTCCTATGGCCTAAGGAGGTTCCTTTGCTAGTAAATAATATGACACAATAATAGGTAACTTCCCAACTTGCACATGTAGAAGAAAAGTGGATTTTATGACTAGTGCAATTGGCAACTAGATTTTAATTGCAAGTGACATATATAACTAAAATCCTCTTGTCACAAAAGTCAAGTCACATGTGACCATAGTCTCAAATGACATGGTTTGTGGATGAAAGAAAATAGTGAACAAAATATAGTTTCATCCTTTGATTGATTATATATGTATTTTTACAATTACTATGCAAATTTTTGGTCAACAATAAGAATGAATGATATGTTGCCATGTGTGAACATTTATTATTATTTTATTAAAAATTTATTGTTGGAAAAAAAAGTAGGGCGTTTTATTTGTTTACTCATGATGTGACACATGGCAAATCCACAAATTTTTCAAATTTTATTTTTAATTCCTTAAAAATCTATATTTAAATAAACATTTAGTTTGATAAGTATGTAGGTAGGTATTTAAGCTCAATAGATACATGGTAGGTACCTACTTGCTTAGGCTAGTTAGGTAGGTAGGCAAATAGGTAGTTAGGTAGGTTAAATAGGTAATTGGTTTTGTTATTTTGTTTTTGATTTAACTTTTAAGGTTAAGCCATTTTGATTGGTTCATCCCAAATGACACTTGCTTTTAAAAAAAATTGTGTTATATTAATTATTCAACTGCACCTCTTATATGGTTTTAATAATTGAAAGGGAGGACAAAAGATATGGGATATAGTCGCAACCTAGTTGCAAATTAATTTGTAATGATAAAATATATCCTATATTTTTTTGTCCTCCCGTTCAATTTTTTGAACTATATAAGTATGCGTGCATAATTTTGAAAAAAAACTTGGTTAAACCTTGACAAAGCCTTGGTTAAACAAAAATTTGATTAAACATTTAACTAAATTGAAATTGGGCTCAATTTTGGTTAAATTAAAATTTGATTCAACTTTGAGAAAACTAAAATTTGGCTCAACCTTGGTTTTAAAAAGTTTGTTGAATTAAAATTTTGATTCAACTTTGACAAAACAAAAAGTTGGTTCAACCTTGGTTAAAACAAGTTCATTGAATTAAAATCTGATTCAACTTTGACAAAACAAAAATTTGGCTTAACCTTGGTTAAAACTTGGTTAAAATAAAATTTGATTAAACCTTGGCTAAACTAAAAATTGGTTAAACTTTGGATTTTTTTAAAAAAATTGGATAAACCTTGGTTAAATTAAAAAGTGATTAAACTTTAGTTATTTTAAAATGGTTAAACTTTAGCTAAACTATAAAATGGCTAAATTTTAACTAAACTAAAAGAATTAGTTAAACTTGAGCTAAATTAAAATTTGACTAAAATTTTATTAAACCATGGCTAAAATTGACTAAATTAAAATTTGGCTAAACAAAGATTAATCAATGTTATACTTAAACCTAAGCCACATGGCACCTAAACCACCCCATCTAGCATTTAGTTAAATTAAGTAGATAATATAGAAATACATAAACTATACATACATATTTATAATGTATGCATAATACATAGTTAATATGCCATAAGTACAAGCTAAAAATGATTATAATGCACTTATAAAAACCTACCCAAATTATATTTTTAATAGGGTCCATTCACAATTGGGGTACAAAAAAGGAGTGCATAATTGAAAAAGGACTACAAATGACAACTTTGAATTTTTGTTTATCTTATATTATTATAATTGTAGTGGATTTTTGTATGCCAATAGATAAAATGATGTCTTAAATTAATAAAAATAATTAAAAATAATTTGGATACTATGTTAATGTCCTTTTGAATCCTATAAATTAAAAGGAATCAAATGTTTAAAATACATTTTAAAAAAAATAATCAAAAGGAAGGCATAAAATCATACAATTGATTTGAAATTTGTTGGACAACAAAAACATGCCCCCTTCTATGAAAGTACATGTTCATTGGATGAACTTGATGAAAAACCAAATCATTCAAAAATTTCAAAGCCTTGAAATTTTGAAAGAAAAGGCTAGAAGGCAAAGGATTCATTTTTTAAACCATTTGATAAAAAAAAATTCAATGGGTTCAAAATGTCTAGCTTTAGATGCATGTCACATGTGAAGGAAATAAAGATGCAAAAAAACATGTTTGGTTGTCCATTGAAACTCATTTTGAGATTTTTTGGGATTTTTTGGATTTCTAGAAATAAACTAAAATATTCATACACAATTATGTATGATTGTGAAAAATCACCATTAACACATGAATTATCTTATATTTAACTATTCAATTTTTCTCATTTAAGTTTGTTTCATGTAAATGCTATTTGTAATAATTAGCTCTAAAAAATCTTTAAGCCATTTTTTCCTTTTTTGGTACCCCAACCATGAATGGATCCAATAAACATTTTATTATATCCCTAGAGGCGAAATCCACACCATAGTGGTGTGATTAATTTTGGTCATTATTACAACTAATGGGAGGATGAAGAAAAAATTATAATTTAGTTGCAACATAGTCATAAGAATGATCAAACTTTTCAAATAACTATAAAAATGACCGAAATTAAGTGCGAGTGACTAATAGCCACATGTAGTCACAAATAAAATGGTTGCATATGACAAAATTTCTTCTAGTGTACATGCTTTGATTTTGTGTCAATGATGGTTGGGTCATTGGGTGAGCAAAGGATTTGGATTCCTCGTAAACATATATTATATTTTGCAACATGTGTTGTTTTGCAAAGATGCTAAGGAATTCATTCATCATCCTACATGGAGTTAGAATGAAGTTCATTTTTTATTATTATTTTCCATGACCATAGAATAGACCCATATTTTTTAATGAAAATATAGAGTGATTCATGATGGGTATACATAGTTAGCAAAGGCTTTATAGTGGCACTTCGAGTTAATTGTACATTTTTTTTCATGGTGAGGAATGAAAGGCTTTTTTTATTATCAAAGATTTATTTTTTCTGCAATTTTTTATTTTCTAGGTTTGTTTTTGTGTGTTTTTATTTATTTATATGTTACTATGAGTTGACAGATCGGTGTTCATATGATGTCCAATGACATTCAATGTTTCAATTCGCTAAAACAAATTATAATTTGTATGCTTTCATTTATGATTGATTTTGTAATCATACCGAACATTATATGACTAAGGGGCTTTTAGTCATGTTGAACAAGTTGTTTAGGACAAAAAATCATTTAGTGTTTGACATGACATTCTTCATCTTGTAATCATAAAGGACAATTGTCAAGTTATATATGACAAGTCACATATATTGCTAAGGTGTCATGGTAATGAATGACTAAAATATGATTAGTGAATAATGGACCATTGATTTGTCAAATTTATACCTAAATTAAAATCAATTTTTAGATTATTATAAAAATAATTTTGAACATGTAGGTAGGTATTAGCTTTAGGTAGGTTAAAAATAGGTGGAAAACTAGCCTGGTCTAACATACCTAACCTAATTTGACCTCCCTACTTAACTACCTTAGTTTAGCCTACATACCTTAGCCTTTTAGGAATGCACACATGTTGCAAGTATTAGGAATTGAACCCTTCA
>Ga0116230_10001041_pt1 | contig 25592 bp, 20 predicted proteins | sample S1TSphfallax_3_FD_88678 | JGI IMG/M metagenome (GOLD analysis project Ga0116230, IMG submission 88678) | Host-associated microbial communities from peat moss isolated from Minnesota, USA - S1T2_Fd - Sphagnum fallax MG | ecosystem: Host-associated > Plants > Peat moss > Unclassified | place... | reverse complement strand
ATTTTTTTTTCAGGGAAACATATGTTCCAAATTTTTTTGCATTCGGAACCATCTCATGTTTGATTTTGTATATGTTTGTGACCTGTCATTAATAAGGTGTGCATGAGAGCTACAACTTTGTAGTTGGAAGCACTTCAATTAAAATTCATATGGAAAAATTAAGATCACACAAAGTTTTGGACACATTTGTTTTCAAGGAACATGGTTGCTTTCATGGCATAACTTACGACCCTTTTTTTTCATGAGACAATGTTTCCTTGAATAATTTTAGCTTTTTCCAAGGGAACAATCATGTCCATGGTGAGAACAAGTTTAAGCTACCCTACGGAGTAATTTAAACCTTTTTTTCCTTGGGAAACAATTATGTCCGAGGGAAAAAAACCTAAGTTGCCTTGAAAAACAACTTAAACCTTTTTTTCTTTAAGGAATAATCATGTCCAACTCAAATTGCTCAGGGAATAACCATGTGCCCAGGGGAACATGGGCTTAAGTTGCTCGAGGGAACAATCATGTTCTTTAAGGAAAAAAAATGTGTTTGAATTTTTGTGTGATTGTAACATTTTCAGATGAATTTTGATTGAAGTGCTTCTAGGCATAAAGTTGTAGTTTTTCTTGAAACCTTTTTAACGATAGGTCACAAGCCTATATAAAAACCAACATGAAATAATTTTAAATGCAAAAAAATTCAAAAAATATGTTTTCTAAAGGAACTTGGGCTTTTCCATAGGAAAAGTTCATTGTTCCTTGGGGGAGGTGCCCTTCTCCTCGGGGAACTTGGGCCTTTGCCCAAAGAAAGGCATTATTATTTAGAAAACTTTTCTTATTCCTTGTGCAATTTTTTCCCAAGGGCATTTCATTTATTCTTGAAGAATTTCATTTTGCTCCATATGGAACTTACATTGTTCCTTAAGGCAACTTGCTTGGGATTGAAATTTAGTTTTATTTTTCTCGAGGAAATTGCTTCTTAAGGGCAATTAATTTTAAAAAAATATTTAATGTATTTTTTCATCCATTTCAATTGTTTGCAAAAGCAATTGGGAAAAAGATCTATCCCTAGACCTTTGCATTGAAGAATTTTTTAAAAAGATTGCATCGCATTTTTTTCTTTGAAATTGTTGTGTAAGAAAAATACTTACATCATTAATCATTGTACGGGTATAATAAACAATTTTGATTTTTTTTTTCATGTTGGGCATTGTATTGCAAATGTGTCAAACCTAATGCTGCATTTAACTTGTTGCTACTATTTAGTGTTTGCCCCATATATCTTAGGGAAAACCATATTTTGTTGGAATAGCCAAGGTGACGAAAAGAAAAAATAACTCAATGATTTTTCCCTAAGCACCAATTGTAAAAATACAAATTCTTGTTTCTTTTTAGGAATCCCCAAATGTTTCTTTCAATAGATCCCATAAAAGTTAACATAGGTATAAATAAATAAATAAATGGTTATATACATATACATAAAATATGTGTATATAAATAGATGAGATGGTTGAGGTTTTAAAACCAGACCAGACTTGAATCTGCTATTACAAGCTCATGGATTCAGGCACTCTTGGATAAGCACCCAACTTATGGGTTGAGCCTTTAAAACCAAATTAAACTTGAATCTACTATTACAAGTTCCTGGATTCAAGCTCTCATAGATAAATTATGCGTCGGTTGAAGCTTTTTAAAACCAAAGTAGGCGTGGGTGTGCTCTATTACAAGTTTCCTGGATTCAGGCACTCCTTTGAATAATAAGTTTCCTTTTAAAAATAATTGTACACACACACCCCCACAGACACCTAGTAAGTTTGGCACTTTGATGCCGAATATTTGTTACATTTTCTCCTAAGATTTCAGCATCACCATTAAGAAATTATTAAGGTGTACTTTTTACTTGTTAAGTACACCTTAATAATTTCGTAAAAGTCTTGAATTTTTGTTCGTCATTATTATTTAGTGCCAGACCTGCTCGGTTACTACCTACAGTATATAAATAATTCTAAAGTATCCATGTGAAAAAAAGGAACTATGTGACCTAGCACCCACCAGTCTGAGTGCACCATTGAAAACCCATTCTGACTCAGTTATTGATTCACCACAACTGAGTTACCAAGGTTCCACCTTGGTAACCGGACCTTGGTAACCTATCGGGTAAACCCTCCTCCTCCTCACCTCGCGCACTATTTAGGTAAGTTCGACCTATATGTGTGGGTAAGTGTAATAGGTAGGGAATGTAAGTGGTTATTATTATGTAGGTGAGTAAGTAGGTAAAGGCACTTGGTTGGATCTTAGTAGGTAGGTGATACATGTGGATGGTTAGTACATGGCTAATCACTGTGGTTAGCAGTGGGTTAGACATGAATCCAATGAAATTTTCCTGTTCACATACTTATCATCCATCCTGCATTGGGTGTATGAGATCACGTTTATCTCCTTCCACCTGATGAAATTTCTTTGTGACTGAGTCTTGGTCAGACCCTTTCACTTTCAAAGGGCAGCAGCGCTGACAAGAGCCCTTCACCATGAAATTTAGTGCCTAGCTTTTTGCACTGTTGGATAACGAGCAGTTTTAGGAGGCTTAGAACAGTCCCATTATTGGGGGTGTATTGAGGTGTTCTAGTTCTTAGATACACACACATACCCATTACCTAGTAAGTAGAAGAAGAAAGTAAGTAGCCTTCTTTGCTTCATGGCAAAGCTGGGGGGAGGGGGGGGCGGGGGGGGGGCGCAAAAAGGTAAGGGAGGGTGGTAAATGAAAGAAAGCCAAGAAAGACAGCTAAGTGAAGTGGGTGACTTCATTCAGTGCTTTTTTCTTTCATTCACTTAGTTCCACTTTACTTCCCCTCGTCCTATTGGAGTTGTGACAGCCCAAATAATTCTGGCAAGGCTTCCAAGGCTTTTTCTTTCCATCAATAATGGGGGTGCAAGAGCATCCAATCAGTGTGAATGATGCAGTAGCTGCAGTCACCAGGAAAAAGGCGAGACTCTGGCCTGCACCCCCCCCCCGCGGCACCCCCATTTCTCCCCTCTCCCACTATGCCTCACAATCAGACAGGTGGGTATTTGTTTTCTTGTCTTCTGCTGCTGCCAACAAAACACTACGAACTAGTGTTCCATATACCACCCTCACAACCCCCCAAAAAATAAAGCACAATCACAGTCACAATTGTGTAGGGTACCTACTACTAGTACATAAATAACATACCTGCTACAAGCCAAATCTCCCTCACAATGAACACATGCCACAGCTCCCCCTAGCCCCCCTACCTCTTCTGATTGGCAATTATAGCCCCCCCCTCACCCCCCACCCCATTTTGGTCCCACCCTTTTGCTAGTGTGTCTGCACTTGCATTGCTCCCAAATTGATTACCTCATTGATATTGTTGCTTCCTAACTCAATCAGCTGTGGGTCCAAGATTTATCAGTTCCTCATTTAGGCAAAACCCAAACAATGGCCTTCCACACTTGCCTTTTGTATTTGGCTTTCTTTGCAATGGTCTTCACTTTTTTCCCCTCCTCTGTGTGAGACGCTAAATACCCACCCCCTCAAGCTCTGTCTGGCACCTTTTATTGTCCTGACAGTGCAGCCATGCGGAGAATCGCGCTGTTCTGTCGCAAGGTTTTCATTTTTTTGTAGCGGGGGGGGGGGCGGGTATTTAGCATGTCCCCCGACCCACCCCTCTAACATGGTGAAACCCATGTTAGTTCCTACCCAGATATATGTGCCTTGGACAGGTCCCATTCCGGTGGGGAAGGGGGGCTTGATACCATTTGTATTAATCTCTGGAATGGGCCATTTCCAGCCCATTTCAGAGGGTAGGACAAAGGGTACGACAAGAATATTGACACCCTTGACTTCCCCTCTGGAATAGGCCAGTTCCAACCTATTCCAGAGGGTAATACAAAAGGTAAGACAACAATATTAATACCCTTTTCTTGCCTTCTGGAATGGGCTGGGCTTCACCCTATTCCAGTATGTAATCCGGGTGATGTGGATTATTCTGAAACATTGGATCTCAATTCTGACACCTGAGCTGTTGATGTACAGAATCTTCTCAAATGGACTACTATAAGATTGTAATCCACAAATAACTCAAACCATTCTGTTTTGTAATCTGCTGAGGGAAGTGCAAGAATAATCAATGACAACTGGCTTTATGTGCAGATTGTTGGTGTTGGAAAATCAGATTCTGTTTGTGAAAATTTTGAGGATTTTTTGTGTTTGTTAATAAAGTTCTTGTTCAGTTAAGTAAACGTGGGTTTTGTTCGCCTTTTTTTTTTTTGGGTGTAACTGTTGAAAATGATGTCCCCAGGTGAAACCTTCTTACAATGTACAGAACCCAAATTGGCATTTTCAAAGAGGGGAAAAAAAGAAGCATCCCCCTTGGAATGATGAATATGGTTCACAAAAGCTGAAGCAAATAATACAGATGCAAATTGAGTTCCTCCCTTCTGTCCAACCCTCACCCCTCCCCCACACACCTCAATGAAGAGTGCAGTCAACTATATGCCTTCTACAACAACACAAATGATTCTTGGTATCTTGTCATTGTAGGCATCGAACTGATTATTGTTGTGCTCGTCCGAAGATTGCATGTACACCCAACCCATGGGCCAACACCCAACTCTTCTATAATTTGAACCAACCCCAACCGGAGTGTGAACAACTAACTAGATGGTCTGGAAAGTTGAGTATTAGTACTACTTTGGGGGCCATTGCACTCATGCAAAGATGGTCAGTAGTTGGGTCCCAGGCAGCTTACTTGCCATCCAACTCACAAACAAAGACATCAAAAGAATCCAAATCCGATTATTCTCTTTGCAGTCCAATTCCCAGTCATCATCAGCCTATCCTGCTCAAAGTTTTAATGAAAAACCCTCTAAAATTATTCCCATAAAATCTTAAAAAGCCCTTAAAATTATCACCCTAAAATGATGATAATTTGCTGTTTTATCTGGAGGTGGCATTAGTCAGTGTTCCTCTAAAACATATTTTGGAGACTCTTTATCAAGATCATTCAAAGCCTGGCCAAAGTGAACCAACAACTCTATCAGTGCACCATGAGGGATGGATGGATGATGGATGGACAGGAGACTTTTTCATTGGGTTCCTGTTTCTATATTTAGCTTAGTTGCTAATCTTTATTATCTACCTACTAACAAGTTAACAATCCACTACCCCTGAGCTATGTACTGGCATCTATTTACATATCCTTACTTACTAAACACCTATTTTCCTACCTATCCTATCTACTTAAAACAAAACAAACATTGAGTGGAAATGATCACTAGGTATTTTGAAAGCCTGTGTTGATGGCCTTATAATTCAAATGCATAAGAAGTAAGTTGTAGTATTATTTATTTCACCCAATTTCATAGATGTGATTCTCATGCCAATGATCAAAGAAAGATATGTGCATGAATGGCCCACTTATATGAAAACAAACTTACACATGGGTGGCTTTTTTGATCGATTGATTGTTGAACTCTCAGAGTGCAACAACTTGTAGTAAAAACTTACGCTGTTTACAAATGACACATTGTACTCCTCACTCTTACCAATTTATCTGATCCATAGGCCAAACTTGTAACTTGGGCGGGGGCGGGGGGGCGGATTGGAAAACATGGGTTGGAAATTTTGGTGAATTTTAGCATGTTTAGGGGAAAAAACCCTGCTCAACCTAGAGGTCAATCAAAGTTTCAAAGTTGGGTCTGCAGCCAACATTGACTGTGGCAAGCATAAAAACCTGACTTTTTTTAGTTTTATTTTCTGGGTATTTTGCAGGTGCATTAGAAATCCACAAGGTGGCCTCCAGGGTTGACAGACTCAGATTATGTCAGGCAGGTTCTTATGTTGAAGAAGGACAGGCAGGTTATAGTGTTCCTGGGCAGCTACCACCCCCAAACAAAAATAACTCCTTCCTACCTTCCACCTTCATTGCCATGCACTCAATGAACACAACCCCTTCTTGCTTACCACCCTCATCACCATGCCCTTAAACACCATATCCTCCTACCGACCACCATCCTTGCGCCCTAACATAACATAAACCCTTCCTAGTGGCCTCATTGACATGGATAGTAACTTCAATCCACCATGGATTTCTTTGAGGTGTGCTGGATCAACAATGAGATCCATATTGGCAAAGATCTGAAGACAGAAGTGATCCAGAAATATTTAGACTTTACAGGCTGTCAAGCAATGGGGGTGTTCAGGGAATGAGGGCCCTCCATGAGGTGGTGCTAGACCAGAATTCCCACAACAGCCCCATTTCAGGTCGTTACCTGGTGTCAAGAATTGGGAGGATGATTTTTCTTTAGAAATGTATGGTTGTGATTTCATTTGAGAGGAGCAGAGGAACCTTACATACAAGGTGTCATCCTACATTGAGGCAGAAATTTTACTGAGGGTAAGTGACATGCCTCACTGGGCGAGGCAGTGTCATCACCATTTGATCAGGCACACTGAAGTGACATGGGGGCCAAGCTTGGGGTGAACCCAATGGGGCTCACCCTGGCGTTGAAAGGTTGCAATGAAAGAGGGCTCAGGCAGTGTGGACCTGTGCCTAAAGAGGATGCTAACATTTAGGGGCCACTGCGAACCAGCACCCACCAATGCACCATCCACTGGATGCCCATTATGACTCAGTTGTGGATGATCCTCAACTAAGTTACTACCAGGTTTCATCTTGGTAACCCATTCTATAAGAAGTAAGTCTAACATATACACAGGTAAATAACAAAATAGGGGCCTACTAGGTAAGTAGATAGTTTATACATAGTAAGTAGGGGCTGTTTTTACTACTTACCTAGTTGATAAGTATTAAATAAAGCAGCTGAGCTAACCACCGTGGTTAACAAGGGAACTGGAACCCAACAGAAAACTGTTTCCTGATCACATATCATCCATCCTTGATGGTGCACTGGTGGGTGCTGGTTTACTGTGGCTGCATTTAGGGTGTTGGCTAGGTAAGAGCAAACACTAATGCATGGGAAAGTGACATGGAAATGTATGCTGGCACAAAAGGTGCCCAGGCATTGAGATTGACACAAAGAGGTGCCGCATAAACCCTAAAAACAACATTCTGTCTACGATTTTTGAGAATTTTAATGTACTTCACACCAATTTCATATTTGATTTTGTTCTTCAATGCATTAAGCTCTTTATGTTGTTGCAAGTTTGTTGCATGTCATCAAAGGAAAGTCTGGAATGTCATTTTTGTCTTCATATAGAGAAAATGATCGATTATCAACAAGGGTCCAAGGGTAGTTTATGGATAATTGACTTATTGAATCTAAAATTGGTTAATAATTCAATAGTTGTTTGTATTGTTAAAGAACTTTTTTTTTTGTTTTGTCATGTTCAGATTTCCAAAATCACATGGCTCTATGTTCTTCATATTGCTGGAAAGCCCTCAATGAGTAGGGGTGCATGGAAGAGATTTTGTTATGTTTAGACTTGCAATGTAGGTGTTATTGAACTTTGAAATATTTTCACCACTAGAAATTCAATAGAAGTCAAAAATTAAGAAAATTGAGTATGCGCCCTTGATATCCTTGGAAAGCCCTCAATAAGTATGGGTGCGCCAAGGTAGTTTCATAATTTTTAGACTTGTGGTGCAGGATTTACTGAATTTTGAGTTTTTTTTTCCTGTTGAAAATTCAACTAGAGACAAATAAAATCAAAACATTAAGAAAATTGAGTTTCACACAAACACATGTACTTTGTCGAATTACCTTAAAATATGTGCTCAATTGCTCATGCCACACTTTTAGCTTACTATATTCATTACTAGTTGGTCCATTACTAGGCTACTTGGTCCAGAAGGAATTTGTAATAGGCCTCAATCTTATACTACCCAAATTTCTTTCTTTTGATCTTTCAGTACCTATCCTTAAAAACATTATCCTATGTAAAATTTAAATGCTTCTTTAAAAAACCTTGGATGCACCGCCCTAAACAAACATAATTACCAAGCTGGTCATCCACCCCTCTATCCCATTTTGCTTTAGTTATTATGTTTCTGCAATTGAATCAAGAGATATTATACTTTTCTTTTGGCTTCCAATTGTGGTTGGGAGAGTTTGAGATAGTCTGGTGTACCTAATAAGTATCAAAAACATTCCACACAGCATGTTACAAGGTTCTAGAAGTAGATCTAAAGCAATATTATTTTTAGCATTATTATTGACAAATAATTTTATAAAACCCAAGAAAAGATCTCCACACAATAATACCTGGAGAATATGAACTAGAGGTAACTGGGCAAGAAGAAGCTCCTGGTTGCTGGAAAGGGCTGAGGTTGTTTTTGGTAACCGGTGTCCTTGAGCTGAATATCAAACATAACTAATGTTCTTTACATTCATCTATAACTGGTTTCTGGAGGTGTGGCAACATTCCAATGGTTGGTGGCATACAAGTCATGACTCATAACTCATGTGTGCAGACCATGCTAATACAACATTGTTCCCAGCCAAAAACTCCCATCCTGCATGTGACGGACCATTGGCTGCTTATGGTAACCAGGTTAAGTCTGGTAACAGGCTCAAGGCTGCTGGTTATTGTACATAATCTCACTACTACTGCAGCTCAATTATATCTAGTAACCAGTAGTAGCCTCTCACCAGTTACCTAGTCCTTAAGTAGAATGCATATTTGGATCACATTTCATCTGCACATAGAATGAGATCCAGGGCAGCTTGATACGCGATCTAAGTGAGATGTGTATGTCCAATTAGGTCCTTAGGTTCTGAGTTGGGTACATGGAGTTTTTTTTGGTCGAATTTACACTAAAAATAAACAAGAATATGCAATTTTTACCAAAAAAAATTCATTGCCAAGCAGTGGAAAATTTGCCCAAAATTTTCCATGTACCCAAGCCTTACCCACATGTAACCACCCAACAATAACAATAATTGCATGACAAAGTAGACTCTTGATAAAATAGACCATGGGACAAAGAGACTCTTATTTAGATTGGTTTTACATTAGGTTTCACGAGGTAGTCAAACCTTAAGACCTAAACTCAAACAATGCTTGAATGTTTTTATTTTCATAATTTGTTTAGCAAAATTGGTTAAATCTTGTTATGGATGATCGCCAATAGGTCTACATTGCATATTCTTTTTAAAAAATAATTACAATATTCATTAATGTAAATGCAAAAATGAATTGGAATCAAGAAAGGGACTAAAAGGTATAACTAGGTCTCCAAGATCTCTAGGTGTCACACACAAATTGGTTCCCAATTCAAGGCAAGGCTACAACCCAAATTGTAACCATATGCAAAGTTTTGGATTTTTCTTTTTTGTTCCCCTTGGCAAATTCTCTGTGGATGGTAAATTATTTTCTAATATGGCAAAGTATAAGTGTTTTCTTAGGTTTTTAAATTGTCAAATTTTCTAAAAAATAATTAAAAACATCATCACTTTCTACATAAAGTTCCACTAGTAAATCACAAATAAAAAGAAAGCTTAATTTTTCTACTGACATGTTTTCATATCCAGATTTGGCTAAATTGTCAAATTGATGATTGCCACTTCAGCTCCATCACAAAATTGGAAAAAAAAACACACACACACTATAATGCAAATTCTGCTCACTCTGAGCAGACACTAAACCTTGAGCATGGACTATGAAATTTGCACTTGAATTTTTTTACCAACTCCCTCACATGGATATCTAACTCTTCTTTTTAACCATAGGGGACCTAGGGTCCAATTCCATGCAATTAAGTACAAAGGTCTCACAGCCTGTCTACCTCCATAGAGTACAAGGGCAGCTTCAACACATGTATGTTGAATAATTAATTAATTTTGAAGATTCCATGTTGGAAAACAAAATAATTTTGGTCCTTCAAAAGATGGTCTAATTTCCTTCACCAAAAAATTTCTTTGGAAGTTTATTTATTTTTTCAAACTTTCAACATTTAAAATAATAATATAATTAGTGTCCAAGCTGCCAATGTACCATGGTATCCGACACATCCAAAGAAAGTAGATGCATCATATGTCAACTAATTGTGATTGAATGATTCTTCACCCAAGGGTTGTTACTTGTTAAGTGCCATTTCCTAAGTGTGATACATTGAAGAGAAATACGGTTTCTCAACTTTTGCAACCCCCCCTCCCCCCCTTTTAAGACAACTATTGTCTAAATTTGGCAAATTCTAAAAGACCTGGCGAATTTGGTGTATTTTTCCCAATAAAATCCTTTGGGACTTTCTCAAAACTTTTTTTCTTCTTTTACTGAAGTGGTGGAATTTTGCCAAAAAAAAAGACTGGATGGAACAGCATAAATTTGAAAGATAAAACAGTAGGCCTTGTAACTATGCAACCACATCAGTATATGTGCAATTGACATAATTTTGGGTTTTGTAAAATCCTTGTGTAAATTGCTTAGTGATTTTGCATATTATTTTTGAGTTAAAAAATTTAAAAATGTTAATCAATTCCTTGCATATTCTATCCAAGGTTTTTTCCCCCACTCAATTTTGTGAAACTTTACCTAAAAATTAGCAAAATTAGTTGAATTTACACTAGAAAAACACATTCTCCAAAACTTTCCCAAATTTCTGGGAAAATGACGAACTTTGTTGAAGAAAAATCACCGTTGCTATTCAGTTTTCCTTTAGTGTTTTTTTGTTGAATGGCACAAATGAAAGAATCCTTTGTGAAGAGCAAAGACACAGTCTGTTCTTTTTGTTTTTTTGTTATGTTTTTGTTTTGGAGGAAAGTTATGGTAGGTGCCCACACATGTAATAGTGATAAACAGCCTAATCTATGATGCATGAAATATATGACCCAAAAAATTCCAAGATAAGCACTCTTGGATTTTTCCAAGTCTCAAATCAACTATTTATTCCACCCCAAATGGAAATTATGTAGTACATAATTAAGTGAACACCCCAGATGTACGTGTTCATTCGTTCAAATCTACAACATGGAATAAATCTTTTAGACGATAAAATCCAAGTGTTTAGCATGCAGTTGTGAAGTCTTTTACTTGTCTGCCCACTTTCTGTAAATGGATGAATGTAATTAGTAAAATTGAAGCCTGTGACTTATAATAAGAAATGCTAACAGAGTCAGAGCATATTACTAACTTCTGTATTTGGGCAGCTTAGTTTCCTTCTCTTCCCTGCAATATAATCAATATAAAAGATTGGTTTCAAATGTCACCAAAAATTTTGACCTCTTGGGTTTAGGTTTAAGGTTTAAGAATTGGTTCAATTTGCTTTAATCACAATTTGTATTATTTGGCTTGTGTACGTGAATTGATCAAAAGGTTTCCTTGAATGTGACTTTGATTTAATCTCATCTTGAAGCTCTCACACCCCTTTGTCCCAATGTGTGGAACTAAAGAACATGCCCCAGGTTTTCAATTCTTTTGTAATACCATGTATTGTAACATTATTCTAATACCTTATGGCAAGCCTTTGAACTTGACCCTTTTGCTCAGTCAAGACTACAAAGTTCATCAATTTTTTCACCACATAGGTAAATCAGTTGCCCTTCAAGCAAATTATCTAGATTAATGCTGATAATTTGGCTACATACATTTCTTTAAAAAGGGAAACCTAATTCCATCCTTCCCAGTCGACAAATGCTTCCGTTGAAACTATTTTTCAGAAGATGGCTGCCTTTTTCTCCCTTTCTTTCTCCTTATCCTTCTATTTGGTTCGCTTGGCTACCAACTTGGTGATACTAATTTCCGGTAGGTTGAACATTTCAGCCATCATCTTTTCAGTTATGAAAATCAGGAACTCCCTACACTACTAATTTGATAATTTCTAGATTGAAACGTGTGATGGCCTAAACCCTTCACCAATAGTCGAATTGGACTCAACTACATATTAAGCAAACTAAAAATGCCAACATGCTTAGCCCACTCAACATCTCTTCCAACAATCCATCACTAAAATTTGTCCATTTTTCAAAAAATGATCCTTCCTTTATTGGAAAGGGTCACTACCGTTTTTTTTTCTCCTCATGATCTATTTTCAGTGTACGCTGGCTACCACCTGGTTTTGATCTTAAATTTTCCCTCCTCTTCATCTTGTTGATGACATCTCCTTGTTGATGAGTCCTTTCATCTTCATCAACAAGAAATTGATACAATTTTTTGCAGCATAACAATACTAGAAAGAGATAGGAAGAATTGAATGAATAATGCCTCCTTTTGTATCGAAGTTCTAGTGCCTAAACTTGGTGCCAGTTGCAAGAACCGTTGTGGAAGTAAGGATGAACTCTTCATGTCCTTTTGACATTGTTTTGTTGGTTTGGATGAAAACACAACCTATGTGGAATGCCAACTTTTTAGTTAGTCTCTATCGAAATCCAATGGACTAAAAATGCTTTCTAATTTGGTAGTTCTAGCAACCAGATTTTTTCAATTGATTTTGGTTTTCTGTGTTGTCTGAAATTTGGTAGAACCATACCAAAGGTCTTTTTGTGAGTTCTCCTTATGCTCTAAATCCTCCTTGTTTTCTAAGTCCTCCTTGTGCTTTGATCCCCCTTTGATGGTAACTCCCAGTCCTTTGGGAACTTGTTCCAAATATCTACAAGGTTTGAACTTGTTGATGTTCACCAAAATGAGATTTAATTCAAACTTATTAATGTTGATAAGTAGTATAATATTGATGGGGAGACAATATTATAATTTATATGAACCAAACCATCATTTGTTGAACTTTCTAGCGTGTTCTTTTTTGCCCTTTGGAAACCAAAAAACTATGTCCCTTGTACAAAAAGTTTTAGTTTTCTGATTTCGTTGAGTCCATAATGTTGTGTTCCATTCCCTTTTACCTGTTTAATTTGCTACCTCCTAGTAGGTTTCATCCAAATGCTTTAATTTTACCATGCAACTAGTTAGAATATAGGAGGGAGAAAAGTTTTGGTCAAGATGTGAATTCTTCATGGGCAACATGTATTCTATTGGCATCAAAGGGTAAAGGCCATAAACTAGCTGAAATGGTGTGTGTTTGATGGTCACCTTGAATGTTGTGCGATAAACATACAAAATTGTGTGTAGGTGTTCATCCCAATCAGTGCAATTCTCATTCACAAACTTAGTAAACAATGAACCAATGACTTTGTTAGTGGATGATGCCTATCCATTACCTTATGAATAATAAGTGGTTAAGGTCATATGCTTTAACAAAAAATGATTTGTAAGAATTTCAATGGCATCGTTAATAAAGTGAGTGCCTTAATCACTTACTAAAATAAATGGAACCAAACCTTATGAGAATGAATTCATAGATGAATTTTGCTATCACGATTGTTGTATTGGTGCACAATGCCTTTGCTTCTACACACTTGGTGGCATAGTTGGTTACTACCAAAAACATATTTGTTTTTTGCATACTTGCTTTTGGGTTTGATTAGGTCAACAAAATCCAATCCCCACTTCATGTAAGGTTCCACTAGTAATGAAGTTACTAGTTTTGTTATGTTACTTTATATTAAATTCTTTGTTCGTTGACAATTGTCACAAGTTTGGCAGTATTGGAAAACATCCTTGTGCATCGTGGGCCACCAATATTTTGTGTTTAAGATCTTGTGAATTGTGATTTTGAATGAGAAATGCCCACCACTAAGTCTTTCATGCATTTCCTATAGCACTATGGGTATTTCCAAGTCTTCAAGGCAACACCTTAAAACTTGGTTTTGACCTTCACAATAAAATTTGCCCTATACCAAGGGAAAATTAAAAACTAATCAAGGTTAGTTTTTTCCTTTGTTTTCAGCTATAGTGAGTTGAAATTTTTTCGATAGTGAGGTATTCAAAAATTTCATGTATCCATGCCAATTGTAAAAGAAAGAAGGTAGTGTTTGTTGTTTAATTTGGTATTCCACTTTCTTTTGTGAGATTGGCCATGTAGGATAATGCATTTGCCACAAAGTGAGATTTCCTTGGTTTATAAAAAATTGAAAAATCGTACTCCAAAAAGAGAAGTAACTACCTTGTTATTTTTTCTAAAATTTGGGGTTTTTGGATCAAGTATAACAACGCCATATGGTCCACATAAAAAATGAATTTGTTACCCAACAAATAATTATGAAACTTATGAAAAGCATACACCATTGCGAATGCCTCTCTTTTAGTTGTTGTATAATTTTGTTCAACATTGTTAAGTAATTGCAATGCATAGGTAATTAGTTGGCCATATTTTTTGGTAAGGTTTTGTGCCAACATAACCTTGATTGCGAAATTAAAAGCGTTTGTGTGAACATGACATTCGATGTCCCAATGTAGTGAAATCAAGATCGGTGCATCCATATAGCACTGTTTGATTTTTTTCGAAGCTTTTTGGCATTGTGTTGTCCACTTGAAAGCTTGGTAATGGGAGCCATAATGAAAGTAAAGTCCTTGATGAAACATCGATAATATTGTGCAATGCTATTGAAAACCTAAATGTCCTTTGATGTTTTCAATGTAAGCATGTGAATCGTAGCCAAAAATTTCTTTGGATTTGGTAGATACCATGTATCCCAAGATAAATGCCTAAATGCAAGAGGAACATGTATTTTTCAAGGTTCAAGCTTGTAGCAAAATTTTTACATTTATCAAAACATAGTTGTAGCTGTGATAAATGCGTGTTCAGATCACCAAACACACTAAAATCATCCAAGAACAATTTTCTTTAATTCCTAGTTAATATAAAAGAAAAAGAATAAAGAGAAATATTTGAAGAGCTGGTCAAAGATGTCTTTCACACCTAGTGACCCGAAGAAGAGGACCCCCAGCCCTCACCCGCCCAAAAACACACACACACACACACACACACACACAAAAGAAATTAATTAGTTAAAAAGTTTGTCCAACCACGCAATCTTTACTCATGATGAATTTCTTAGGAGAGCTACTTAATTTACAACAACAAGCTCCTACTTGCAAGTGACAAACCAAACGAATAATTGTGCACAAAAAAATTATGTAAAACATCACAACTAGTGTTTTGTTGCCATCTCCAGAATAAGAACAACTTGACCGACACACACACACCATATAAGGCCGTACATGAAAGTCCTTTCTCAAATAACAGACTTTTCACTTGCGTACTTTAACCTTTCTAGTAGGTGATGGTGGTGGTGCCCACAAACAAATTATTTATTCCCAAAATAAAAACAGGCATTTCCTCAACATTGCATCATTCCAGAAAGAGAACTGAAAAAACCAGGACTAAGAGGGAAAAAAAAAGAAAAAGGCCTCAATTTCTGACCCAACCAGACCACCCCCCAAAACCCCTCAAAGAAAGCAAAGTTGCAAAAAGAAAAAAACCCATTAGAAATTAACAAGGAGAAAATGAACCCCTTAGGTACTACATACAGATCATGTAGGTGGGAAAGGTAGGCGGGTAGGGAAGGAGGTAGCAATTCTTGTGTTTGGTGCCATATTGAGTAGGTTAGGTACCTACTTGACTTAGTCTTAGGAGCTGGTGATGCTAGGTACCTAGAGAGTAAAGGGGCCTATTTGTAGGTACCTATTGTCCATGGGGCCTACAGACTGGCGCATAGGTGTGTTCAATGGGGACCTAAAAGCTATCATATGTACATGGTGCCTCATTAGGTACATACCGCCCATCCATACTGTCAATTGGGCCTATGGCTAGGATACTTCACTTTGTGTATGGTTGGTTTCATTATGATCTAGGGATATAGTAAATTTACTCTACTTTTTTGAGTGGAAACTGAATAATAAATTTTAAAAAAAGTTTTGAACTTGGCTTTTTTAAAGAAAATAATTGTAAATTGTATTTAAAATGGAGTTGGGGATGAGGGGGCGGGGGGAACTGAGTAATGTCAGGTTCCCAAACTGGGGGTATCCAAGAGGCATATAATAAAAATTACAAACATTTATTGGGAGAGGGGGGGGGAGGGGGGGAAATAGTGGGTTGGTGAAGAGTGTGTAATAAACCATTTAGTATTTTTTTTTCCCTTCTCGCCACTACTTTTGGGCATCATTGAAAGTTGCTTCTGTCATGCAATAAGGGATAGAGAAGTCACATGAGGTGATAATATGGTAAGCTGATTTTATATTGATAAATAATTGCGTGTTTTATTTTGTTTTGGGGGTTGAAACAAGGGTTTCGATCATTGTGAATTTGGGGTTGAAATGTCGGTTCTATAGGTAGTTATTGTGTTGTGGTTGACACATGGGTTTCCATGGTCACAGTGAACCAGCATCCACCAATGCACCATCAAGGATGGATGATATGTGATCCAATTTTCTGTTGGGTTCCAGTTCCCTAGCTAACCATGGTGATTAGCTCAGTTGCTTTATTTTCTACCTACCAACCAGGTGGGTGGTAAATAACAGCCCCTACCTACTATGTTTAAACTATCTACTTACCTATTAGTCCCCTATTTTGTTACCTATCGGTCTAGATGTTAGACCTACTTCTTACAGAATGGGTTACCAACTGAGTGGATGGGTGTACTGGTGGGTACTGGTTCGCTGTCGCCCGTTTGCATCAAAATGTCAGTTCCGAAACGACAACAGTAGATAATTGTGTTTTGATTTGAATTGTTAGTTCCTGTTGGGTTATGCTAAAATGAAGAAGAAATCCCCCCCCCCCCAAACAATTTTATTTTCTTTTTGATGATATCATAAACCCCTCCCCTTCCCCAACAAAATTTCATGGTTTGGGCCCTTTAAAAGTGGTGTGTAATGTCTGAAGGGGAGGGGGGGCGGGGATGTCGGTTGGTGTGTTACTCAACAAATTCAATCCGGCCAAAAGATACTAACTAAATAAATTAAAAACATTAGCCCTCCAAAAAAGTAGGTACCTCCTTGTTAAGTACTACCTGGTTTGATGAGCTGGTTCTTAAAGGGAGGAATGGGTAAAAATTGTTACCCTGTTTATTTATTTATGTATTGGGCATTTTCTTTGGTTGATAGTTAACGTCGGAATCTGTTAACCAATGGTTTTTTAGGAGCTTTTTTATGCAGTCTAAGTGGCAATCTGATATAGGAAGATTTAACCAAATCTGGCTACTAAGCAGATATTAAGAACAAATCATTTAATAAACCTAGTATGTTTTATGGCTACATGCTTAAAACCAAATATAAAATTTTGTGTTCACACTTCTGGCGATTGAAACCTTTCAAAATCACTTTATTTTGGAAATTTTTTATTTTTATTTCGCTTTTTGGGGAAAATTCGCCAGCAAAAAAAAGGGCCAGTAGGCTATTAACTATAGTTAAAAACCTGGTTGGCCCAGTAGCTACCTTGATGCTAGGTACCTAGCTAGTTAATCGAGCGATCCCTAGGTAAGTACCTTGATGCTAGATACCTACCTACTTGGATGAGCTGGAGCTTAAAGAACAAAGGCGGACGGCCAAATAATTGTGACATGGTGACTGCGGTCAGTAGCTATGTTGTTGTATATACCTGTCTACTTACCTATTGACCTATGTAATTGGCGGAGCTGAACCTTAGTAACAACTCTGAAAGTGACAAGTGAAAAATTGTCGCACTAATAAGTTACCTTGTTGTTAGGTATCTACCTGTTTAGGGGGTTGACCATGACTTCTTAGGTACCTAAAGCGTGTTCTTCCCTAACCTATTCACTTATCTACTTACCTACCTATCAACCTACCTACCTTGTTGGATGATCTGGATTCTAACAACATTGGGGAACCGTGGGGTGTCAAAAATTGTGAACCTAATACGTTAGTTTGTTGTTACGTATCTACCTCCCATCACTTATTAGGTACCTAGAGCAGTAGATTCTCTTGTTTTTACCTACTTACGTAACGTACCTACTTATCTACTTTTCTACCTACCATGCTACCTGTTTTCCTACCTACCGAGTTGGATGAGCTGGGTCCAGCCAACGAGAGAGAGAGAGAGAGAGAGAGAAAATGAGGCCAGTGACGGAAGTGTTGTTGCGTGGGGGCGTTGTTATTGTGAGTAGAAGAACTACTTGTCTGCTTCCTCTCTCGCCACCCATTTCTCTGTCCCTCTCGACATCGCTTCTTCTTCTTCTCGCTGTAGTTGACGTCCTGCAGAAGAAGCAGCAGCAAGCAGCGGTGGTAATAAAATTGTCAAAAGTTGTAGCACTCGCAGTTGGTAGCTTCCAGTTTCAGCTGCTGTTTTTTGTTTTCTCTTTAGCTATCTTGCTCTTGCTCTTGCTGTGCACCACCGGTTGGTTGCGATCTGTGGATCGTCTGTCTGTCTGTGTCTCTGAGAGAGAGAGAGAGAGAGAGAGAGAGAGAGTGTGTGTGTGTGTGTGTGTCTGAGATCTTTGCCTTCGTGTTTGTGTTTTCTTTCTTCTGTCCCAGCTCCTTTGAGTAGCAGTCAGTGATCGGCAGCAACCAGAAGCAGAGAGCAAGAAGGAGTCTTACTGGGTTGTTTGGTTGTTGTTGTTGTGGTTGTGTCAAGGGGAGCAGCAACAGCAGCCGGGGGGTGAGTTGTTGGTGGTTTGGTTTTGATCAGAGGTGTGGAATTGGAAGCTTTGTGCAGCTGGTGTTTTGGGGGGTGTGGGGGAGAAGAAGGTAGTTGGGTGGGTGGTGAAGGGGAGATTGGGGAAATGGTGTGGTATCGGCATGGGAAGCAGCAGCAGCAGCAGCAGCAGCAGTAGACGATCTGATAAGAAGAAGGGAGCAGCAAAGGATCTAATAGGTGGTAGTACATAGCAAGAGGGCTGCCAGGGGATGCCTTCACGCAATGCGTAAGGAAACAAGTTCACCGCAGGAGCAGAGTTCCTGTGAGAGTTGAATCTGAACAAAAAGGACGAACTGTTGTTGAAGAAACCGAAAAAAAAACAAAAGGAAAGAAGCTCAGGACTTAGAGAGCACAAGGAAGGAAGGAGCACGGGGGCAGGATCTGTGCTGAGGACGTTTGCTGCTGTACGCAGACATGGAAGCAAATGCTGGTCTGGTTGCAGGCTCTCATAACAGAAACGAGCTTGTGGTGATTAGGCCAGAGAATGAAGGCGTAAGTCTATCCGTTACCACCCTTCTCTCTCTTTGTTTCTCTCTGTGGCCACACCCAGAGAGCCAGCCGGTCTGCTGCTGTATGGGTTTGGCTATGGAACTGCGACCGCCTGATCTGCACCAGGCTGCCGCATTCAGAGCTTTTCAGAGACACCCCAAAGCTGGAAAAAGAGATTTGGTGAAGTGGGTGAATGCTGAAAGAGCTTTTTGCTTTTTCTGTGGAAAGGAAGAAGAAGGTTTTGGGCAAATGGGTTTTTGGTATAGAGAGATGGCTTGCTATGGAAGGCTTGGTGAAAATGCCAGATTTGATTGATGCATTGTTGTAGAAGAAACCCAAGTCTGAGAACAGCCTTTGAATGGAGCTCAGAAGGGATGTGGCACTGACATGCTGTGTGTTTTGTTTTGTTGTGTTTTGTGCTGCGGATGGTGCTTTTGGTGCTGTTGCTGTCGTTGTTGCTGCTGCTGCAGCCAAAACCTCTGAATCATGTGAAAGGCCACATTTGCCAAATTTGTGGAGATGATGTTGGGTTAACCACTGAAGGTGAGCTCTTTGTGGCTTGCAATGAATGTGCGTTTCCAGTCTGCCGCCCCTGTTATGATTATGAGCGCAACGATGGAAACCAGTCTTGTCCTCAGTGCAAAACTCGCTATAAGCGTCACAAAGGTATGCGTATTGTTTATCTGTTGCCTGCAGTTGTGCTTGCATTGTGAGTATGATGATTGTGTGCACCAAGAGCGGAAGCATCTTTGTGGTATTTTCCTATGCAAATTGTATGATGCTTTTGTGATGTGGGATTTTTGTTTTGTTTTGTGTTGTGCTGTTGATTCTTGATGGGGTTTCTTTTTGTTGTCAATTTTATTTGTTTATTACAGGGAGCCCACGAGTGGATGGTGATGAAGAGGAAGAGGGTGTGGATGATCTGGAGAATGAATTCAACCTCACTGAGGCTAGCAAGCAAGACAAGGAGCATGTCACTGATGCGATGCTGCATGGACACATGAGCTATGGTGGCACATATGACCGTGATCTGCCACACCACATGATGCATGTGCAGCCACAGTTCCCACTGCTCACCAACGGTCAAGTGGTATGACCACCCATCATCCCATCATGTGAAGCTAGTTGCACAGGTAGCAATAGATGTTGTCCTGTTTATTTGATTGCATTATTTGTTGCCATCCAAAGAAGATCAATCACTCAATTTTGAGGAGTTTTTTCTGTCAAATTGTGGAAATTACTGAATTTTTGTTTTGTGTTTTTGCCATGAAATGAGTGACGGTGGTGGTGGTGGGGGTTTACAGATTTGGGTTATTGACTGACTGTTGTGGGATGGACTGATTCTGCAGGTTCCAGATGCTGAGGATGAGCAGGCAATTGTTGTTCCTCCAGGTCTTGGGAATGGGGGAAAACGTGTGCATCCTCTGCCATACCTTGAATCCAACCTTCCAGGTATGGACTACTCCTACTTCCTACTCCTTCTTCTGCACCAGGAGTTGATTTCAGTTCTTGTTAGCTGCTCCCTGATTGCGAATGGGAGCCTGAATGCCATCTCTTAGTAATTGGATGTGACCTTATGTATTTCCCAGAGACCTGCTGTAGCTGATTTTTTAGATGTAAGCTTTATTTTCTTTGGGGTGAGAATACAGTTCAGGCGAGGCCGATGGACCCAACCAAGGATTTGGCTGCCTATGGCTACGGTAGTGTGGCCTGGAAAGAGCGGGTGGATAGTTGGAAGCTGAGGCAGGAGAAAATGCAGATGATGACAATGGAGGGAGGTCAGCAGCTCACTGGAGGAAAGGGTGGTGACTTCGATGACCCAAATGGCCCTGATCTACCAATGTGAGTTTGGAGTCTTGCTTACTGAGAAATAAAGCTCATTTCCCCATTTGCAGTTAATACACATGAATAGAAAGGAGGATCTTTGGACTGTGATTTAATTTGATGCTGTTGAAAATGTGCAATTTGTTGATTTAATTGTTGCAGGAATATATTATTTTCAAATTTTCACCAATTTTCATGCATTGTTTGAAGAAGAGAATAAGTGTTGTTCAAAGAAGTGATTTGTGTTTGTGATGTGAAATAGTGTTGTTTCTCATCTTGGGTCTTTGCTGTCTGCTGCTCTTGAGCAGAATGGATGAGGCAAGACAGCCCTTGTGGAGGAAGGTGTTCATCCCATCCAGCAAGATCCAACCTTACAGGATGATAATTGTTCTTCGACTTGTGATCGTTGCATTCTTCTTCCGATATCGCATATTGAATCCTGTGACCGACGCTTATGGCTTGTGGCTTACATCAGTGACATGTGAGATTTGGTTTGCCATTTCTTGGATTCTTGATCAGTTTCCCAAATGGCTTCCTATCAACCGAGAGACCTACCTGGACAGACTCTCACTAAGGTAAATAAAAGAAATATTGATATTTCAAAATAGCTTTATAAGAAAGAAAATTTCTGTCTTTTCTTCTGGCACTGTCACCTCATGTATTACCTGCTGAACTGAGACATGCTCGGTTCAAGAACAAAAAGAGGGGAATTCAATTCTGAAAGCATTCATTGTGTGAGAGAGAGAGAGCTAGAGCAACCTTATGAAGAAGAGCCTGCAATTCTGTTGTTGAATGAATTTTTGCAGGTATGAAAAGGAAGGTGAGGCTTCACAGTTGGCATCAATTGACATCTATGTCAGTACAGTGGATCCTGCAAAGGAGCCACCCATTGTAACAGCCAACACCATCCTGTCAATCCTGTCAGTTGATTACCCTGTGGACAAGGTTTCCTGCTACTTGTCTGATGATGGAGCAGCTATGCTCACGTTTGAATGCTTATCTGAGACTTCTGAGTTTGCCCGCAAGTGGGTTCCATTCTGCAAGAAATTCAGCATTGAGCCTCGTGCTCCTGAGATGTACTTTGCTCAAAAAATTGACTACTTGAAGGACAAGGTGCAACCCACATTTGTGAAGGAGCGCAGGGCAATGAAGGTGACTGAAATATATGACAAAACTTCCACTACTTGCATGTTCTGGGTTTGCTAATGAACTGTAATAATTCAATGGTTTTACAAAGCTTCAGATCCATTCAGATTTGAGCCAGTTTCAGATCTCCCAATTGCTCAGGACTGATTGCAGATCACCTGTTGTATTATGCGCAGAGGGAGTATGAGGAATTCAAGGTCCGCATAAATGCTTTGGTTGCTAAGGCTCAGAAAGTTCCAGAAGAGGGATGGACAATGCAGGATGGGACTCCGTGGCCCGGGAACAGTACTCGTGATCATCCTGGAATGATCCAGGTAAAATGTATTACCACACCTGCTTCTTGTTTCCATTCTCCTTGTCCTCCTCCTTCACCTTACAGAATTTTCCCATATGGTTCTCTTTTTTTCTGCTGGTAATATCAAGAAGTCTGGCTTACTTTGTTAACTTGTGAGTCACCCTTGTATGCTGCAGGTGTTCTTGGGTCACAGTGGTGGTCATGATACTGATGGAAATGAGCTTCCTCGACTGGTCTACGTGTCCAGAGAGAAGCGACCTGGTTTTAACCATCACAAAAAAGCTGGTGCCATGAATGCTCTGGTGAGTAACAAGTAATGGAAATCATTTCCTATGCACGACAACCACCACCACCACCACTCACCTCGACCAATTTTCTTTCATTTCATCCCCACTTGATGTTTTGGTATAGTAGGAGACACCTCTCTCTGGTTCTAATATTTGACTGATTTCTGATGCCTTTCAGGTGCGTGTGTCAGCTGTCCTCACAAATGCACCCTATTTCCTCAATCTTGATTGTGATCACTATATCAACAACAGCAAAGCGCTTCGAGAGGCCATGTGCTTCATGATGGATCCCCAGCTCGGCAAGAAAGTGTGCTATGTCCAGTTTCCCCAGAGGTTTGATGGTATTGATCGCAATGATCGATATGCCAATCACAACACTGTGTTCTTTGATGTAAGTAACAGAAGGATCCCATCTTATTGTTTGTATCTGGGTACTCTATTTGCTCTACTATCTTTTACTGAAATGTAGTGTATGTTGATTGCGACAATTGCATTCTGACATTTTCTATGATTGAGGTGCACAGATCAACTTGAAGGGTCTTGATGGAATTCAAGGTCCAGTGTACGTGGGAACTGGATGTGTCTTCAGGAGGCAAGCATTGTATGGGTATGAAGCTCCATACAAAGGGGGGAAGCCACCAAAGTCTTCTTGTGGCAGCTGCTGCCCATCATGGTGCTGTGGTTCTCGCAAGAAGGCCAAGAAGCCCAAGTCATCCAAGAAGAAAGGAGCTCTGCGGAGTGACTCTACCATCCCCATCTTCAGCCTTGAAGATATTGAGGAGGGTGTGGAGGGTAAAGATCCAATTCCTTCCAAACTGATCCATTGTGTATAGCCAGCTCTCTTTTGCCATCTCTCGGTATATTGTTATTACTATTGCGAAAAAAGAAAAAAAGAAATCAGTTTCTTGAGTTTCAAGGACTAAAAACCTCTGATTTTGCTCAATGTAGGGATTGAAGATGAGAAGTCATCTCTCATGTCTCTAAAGAACTTTGAGAAGAGGTTTGGTCAGTCTCCTGTGTTCGTTGCTTCTACTCTGCTTGAAAATGGCGGTGTTCCACACTCAGCGAGTCCCGGTGCCCTTCTGAAGGAAGCAATTCATGTCATCAGTTGTGGATATGAAGACAAAACAGAGTGGGGAAAAGAGGTAATGAATGAATGAAGTCCTTTTGCTAGCTGACTGACCTTAAGGTTGTCCTTTTGATGTCCTTTCATGTAATGGAAAATTTTGCTCTGCAATCTAAAGGTACAATTCAGACAGAATGCCAAAAGATACTTACCAATGAGGCTCATCTGAAACATTGCAGATTGGATGGATCTATGGGTCAGTCACAGAAGATATTCTGACGGGATTCAAGATGCATTGCCGAGGGTGGCGTTCAATCTACTGCATGCCACACAGGCCTGCGTTCAAGGGATCGGCACCCATCAATCTGTCTGATCGGTTGAATCAAGTGTTGCGTTGGGCACTTGGATCAGTGGAAATTAGTCTCAGCAGGCATTGCCCCCTTTGGTATGGATATAGTGGACGCTTGAAATGTCTGGAAAGAGTTGCGTACATCAACACCACAATCTACCCGCTTACGTCTTTGCCACTTGTTGCCTATTGTACCCTCCCTGCTGTATGCTTGTTGACAGGAAAATTCATCATCCCCACGGTGCGTATTCCCAGGCTTTTTCTTTCTTGCAATTTGCAGCTATTTCCAAACCCACTATTTCTATGTCTAAAACTCATCTATTGTTCTCACTGAATGTTCTGTCCTTGTGAAATCCACAGATTACTGACTTCAACAGTCTCTGGTTCATTGCACTCTTTTGCTCCATCTTTGCGACTGGTATTTTGGAGATGCGATGGTCAGGAGTGGGAATAGATGAATGGTGGAGGAATGAACAGTTTTGGGTGATTGGTGGTGTGTCTGCACATCTGTTTGCGCTGTTCCAAGGTTTGCTCAAGGTTTGTGCAGGTATCGACACAAACTTCACAGTTACGTCCAAGTCTTCAGAAGATGAGAACTTTGGGGAGCTCTACACATTCAAGTGGACTTCCCTCTTGATTCCACCAACAACATTGATTATCATCAACCTTGTGGGTGTGGTTGCTGGAATCTCAGATGCAATCAACAATGGATATCAATCATGGGGTCCTCTATTTGGTAAACTCTTCTTCGCCTTCTGGGTGATTGTCCATCTCTATCCATTCCTCAAGGGTTTGATGGGACGACAGAACCGCACTCCAACAATAATTATCGTGTGGTCAATCTTGCTGGCTTCCATCTTCTCGTTATTGTGGGTGCGCATTGATCCCTTCTTGCCCAAGCAGAATGGACCTAATCTGGTGCAATGCGGTCTCACCTGCAATTGAGCATATTCTTTTTCTGTCTTTTTTTATAATTGTGTCCCAATAATGGCACAGAGGTTTTGTCTCAATTGAGCTGGGAAGATGACGAACAGATTCTTTTTATCTGCTTAAAAGAGCCTTCTATAAAAAAAAGGCAAACGTGGCTTGGCAGCAGTAGTTCCTATATTTTACAGTGTGTGTGAAAAAGAGCCAAGGCTGCTTTCTCCATGCCAATGGTGCAGAGAAGTTTGTAGGCCAATAAAGAAAGAGACCACCACCAATCCATCACCACCCACAGCTAAAGAGCAGAGGAGACACGATGCTAACACGATGTAATGAGTATAGTACACCTGCCTTTTTGTAGTAGTGGTTTAGTAGTGGTTGGCTTTCCCCATTCTTTCCAGTGTCCTCTTGTAGTCCGATGTACCTTTCTGTTGAATCTTCTGCTGATTAATCCACTAAAACAAAGCTGCTTCCTCCCCTTCCATCACTCTGGTTAATGCCCTGCATAAGTGCAAAGGAAAGAGAGGGGTAAGCACTACATGTTGAACATTTAGCTTGAATCACCAGTCTGTCTGTGTAGTAAAGGCAGGTAATGAAAGGGTTTTATTGTTGGGTAGTTAGCTCACATTGTGTTGTGCATTACCAATGTACCGCCTCCTCACCTCACCAACACACCCCCCCCCCCCCACCCCCACCCCCACTCCCTTCCCCCCTACATCCTCCAACACAACATCCTCTTTCCCATATTCTGCTCCATTTTTTTTTT
>Ga0116230_10001037_pt1 | contig 25603 bp, 26 predicted proteins | sample S1TSphfallax_3_FD_88678 | JGI IMG/M metagenome (GOLD analysis project Ga0116230, IMG submission 88678) | Host-associated microbial communities from peat moss isolated from Minnesota, USA - S1T2_Fd - Sphagnum fallax MG | ecosystem: Host-associated > Plants > Peat moss > Unclassified | place... | reverse complement strand
CAAATTTCTAGGCCTATGAAAGTTGGTTGCATTTCCAAAAGCAAAGCTCCACATGCAAAAATTGGGTGGCAACAATTAGAGTTAGAAGGGCTGACCTAGCCTTATTCAATTCTGCCTCCAAAACTTCCACATAATCTGTTTCTTCTTCCCCCAACTTGCCAGCTTCATCCTGCTAGAATTTTTGTTCATAAGTGACATTCAAACCTTTTTTTTAGTAATTTCCAACACAAACTAAAAATACACACAAAAAACATACCTTTGAGCCATCCACTTGCTGTTTCAAACATGCAATTGGACTCATGGCCATGAATTGGGAAACACGATGAGCAGTCACCTCTTCTTCATATAATCTTCTATATGCACCCACCTGACAACATATTGCACCCCACGTTTGTGTCCAGAATAAAAATGAGTTGTTTATTCAATTTTTTGCATCACAATGTTTGCATCAAAAATTCGGTGGGCTTGATTTGCACAATGTGATCATGCATGTAAATTGGAGTAGGCACTTACAGTTGATTGAAACTTGTCAATGATATCAGATTGATCTTCAATTTGTTTCACCATGTCTATAACTTTATGTTGCAACACATCAAGTCGTTGTTTCATCTCTTCATGGGGACATTTCTGTACATTTTGTGGTCAGTGACTGTCAACAGTAACATGTGTGATATTGACTAGCTACTGCAACTGAATTCATCAGCTCATAGCAGTGGTCAAAGGTCAATGTCAGCCAATAACCAACATATAGAGTTTCTGTTACAAGTTTGGGGGTAACTAGAAGACTCAACCATCATTCTGGCTAGCACAATCAACAAAGTAAGCAGCCAAAAAAAAATGAGAACTATTAAAGAGAAAGAGAAAATATGGCAATGAGATTTGCAAGAGTATGGCAATGAGCAAAAATCGAGCTTCAAAACACTCCCATTCAAAACCAAGAGATCGCATATGAGAACTTAAAATCAGGTTTACTCTCTTTATTCCCTGTTGTTAACCTTGAATACTCTGCACAAGGAAAAAAATTCCGTGCAATCCATGTATTGAGGCAGGAAATTACACATCTCCCCAAAGTACAGACCTGCCCAAGATCAGTGCCAGAATGCTTCTGTGGGAAATCAGTGGTGGGATGACCACGATCTCCACAAATTTGGCAAGACACCTGAGGATACCCAACACCCAACCACCCAACAACAGACCTGCAAATCACCCATCAACATATATACAAAGAAAGGTTCATTAAAGCTTTGTAGCCTGATGAATACACTGACATCATTCAAGCTCATAAAGTTTTGACAAAAGGGTCTAGTGCAAAAGAGCAATATGAACTCTGTTGTAAGACTTTGACAACAATGCTGACTGTACCTTTGACTGGAATGTTACTACCTTGTCCTTGTCACACTGCCATTCTCGATGCCCAGTTTCTCCACTAACAGCACATGCCTTCCCAAAATCCCGCATGGTTCCTGCCATAAACAAGCACAAGTATCATATGAAGCTCCAGGGAAGATGCAACTAACTGTCTTACCTTATAGACTAAGCAACTACATGAGCTTCTCCAGACCAAGAATTCCTACCAAGATGACAGTAGATGAACTAGTCAATGAAGCTCGGGAGGGAGAGCAATCTACTCTACCATTCATTTCTGCTAGCTCCCAAAGCTGCTTGCGCTTGTGAGTATTTCTACCTCCTACACAGCACAGGGAAGACAACCATCTCAAAGATAAAATTAGATGGAAAACAAAGAGATGTCCTCCTGCAACACACCCTAAACCACGATCGTTATAGAGGTCGATGAATCCGTGTAGAGCTTGGGCCATGAGAGCAAGAGGAACAAGCAAAAGGAACATCTCATTTCGTTCTAGAAGGATGTTGGTTTGAGGTCCAATTTTAATTCTGCCAATGAAAAATGGGTTTCTCTAGTAAATAAAGGATTAACTTGCTGAACATTTGCACATTGTCGTAAGAGTTGGAATTTTGGATACATTAAAGATTTTTTTTTTTTCACATGACCATGAACCCAAATATGTTGGATAATTTCTTTATATTTTATTGAGGTTTCCATGCAACGTCCTAGTTATGAACAAAGTTGTTCCTAGTTCAGTTAGGTATTACCAAAAAAGGAAACAAATTCTAACCTTTATAGCCAAAAAAAAAAGGTTGTTTTTGGAATATGTATTTGATTCTTATGTCAAATAGAAGGTAGAAATTAAGCTTTTGTTGTAAACCAATGAAAGGGCCAAGGCAATGGGCATCTTGGCTATGATTACTTTCACATCTGGTTATAGCAAATACAAAATGTTTGCATTTGCTGTAATGTTATGAAAGAAAAAATGTAATAATTGGTCCTAACTATGCTAAACATTTGACCAAGTTAATAAGCAATAAACAATGGTCTTTTAAACGATGGAAATAGGGTGGGATGGTGGTAATAAAAGGTGAATGGGAGTTATTTAAACACATACAAAAAAGGTGTCACAAAATTTACCATCATAATCATTTACGCACCTTGCAGGTATTGTTGTAACAACAACCATGGTTGAAGTTCCAAAAGCCAATGTGGCTAGCTCTAGTGGGTTGGAGGATATGGATGTAAAAGAAAAGCATAAGGCCTTCCACATAACATGGAGGTGACATGACAAAAAATAACACAACATGTTCCAATAGGAGGTTAAGGAGTTTATAGCCACCAGCACACCTAAAATCAAAATTCCAATAATTGCCACATGGAAATTGTTGGCTTGAAGTATGTATGGCAGGGAATAGTGAAAGAAATTGCATATCAATATTTGGACTTGACAATCCAACAATTTTGATTGCATACCTTAAAACAATGGGATGCACTATATGAAGACCTAGGCATGTAGTACTAATATGACCTTCTTTTAAAACCCATGGCCATAGAAACTTACATGAGAGTGCATTTAAGTTCATATTAAAGAACATTGAGGAGGCTTTGGGAATTGGAAAGGGATAATGCACGACCCGAGAATTATCCTCAAGAGATGTCAAATGCAAATGTCCTATGTTGGAAAACTCCTTATGCCAATAGAGAAAGTGAATGTATGGGGGCTATTCATGGCCAATTATGGGAGCCGATGGCTTTGTAATGAACACCATTACCCTACTTCATGGAACTCCAGGTATCATGGAACGTACATGTTGTATATTGCAAATTGTTATCTTATTATTGCACCCCCATATACAACTACAAAAGTTATTAGGAGATTAAGGTGGGTTTTCAAACCAAGTAACCAATTATGACTTCTCTTATTATGGGCAATCATGAAACATTGTTATATTGTGATTTGCAAGGGCATCAATTAAGAGTGGCACATGAAATGGAGGTAGGGGAGCATGATGTGCAATAGCCCACAACAAAAGTACCATCTCGAACCTCCATGTGCATGTTTTAATTTCATGGTATTAACAAACTTTAGAGTACAATCACATCAATGATAGATGACTTACACATAACCAATTAGATCCAATTGATTTGAACTTTATGGCACAAGCTCCTACCATGATGCAAGCCCTAGTGACATGGACCATGTTTAAATGACAAAACTCAATGAAACACTCTAATTCACACAAACCAAGTAATGAAAATAGATAATTGAATGACATAGGTCAACTGACATGACCTATAATAGCATAGGCCCAATTGCTACAAACTAACATAGACCTAAGTGAGTCCCTAGTGACATAGAACACTAGGTCCAAATGACACCAACCTTAGTGACATACACCCTTAGTTATATGAAGCCGAAGTGACATAGACCTTAATGAAAATAATGACTTGAGTGACATAGGTTAAGTGAAAGATTATTAAACCACCCAATATAATGTTCAACATAATTAATCAATATTCATCTAGCACATTCAATTTGATGTGTGATTTCTCACACAATGTAACATGATTCATACCTATTAAATTTATAAATCAACATCAATCCAATCTTTTAGTTAATCAAATCCTATTAGATCATAATAATAACAATTGGCACAATTATTGGCCATGGAACGAAACACATGTAGCATTATGTTGAGTGTTACAATAGACACTTTCTTTTACAAATTTTGTTGTCACTTCTTATTATTACTCCTACCTACATAGAAGCTACATATTGAGCCACAAACGACAAACTTTATCACAACTCCAAGTTGGGAAATGAATGAAAATTTCAAATTGTTCACAAAACATGACATGTTGTAGTACATAATACATGTGTTTACATGGCACCCATTTCCCCCATTTCCTCAATGAGCTTGATTGAAATCATAATACCGAAATCCATGCAAGTGCGAGTTAGGAAGTTCCCAATTGTAATTTCATATTACGTTTTGTTTGAAGTTTTGCCACATAAAGTCTTGTAAATTTGACCATATCCAAGAGCATCAATGTCCAATGATGATTAAAAATTTGCCACAATAAGCCAATGTTTCTCACTGATTGTAATGTTGTTTTGACATGGTAAATGGTAATGTGCATCGAACAACATTCCCATTTTGTGTTTTGGAATATGACACATCATAAAATTAATGTCTCACAAATTAGTAATGGAAATTGTGAAAAAATTGTTCATTCGTAATTCAAGCATTTCAAGCATTAATATCATGCATTGAACAACATTTGACACAAATTTATAAGATGATGCGAAATTCATGTGACATTCGTTCATTCATACGTTCATACTTCATATGTCAACACATTTAACTATATTTTAAATGAGTTTTCAATGCATGATATTTGTGTTAAAAATGTACAAACCTATGAATGAACAAACTTCGCATGATTTTCATTCTTCATTCATCGCATGTTAAATTTTTAATGCATTGCATTTGCAAGTTGATTTATTGGAACCAAACTTTCCACACCAAATGATAAGATTATGAAGAAGTATAGGTTAACATCTATTGATAACAAAGCTTCTTCAAGAGACTTCATTGCATCTTTTGATAGATTGGTCCCTTCTTGCACAAACCAAATAGAAGGAATCATTACTCTTGACTACATACTTATGCTTTGTACTCTCCACACAACGATCATGTCATCTACATATAACTACAATTTGTGAATCTTGAGAGGTGCACCTACTAAGGTTTATGTCACTTAATGGGCTTCATTGTAATGTCATTACTTGTATTATTAGTACTTAGGTTTATATAATCACTATGGTCTATGGCATTCAACATATGTCATTAAGGTGTAATGTCACTTTTAATTCTTACCATTAAAAGAATTTTGGAGAAAATTATTTTCATGATTTGAATGTTCCATTGGTTTAATTGGGAAAATATTTCCACATAGACAAATTATATTTGTTTACGTGGCATGGAATATTTTATCTACACAACAAAAATTATTTGAGAAAAAATCCTCTTTGTTCATCAAAATCAAGCTTTCATGCTGACATTAAGAGCTCATAACTTACATTCATGCGTTCATTTAATAGTTACGTTGTGTGAGTGACCACACTTGAATATGTATTTCACTCCTTATTTTTAATTATTCTGTTTTGAAATTAACTTGGAACATATTAAGTGTCATTAACAAAAACTTTGCAATATCCAAGGTCATATACATGACAAGCCACAACAGTCCACCCTTGAATAAATTTGACATGGTCAAACATGATTCATGTATTTTCAAAATCTTTTCTGACTTATATACGCTCCATAAGGTCAACCACTGTTGGTTGGTCCATGTGTAAACATTTTGAATAAATACATTTTATTCACCCTTGCCTAGAAATGGCACTATTTTAAATGAAGTCACATCATAGCCTCCTCATCAACTTAAGGATGTTGTTAATGTAACTTGTCCCTTTTGAAGTAGTTTTGAAATTATTAATCATGTCCTAATGTTGGGTGAGCTAAGTATTGAGAAATTCTACATGATTTTATCCAAAATAATGATTTGTCAAAAGATCAACAAGTTCATTTTCATCCATAAAAACTTGTTTTGACAAAAACTCCTTGTTATTAGTTAGTTGATTCAACAAATATTTAAGATTGGGTAATCATTTGACTTCATCCCCTATCAACTAGTTGACAAGTTTCATGTTTCTTCAAGTAGACCCTTTGCCATGCCAAGTGCTTGTGTTTGTTGATATGGATGTAGGTGTGTATCATGTTTTTGTTCCTAAGAAAAATATATTAGATTTGAACATCACAAATTGTCAAACATATAAAAACCAATTTGCAAGAGTTTCATGCCAATGTGGATTTAGATGGAGGGGCATTTATTGGAATGAATGGGGAAATGGATGATTTGTCCCTCTTGGTCTGGTTCATTTTACTTTTACATAAGAAGTGGGTCACATGCTACATTTTCACAATACAAGTACCCAATGCAACAAGAATTTTTTGAACATGAGTTCATTTGTGTTCTTGATATTGGTTGTTTTCATAACAATCCAAACATGCCAATCATCCCATTTATCCATGCCATGCATGCCACCCAAAATGGTTGGGGTTTTGGCATCAACTTTGAATTGGTAGCATGAAAACCATTGTTCCATCAAAGAAATACATTAAGTAATTAATTGTTTCAATGACAAAACTATCATAATCTAATTTACACAATTCATTTATACCTCTCCAGACTTCAAGAAATGCTCTAAAAACATCTTTGACATTAAAAAAAATCAATGATATATCACATTCACAAGTGGATGCGAATGTAGTGTTCTCAATTTTGCCTTTCAAACTTGTACTTGATAATGGTGGATTGGGTGTCAAAAAAGGAAGAACAACAATGATGCCATTAAAAGAGGAATTGTTCAACATCACAACAATTGGTAAATCCAAAACCTACTGGTGGGTACCTGTGACGTTCGGACACAATCCGCCCGTGCCCAATCCGTGCCCAATCCTGCCCGTGACTGTGCCCGTGCCCAGTCCCGCCCGTGACCATGTTTAGTCCGTGCCGAGTCCCGCCCGTGCCCGTGCCCGTGCTTAGTCCCGCTCGTGCCCGTGCCTAGTCCGTGCCCAGTTCCTGCCCGGGCCCGTGCCCAGTCCGTGCCCAGCCCGCCCCTTCCCAAGCCCTGTCACAGACTGACAGACCAAGTGAATTAATATATGATTCCTTGATCTTGATCACATTGTGATGTTGCATAACCAAATTTGTAAAGCTAGGAGTAATTATGAAAGCCTACAAAACTATTGAAATTCCTTTCTCTAAAAGTCCCTTTCCATTCAAGCCCATCCTATGGGTGACATGGCTTTTAGAAATGGTACCTAGCACTATTGTCCAATCTCATTTCCATCAAACTAGACACTTGGAAGCTACCAAACATGCACAAATGATATTTTAGAACTATGACAATACCATCATTGTTAGTATCATAAAAAAATTGAGCTGGATTACTTTGAACTTGGCCATTGCATCTACAACACAAAAAATGAATTGAAATAGCTAATGGGTGGGCCAAGAAAATGATATTAAAAGACAGGATGAGGATTAACGAAACTTGTTTAAGTTCTTTGAAACATTGGGCACTTCCATAGTTGCATATTGGCACCTAAGGATAACCATACTTGTCAAGACATATCTTTTAATGCCAACAAATACATGGGAAGTATCAAAAGAAGAATATTCATTTAAATGCCATTAAAGAAAAGCTACACTGCCAGATCCAAAATATGGATTAGCAGTTAACAATTTGAATGGGGGAAGTTCTTCATCAACAATAAATGCATATTTACAGTATGCCAAACGGAGAGGAATCCTCCCCCGAGGGGAACGAGCACGAGCTCTGCTAGAGTATAAAGTCAATGCTCCACTTCTCCTTTCAAAAAGCACGATGCAAAATTTTCAATTCCAGACATCAGCTACACTGTGCAGCAAGAAGAAATAAGCACACGAGCCAGTTTAACATTGTGATTGCGTCCGTGCACCAATTAATGAAGCTTCAATTGGGTCAAACCCGTGGTTTATTTTTAACCAAGGGCAGCTAGAGATCTAATGCTCGCCTACATATCGGCCCCTCCTTCGGCGCCATGAGCGCTCTCTTGTCTCCACAGAGCAGAACCTGATCGTTCTCCGGCGCCATCAAGAGAACATAATGGTGACTAACCATTCTCCCTCCCTACCGACCTGTCGAATTGAGATGGACACCCAAACTCCGGCCGATTTCTAGGAGCAAGCAAGAATATCTCCTACGCAGGACGCGATCGATTGCACTTGGAAAATCGTCGGTGTCAAGAATGAGCAGGGACATGGTTGGGTCTTCGTAGTTTGTGTTGGAATGGAAAGGCGAATGGAGGGCAAGGTACAACGAAGTGCATAGTATGGAAAAGCGGCATGGGTATGCACGAAATGGCGATGTGAAAAGGGATGCGGTGAAAGAACACGATAGCCAGATGCCGGTGATGGATCGAGAGAGCTAGTGTCGTAGCTTTATATGCATTTGCAAGTTCAGGACTATGTTTCAAGACCAGCGGTTTTGGGTCAGTGATCAGTATCTTATCGCCAAAGTTTCATTACTGTGAACTTGACAGCCAAGTGGTGACGCATTCCAACCTCCTAGGAGATGCGTTTAATATCTATTCTCGTTCATTACAAATAGGCGCCCAAATGTCTGACCAGACCCGCGCAGGTAGCTTGAGTGGTGTTGATGGAGGAGGAAGCCATCATTGGGTTCATCCGACTCGGCCGTTCGGAGTAAACGTGGCTCCGCTTTCTAGTCAAGGATCCTTTCACCGACATGACCCTGAATTGTATGCTCATAACCCGGGATCATTTTATGCACAGACAGATCATGTGCAAGGAGCTGGATCCTTGTATCCAAAACCCTACACGTCTTTTGCACAGCAGCGGCAACGACAAGCGAGCTCCTTGTATCCTCCAATATGCCCATTCCCTTCTGGACCGGGAGGTGTGGCAGGTACGTATACGCATGCGGCGGATCCAAGTGTGGCTTCTTTTGCTCCCCTGGCAGCATCCAGAGACACTATTAGCGTTGGAGCTCTATACCCGCAAGCAGGGGGTACAAGCGCGAGCTGTTATGTACCCCCAGCACAACCCCGCTATGATTTAGGTTACTGTGAAAGTCCTGGTTCCGGGGGCTTAATCAGTCAAGTGGGTTTACCAATCCCGTTACAAACAACCGGGGAAACTCAACAACAAGGAAGTTGGAACATTGGTGACAGTGAGGGCCATTACCCTGGTGCTCAATTTCAGACTAGCAACAGGATGGGACATCATGTGAACCCAGGGCCATTTCCAAGTATGAAATTCTTCTCTTCCGTTTGAATTCTCAAGTTGATGAAAGACACTCATGTGCAATGGGTCATTGGTCCAACTATCCATTTAGAGGAACCAATGTGGCTGTCAGGGCCTCTGTTCTGAAATCTTTGTGTTCACAGTTATTCTTGGCAGGTTATCTGACACTATTTGGAAGCTGTGATCTTCCCATTTTGTATGTTGATCAGAGCCCTACACTAGTGAAGTGCCACACAAGAAAACAAACAATGTATTCTGTGTATTTGGGGATACCAGTTGATGAGGTTTGCATTGAAGGCTAGTATGAGATATCCTTACTTTGGCAGTGGTTGTCAAACAGATGGCCCATATATTCAGTTTGAGCAACAAATGCCAACCTCACTAGTGTCCTCAGCATCCCATCAACCTCACAGTTCTGTGTCCCCACAAGGTGGTGTGCCAGGTTGATTTTCATCTTTTCTGGTACTAGGGTTTTAGAGAGTGTTAATTTTCAGCTGCTACAAACTACTTTAGTAGTCTTGTTGCTTGCTATGTTATTATGCTTCATGGTTATGGGAGTTCCTTGAAGATCAGTGGATGGGAGACTCAGACATCCACTTGCTAGTAGCCTATGGTGTTTTTCAATATCAGACTTCCTGTGGCCTTATTCATTTCTCATTTGAATTTCCATTGTTGATTCTCAGGCCAGACAAGTACAGTAGGTCCTGCAAACGTGATTCGAGCAGTGATGGGATTGGCTTCAAAATCAAATCGTTACCTATCAGCAGCACGTTTTTTGCTGCATGGAACTCTTGATGTGATGCTGTATGAGGCAGTAAACCTCCCTAACATGGACCTATTTTCTGAGAAGCTGAGACAATTTGTGTCCAATTTACCAACAAAAATCCAGAAAGTGAAAGCAAAGGCCAGTGAGCATAATGTGAAGGTGATCACAAGTGATCCATATGCAATAGTCATCCTTGCTGGTGCCCGGGTGGCTCGAACTCGGGTCATCAACAACAATGTGAACCCTAAGTGGAACGAGCACTTTGTAGTCCCTGTTGCACATTTTGTCTATGATGTTCAAATCACACTAAAAGATCAAGATATTCTGGGGAGCAAAATTATTGGAGATGTGAAAATACCCATTGAGCAGGTTCTAAATGGAGACACTGTGGAGGGCTGGTATGACATACTGAATACAAAGGGGGAGATCTGCCACCAAGGTGCAAAGTTGCATGTCTCTGTGCACTATCTGCCAGTGGAGAAAAACTCATTGTATACCACAGGACTTGGTGATGGCAATGGGGTACCTTGCACTTACTTCCCTTTAAGAAAAGGATGCAAGGTCTCACTCTACCAAGACACACACATCTATGATAACACTCTTCCTGAAGTTTATCTCGATGGGGACCAGGTATATCGCCACAAGCAATGTTGGGAAGAGATGTGCACTGCAATCATGGAGGCGTGTCACTTGGTGTACATTGCAGGGTGGTCTGTGTATGATAAGGTTAAACTCATACGTGATCGCAATCGACCATTTCCTGAGACAGGGAACTTGACACTGGGCGAGCTTTTGAAGAAAAAAGCAGGGGAGGGAGTTTGCGTCTTTTTATTAATCTGGAATGACAAAACATCACACGACAATACATTTTTAAAAACGGTGTGAACCAATAGTTTTTATAAATAATTTGTAGAGTGGGCAGCCTGTCTTGCTATGGGTTTGATGTGGCTAGAGGTTTACAGTTTCAGGTGATTGGCAGTGGAAGTTGTGGTCTGCAGTAGTTTTATGCCGGTTGGAGTGAGGGTATATTCAGTGATAGAGAAAGGAAGAGATGTTTGTTTTAATAAATTAGCTCACACAACCCTGTTGCTCTTTCAGGATGGTATAATGAAAACACATGATGAAGAAACAAAGAAGTTTTTCAAGCATTCTGGTGTACGCTGTGTTTTGGCTGCTCGCTATGGTGATTCAAAACTTAGCTGGTTCAGGCAACAGGTATAGCTCTGCTACCAGAATAATTGGCTTAGAATTGAGCTTGTGAACTGTGTTGGTGTTTCCTCTTGTTTTGTCTTGCAAAAATTTAGTGAAAGTGGGGAGAGTCCTGATGGTCTTGACTGTAGTGTCAAAGCTGACACTTATTCTACATCCATCTTCATCAATTGACTGTCATTTTTAACCAAGAAGCATGAATGTGAACTTTTCCTCAATTGTGAAGCATTTCTTCCAACTGTGAGTAATCATGCTGAAATTACAAATTTCAGGTTGTGGGAACACTGTACTCACACCACCAGAAGCTGATGATAGTTGACAGTTCGGGGCCCAGAAATATGAGGAAACTCACCTCTTTTATTGGCGGGCTGGATCTCTGTGATGGTCGCTGGGATACACCCTTGCACCATCTCTTCAATTCCTTGCAGAATGAGCATAAGGATGATTTCTACAACAAGAGTTTCCCAGTGAGCTTCTACTGCTTTAGTATTACCTGAATAGAAACCAAAGCAATAAATGCTTCAAGTTTAATTGAAGTTCAGGCAAGTTAAGAAGAAATTGCTCTATGTTAGGGAACAAAAAGAGCTTACAAAACAACATTTTGAGAGAGACAGAAAGAGAACATTATTGAAATAGCAACAGCTTTGCAGCAGGTGATTGCAGAGGCTGGAGGTCCAAGACAACCATGGCATGACTGGCACTGTAAGATTGAAGGCCCTGCCTCATATGACATCCTTACCAACTTTGAACAGTGCTGGAGAAAGGCAACACGACTACATGATGATGAGCTTGTTAATATTGATAAGAGTGGCTGGATTCTGGGGCCTTCAAATCAAGCACCTCTTGAAGGAGATCCTGCAGTCTATGTGACTGACAACTATGATAAGGAGTCCTGGCATGTCCAGGTGAGCTCTTCATGTGATCATGCTTTTAGGAATTACATGTGTGTGGGGTCACTGATGACCTGTGGTTGGTTCTATTGCAAAACAGTGATTGTTGAGGTGGAAGCTCTTTTGAAGTTTGGGCTTTGAGTTACCAGCTCTTGGCCCCTGATCTCTCTCCTTTGTATAAGAGGCAAGAGGCACACTCAAAGCAAATATTAGTAAAATGGTTCTATTGTGTTGTTCCAGGCAGAAATGTTCAAATTTAAGCAGCCTTAAGGTTTTGCTCTCATTGGGTGCATGTCGATGTGGTCTCTTAATACAGAAGGACACTTTTGGTACATTTCAGGTTTTCCGCTCAATTGATGGAGGATCAGTAAAGGGCTTCCCAAAGACTATGGAAGAGGTTCAAACACAGGTCTCAGCAATTGCCTATACTTCCTTTAATGTGGCCTCTATTTCCTTTGATGTGTTTGTCAGAAAGTATTTCACTTGAATCATTTAGGTGACTGATGGTGGGATGAAGTGGAGATCCTGATCTATTCAAACAACAGATCCTGGTTCATGGCATGTAATCTACCTGGATATCTTTGGATGTGGTGCAGCATCTTGTTTGGGGGAAGAGTATTGCTATCGATGTAAGCATTCAGATGGCTTATGTCAAAGCCATCCGTATGGCCCAGCACTTCATATATATTGAGAATCAGTACTTTCTTGGATCTTCTTACAACTGGCCAGACTATGATGTCGCTGGTAATATCCCTCTTTATAAAGCAATTCCTTAGTTGCTGTTTTCCTTTTGTGTCTTATTTCTACAGGTTAGTTGTGCATTGCAATGGTTTCCTTGGTTGTTACTGGATTATTGGTTGTAAAGTTCTAACATCTCAATCAAGCAAATAGCTGTTTTCCTGTTGTTTCCTCTACTGCAGTCACATATATCCTTGAGGCTTCCTCTGTCCATTCTGGGCCAGAACGTATCTCGCATCTATAATAGAGATATGTTTAGTGGGTTGTGGGAAACAGGTGCCAATCACCTCATTCCAATGGAATTGACCTTGAAGATTTGCAGTAAGATTAGAGCAGGTCAGAGGTTTGCTGTATACATAGTTGTGCCCATGTTTCCTGAGGGCATTCCAGACAGTGGGCCTGTGCAGGAGATTCTGTACTTCCAGGTATTTGTCCGAACATTGTCTTTTTTACTACTCTTGGATTCCTGTAGGTACATCAATATGCAACGAAAAGAAATCAAGTCCCAAGCTGCATCTTATAATGGATCTTATCACTGTGTATGCTGCATTTCTTGCACCAATCTCTGACAGTCATCTGTACCTAAAGCAGCATATCATTAGTTTTGCATGTGGAATTTATGTGTGCAGTCCCAGACAATGAAGATGATGTACTTTCTGATTGCGGATGCAATACGGGATAGCAGTCTCAATGGACAACAACATCCCCAGGATTATTTGAACTTCTTCTGTCTTGGTAACCGGGAAGTGAAGAGCCCTTTGGAGCCTGAACCAGTGAAACCACCTGATCTGAACTCAAAGCATGTGAGTGCCTTCTCTCTCTTTTGTTGGCAAGGTTGAATGCAGTCTGTTCCAGTTGTCTGAACCATTTGGACTAAAGTAGGGGCAATGCGAGTTGGATATGGATATTACATAACCACTTATACACTATGTTATACTTGGATTTGTATTCCCAGGGACAAGCCCAAAAGAACAGGCGATTTATGATCTATGTCCATTCCAAGGGAATGATAGTGGATGATGAGCTTGTCATTTTGGGTTCAGCTAACATCAACCAGCGGTCCATGGATGGATCACGGGACACAGAGATTGCCATGGGTGGGTATCAACCACATCATACATGGGCACATAAGTGTGCCCCACCTCATGGTCAGGTGAGTCCAACTATTTCAGTCTAAACTTCTCAGATCATAGTACTGATAGATATCTTCCTTGGATGTCCACAATAAAAGTGCAGTGGACAATTTGGACAGGAGGAAGAAACTTTTGTCTGATTGATCTACTAGATTAGAGCTGACAACTTGACATTAGCATTGCAAACATCATATGTGTATGGCCAGGTTCACGGCTACAGAATGTCACTGTGGGCAGAGCACTTGGGTGTCTTGGAAAACACATTCCTTGCACCCGAGACCCTGGAATGTGTCCATAGAGTAAACCAAATGGCAGAGGCAAACTGGCTGCAGTATACAGCTCCAACAACAAGTGGCATGAGAGGCCACCTGATGGTGTACCCTCTGATGGTTAAGAGTGATGGATCTGTAACCTCCCGTCCTGGACATGAGACTTTTCCAGATGTGGGTGGGAAGGTCATGGGCTCCAATCAGCTCAACATTCCTGATGACTTAACAGCATAATACAGCATCCAAAATGTTATTTCTGTGTAAGTCACACAAAGTTCAGGCCTTGATGAGAAGCATTTGTAAAGCAGCTCCTAAATGTGTTAAGCAAATGAGCTCCCATTAACAAGTCCCAGACATATTTATTAGGTGCTTCTAGGTTTACTTAAGTAGAAAGGAGTTGCCAGATGTATATTGTTAGATAGAAAGTATAGTTCTCCCTTCTGTATATAAGAGAAAGTTTCCAGTGTGGAGAACAATTAGCACCACCAGCCTCACTAGTGTCCTATTAGCTATTTCTTGTTTGGGACTGCATATGCAGAGAATTGTCTCATGGTATTTAGGTGTTAAATTACTGGGGATTAAATGCAGCAGGTTGGAATCAGGAGAAATATACATAATAAGGGATGCAGATAATAAAGGGAAAATTAAGATTGGTAGGAAACCACTGCCTCTATTGCAGGATGCCATGTATTGTAGGATTATGTAGAAATTTAGAAAGTGATTATGCCTTATCATCTCCAGTATCTTAAGACTTGGTAACTAGGTAGCCAGTGCATTCAACATCCAGGGGTGGGAAACAGATCCCTTATTTTTAAATGAGGTAGGATGGTTTTTTTGGATTTTTGTTGTTTCTAATATGTTCCCACCAAGTTCTCACCATCTTCTGCAAGTTCCCAAGGTGTTCCCAATAGCACCTGGCTTTGTCCCATATGCTTTGCCTAAAATTGTCCTCTTGGAAGTTATATACGTGCCCATAAATTAGCCCTTGCATGTATCTGTGATAGGTGTGAATTCTTCTGTGTTGAGATGCTTCCAATTTTCAAAACTCTTGCATGATTGGGGTCTATTAAAGAGGCTTATTGCAAAAAGAAAAAAAAACTTTGAATGCACCTTCCAACTAATTACTGTAGATCCCACTAAAATAACATAGCTTTTGCAGCCATTCTGTAACAAGGCCTAAAAAGCCTCAGAGAGCCCACCCTGTAAATTTGACAACCTCCACAGACCTGACCAAAACTTGTGAGATACACAAATTTTCATTGTGCTTAGCATGAGGACACGTTGGAATTCATATCAATTATTTCTCATAATGTCAAATTCATTCAAACCAAATAAGCTATGAATTGCTAATATTTTCGGTTTTTTGTCTCCTAGTTTTGAATAACCAAAATATTAAAACCATCTAATGAAAAGATGCAACATAGCAGAAATTTGCAACTTACATGTCATCTATGGTTTCATGTTCATTGTGAAAAACATTTGAAATAATCAGGATTGTGGGATTGTTAGCATGCTTTTACATTCATTTTCTTAATCACTTAACAAAATGAAGTGGTTTTGGTTGATCAAATTTTGAAAACAAATAGTACCAAATATTTATTCCATGCATCTTTATATGGGAACTACTTCACTTGTGGCAACAGAAGAATGAGAGGAATAGACATGGAATTTTCAACTGAAATATTGCAACAAAAAGTATTATTGGTGGTCAAAGATCATACAAAACACATTTTTTCAAGGTTACTTTTTCCTTTTCCAAAGCAAGCCCATTCTTTGTTTGTAGCAACATGGTTTGTTATGCAATACAAATCCACAAACAACAATTTCATGTTGTCTTTTGTTCTATTGTGTAAATTGGGAATAAGAGTCCACAATTTACAAACATGTATTCATTGGGATTAATTACAATCATCGTGCCCATGGCCTTTACATCAACTTTGTGCAAGAATTGTTATTTATCAGGTTGGATTTTTTTATAAATATGGAGATAACATCCCAACAAATTATTTTAAAAAATAAATCAATTGTACATACATAATTATATAATATGCTTGTTGTTTATAGTTTTGTTTTTGTCAAGATCAAGGTGATAGGTGGAAAGGAGAACTTTACTCAACCATTAGTAAGGTTTTACCTTGACTATATATGTGATTCCTTTCCCTATATTCATAATGATCTCAACTTTCCTCAACATGCACACAATAACAATATATATATATATATAAACTATTGTGAACACATTGCAATAACATCCAAAGAGTTGCAACTCACTTCAACAAGGAAGGATGTTTTTATTATTATTTATTTATAGATCCAAGCCTACTCTATTAAAGGCAAACATTGTTTCTTCAAACATTTGATTAAAATAGGTGTCCAATGAATTAAACACCTACATAACCATTGAATTTCAATATGTTCCAACTTAACATTTAACCCCAGATGGTCACCACATGTGAGCCTTACAAACACCATTATTGCTTTCTTCAGTTTCATTTTTAGTTTTCTCTTTAAATATTAACATTTAAAAAAGGGTAATAATCACATTTAGGGTTGTAAACGAGCTCATAGAACCCACACTCTATATAACCACTACTTTAAAAAGTGTATTTTAAATTGAATGATGAGTGAAAGGTTACAACATGGGAAAAAAATCACATAGTTTCATTTAATGTGTTGTGATGGAATTCCTTGGAAAGTTTGAAATGTTTTCATTGATCTTTGCACATCCAAAAGGACTTTTCTAACATTGTAACCAATCCTTGTTATCATTTTCTAACGTTAATCCACATGTTATGTTGAAATTAGAAATTTTCATTCCTTATTCATTATTAAATTTTCATCAATTTTAGAATCAAAATTTTATTTTATCAAAAAAAAAACCATAATTATATATTTTTAGTGTTAAATCACCTTCAATGCAATGGTTAACTAAAGTTTTGGATTTCAAAATTGATTAGAAAATATTGTGGTGGTTTGGAAATTGACACAAATTATTTAACATTTTAAATTATTTTCCAACCCTCTAACATTAAAAAGTTCATTAAATTTCTTATATATTTTGCACAATTAACAACACCCATATAGATGTGAACAATGGATTAATGATTTGAAATAAATGGACCTGAATGAAATGATTACTTTTTTTTGCAATCAATGAACAATTTAGATCAAATCGTGTAAGGTTGAAATTACATCCTGACCATCAATGATGACAACTAACCCTACCTAGCCCCTATACTTCAAAGTTTGGTTCAAACTTCAACTATACTTGAGGAATGTGAAGTGTGCATTGTTGTTGTCCATGGTGCACGAGTGTATAAGTTTCAAGCTTCCATTATGTTTGCTACTTTAAGCAACAAACACAATGTTGCAAGCCAAATGTGGCCACCATATTTATGAACCTCAAGCTTTGACAACACATTTGTTTTGTTTTGCATGAAATTTGTGCATGTGATTGTGAGTAGTCTTTAGAAGTTAAATGATTGTTTTGAATTTTTAACACAAGAACTTTAGGTGTTCATATTAGCTTAGATTGAGTAGTTTGTTACATTATGAATAAAGCGAGATCTGGTAGTAGGAAACTCATTTAAAGGGAGGTTAACAAAGCTAATAAAGCAATGTGCTAGACTTTGAAATGCACTCACTTAGTTGAAGAGTGTGAACACGACCTAGCTTGTGATCTAGCTTCCAATGTAGATGGAGATATCTTTATAGGCTTCCACAAATTCCTAATCAAATTGTAGATGAAGATCCATTTCTAATAAATACCAACGACATTAACAGGTGAACAAAAAGGAATCTTATAAAATATTCTATGCGATGTCATGGAATATTTGTAATATATTTGTCTACCACGTGAAAATCATTTAGTGACGTGGCAAAATATTTCGTGACATGATAGAATATTTTTTGACAAACCATGGAATATTTTGCCACATCACATGCATTGTTTGTCCTGATATCAATAATGGTTTATTGACTTTGAACTTGGGTTTGGCCAAAAAAAGTTTGTTGAAAATAACATGGTGTGAGTGTTTGAAAGCAAAAAAAATTTGAATGATGCATTTTACCATCCCTCATGCAACCAATGCTCCAACTGTCTAGTGCTCTTGGACAATAACTACAAATTTTTCAAAAATGGTGAAATGGGTGGGAATTGCATACTTGAGAAATATTTGATGAAAATTAACTTTTTTAAATACATAAATTATTTGACAAACATGTGTTGAAATGGAAAAGGTATCATGATATTATACATAAATATACGTCATTCTACAATGATTGAAAATTTACAAAGTGGAAAAAAAACCGTTGGGCCAAAACTAGAATCTAAAATTCCTACATAACCTAGCCAACTACAGAGAGGTTTATGAATGAAATTGTGATGTACTATCATTAGAATTCAAAGGTTTTAGAGCATTTCAACAACCGTTGAACTTCATCCCACGCTACTAAGGGATGTGGCCCCAACCACTATGCAATTCACTCATTTTTTAACGGATTGGACCAATTCCACTATAGTGATATTATAGTGATATATTGCTTAACTTAATGAAATTGGCCAATGAATGAGGTCACATGGCAACAACCAATGGAATCCTAGTGGATTAATTTAATGTAATGGCATTGACCTACCCAAAATAAGGGCGAATGGATTATCCATGTGATCTTCAAATGAAATGCACATTGACGATTCTAATGATTGCATAGTGATCTTCTTATGACTATTTCAATGGATGTATATTGTATTTATCTTCTAGTGACTACATCAAATGATGATCTATAGTGCATAGTGATCTTTTAATGATAAGTTATATTAATAATTCCTGGAAAGAGTTGCAATGTGTGCACACCATGTTGTATGCATGGTTAATTAACTTCTACTAAGGGTTCATATGGTTAAAAATACACTACGCCCTCCCCCCCAAATTATAATCACAAATACTGAATTTTTACATTTGGTTTTTTTATGTAAGCATAGACATCACATTTTGGATTATTTTTGTTTGTTTGAAGTATATTAGATTAGATTTAGACTTAAGACAACCACTTAAAAAGAAAAATCCAACAAAATTTGGTGATTTCAACATATGAAATATATTTGTGATGAAATACTATTCAACACAAAATATGAAAAATCACACACATATTTCAAAACTAAGGTTGTGGTTGAAATTTTTTGTTGAATTTTTTTGTGGTCACTATTATTGATATACACCAATTGAATTTAGGGCCATTTGGAAGTTTAATATTTTTGGTTTAAATTTAATTTTTAAAAAAATTCTCAACAATAAAAACAAAAAAATTTATGTATTTGAAAAAAAAACCAATACCAAATGAAAGAAAAAGAGATTTTATATGGACATTGCATTATTTTTTCAAATTTCTTTTGTGTAGTAATGTATTATGAACCTCAAACATGAGGCCTTATGGCCAACAAAAAATTGCACATTATATATGTTGTGTACATTGATTTTATTCAATCATTTTCATTTAACCGTTGGATCGAAATAATCTTGATTTAAAGTGAAATTTGAATTCCAAAATGTTGTTGGGCACATTCTAAGGTTTTTTGCATATGTATAAGATTGTCAAATGATGCCATCAAAATTTTAATTTACTATGTACCATGATACTAATTATACATCACCTTTTTGGTGAAAAGTGGATCACCTATAATGTGCTTTCACCGATGGGTGCAGTCACAATCCAATGAGCCAGAAAAGGTGTCGAACAACAAAGAAAAACAATCAAATTTTGATAAATATTTATGTTTTTCCATTTAAAGCCATGGTAATCATGGCAATTCCTTTTTTTTTCGTTCATTTGAATGTTAAGGAATTCAAACCAAAAGTCCATTTGATGAAATTTTAAGTTTTAAATTTTGATTTGGGACCTTGAAAAATGTATAAGAATGTGCGAACATTAGTCAATTTTGCAAAGGATTATCAAAAGGAATTGTATAATAAATCACGTTTGATGGGGGAAAAATAAAGAGGATAGAAACCTATTAATCACATTAAAAAAACACTCATACCCTAAGATATGTGGAATTGTAAAACTTTAAAAGTTCGAAGAACTTTCTGAAATTGATCCAAAATTTTAAAATTTCATAAGTCCTTTGCCACACATAAATGGGGTAAAATGTACATGATTTGTCATGAAAATTTGTAGTTTATCATACAAGGAAACATAAAAATGTTTTTTTTTAAAAATTGGTTATTATTCAAAATTATTATCACTTTTAAAGATGAAACATTTAATTTATAAAGAATCGAGGCATTTTCAATTTTTCATATTTATTCAAAAATGATGAAGAAAAAAACATGTCATGTACTTAGACAACTATAGGCATTTATTATAACAAGTTGCAAAAAGAAAAAATCTAAAATTCATTCATATGGAAAAAAAATTGGCAAAAATGACATGCAATCCTTTTTTCCAATAATCCCATTGGCTCATTGTATCCCATTCGCACCCCCATATAAACCCTTGTATTGCCATGTGGGGCTAAACCCCATATTGTTTTAGATGGATGCATGTGGTCTAAGTGGTAGAAGTGTAAATCAACATGAGGGGATTCTAAAATGTATGGGAAACACCCTACTATGATATATTCTAGCATGCCCCGCCCCTTTCCACTAAACTCCATCTATTACCCATTTGGGATAACAACTAACCTTTATCTATATATCCCTAATTTAATCAAATGTATATACATTGCTACCCTTAGACTTCAATGGCAATCTATAAGAATTTAGTGGATTTTAGTGGGATCAAATCCATCAACTAAACATTGTTCAATTAGCTAGTAGTTTGGGACACTTTGAACATTTAAATTGACAATGCCTCCTAGTCTCACATCTTGGTACAAATATAATCTCAACTCCATGCCACTACACTGACCCATTAGCAATATGAATATGTGTCAAATTCACATCAAAATCTTCATACATTAAAAGATATCAATCAAATTAGTTGTGGTTGTAATGCCACAATCTTTGAAGTATTTTATTGACTTGCAAGTCAATTTATCATCTTTCTCATATTAACACAAAAATTCAACTATTGTTTAATAGGCAATGTTACCCTAGCTAGGACTTAAAAATTCAATGTCAATTATTTGCAAACCCAACTACATAAACACCAAGGTATATAGGGTATAAGCATGACCTTATAAAAGTAAAGATTGAATATTTATAACATATTATAACAACAAGTTTGCACCTTCTAAATTCCATTGGGATTCTTCAAGTGCTTTCTTATTTTCCTTCATCAATGGAAGCTTGACAATAATATTGTGTGGGATGTTCCACAAATATTTTTGCCTCTACACATTACTTGCCCTTCCCCACCCCCACATATGTGGCCTCCTTAGTTTAATTTTTCACAACTTGCATCAATCCTTGCAATATCAAAGGATTTATAAAACAAGTCAACACTAACATTTCATGAACAATCATTTTTATAAACAATTTATCAATAACAAAAATCGATACCTAGTGAAACTTAACACTTGGTGAACAATCCTTCCAAATTTTATGAAACCAACACAATTTATTTCAACATGACTTAATGGCATAGGCTTCAAATACATATTACATTAGGGTCCACTCATGATTGGGGTACCAAAAAGGAATGTTTAACTAAAAAAAGGACAACGAAGGAAAACTTTGGATTTTTGTTTATATTACATTATTATAATTGTTGTGAACAGTATGGCAATAGATAAAATGACGTCTTCTTAAATTAATATAAATAATTTTAAATAATTTAAATATGATGTAAATGTCATTTATGAGTCCTATAAACTAAAGGAATCAAATGTCGAAAATACATTTTTAAAAAAGTAATCAAATGTAAGGCATAAAATCATACAATTGATTTCAATTTTTTTGTACAACAAAAAAGCCCCTTTCTATGAAAATACATGTTCATTGGATGAACTTGATGAATAACCAAATCATACGAAAATTTCAAAGTCTTTAAATTTTGCATGGCAAAGGACTCATTTTTCAAAGATAAAAACGAAAAGGAAGGCATGTCGCAAAATATATATTCTTTTTTGTACACCTCTTTTAAGAAGTGCTTTCTGCACAAGCAAAAAGAGTCGAAAAGTTTACCAGAAAAACTTAGAAAGGGCGCAACCAATATTTCTATGATCTTTGCCTATGACATTTCCAATAACTATTTGATAAAAAAAATGTGTTCAATGGATTCAAAATGTATAGCTTTAAATGTAGGTCACATGTGTAGGAAATAATCTTGCCAAAAAACATGTTTGGTTGTCCATTGAAGCTCATTTTGGGATTTTTTACATTTATGGCATTAAACTAAAATAGTCATACACAATTATGTATGAATGTGAAAAATCACCATTAACACATGAATTATCTTATATTGGACAATTCAATTTTTATCACTTAAGTTTGTTTCATGTAAATGTTATGTGTAAAAAATAGTTCTAAAAAATCTTTAAAGTTTTTTTTTTTTTTTTGGTACCTCAACCATGAATGGACCCACCAAGCCCAATAGACACAAAACTTATGAACAATATAAACCTTAGTGAGATAGGTTGCTAAATGACACGAACTTTACTAGCATAACCTTAATGACATAATATTACACTAGGCCAAAGTGACCAAACACCTATTGGCATTTACTTGAATGACATAGCCTTAGTCTCATATTACACTAACTGAGATTGACATAAACTTGAATGACATAGGCCTTAATTCGATATTACACTAACCCAAACTAACATACACTTGTGTAAAAGGTCTTGGTGGCATAGGGCTCAATGGCATATTACAAATTAATGACATAGGTTGAAGGCCATAGGCCTTAGTGATATACATTCATGTCTTACTAATATAGGTTGAATGACACATTAAACCTTTGTGACATTAAATGGCATAAGCCTTAATGATAGAAGCCCTAATGGCATAAGCCTTACTAATAGAGACCATGGTGGCATAAGCCTTAGTGGCTTAGGTCTTGGTTTAAAACTTCCAATTAAGGTACATAGATTTGGTAATAAACCAATAGGAATTATCCTATAAATGCACATGTGTGCCATAACATTTAACTAAGGAACGTGAATGAACATTTAATATTTAATTCATTGCTAAAACATCAATCTTGTGACAAAGATACATAGTGATCAATTTTCCATCAAGAGATTCCAAATCAAGACTTGACATTTTAAGGATATATAATACTTACTTGAGTGCCCATTCATGGTGTTCTAGATTGTAGCAAGACATTACCAAATCACCTCAATCTTCTCATATATTGTTTGGATGGTCAAGTCCAAGCTCTTTCATTTATGTATAATTTTTTTCTATTATAACTTTGCATCTATGATTTTTTTTTCAAATCTCATGAACTTGGTAACTTTCACTATCTTCAATCAATTGACTTTTTAAATCCAGTGTATAGTCTCCATCAACCTCTTCATCATTTTGAGTTGACTTGCTTGAAATCACCAATTTGATCCAATATGCATCACTACCAATACCCTATTAGTAATCACAATCATCTAATTTGTAAGGCCCACATTTGAAACATGCTTCAACAAGGCCTACATGATATTTCACTATTAAGAAATGTGTCTTAGTTCACTTTGGGTTTCATTAGATTTTGAGTGAATTTAGACATTTTTACTTAGTGAAATTGTTTAAACCCCTAGTGAACGAGGATTAGTTGCTACGAATAATGACTTGTTTCATTAGTGCCTAGTGAAACAAAGTTACTCTAAAGTGAAATGCAAATTTACCAAACCTTTTCACTTACTAGTTAATTAACTAATTAGCATGGAAATCAATTAATTTTTAATTATTTAATATATAATATTATTGATAATTTCATGATTTTTAAAGCCTATTATTTATTGATATGTGTCACTACTTACGTTAGGTTAAAAACCTAACCTAGGTAGGTAGGTAGGTCACATAGTCAACCTAGGCACCTATTTTAAAAGTTTGATAGGAGAATATTTGGTCAACATACCATTGTTGACCACACACAACACCACCCATTAGGTTTGATCCCTTGACCTTTGGAATGGAAACAAACACACTTATTATAAGTCACCCCACTTGTTGTGATAATATGTTACATTACATTTTATTTATCAAATACTTCATTTTAAACATTACAAAAACATAAACTTTGAAAATTCATATCTTATTGAAATTTTGTTCAAATGAAATGATTTGAGTTTACTTTTTTTTTATAATTAAATTATGTACATAATTACATTTATTTCCTTTTGAAAATTTAAAATCATTTGAACCAAAAAAAATTTTGAATATCATTATTCAATAACATTTCAATGACCATTTTTTTGAATTTTTTTAATATAATAAATGGATTTTTTTTGTTAATATAATAATATTACATATGTTAAGCTACTTTCATTTATTATATGACTATTTTTCATTAATTTAAATTATTTCACCCTATGTTATTTTTGGTTATTCTAAGTTATTTTTGGTTATTTTAATTTATTTCACCTTAAGTTATTTTCAACTATTGTAAGTTGTTTTGGCTATTTATGTTTTTTTTTGTTATTGTAAATTATTTCAATTTAGAATATTTGTAATTATTATAAGTTACTTTTGACTATTGGAAGTTATTTCACCTTATGTTATTATTGACAATTCTAAATTACTATAGGCTATTTCACCTTAATTTCATTTTATCTATTATAAATTATTTCACCTTAGATTATTTTTGGCAATCCTTAGCAATTATAATATATGGCTATTGGTTGTTCGTTTATTAATGTTATTGGTGGTTATTAATGGTTATTGGTACCTATTATATTTGTGGTTATTAATGTTTTTAGTGGTTATTCTATTAATAATTATTGGTGGTTATTCTATTAATGGCCATTAGTGGTTATTTTATTGGTGGTTATTTTATTTGTGGCTATTGTAGCTATTCTATTACTAGCTACTGGTGGTTATTTTATTAATGGCTATTGTGGCTATTTTATTAATGGTTATTGTGGCTATTTTATTAATGATTATTGTGGCTATTCTATTAATGGTTATTGTGGCTATTCTATTAATGGTTATTGGTGGTTATTCTATTAATGGTTATTAATGGTTATTCTATTAATGGTTATTGGTGGCTATTCTATTAATGGTTATTGGTGGTTATTCTATTAATGGTTATTGGTGGCTATTCTATTAATGGTTATTGGTGGCTATTCTATTAATGGTTATTGGTGGTTATTCTATTAATGGCTATTGGTGGTTATTCTATTAATGGCTATTGGTGGCTATTCTATTAATGATTATTAGTGGTTACTCTATTATTGGTTATTGATGGATATTCTATTGATGGATATTGGTGTTATTATT
>Ga0116230_10001035_pt1 | contig 25615 bp, 22 predicted proteins | sample S1TSphfallax_3_FD_88678 | JGI IMG/M metagenome (GOLD analysis project Ga0116230, IMG submission 88678) | Host-associated microbial communities from peat moss isolated from Minnesota, USA - S1T2_Fd - Sphagnum fallax MG | ecosystem: Host-associated > Plants > Peat moss > Unclassified | place... | reverse complement strand
GATTATGTTGTTGTGATAAGTTGTGTGTTGAAAGGGATATTGTAGTGTGTATGTTAGGAATTGAAGTGTGGGGAGTTGGGGAGGGACAGGGGGGGGGGGGGGGGGGGGGGGGGGGGGGGGGGGGGGGGGGGGGTAATCTCAATTGTGGCTAAATTTTTTTATCATGGATGACATCCATTGATCATTGTCCATAGAACACTTATAAAAGGCAAGTACAAGGTTTTCATTCATGTGATATTACAAACATTCATATGGACAAAATCAGTCATTATTGTTCAGGAATCCATATTTGATTAAAAAATTTCCCCATAAAAATTAATTTTCTTCCATAATTGATGAATTCCATCAATATCATCATTCTGGAATCTGGATACGGAAAAGATGAGTTCAAAAGGGTTTTTTTGGTACCATGGACTTTAATGGAAGGCTCTATAGAAACTTCATAAGATGTCATCTACGTATGGAATGAGTGATGCTTGAATGAAGGAATTGGTTATGAATGGATAGATGAATGGATGAATGCTCATGAGTTCCTATGTCAGGTTTTGAGGATGGTTTTCACCAGTGTTGGCTGGTTATGGAGTTTTGACCTGGTTAACCTACCAGCTGGTTCTTGATTATTAATAAGTGGTTAAATTGATAATTGCTTGGTATTGAAATTTCAAAAATCTAATAACTTATCTAGATGACTCGATTATCTTCCAAGTAGGTTATGAATCTTTAAACACTAATTTATTTATTTTTAAAAAGTAATAAAAATAATAACTTTAATTTCAATTTTTAAAACCTTATAATCAGCTAATTAACCAGAAGGATAACATGCAATTACCAATCAGCTATATGATAACCCACCCTTATGCGTAACCAACTTTTTGGATAACCTACTTGGGAACCAATTTTTTTGGAATATTGATAACCTGTGTGGTCTGAGAAGCATTCCCCAAAACTGATCTACCCGGCGGATGTTTTAAAAAAGAAATAACCGGCCAACCCTGGTTTTTTGACCGCTCATGGGGACACGCCCATTGACACAAAGCTGCTGACATGCCGCCGTTGTTGCGGGAAGGTGAGTTCGTCACTTTGCACTTGTCTGCCATCGCCTACCTGCAACAGGACGAGCAACCAGTCCATGGAGGGCTGGTGGTGGAGCCCGTGACGAGAGTACGACAAAAAGGGGAGAGCGGCAGGCAGGGCAGGCTGCCTACGGACAAGCTCACTTGCAGAGAATAGTACAAGCCAGAAATCCCTTTTCAACGCTAAGTTTTAGATGCCACATAAAATCGTCCCTGTTTTTCTTCTCCCCTAGATCGCTACTCTGCCGGCTGCACGCTCCCATTACCCAATCACATACACCCAAATCCTTCATAGCTCTACAGGAGCCCGTCTTCTGTTTCTATACTTATTATCTGAGTATATGGATTGAAGAGAATGCACGTCCTGTCAGCAGCATACTCAGAAGAAGAACCCCCTCAACATAACAAAAAAAACAGGGGGAAAAAAAAGGAGATTTCCAGCTGAAGTTACAAGCCGAGAGACAGACAGTTCCTTGGAAAATGGTGAAGTTATTGTATAGTTATTAGAGGGACACGTGAAGAGGAAAGCAATCAGGAAGAAGAGTAGGGAGACTTGAGGTAGAAGAGAAATGAAAGAGATGATGAACGAGGGGGAAGGAGGAGGAGGAGGCGAGAACAAGAACAAGAACATGATATGGAACAACAGATGGTTTGTGTTGGTAGCCGCTATTTGGTTACAAGCTTGTGCTGGGATAGGATACATGTTTGGAGCCATTTCGCCAGTGATGAAAACTTCGCTGGGCTACAACCAGAAACAAATCAACAGGCTCGGGGTGGCCAAGGATATTGGTGATAGCGTTGGCTTGATGGCTGGCTTGCTTTGTGATGTGCTACCGACATGGGCTCTTCTATTTCTGGGCGCGTTGCAGAATTTCGTGGGCTATGGTTGGATCTGGCTCATTGTTACCGGTCGCACACCCACTCTGCCCTTTGCACTGGTAAAGCTTTTTTTGTCCATTGTCAAGTCCCTTGAGAAAGCTCTCAATAAGAAACGCAATGAATTCCAGTTCAACTTTTTTGTTGTTGGGTGTGTGTGTGCGAGCTCGTTCAGAAGAAGAGTACCCAGTTCTTGTGTTGTGGATATTGCTGTCGTTGCAGGTATGTGTACTGATATGTGTGGGGACCAATGGAGAGTCATACTTCAACACAGCAGCTCTGGTAACTTGTGTGCGCAACTTCTCTGAGAACAGAGGTCCAGTTGTGGGCATACTGAAAGGCTTTGCTGGACTGTCAGGGGCCATCTTTACACAGATATTCGCAGCAACATTTGCTCCTGACCAAGCTTCTGTTATCTTCATGGTTGCAGTCTTTCCCACATCGGTGGCCCTAATGGTTATGTTTGTTCTACGACATGTGCCGGCATTTGACGATGGATTGAAGAATGCTGCAGCAACGCGGTCACAAAACTTTCGGTTTGTGTATGGAGTTTGCTTAGCATTGGCAGCTTATCTCATGGCCACAATCATCATCCAAGATATGACACATGTTAGTGGGTCTGTCAATGTTGCATTTACTTGTGGTTTGCTGTTCCTTCTTTGTCTACCTTTGGTGATACCATTGTGGCCGGCAACAGGCTTTTGCAAGTCCTTTTCTGTTTCTGTTCACGACATTCTCATTCCTGAGCCAACAGCAACATCTGAAAAAGATTTGGAGTCACCATTGCAAGCTCCATTACTTGGGCATGACAGAATGCACTCAATTGCCAAAGGTCAAGTCAATGAAGGGGTTGTTGTTCCAGATCATTATAGTAGCATCAATAATAGCAGCAGCAAACAAATTGTGTCTGTAGAGAATGGAAGTCATTTGACTGCTGCTGATGTTAGGAAAGTTCACAGTCCAATACACAAAGATGAGATTCTGTTCAGTGAGTTGGAAGATGAGAAAGAAATATGGCCAGAGAATGTGAGGCAGCATCGGATGGAGCTTGCCACTTCTCGGTTGTTCCGTGCAGTAGCTGAAGGTGCTGTCAAGATCAAGCGGAGAAAAGGACCACGACGAGGCGAGGATTTCACAATGAAGCAAGCTGCTGTCAAGGCAGATTTTTGGTTGTTGTTCTTTGGTCTTTTGTGTGGGGCAGGATCTGGTCTGATGGTTATTGACAATCTGGGTCAGATCAGTCAGTCCCTTGGATATGCCAATGCTCATATCTTTGTGTCCATGATAAGCATCTGGAACTTTCTTGGCCGCCTTGGTGGTGGATATGTCTCAGAGATCATTGCCAGGTATTTATTTATCTTCCTTGTGGCAATCAGATTTCTGATGATCCTGCTCGTGCCTATTTGCGGTGCACAATGATGCATCCAGGACCCACTTTGAAGTGTGCTATTTGTTCATTTCCAACCAATGCTGTTTATGCTGCTGCTCTTCATGGAATTCTTGGTTGTGGCAGGGACTATGTAATGCCACGGCCAATTCTTATGGCTGTAGCACAAGCAGGAATGGCACTTGGGCATGTTTTGCTTGCCATTGGATGCCCAGGCTCCCTGTACATAGGCTCACTACTGGTGGGTTTTGGTTACGGGTCACACTGGTCTGTTACTCCAGCAACTGCATCAGAGCTTTTTGGGCTCAAGAATTTTGGTATCCTGTACAATGTCCTCTGTGTTTCCAACCCTGCAGGATCACTTATATTCTCAGGCCTGGTTGCTGGAACACTATATGATCGTGAAGCACAGAAGCAGAGGGGGCTTAAGACGCTGGCAACCAGCTTCATTGCCAGTGACCAGTTGGCCATTGAATCTGATGAAGTCTTGCTGTGTAAAGGAGCTATCTGCTTTCGGGAAACTTTGTTCATCATGACCGGAGTCTGTATAATCGGTATTGTGCTGAATTTGGTGCTTGTTGCACGCACCCGACGTGTGTATATCATGCTCTATGGAAAAACAGGGGGAAGAGGATCCAAGGGGTGAAGAGATTGAAAACATCAACCTCTTCACAAGGGCAAAGCTCAAGGATTTCAGGGTTGAAATGTGTCATCTTCAAAATGTCTGCAGGAGCACTAGCCCTTGTGAGGAAATTTTTTAAGTCAAAAATCAAGCTGAATTAGTCATCACTGAAATGGGTTTTCAGCTTGTGGGTGGTACCTACACCACAATGACCTGTTGGGTCCATATACCACAAAGCCCAACCTGATGCTGATTGGCATATTTATGTTGAACCAATTTTTGTAACCATGTTTACGTGTCTCTGCTTATTGGTAACCATAACAATTAATTGTATTTGAAGAATCCCCTTTGGGGACCAACAATTTTATTCCTTACATGAGGCTATTTTTTTTAAGTTCTCCCCTACTGAATTTTTAAGACTGTGCCTAATGCTTATAAACAAATGATCTTTTGTTGTTACATAAATCAAACACTGAGCTTCTTTTTGTTGTTATATAAATTCAACACCGAGCTTACTTCTGACTGTCCATTTCCAAACTGTCATAGTGACAGTTGAAAATTGTTTTCTGTCTGCCTTATTGACCGGAAAACCCATGACATTAGATTTCATTGCAGAGTGGGTGTTTTTGCACACTTGAGATTCAGAATGATCCCAACTTCCAAGTACATTATATGGTAGGTAAGGCCCACAGAAAGGGTGTTACCAGAATAAGGCACCTGCCACCGAGGGCAGCGCTGAATTCTGGTAATTCGCCCATTCAAGGGCCTTACTTTGTGTAATGACTGCTCATCGGTTGATTGCATGTGTGACGCACGAAGAACAAACACAAGATCATCTCTGCCAGGAGACAATCTTACGGATGCAAAGCACCCTCCTAATGCACTGCAAAAAGTCTGACAGGTCATTACAGGAAAACTAGGGCATCCTGCATGTGAACGGAACTGAGTCAAGGGATCCTGGTATCCCTGGATTAAATACCTAGACACTTTCTTAAGCTAGGTTCAAGGTACAACACCTTGGACATGTGGGAAAGCCTTGGACCAGGTTTTAAATGTGGACCATGTGTGAAGTGGCTGCGTGATGAAATGGATTTCTAAATGTCTCCAAGGGGCCCAAGTGACAGAAGACTATAAACAAAAACATGATCCAACCAGAAAACTGAAGGTTTGGTGGCTGCAAGTGCCGAGTACTCCCAAGGTCAACAAGTAACATGCATGTTTCTTTCCCTAGCTTTGAATTCACTGGATGGAATACCACAGCTGAGAAAACAGCAATTGTTTATCAACGGAACACCAGTTGAAACCTATGATATTCTCCAATTCCCCACACGTTTTATTTGTCAGACATGGTTCAACTTGTGCTAATGCATGTTTTAGACACATTTTACTTCTCACACAGGTTCAACTTGTCCTCTTCTCACACAATTGTTATTTGTCATTAAAGTTCAACCAGTGCAACTTTTCACTTCACTCACTATTTTATGAGTGAGAAAATATTTTATCCTTCACTAGATGCCATGAACATGGAAACAACAAGAACAACAGAATCAGTATAAATCATCCAGCCTCATGTAAAAGGGGTGCAAGACAAGATTGAATTGCCAAGAGATGCATAGAACAACAATTGCATGGACTACCATAGCAAGGAAATTCAAAAGCACTGAAAAACCTCCAACACATAGTAGCAAACCAACACAAACTTTATGTACACGCCCACACAAGTATCTATTATCTACAATACTGTTGCTAGATCACTTCAAAATTGAAATCAAATTTAGAACAAACTGAAATCCAAATCTGACTGTTCAATTTAGAAAACAAGTTGAAAGTTTCTGAAAGAAAAATATTGTTCCATTTGCCTCATCTGAGCTATATACTACATAGTCAAAAACAAAACTAAGTTATGCCTATACACCTCTCATCACTTTGCCTGTGTCCACTATGGAGTTTGTGACAACAATCCCAGGCAATTAAATTTTCTCCAAATGACAAAATGAAGTTTAGAAAGGCGATTGATCCCATGTCATAAGAGGATAGTAAGCAAAATGTAGTGTTGTGTGTCTTTTCCACTTCACACAAGATCAATCAAACTCATTGTGGGATGAAATTTGCATTCTCATGTTTTACAAACCATTCCCAACAAATACAATAGTTTTAGTCATGATCAATAAATATTTGAAGTTTGCATCATTGATCTTGGGAGGACTTTGGTTTGTGTTAGAGGATATTGATGGCAAAGGGGTGTAGGAGCATGGATAAAAGCAAATGCTTCCAAGGTTAATTTGAATTTGGTGAAAACCTTCCCACTTGACATGGACTGAATAGATCTGAATTGATCAATATCTAAAACAGCAATCAGAAAAGTATTGTTTTCTGCATGGAATTTTCATTCCAAGGGGATGTTTTCTTGACAACTTGGAATAACAGTGGTCTGCTTTTCTCATGCAAAAAAAAGGATCAACACACACTATAAAATTGTTTTCTAACAAACAAAATCCAGATGGGATAAATAGACATTGCAATGTTGTATTGGGAGGGATAATCATAATAATGATATATATTCATGGGAAACAAGATGGGGGTTTTTGAGATTGTTTTAATGGGACAAAACATTGAATTGAAAGGTGTGCAGTTTGGAGATGATAAGAGTACCTGTAGTAGCATGTCATTTTGTTGATTTTGGTCAATCCTCAGTAATGATCTTAGTATTGAACATTTCACCAAATTAGCAGACTGCAAAGAACATCAGATGTGGAAGTTAGTCAGGGACTTCAGAGGAAACATCAAGTTGAATGGGAATAGGCACTCAAAACAGAATTTGTCACCTTCTGACTGGTGGATCAGCAATGGGTGAGATTTATTAGATGTCCTGAAAGCCCAATCCCACCACTCACATGGCTTTGAGGAAGACATGAGTGAGGGAGACAAGGAATCCATCAAGTTTACAAGAATCAAATGCTTAACACATGTTGAAGTTCAACTAGAGCCTGTGACTTGGTCGAGAATCATCAATGGTTTGCACAGGATACAACAAGTCTGGCATTTCACTTGATAAAGATGATGTTTTCATCCTCCCCAAACTTAAGATCCTTAAATTCATCATTGTCCCAGCTGATGTCATCCTCCTCTTCAACCAACTTTCTGGAAGTAGCTGACGCTGAAAACTTTACTTTTGACTTCCTCTTCACTTGTGCCCTCACCACTTCATCTTCCTCCTCATCTTCAAAGTCATCCTCTGCCCCTACATCATCTGCAAAGGAAGTAGTTGACTCATTTGGTTGAATTTCCCCCCTCTCCTTACATTCTCGCTCCTTTTTCACCTTGTCAAGAAGTTCAAGCACCTGTATGCTCATAGTCCATGAAACAGTCAGGTGAAAGCAATGGAATCTGTCCATGATGTGTACATACATTGAAGACTGATGAGACCCCAGACATGCCCTCATATCCCACATTTTACTTTTGTAAACAATTCATCCTACTGTGGGCATGACACTCAACCAGAAATGCCCTAGCATTTCTGCACAAGCAAAACATATATAGACAAAACCTAAAGAAGTGGCAAGCTGCAGCATTATGCTTCAAAAACTGATGCCTAATTGAACATACACAGAGAGAGAGAGAAAGAGAGAGCCGTACCCTGCTTCCTCTCTCCAATGATTCATCCTTTATGAATCGCACCTCTGGGGTCATGCGCAAGCTCATTCGCTTGCCCAACCCCATGCGCACATACTTGGCCTTTGCCTTTAGCCCTTCTAGTGCTATGTCCTGTTCTCTCTCATCACCATACACGGATATAAAGACTTTTGCAACCTGCAGGTAGCAGCAATCTTAAGCCTATTATTGAACAAGGACTGCCATAGAAATGTGACTGCTCCAAGTGCACACATTCGCAGTAATGGATTGGTTTCCTACACTTGGAAATGTAGCAGAAAGAGCGATTGCAAATCTGGTGCCAATTCCAGACTCAGCAGTGACCAAAGGTACTAGAACCCCAAAGGTGTGGGAAGAAAGGACCTGTAAGTCTTTGGAGATTTCGACATCACTGATGGTTGCCATTGAGGAGAGATACATATCAGCTCCCAGTGCAGCTTCAGGAAGCACAGCTGCTTGGAGAACTTTGTCATGGAGTAGCATGTCAGCCAACTCTCTCTGTATTTGCTGTTGCACCATCTTCACCCTCCTTGGATGGGCCATGCACACTATCTGCCACCATCATCAACATTTCCTCTAAAGTGTTGCTCTAGAGTCTCAAAGGAGGAGATTCTGCACAGAGGCTTATGAAAAAACTTCAGAATTTCCATTGAAGGAATGACAATACCCTAGATAACTCTGTCCAGACAGGAGAAGCTTTTATTTTCTTGGCAATTCTGAGCTTGCTTCCCCAGATTGCACAGAGCTTCCGTAGAAAAACAAGCACCGAAAGGAGTTCAGAACAAATGGAAAAGGAGTAATGTCAAGAGTGCTACTGACCTCTCTCGACCTACATCTGCTGCTGGTCCTTATGGAAAGCAGCACCCTGTCTTCACCGCTGCAAGAAACGTCCGAGGATACAGAACTTGATGGGCTCAATGATAACCTAACTGACATACTTCCATAAAAATGAGCATTATCAGTAGCTGCTCTGCAACACGATGGTTGAGATATCGAAGCCTGTGCCCCGGGCAGCAACAGAGGTGCCTGTAATAATACTCCTTGCACCACGCTGGCTGCCATAACCCGGCAGCTGCTCTACATGAAACGTTCCAGAGAAGCTTTTTTTTTCCTCTCTCTTTGTTTGTTCTCTTCAAAAAAAATCGCTGTTCTTGATCTGCTCAAACACTCCAACAAACTTGCAGCCAAAATATTCACGAATGACCGACCGCACACAATGCTTACACAGTAATACTTACACTTCGCGACGATGACGTTACACGCACCGCACCAAAAGCTACAAAATCAAATGCCAAAATATTTTCTTTTAATTTCTAAAAAACCGCTGAAAAAATGTGCCTTCAAATCTATACAAACTCCTGAACTTCACTGGCAAGCTCCGGGGATTTTATGGCGCTCCGAACAAGTGCTCCCGATTTTCTTTTGTCGCCGAGTGTACACGCTCGCTTTTGCAAAAGCTTGTCTCGCGGAAGACGGAAGAAGGTAGCGAAAACGGTGAAAGACGAACGCCCAGATGGATGAGCAGAAAACCATGATCCTGGATGAAAAGACAATTCTAGCATTGAGTATCCATAATGTCGGTTAGGATTGGATGAATATCGCGTTCTCATATCCGCACATCTGGGAATGAGAACGGGGAACTCTAAGAGCGTGTGGTGTGAGAACCTTATCCAGATTGCTCCCCAGCCCAGTGTTTTTTTTTCCCCCAATTTTGTGACGTTGCTGCACTGGCGATCAACTACAATTGGAGATTTAGCCACATTTGGGCTATAGACCAACTATTTAAGTAAAAATTTATTAAAATCCTTTTATATCCTGGCTACTTGCTTGAAAAATGTGTAGAAACGTGGTGATTTTTAGAATTTTTTTCCCAATTTTGGCGATTTTTTTCGAAAAAAGGTAATGTTTTACAGAATATTATTTTTTGATCGCCACAAAAAAATCGCTGCCCCAGACTGGGTTTTTTTCTTTTTCCAATTTTGTGACTGCTGCCTTTTTTAAGGAAATTGTTTACTTTAGTTTTTAAACAATAAAAAACGATTTTTTTTCCTTCTTCATTTCTTACTCTTCATTTAAACTTTCTTCCTACACAATAATCTGGACACCAATTTTTTTAATTCCTTGAAAAGTAAAGCAATCCTTTTAATGCAGTTTTTTTTTGTGGTAAACTTTTTTATTCAAATGTTCCTTTTTTCAAAAAAATGGACAATTGTTTTTTTAAATCTTTAAAAAAGCCATATCTCAACACATTGCTCAATCAAGTAGCCAAGATATAAAAGGATTTTAATAAATTTCATAGTTGTTTTGTAGCCAAATGTGGCTAAACCTCCTTATGGATGATCACCAATGTGACAACATCACAAAATTCGCCTACAAAATAATTTTTTTTTTTAAATTCTATGATTGTAACTAGAGATGTTTTTAATGAATTTTTTTCACCAAAAGGTAAATAAAAAAGGGAATATTATGTAGCACTTTTCATGTTTCTTCAACAACAAAAAAGAAAAAAAAAAACACGTTGCTAATTTTTGGAAAAACAAATTGAAAACTTTTCACCACATTTTGGACGCTGATTGTAGTTTGGTAGCAATTTTTAACTATGAGACAATATTTTAAAAGGAGTCTTGCCTAGGCATGGAGATTGCATTGGCTATCAAAAATATGTTATTGCTATGTAACGTCAAAAGGCTGTACACAAAACATAGGGTCACCCTTGTTGACGTCAATTGTGAACTGAACTTCCATCCCCAATGGCCATATATCCTCCAATAGAATCGACATCGTGCCTTTCACGAAAACCTTTATCAGGGTGTGCATTGTTTCCACAATTGTGGGTCAAAGAAGCATCAAACCATGTTGCTATCTTTGGCACATCAGTTATATCAATGAAGTTAGTAGTTATAACAATGAAGAAGTTGTTACCCTAACTATCATAGTACCTTGGCAATCTCAACACATGTCCGTCAAATAACTAATTAGTTTTGAAATTTTCATTTCAACAAATGGAATATTCCTAAATATTCACTATCATCCTTCATAATATTTTTTGATTTGGAAGAAATGATTTTTAAAATTTTAAACATTTTTTAAGATAATATAATTAGTGTTGAATTGGCCAAGGTACTAGGGTATGGATTTGGTCCCTAATTCCCCCTTCCTCCATCCATTTTGAATTTCAAGATGTGTCAAGATGTGAGCAAGGGAGGAAGAAGAGGAACATCAACATCAAGGAGTGTGAAAACAAAATGTCATGGAGCTAGAATGTTATGATGCCAATGGCTAGGAAAGAAAATCATTTCTAATAGAGCTAGAAATGGCAAAATCTATCACCAACCCAATTACATGTATCATATTTGCAAAACCCATAAAGAAATAGCTAATTATTTAAATGCTTGGTGAGTTTTGCCTTCCCTCCTTTGTTTTCCTCATCTCCCAAACTCCAAACAAAGGAGGCAAAGGAGATGATGCAATGAAAAATAGAAAACTATGCTCACATACATGACAACCTTCATTTTCACCAAGACCATGTCACAAATTGATGATGAAGATTGATGGTGAAAACCAAAGATCTTACTTTGCTTCCATTGGTGAACAAGCTCCATCGCTCCTCTACCCTACCCAAGAAGTTGTGTGGCTTGCCCTATTGTACCAAGTTTCACCTTTAATTTTTCATTATTTCCTACTTGTTTATTCAACATATATTTTAATTAACCTAAGAAATTCAAATTATTGTGGCATCCCTTAACTAATATCCTGAGTTGACTACCTCTATTTACAATTGTTTATTCTTATTTTGTAAAGTTATTTAAAAGTGATGTCATTTTCTAAATAAAAGGTGTTTTTTTCTTTCTTTATTTTATAAACACAAGTATGGATGCTTGATTTATGTTCATTGCCATGATTGTTTCAAAATTTGAATTGATATTTCACACCACTAGCAAACTAGTATAATTTCATCATTAAAATAAAATAGTGATTGATTGTATTTGTAATTAGGGTTTTTATGGTTCAATTTTGTGATATTAAAAACTTGGCATTTTTTTCCAAAACCTTAGTAAAATTAGTTGAATTTACATTAAAAAAAACAAAAGTTTCCATTTTTTGGGTTGAAGAAACAAAAGTTGTTGCAAAAAAGATCGCTAAAATTTGTAATCTATTGAAATTGATTAAAACAAGACAAAGTTAACACCATGAATTAATTCAAATGTCAAAGCCATGAATAGACCTATTGAAATAAAACAAAATGATTTATGGATCTAAGCAACCTATAATAGGGAATGGATTAGATCTTCACAAGTGGTTTAAAGTTTTCATATTACTTTATGGTAATCTTTTCAAAACAAATTTTGTATTGTTTTACCAAAACATTTAGGAAACTTTTGTAGATTTTGGTTTTCCTAGGTAAAATCGACTTATTTTGCTAATTTCTGGAAAAATACACCAAGAATTTGATATCACAAAGTTGAAAAAGAAAACCCCCCTAATTAGAATCAATTATATATTTTACATCTTTTTTATGTTATTCCATTGGCTAGCATCCCAAAATGGATTTAACATTAAATGGTGATAAGTTTTTAGAACTTATTTTCTATATAGGACTTAATAGTTATGTTGCTGTTTGAAAGTTGAAATTGTAATGTTATGTAATGGAAAGGTTGCAAAAGAGGATGGTTGCAATTCTAATGAACCTTCATCTTAATTGTTTTAAGGATGTGTTAACACAAATGTTGCATTATTATTGGGACTACTTGTACATTTTGAATTTTCATTTTCACATTTTTTTATTGTTGAGGACTATTTTGGGCAAAATAACTTGGAGCAATTAATTAGAACACCACAAGCCATGATTGTGAGCATGTGAGTGTGAATGGTGAGCATGTGAACGTCAACAAGTGAGCCCAAATGAATCTTTTCAAGAATATTTTGTTGACGTTGATGGAATCTTTTTTGACACATGGGTTGGAATATTTTGTGACAGAAGAATATTTTGTCACATGGCCATGGATGAACGATATTTTTGGATGAAACAATGGATGATAAATAAAATGGATGAATTTTTATTTTAAAAAGTGGATGCCAAACCTATGAAAAATCATGGATGAACCATTATCTCATTCATATAGGGTGGAATAACTTCATGTTGGTTCTATCTTGAAAAATACAACACCTGAAATGTTGGGAAATACTTCAAGTTATATTACATATTTTCTTAATATGAATTTCTACATCATCTAAACCATTTAGAATTTTAAATTGAATCCAATTCAGTGGCATATAAACCTATTGACCCACCAAATAAGTATGTGCCAATATATACATTACTTGTTCACCAACAAAAAACAAGTGCCCGTTAGAAATTGAGACAATATGCTACTACAAGCCTGTTGACCCACCAAGAGGTATATGTGTGGATCCATACAAAACCCATTCACCACAAAGAGGAATGTGCCCATTAAGGATTGAAATAAAACCAACTAACTATTAAAACTTTACATTGTTTATAACCTTTTAAATTATTTGTTATTTCCACTCACATTATCAACCTCATTCACCATTCCTGCAACTTGTACAATCAAATTGCATATTCCCCCATCTATTACTAATTTCCCCGATTTATATTTTAATTTGCATTTACTCCACCTTTACTATTTAACTGCTTCCTTTCATTTATAATGGAAATAATAAAATTAACACCAAATGTCACACCTAACACTTTGGAATCATGATTGAATACACATTAATGTTAAGCATATTAAATAAAATTTATGAAATGACAAAACCATTGAATGGTTAGCATGGCGATGGGCTAATGCGAAGATAGACAAAAAAAATATTGCATTGATGAAACATACTGCACACATTTTTAAGGAAGATATGGAAGATTACAATTTGGCAATGTTTACACATGCCATGGATTTTTTCAAAGAACTCGCACATTTCAAGAAGCTAGTTCTAAAACTTTTTTTATAAGCATCATGAGCAATTTTTCTACAAAGGATTTGGTAACACTTGGCAATTTGCTCTGAACAAAGTTCATGAAACCCTAAAAGCAATTGTTTATAACTCTAGGACAACAAGTTTGGGTGTCACATGAACTAAAGAACAAAGTGTTAAAATGGCCAATGAATTGTCAGATGATAGGGCTAGCCCCAAAACCATGAAACATGTATGACAGTCAATAAAAGGACATTTTGACAAATGAATGAATAACCAAAATCCAATTGTTTCCGTTACATTGTGGTTCAAAAGACCTAATAAACAAAATATATTCAAATTATGTGAATTGAAACAAAATATTAACCTTAGAAAAAATAAATGGAGGTTGACATTGAACGTTAAACAAATCATAGTGACTTTTGAAACAAAAAATCACATTAGAGCATTAATTGTGAAGCAATACTTGCTTTCGTAGCAATTAAGACACATGTAAATGTTCTGCCATTGAATGAATCAAATGTTCTATGTATGAATTTATAATTGGTAATCATCAAAATGAGAAGAAAGTAAATGTGTTCAAAGTTGAAGATCTAGAAGTCTATGAAAATGACTTCCAAACTCAAAGAGTTAAACTAGCACTAAGCCCCGCACTTTGAAACATCTCGCAATGATTAGAGATAAAGGAGAAAATATTTAGTATGACTAAAGAATAAAATAATAACTGATCAAATAATGGAATGTTAGTAACTGGTGGACACAAATATTAACATCAAAAAAGTAAGAGGGGTGTTAATAAATGTAAAAAACAAAACAAGCATAAACCTCTTCAATGATTGTATATAATGAGAAAGGGGCATGGTGGATGTAGAAATTTCTCATCATAATTTTTCATTGCAAGTGTAGTTTTGGAGTTGTAAGATGCATGCAATAATCCCTCAAGACTTGGATTTGTATCCAACAATGGATCAAAGACAAATAAAAGCGATAGATGCAGATTGTAGTGTTAACATGGGATACCGGGCATCAAAAAATATTTACAAAAATACAAAGTCTATGCCACAATGATACGAATGTTCAACCTGGTTCTCATGAACAACTTGCAACAAGCTCTTGGCAACAATTTGTGGCCAACCGAACTAATAAACTGCAACTACAAGACCCATTTATTACACTAAGCAAAAGATCTATTGGGGACAAATGGAGTGGAACAATATTCATTAGTGAAAGCCTCATGTAAAAAATGGCCTTAAAATGGAAATGATCCAAACGACAATGAATATGAATTACCTATTTTAAAATATGATGTAAACCATGAAAAATTGGTAAAGCAAAAAAAAAGAAACCCCAAAGGAAGAAGAAGAAAGAACCACAATGGAGGAAGAAAAAGAGCCAAAAACACCATCATAATCAACATATGAAGAAGGAGAAGACTCAAAAAGCTCATATAAAGAATATTATGTGATGCGCTCCCAACTCCTTGAGGGATTCAAATGTGAGTCCAAACAAAAAACAACAGAAGAATAAGGAATCGGGCATGCTCCCTGGCTTGTAGCACTTTGGAAGGGTGGAGGGGCTTGTTGGAGCTTTAGGATGGGATTAGGAAGAATGACAAAGATCAACTACTCACACATGCTTGCACAAAACCAACACAAAGTGGTTAATGCATTGTTGGAACACTTTTGGTGCTAGGACGAGCCATGGGCAACTCGGACTCATAAGACTCATCATGGCCCGGACTTGGGGGGAGTCACCACCTTCCCCCTTATATTATATTTTGTGCCTCTCCACAAGGCCCATATCCAAATGGCATTTTGTCCCGGGACTCCCAAATGGGAGTCTTGAAATTCCCCCAACCGAGACTCTCCCAAATTTGGGGGTCCATAACTTTGCGTGCAGACTTTGGATTGAGATAAAGTCTAAAGAAAAGTTATAGCCCTCTTCAAGAGCTTTCCAACGATATGTTGCACGTCACTTGAACGCAAGGGAATTGGGTCGATTCATGACTTTTAGTGGTCAAGAGTCAAAATTGCCAATTTGACTCCTGGCCTTTATTTTGGCCATAATTTGTGTTTCAAATGTCCAAATGGGTCATGCAAGCCCATTTTAAACATCTAAGTTTCAATAGCTTTTCAATGATATAAATAACTCCTTAATCCATTGGGTTTTAACCTCTGCAATCGCTCTCTGAACATTCGAGAGTCCACAGGGACTCCAACTCCCAATGTGGGAGTTCCTTTGGGAGTGTGAAGGTCTATTCCCTCACACTCTCTTGCACTCCCGGGAGCATGCGACTTGACTCCTGGGCTTCCTTCTTGGCCCGCAACCTTGCAACCCCTTCCCTTGGTCGCGAGCCCAAGGCTAAGGTTGTGATACTCTCCCCCATTAGAAGAAGAGGTCAATGTCCTCATTAACACTTAAAAATTGTTTCCTCAATGCAATTGCTTTCATTTGGATCCTTGGCCATCGATTGCCAACTTTTACAGCAAGGCCTTGCCTCAAGTTAACTTAGGCATCCCCAAGTTTCCAACATTTTATTAGCAAGTCCAAAGGGGTCTTAAAAAAAAAGCCCTTAACCTTTGTTTCGTCAAAAGACTTAAACTAGCCTAATTGACGAAGCCCTCATTTGGGAGGCAATTATTCCATCCTTCCCTTCATGAGGAACTCAAGCCAAGTCTAATCGTGGATTCTATTTTAATTATGGATAGACACATGTATTTTACTTATAAAAATTTCAACAAAACTAGAAGGACATACATCTATGAAAACAAAAGAAAAAGGAGATGTAACGTAGAAGGTATACTACAACTATGAAGAATTATAACAATAATGAATGAAAAGTTGTGCATATGCATATGCAATTGTTACTTCTCACACTAATAAAATAGTGAATGTGTTCAAAATGAAAAAACTAGAAAAAATAATAATGTCCAATCCCAAGGAGATGAACAGATGCCGAGTGGTAAATTCATAAACATCCTACATAAATTAAAGATCATCATGTTCAATGATTTTACCTATCGACACAAATGCTCACAAAAAAACATTATACCCTACAACTGTAAACCTTGGCAAAACATTCCATGTCAACATATTGGGTAACATTGTAATTTTGTTAAATAATCATGTGCAAGGTTTTAAAAAAACAAATAACAATAATGAAAATGAATCGTTGCTTATAATGGCACGAACACCCTTACTAACAATGTTAGTGCATAAATTCCCAATAGACAATCATTTTCAAACGAAAGGTTGAATAGAGTTTTTTCAATCTGCGAAGTCTCGTAGAAAGAATGCATCAAGAGGACAGAAAGCAAACAACAATCAAATTCAATATCCTAGGGGGAAAAAGGAGTTGGGAAAGATGTCCAAAAAGCCAAACAATGAAAAGTTATTTACTTAGCCAAAAAGCCTTCAAGAATGTGATGTGGAAAGGCTTGCTAGAGATAGTGAAGAAAAAACAACAACCATAATCAAAGACCTGACAAAACAATTTACACAAACAATTTTAGTCCTCTTCATTCTAAAGAAAGGAAGCATTGGAAATACCATGTAGTACACAATGAAAAGACCATGACAAATGGTGTCGTCTTAAACACTTCAAGCGATGAGGAAACTGAAGATGCCAAATCATTTAGTGAAGAAGATGAAGAGGAGATCCTCATCGTGATAGAGAGGGACATCCATGAGTTTAAATATAGACAAATGATGTACTGAATCTTTCCATATTTGAGTTTATCAAGCATTGACATTCAAGAAATATAATCCAAAGCGATAATGATCTAACAATACAAGAAGGCAAGTTTTAGATAATAACCTAGTAGTTATATATATTCCATGTTGTAATTTGGACAGTTCATGTTTGCTTGTGATTTTTTTTATCACCATCACCTATATGTGGGTTAGGGTTTATGCACCTTCCCCTATTGTCGATGCCAACCATAGGGGGACTATTTTTTTTTAAAACTATAGATAAAAAAATCCATTGAACTATATATGGAAAAATATATGGAATAGTGAAATGTGGTGATCCAAATTGATTAGATAATTGAATTTGATGGAAATATTAATTTGGTGTATAAAATAGACCACATCTGAAGATACAAAATTATGTCATTGCCATTTTTAACAATTGGACATTTCAAAATAGGCATGTTCTTGAATGATATTCATCACAAAATGGCAATTTTAGATTATGCACTAGGTAGACAATATTTGTGCAAAGATTTCAATTGAATACGTGAACAAAGATTGTAATGAATTTTTGTAACGCAAGGACCAAAGAATCAAGAGTTTTGTCCTAAGATGAACCAAATATGTGTATGGAAAAGATGATGCAAATAACATAAAGAAAGAATATTTAACCATGATAAGTCAAAATAAAGTTGCAAACAAAATTTGAAAAGTTTTTTTAAAAGTTCATCCAATCAGTTATCTTTTAATGAAAGATCTAGTCCAAATTTTCAATTGCTTCATCATTAATGAATCTTAGTATAGAACTATCATACTTCCTCTTTTACTATAAGATGGAGGCGTGGAATAAGTAGCCATTTGTTGAGCGATGCCTTCTGCATATTCAGGTAATGACATGTGAGAAGGAAGATTAGGAAAAAAACCATTTTGAACATAGAATGGAACAAATGGAGATGGAAATGGTTGGGTATCTCTACAAAACACACAAAATGTTAATCTTAAGTGTGAGACTTGAAAAAAAATACAAACAACTAAACTACAATAAACCTAAACTTATTCACAATCGAAATTCACTTTTGATTTCTTCTTGGGTGGGAAATTTGAGGGGCCATAGGTAGACATTGTAGGATTGACTTGAGGTCTAGCTTCTTGTAGAAGGGGTTTGATGACCTCCTCATAAACATCATTGTTTAGTTCAAAAACAAGAACATGACAACCAAAAGACTAACATGTGTGAATAGAATTTCATGTGAAGACAATGGCATATTATAAAAATGTGAAATTGCAAAGAAGATAGAATTAAAAAAAAGGTTCCAAACATATTCAGATAGGCTACTTGTGGAGGAATTCATGCCAACAATTCAAAGACATTTTAAAAAACAAGCTTGGATCATAGCCCTCATTGTGGAGACATGGATTTCCTATCCCCCTTTGAATGGAATTCCTATAAAAGACTTATGCATTGAATCAATGTTAGTCATGTTGTATAAGATATCATCCTCCGCCAATGACAACCCAAGCCTCACCATGTTTTGGTGAGTTTCCTGATAGTTGAAACCACCCACATGGCGGACAAGAAGAGTGGCCCAACTTAATTGAGTCTGCAAGTATAAAATTACAAACATTAGATATGGACAATGAATGTTTTGAATCAACAAGACTTTGAGGAAAAAAAAACAAAAGCTTACCATTTTCCCTCGTAATTCATTGTTCATTCATGGCATAGTGTTAATTACCGCCCACCTTGACTAGATTTTATATCCATTTCCTTTCGAGTAGGATTTGATTTCCTTGAACACACAAGGATCATCGACATGGAACACAACAATCGCAATATCGGGACAAAAGTACTTGTTTACAAAACCATATACTCCATACACATAGTTTTCTATATGTTGATTCCAAAAGGGGACATCAATCATGTGTTCCAACACAAGAGGAACTGATAAATTGGATGGGACTTTGGCAATAAACAAAGTTGGCATCCCATATCCATAATCATGTACATTGGCAATAAGAAGAGTTGGCATCCACATCCAAAATCCACTACTACTAGTGGTGGAGATTATGATGTACACCTACACAAATGCAATATTTAATTGAAAAATTCATCAAGAGAGTACCTTTGTTAATGATCCATTAAACTCCTAGTATTGAGATGGCTAGAGACGAGATGATGCCTTTGTGTTCACAAGATTTGGCCAAGAGAAGTGAAATTATAAAACTTACGGTTGAATCAAGAAATCAGTGGAAAGTTCAAGGGTTTTGTGAGTGGGACCTTGAAGGTCCTCCAAGCTTAAATCTAAACTCATGATATGGAGGTGCCTCCATGTCATTGGTGTGTTAACCGTGTGATCCTATGTGACACCCTCATCTCCACCAACCATTGTTTCAACAAAGTCTTCTGTATTTGGATTCTCATTAGAAGGTCCAGCCAATCACTTCTTCGACTTTCTTACTCTCTTTACACTTTGGCTCTACTTGACACCCCTTAAGCTCGAATTTGTTGAAATAGTTTTCTCCAAATTAACTTCCCCAAACTTTTCCTTGAGTTCATGTTCCAACTCTATGGTGGTGTCATAAAGGCAATCCAAGTACCAACCACAATATGGAAGGTGGGCAAGGCCCCAATCTTAAGGAGGTCCTTCCTGAACATGTTGCTTTTAGCTTTAGGATCACACCAAATCTTCAAAAGTAAAAGAAGAGTCTAAATAACCTAGTTGGATACCTATAAGCACCTATTGAACTCAATATGGGAATTCAATGCCATAAAGAAATGAGGGGAACAAAAGCATAAATTAAATGTATTACCTATAGACCACATGCTTGAGTGCCTCTTTACCACCAATCTGTTGGTTCTAGGTCTTACTTTTGAGTATTGCACCTTTTTGCTTGAATTCACATAAAAAGACATTTTCCCACAATTCAAGCTTCTAATGATTTGTAAAACCCTCAAAGCTCTATACTGTAACAAATTCAAGGATGAAAACCCCTAGGTTCGTCATTGTGTTGTCAAATAGTTTTTGTGCCTTCACTTCTAGTTATAGTATAAGTACAAAAAAACATTATTGAACATCAAAATCCATTGAGATGGACAAAGAGAAACATTCAAATTTGAAGAAAGGTTCGATCACCAGTACTTAGTACCAAAAGGTTGCCTTATGGAGCTATTTCTCAAAGATGGCACCCAACACACCAACCTTTTGGAACTTTTGAACTCCTTCAATACCAAAGATTAATTCCATTAATTGAGCCAAAAAACGTTTTGCTCACTTGAAAGGAGACAAGAAGTTGTAGCTTCTCCATCATCATCTCATGATTTGGATGCATATTGTAGTGAACTCGAAGTTGTTGAATTTTTTTGGTCTAAATGATTTAAATCGCAAACAAGGAGTCTCTTATGAAATGTTGTCATGTGCTCTTTTCAAATGTTTTCCATGGCCTCAGTGCTTAATGAGGACAACATTTCAAGGTCACAAAGAGCATGTTCTAGGACTTCCACATAGTATAGTCGGTGGGAGACATTAATAATTGCTGCAAATTCCCTTAGAAAAAATAAAATCAAAATCAAAAGGACAATGAAATTCTTGCAAAAAAAAAGAAGTGGTTTCAACTGATATTTTGAGAACTTACCTTATACATGTATTCAAAAATTCCCTCTTGGGTGAAGTTGTACCATGTCTTCTTAATTTTATTCTTGCATTTTTTGTATTGTTCATTGAGAATAACCTCCTTGAACTAATTTAAGGGAATCATGCTTATGGATTCAATCTGGAAAAAGTCGCGAACCAATGAAGGCTTCACATGGTCCATCTCAATGGACCTACAAACAAAAAAATGATTATTTGAAATCGAGGAAAATGATGAAATTTTATGTTATAATGCAAAAACATTTGAGTAGGAGGGATTGAAATCCTACTTTTTAAAGTTCATCATGGCTATGAGGAGTTCAACCAAGCCATTTTTTGTATCCAATATAAAGACATTGACAAAGATGTGTCAATCCTCCTCATCAGGATGATTCAAATCAATGTAGGGTCACCATGCCTAAAGGTGATGATTTTCGTCCTAGACGTGGAGCATCTTTCCACATAACCAATAAAGATGTGGATCTTCTAGCAAGAACTTCTCAAATTTGGTGTTTTTGTGAATCTAGAGTATGTTTTAGGAAGACATGTATTTGCTAACAAGCTCCTATTCACTTTTGGAGTTTTTTTCAGAGACATAGAATGCATTTTCCCCCTCATGATACCCCGTGAAGAAAGCTTGCTCCATCTTTAGCACATCAATCTTCAATGTTAGCCTAACAATAAACATAAAAAAAAACCAACATAAGGGAATACTCATCCTAGCTTTGTTTTTTGGGAGTATTTTGTACTTGTCCAAAACCTCTACAATATTCAACTTATTATGTTGTTGAATCACCTCTATGGTTCTCTTGCAACTACTTTCCCCCTACATAATGGTCAAGGAAATTCATATTCACAAATCAAACAAGAATCCTAAAGATGCAATTGTTGATAAATGAATTTAGTAGAAGGTACTAATTTTTATGCATACAAATAAATGCAAAATTATAAATATTTTATTAGTCTTGATTCCTTATGGTTGGTGCGAACCATAAGGATCAAAATGATCACAGGGTCGATGGTCTACAACTTTGGCAAAGAGATATTGAACAATGGGAAAACATTATCATGCAATTTTCAAGTTATGGTTGGCCAGACCATATGGCATTACCTATGTAGATGTCCCAAATGAAAGGTGTCTTAGTGTTCTAAAAGTAGTTAAAGTGCAACTTGAATTGGACATAAACTAGAATGGCAAAATATTGAATGCCAATAATAAATATTTTAAGAAATATTTGGGAACATTTATATGGCTACAAATGTTTTTAAGGCCAAGGAAGTGCATATTAAGTTTAGAGATATACCTAAATCAAAAAAATATAATAGTTCAATATTTTCATATTTTAGGTATTATTTTCTATAGTCATCATCGACCATAGGGGTTAAAGTGATTTACAAGCCCATGAACTGCAACTTAACTAAGAGATATACCAAGATAGAAAAAACATTAAATTTAAATATTCAATATCTGAATATATTTCAAGCCATGTAGTTGATGCCGACCATAGGGCTTGAAATAATCTTGAGTCCAAGGAAGTGCAATTTAAGCCCAAAGATAAACTTGAATTTCAAATATGTAATATTTGATTATTTCAGTAGGCATGTAATTAATTTCTATAGTCATCACTAACCATAGGGGTCGTATTGATCTAAAGGCCTATGGATTGCAACATGGCTTATAAATATACAAAATTGGATAAATATTATTTCCAATATGCCATATATGAAGAATTATTGCTTATAATTAGTGCCGACCATAAGGCTTAAAATATTTTAGAATCAAGGAAAGTGTTGAATAGGCCCAAAGATAGACCTTAATAGCAAATATATAATGTTTCAATATTTCAATATGTAATTAACTAGTCTTTATAATCGTCACTAATCGTAGGGGTCAAAGTGATTTAAAGTCCACGAAACATCAAATTGGGTGACAAATATATTAGAATGCAAAAAGCTTATGCATCAACATTCCTATAGTCGGTGTCGCACGACCATTTGGTGTGAATGGTCCTAATGGTTCAAAAATATACTATAATGACTAGAATAAAATAATCCAATATTTTAACATGCATGGAACTATTTTTTGTAGTCACCATTAAATGTAAGGGTCAAACTAAATGTCAATGAACTACATAATGGCTCAAAAATAATCCTCAATGCCATTTTCAAATTTTCAAAAACCTTTATTCGGACTCAATAGCTCTTATAGTCAATATTGACCATAAGGGCATTCAGAAAACCCATGTAGATTTGGCCATGTTCTTGTTTTCCAACTATATGTGTTAATGGTAAATGTTATAACCTCAAAATGATATGGGGGCTTGTGGGATCTCAATAATCCTTTAGAATAATTTCAAGTATTGCAAGGAAGAGCCTTATAGTCAACAATAACCATAAGGCAATGGTACAAGGATGACTAGATAAAAATCCATCAATGATCATGGTAGGGTTAAAGATTGGTTGCTTCATTCACTTGAGGAGTCTATTAGACCCTTAGCACTTTACCCTTAACCTAAAGCACATAACCCTAATTGTGCCGCACTTTACCCTTAACCTAAAGCACTTAACCTTAATTGCGCTTACTTTGAGCTTATAATCGATGTCAACTATTGGTCACAATGGACTTTTAGAAGGAAGGACCCACTTATCTCTAATATGTTGAAAACAGCCCCCTTGAACTTGAATATAACTCCATGTGTGAAGCTTGAAATAAAACAACTTGAGAATGTTATAAAGTGTAGATGAATGAAATTGATAGATCAAGCAAAGGCCGAAGATGGAAAACATTATGTATATATCCATTAATCAAAAGGACCAAAAATAAATATAAGCATACACACATTTGGGGTTTAACTATTAATGCATATATGAAACTTTCCCCCCTTTGTGTGCAAATACTAGGTTTCATAAAAAGGATTATATGAAGGGTTACATGTAGCTAAGTTACTGAAAAAATTCCTCCTAAAGCCAGGTTTGGGTCCATTTGTGAATCAAATTGGAGTTCAACTTGAGCATGTAATGCAAGACATATTATATACATAGAATTCAACACTGACAATCAAAAGATGAGTCACCCAATGATAGAGACTTATGTCTTGAAATTGTAGGACCCCTTGCAATGGAATCAAAATCCTCTCCTCTAAAAAACTCTTGGAAAACATAAATCCCACCTTTCACTTGTCTTAGATTTAAAATTAAATACTTCGAGTTCAAAAAAACCTTTGATGATACATAATTCATTTTGAGCTTCAATGTCCTTACTCCATAAAGCTATATGTGATAAAAACTCAATTCCACAAAATTTTAATTATATAGGATTCACAAAGGACCATGTTCTAAATCCCTAAACCTATTTTTTATTTAGTTCACATTTCTCCTTCAACTAGTAATGAATTTCTTTATATCAATAATGTGTAAAAACAATCTAGCCTCTCAAAGAATACACCATAATAACAATATTGCATCTCACATCTATTTGGAGGTTTTCATCTACAATGGGCTCCACACCCTACACAACAAAAACGAGATGAGATATTTCAAACAAGTTCATGGTAATTAATAAAAGTTCCCTGAAGCACCAACAATATCAAAAATGCTCTCGGGTGCTAAGGAAAGCAATTGATGTGCCATCAATTTTGTTGTAGACCTATAGCAAGTGACATTCTAGGAAAATCCATCAAAAAAATATCTCAAATGCACTCTAGATATCTTGAAATCTCTTGGGCCCTCAAATGTTTTTTATTATAAGTTTCAGTATACCTCCGCCAAGGTCTATAGTGCTCAATGGAACATTCAACATTCCATTGAGCTTTTTGCAAACCTTTTTTATGCATTGTGTTTTAAACAACAACCCTTCCAAAAAGATTCTCTTTGCTTCCATGTATGTTGAGTTCTCGAATGCCCTCTAGAGCTTTTGACGATTGAACAAGCTTTCTATAGACCTCCCCGAAACTCCTAGTGTAATTAACTTATAAAGAAACATAAGAAAGACAAGACCCTTAGTGAAGAATGTTTTGGGGTGCTTAGGCAAACAATCCATGTGCCATCAATTCGACTCCAAACTTGTTGCAAATGACGTTATAGGAAAAGACATCAAAATATATATCTAAAATGCACTTTGGATATCTTGAGTTCTCTTGAGCCCTTGAATGTTCTAGAGAGCACTCAACAAGTATTAGTGCTTTCTATATACCTTCCCCAAGGTCTGTAATGTTCCATTGAGCTTTTTGCAAACCTTCTCCACATGCCACGTTGTTAATAAGAATCATTCCAAGAAGATTCTTTCTACTACAAGGTCAATTGAAGTATCAAATAATTTAAAGTATAATTGAAGTATCAAATGCCTTCAAGTATGTAGGGTGAAATAATTTTAATTAATGAAAAATAGTCATATAATAATTGAAAATAACTTAACATAGGTAGTATTATTATATTAACAAAACAATTATCCATTTATTAAACTTTTGTTTTTCAAAATAATGGTCATTGAAATGTTATTGAATAATGATATTCAACTTTTTTTTTGTTCGAATGATTTCAAACTTTCAAAAGGAAATAAATGTAATTATGTACATTATTGAAAATTTTAAAAATTTTACTTCAAGTTATACTTTAAGGCATTTGATACTTCAATTATACTTTAAGTTATTCTATTAATGGCTATTGGTGGCTATTCTATTCATGGCTATTGGTGCCTATTCTATTCATGGCTATTGGTAGCTATTCTATTCATGGCTATTGGTGGCTATTC
>Ga0116230_10001032_pt1 | contig 25631 bp, 23 predicted proteins | sample S1TSphfallax_3_FD_88678 | JGI IMG/M metagenome (GOLD analysis project Ga0116230, IMG submission 88678) | Host-associated microbial communities from peat moss isolated from Minnesota, USA - S1T2_Fd - Sphagnum fallax MG | ecosystem: Host-associated > Plants > Peat moss > Unclassified | place... | reverse complement strand
GATGCCGAAGGCCGGCAGGATCATGATGTAGACCTCCGGGTGCCCGAAGAACCAGAACACGTGCTCGAACATCAGCGGGTCACCGCCGCCCGCCGCGTTGAAAAAGCTGGTCTTGAAGAAGTGGTCCATCAAGAGCATCGTCACGGCGCCCGCGAGCACCGGCATGACGGCGATCAGCAAATAGGCCGTGATCAGCCAGGCCCAGCAGAAGATCGGCATCTTCAGCAGCGTCATCCCCGGCGTGCGCATGTTCATGATGGTCACGATCACGTTGATCGCGCCCATGATCGAGGAGATGCCCATCAGATGCACCGCGAAGATCAGCATCGGGAAGGCGTCGCCGCTCTGCAGAACCAGCGGCGGGTACATCGTCCAGCCCCCCGCGATCGCGCCGCCCGGGACGAAGAACGTGGACAACAGGATCGTGAACGCGAACGGCAGTAGCCAGAAGCTGAAGTTGTTCATGCGCGGCAGCGCCATGTCCGGCGCGCCGATCTGCAGCGGCACCATCCAGTTGGCGAGGCCGACGAAGGCCGGCATGACCGCGCCGAAAATCATCACGAGCGCGTGATTCGTGGTCATCTGGTTGAACAGCACCGGATCGACGAGCTGCAGCCCGGGCTGGAACAACTCGGCGCGGATGACCATGGCCATCGCGCCGCCGACGAAGAACATGATGAGACTGAACACGAGGTACATCGTGCCGATGTCCTTGTGGTTGGTCGCGAACAACCAGCGTCCGATCCCCGGTGCCGGCTGGTCATGGTGGTCGTCGTGCGCTATCGGATGTGCGTTGGCCATAAGGTGTCGATCTCTCGTAAAAGTTCGGGATTAGTTCAGCCGCGCGGTCTTGACCGGTTCGGGGGCGACGGCCGGTGCCGCCGGCGCGGCCGCGGGCACCACCGCCGGATTCAGCGCCGCCTTCTGTTCCTCGACCCATTTCTTGAAGTCGTCCGGCGTGCGCACGTCGACGACGATGGGCATGAAGCCGTGATCGCGACCGCACAGCGCGGCGCACTGGCCGCGGTAGATGCCTTCCTTGCCGGGCGTCACCTTGAACCATAATTCGTTGATGAAGCCGGGAATGGCGTCGCGCTTCGCGCCGAAATCGGGAATCCACCAGGCGTGGATCACGTCCATCGAGGTCAGCAGCAACCGCACCTTGGTGCCGCTCGGCACGACCATCGGCTTGTCCACCGACAACAGGTAGTTCGGCACGCTCTTCGGATCGATCCCGGAGTGCAGCTGGCGCGCGAAGTTCGAGTCCTGGGCCAGCGTCGAGAAATAGTTGATGCCCTCGGCATCGTTCATGTACTGGTACTGCCACTTCCACTGGTAGCCGGTCACGCGGATCGACAGTTCGGAGTTGCGCGTGTCCTCCATCTTCAGGATGGTTTCGGCGGCCGGCACGGCCATGAACACCAGGATGATCACGGGGATCGTCGTCCAGACGATCTCCACCTTGGTGCTGTGGACCATCGACGTGTCCGCGACCGCGCCCTGGGACTTCCGGAACTTCAGCAGAGAGAAGATCATCGCCCCGAACACGACGACCGCGATGCCGACGCAGATCCAGAACACGAGCATGTGCAGGTCGTAGATCTCGTGGGAAATGTCGGTCACGCCCATCGGCAGGTTGTAGCCGTTCGACGTGTTCGGCGACCTATCGCCGGCGACGGCGGTCCCTGCCCGGCCGAGGACTGCGCAGACGAGGCCGGCCGCGACGCTCGCGGAACGCGCGAATCTGCCCACCATTTCTCCAAACCGCTTCACATTCATCTCGACTGACCCCTAGATACGATCGTTTTCCAGCGCCGGCGACTCATTCATTCCGCCCACCAGCTTGACCAAGCGGCCCGCCAGGCGGCTTTTTTCCTCATCGGTCAGGAAACTGCCCACTTCGAAAGCCCGGCCCTGGCTCTCGATCATGAGCCGGCAAGGGCTGCGCCTGGCGCGCGGAGTGCGAAGTCTAACCTTCGCCCAGTGGCGCGCAAACTCTTGTTTTGCCACGCCGGCCGGCGAACGCGTCACGAGGCTGATGCTCGACTCCGAGACCAAGACCGTTTGAGAGTGAAAGCGCCGTCGCAGACCGGACTGCAGCGCGAGCCACAAACCCAACATTTCCAAGGCCCAGCAGACCAGCACGGGCCAAAAACCCCGCCAGGTGAACAACAAGGCCAAGCTGCCGGAAAAGGCGCAAACGGAGGCAAAAAATACGGCCGCAGTCGCGGGAGTCAGCGAACAGTTCGGCGCAAGTTCGATTCGCTGTTCCATTCTGGGGCGAACTCTACGAGAGCGGCGAGATCGCGGCAAGCTCCGAATCCCGCAATCGGGTCAATAACTTAAGCCATCTCCAAGGGTTGGCCCACGGGGGGGGCGATCAACGGCTAGCCCTGCTCCGGGTGGCGCTCTGCAGCGCCGGTTCGCTGAGGTCCGGATAGACGTCGCCGAGGCCTTGGACGTAACCCAGCTGCGACATGGTGGCGCACGCGCCCTCGTCGTCGATGCCGGCCGAAATCGGCGTGACGCCGAGCGCCCCCGCGAGCGCGGCGATCGCGCGGCAGGCGCGCAGTGCCGCGGCATCCTGCCGTGCCGCGACAACGAGGGCGCGGTCGATCTGCAATCCGGAGACGGGCAGCCGCGGCAGCGTCGCGAAGGAACTGAAATCCCGGCCCACTTCGTCAACGACCAGGCCGGCGCCGAGTTCGGCCATTTCGGCGAAGGCGCGCTCCGGACGGCTCATGTTCGCGAGCGTGCGCTCCGCGATCCGCAGCTCGAAGCGACCGAGGCCGGCCGGTGTCGACGCCGCGAGATCGCAGCAGTCGCGCAGCAGTTCCCCCGACGCGACGTGCTGGCGCAGGGGTCCGAAGGAGACGGCCACCTCGTCGCCGTACCGGGCGCGCAGCGCCGGCAGATCTTGCAGCAGGCGCGCGAGGCTCGCGCGCGACAGATCGGCGGCCAGCCCGGTCGCATTGGCGATGGGGAGGAAATGGGCCGGCGGAATCTGATCCTGCAAAGGATGGATCCAGCGCATATAGGCATGAATGCCGGTGAGGCGGCCGCTTGCAAGGTCGTGGCGTCCGAGATAATGCAGTCCGATCTGCTGTTCCTCGATCGCGCGCCGCAACTCGCGCTCGATGTCCAGGCGCGCCACCGGCAGCAAGTGCAGGGTGTCGGAATAGAATCGGATCGAGCCCGCGGCCGATCGCCTGGCCTCGAGCATCGCCGCGCGAGCGTGATCGAGCAGAGCCTCGGTGCGCAGGGCATCTTGGCCGAGCAGGGCGATGCCGACGAAGGGGGCCAGATGGAACTGGGCATCGTGCATCGCGACGGGTCGGGCGATCTCCGCGCACAGCGCCGCGGCGGCGCCGCGCAGCCGGTCCCCATCCGAGCTTCCCTCGATGACCGCGCCGAGCATCGACTCACCGAGTCGGCCGACGTAGCAAGTCGTGCTGCCGCGGTCATCGGCGCCATCCGGCAAGCGCTCGAGCACCTCGTCGAGAATGCGCTCACTGACGGAGAAATCGATCAGCCGGCCCACGTCCTTGAGACCATCGAGCAGGATCACGCAGAGCGCGAGCGGCCGTTCCCGCAGTTTGGCGTCGGCCACGGAGCGTCGCAGTCGCCGCATGAAGCCGCGGCGCCGTTCGAAGCGCGTCGGGGTCACGGTCTCGCCGGCGAGGGCGGTCGTCGGTGCGCCGCTCAGGTGCCGGATCACGCACAGCGCGCGGCGTGGCCCCTGCGCGCTCATGCGCACCTGGTAGCTCACACCGTCGATCAGGAGGTCCGCCTCGCAGCCGCTGCGGTCCGCGAGGGCGCGCTTGGCGAGGCGCATCAAGCTTAGCGCGGCCGCAGGCTCGATGAGCTCCTGGATGCGCCGGCCCGCGAGTGCGCCGGCTCCCTGCAGGAACGGCAGCCCCCGGCCGCCGCGCGCATGGAGAACGAGTCCGTCGGGACGTAAGAATGCCGCCAGATCCGGCAGCGCCTCGAGCAAGGCCTCGTCGCTCATTTTGCCGAGGGACCGCGAAGTTTGCGCAGCATGTCGACGGTTTCATCGGGGTTCCAAGGCCTGCGTTCGACGCGCAGATAGCCGTTGACTTCGAGTCCCGTCGGATCCGCGCCGAGAGCTTCCGTCACCGACGGCAGAGTCGCGAGCTTGTCCGTGCCGCTCCAGCCCACCCAGGTGTTCCTCTCGCGCTTCGCCTCGTAGAGCGCGACGTCGGCGATGCCCAGAGTCTCTTCCCAATCGAGCAGACCGGGCTGCTCGGGGATGAATGGGAACGGTGCGAAGCCGATCGAGCAACTGGTGCGCGCCACCGGGCCCTCACCGAGGCGAAAGATCCGCTTCGAGATGGAGGCGCGCACGCGCTCGGCCAGACTCCCGGCGACCGCCATGTCCGTATCCATGCAGAGAACCACGAACTCGTCCCCGCCCCAGCGAACGATCAGATCGACCGGCCGGAAGGCGACCCGCAGGATCTCGGCGACCTGGATCAGGACCGCATCGCCGCCCTCGTGGCCGAACTGGTCGTTGATCGGCTTGAGGCAATCGAGGTCGATCACCATGAGCACGAAGCGGGGTGCAGGTTTGCCGCCCGGCGGCGCGGCCGCGTCGAACAGGCTCGTCATGGCGTCGTGCAGGCAGCGCCGGTTGCCCAGACCCGTGAGGCTGTCCGAAACGCTGGCGGCGCGCAGCTGTTGGTTCGCGTGTTCCATGTCGCGATTGCGCTGCGCGAGCTCCATGGTGCGCGCCGCGACCTCGACTTGCAGCCGACGTCCGTAGGCTTCCTCCTGGCGCAAGCGCCGCTGTTGCGCGAGCCAGACGCAAGCCAGCGCGGCGGCGAAGGCGCAGACGTAGAGCGTCCGCGCCCACCAGGTCGCCCAGGGTGGTGGCGCGACGCTGACGCGCAGTGCTATCGGCGTCTCGTTCCAGCGACCATCGGCATTCGCCGCCCGCACGCGGAAGACATAATCGCCGCCGTCGAGATTCGTATAGGTCGCCTGGCGGCTCGCGTCGGCGAGGACCCAGTCCTTGTCGAAGCCGTCGAGTCGATAGGCGTACCGATTCTCTTCCGGACCGGAAAAATCCATCGCGGCGAAACGGAACGTGACCACCGAATCGCCATGGGCGAGGCTGAGCTCCTGCAGCCCCTCGGGCGCCGGCGAGGCCGGCTGGTCTTGTTTCAGGATTTGCGTCAGTACCGTCGTCGGTGGCTGATCGTCGAACTGCAGCCGCTCGGGGAGGAAGGCGTTGTAGCCGTTCGCACCGCCGAAATACAGCGTGCCGTCGGGCGCGCGATAATGCGCCCCGAAATTGAACTCGTCACCCTGCAAACCATGACTGCGTCGAAAGCTGCGGATACTGCGATCCGCGGGACGAAACTCCGCGATGCCGCGGTTGGTGCTCAGCCACAGGTTTCCCGACGCATCGGATTCGATCCCGTAGATCGAGCTGTTCGGCAGGCCTTCACCCTCCGACACGTTGGCGAAGCGCAGGCCCTCTTTGCTGAACGGTGAGCCCTGGGCATGATCGAGGCCACCGCCGCGCGTGCCCACCCAAACGCCGCCGGCGTCGTCGACGTGCACGGCCCAGATGGTATTCGCACTGAGCGAGGTCGGCTTTTTCGGGTCATGTCGGAAATGCGCGAAGCGGCCCGTGGCCGGGTCGAGGACGTCGAGGCCGGAACCGTCCGTGCCGATCCAGATGAGACCCGAGCGATCCTCGGCCAAGGCGGTCGCGCGATCCCCGGCGAGCCCGCCGGCATCGTCGTGCCCGAAGGGATAGCGCACGACGCGGTCCGTGTCCGGATCGATGCGCGCCAATCCGCCGCCGAACGTGCCCACCCAGATGCGGCCGCGCGAGTCGTGCAACAAACTCATGACGCCCGGGGCAGGCAGCGAGTGGGGATCGTCGGCGGAGGAATCGAACTGCGTGCTGCGGCCGTGCTGCGGATCGAGGCGCTCTACGCCCTTGTTCATCGTGCCGATCCAGACACGGTCCTGCTCGTCGGTGGCGAGCGCCATGACCATGTCGTCGCGCAACGCGAGCGGCGATTTCGATGCGCGCGACAGGCGGGTCACGGTGCCGGCCGGCTGCGCGATCTCGGCCAGCCCGGCGCCGAACGAACCCACCCAGACCGTACCGTGCGAATCCGCCGCGAAGGCGGTCACGTTGTCGGCATCGGCCGCTCCGAAGCGGTGATGGCCGAAGGACCACGAACGCGGGTTCCAGTGGGTGACCACGCTGTTCTTCGTACCGATCCATAGCAAGCCCGTGCGGTCCTGGAAGAGGGCCGTGATGTGGCTGTCGGGCAGGCTCGCCGAATCCGCGGGGTCGTGGCGCATGACGGTGCATCGCCCCGACCGTCGGTCGACCAAGACCAGCCCGTTCACGGTGCCCACCCAGAGTCGCTGCGCGTCGTCTTCCAGGATCGCCGTGACCCGGCCAGCGGGCATGCTGGTCTCGTCGCCGTCGCGATGAGTCAGGCGGGCCAGGGCGCCGCTCCGCGTGTCGATTCGCGCCAGCCCGGATCTCATGCCGATCCAGAGCACGCCGTGCGAGTCCAGTCGGAGAACGTCCACCCGCATCGGGCTGCCATCGAGCTGTTCGAGGTGCGCCAGGCCCTCGCCGAAGTGCTCCGCGCGGCCGGTCGCGAGATCGAGTCGATCGAGGCCCGTCGCCGTACCGACCCAGACCTGCCCGGACGGGTCCTCGGCGACCGACCAGACGGTATCGTCGCTGAGGCTGTCCGGTTTTGCCGCATCGTGGCGATAATTGCGGATCGCGCGGCCGCCCGCATCGTACAACCGCAGTCCTGCACCGCGCGTGCCGACGATCAGTCGATCGTCGTGGATCGGCAGCAGGGCCTGGACTTTGTCGCCGCCGTCGTCGGCATCATCGACACCCTGCCTCGCGACGACGAAGCTGCCACGCTGCGCGTCGCGCCAGGCGAGTCCGCCGCCATCCGTGGCGATCCAAAGCCGCCCGCGTCGATCGAGCGCGAGGTTCGACACCCAGTTGTTCGGCAGGCTGCCCGGGTCCTGGTGGGCATGCATGTAGTGGCGCCATTCGTAGCCATCGAATCGATCGAGCCCATCCTCGGTCCCGACCCATAGAAAGCCCTGAGCGTCCTGGGCAATCGACATGATCGCGCCTTGCGAGAGGCCGGATTCGGCGCCGGCGCGCGCAAACAGCATCTCGGGTGTCGGTGCCGCGAATGCGCGCATCACACCGGCAGCGGCCAGCGCGATCCACAGCGCCGCGGGCACGCGGGCCGGCCACGGTCTTCGCATGGGTTTCACCGACATGGGATTCTGCGCTCGAGCAATGAAAAACCTTGTTTTCCAAAGGGCTCGACCACAATAGAACAAGCCCGCCCGAGTCGCTCGCCGGGAGGTGCAGAGTGGAACCTGGGTCACACCGTTCGGCTGCGAAGCTGTTCACACAATGGAATCAACGAGTTCCCGGAGATCCAGCGATTGCGCGACGGTGTCCGCCGTGGCGAACGGCGCGTGCGGGAGCACCCCCAGGCAGGGGGCCGGGAGGGCCGAGCGCAGAAACGCGAGATTCTCGTCCCCGCGAGGGAACGCCGGTTCGATCGCATTCGCGACCCAGCCGCGCAGTGGCAGGCCGCGACTCACGACGGCCTGTGCGGTCAACAGGGCATGGTTCAGGCAGCCCAAGCGCAGACCCACGACGAGCACGACCCCCAGCTGCCAATGCTGGGCAAGGTCGGCGAACGAACGCTGCTCGTCGAGGGGCACGAGCCAGCCGCCGGCCCCCTCGACGACCAGCACGTCGCTGCGCAGACTCAGCCGCTCGTAGGCGCGGTCCAGCACCGCGAAATCGATGATCGTGCCCGCATCACGCGCCGCGATATGCGGAGCGATCGGGGGCTCGAAGGCGTATGGGTTCACCTCTTCGTAGCGCGCCCGCACGTTCATCGCGGCGTGCAGCGCGAGCGCATCCTCGTTGCGCAACCCCGCCGCGGTCGCCTGCGAGCCCGACGCGATCGGCTTCATCGCGCCGACGCGCAGTCCGCGGCGCGCGAAGGCACGGCATAACGCGGTCGAGACCCGCGTCTTGCCGACACCGGTGTCGGTGCCCGTGACGAACAAGCGCCGCGGCGTCATCGGGATCCGCGCCGGCTCGGCAGCTGTTGCCGCAGCTCGGCGACGCCGATGTTCGTCGTCGCGCCCGCGGGTCTTGCCGACATCGTCGCGGGCGCCCAGGCCTGCGCGAAGACCACCTCGTAGGTCGCCGGCAATCGACCCTGCTGTCGCGTCGCCTCATAGGCGGCCTCGACCCGCGCCAGCTTGCCCCGGCCGGTGAGTCCGCGCGGGCGTCCGGCCGTGAAGTTACCGTAGCCCAAGCCCTTCAGGTCGCGACGCAGCGCGCCGAAGTCATCGTATTGCAGCGTGTAGCGCTCGACATCGAGCACCGGCGCGGCAAACCCCGCGCGCACCAGGCCATCGCCGAGGTCATGCATGTCGATGAAGCGGTTGACGTGGGTGTGCGCGTCGACGGCGTCCCAGGCGAGGCGCAGTTCGCGCAAGGTGTCGGGGCCGAACCCGCTGCAGGTCAACAGGCCGCGCGGCGCGAGCACGCGCCGAAATTCGGCGAACAGTCGGTCCGGATCGCACCAGGGCAGCAGCAAATTGCTGAAAATCAGGTCGACGCTGCCATCGGCCAGGGGCAGCTGTTCGGCGTCTGCACCGACGCGGTCGAAGCGGCGCCGCCAGGTGAACCGGGCCTTTGCGGCCTGGAGCATGCCGGGCGCCGAGTCGACGCTGAGCACCCGGGCGCGCGGATAACGCACTTTCAGCGCGAGACTCGCGTGGCCGGTCGCCGCGCCCGCGTCGAGCACGAGCCCGGGGGTCAACGAAGTCAGTTCCAGGCGCTGTAACAGCTGTTGCCGAATCTCGGTTTGCAGCACGGCGACGCGGTCGTAAGTTGCGCTCGCCCGGTCGAAAGAGCGGCGCACCCTGCGCTTGTCCAGCGTGTACGGCGCTTCAGGCTCCAAGGGGCTCGGCGACGATCTGCAGGCGGTCGAACAAAGCGCGGTCGTGCGCGGTGTCGGGATTGCCGGTGGTCAGCAGTTTCTCGCCGTAGAAGATCGAATTCGCGCCCGCCAGGAAACACAGCGCCTGCAGCTCGTCGCTCATCTCGCCGCGGCCCGCCGACAAGCGTACGTGGGCGCGCGGCATGAGGATCCGTGCGACCGCGATCGTGCGCACGAAGTCGAAGGGATCGAGAGCCGCCGTATCGGCGAGCGGCGTGCCCGGCACGCGCACGAGCTGGTTGATCGGCACGCTCTGCGGGTGCGCCGGCAGCGTGGCGAGCGTGAGCAGCAGTTCGGCCCGATCCACGGCCTCCTCGCCCATGCCGACGATGCCGCCGCAGCAGACGTTCATGCCCGCCTCGCGCACCGCTTCCAGCGTATCGAGCCGGTCCTTGTAAGTGCGGGTCGTGATGATCTTTTCGTAGTACGCCGACGAGGTATCCAGGTTGTGATTGTAATAATCCAAACCGGCCGCCTTCAGTTCCTGCGCCTGTTCGCGCGTGACCATGCCGAGGGTCGCGCAGGTCTCGAGCCCGAGCTCCTTGACCTCGCGGATCATCGCCAGCACCTTGCGCAGATCTTTCGGCTTCGGCGAGCGATAGGCCGCGCCCATGCAAAACCGGGTCGCGCCCGATTCCTTCGCCGCGCGGGCGCGCGTGACGACCGACTCCAGTTCCAACAGCTCTTCGGCTTCCAAGCCGGTCTCGTAACGGACGCTCTGCGGGCAGTAGGCGCAGTCCTCCGGACAAGCCCCGGTCTTGATGCTGAGCAGGGTGCTCACCTGCACGGCGTTCGCGACCTGGTAGCGGCGGTGGACCCCCTGCGCCTGGAAGACCAGATCCATGAACGGCAGCGCGAACAGGGCCTCGACCTCGGCGAGCGTCCAATCGTTGCGTACGGTCATCGAGAGCATGAGCAGCGTTCTCCGGAAGGCGGTGTCGAGTCGCGGCCCGCCGTCGGCGGCCAGTGATCGTCCGTCGGTGGCCAGTGATCGTCGCCGAGCAGTATTCCGGCGCCGTGACGCTTAGTCAACCAAGAACGGCCGCCCTGGTTGACGAGGGCGCCGGGCTTGCGCGGCGGGGCCTGCGGGGAGGACTTAGAAATGCACTTCGGAAGGATGGAACACGTAGTTCAGCAGGATGCCGACGAACACCGACATCCCGAAATAATGGTTGCCCAGAAAGGCGCGAAAACATTCGGCGCGGTCGCGGTTTCGGATCAACCACAGATGATGGGCGAAGAAGATCGCGCCCGCGGCCAGGCCCAGCCAATACCAGGTGCCGAGGCGGGTGATGCGCCCGACGAGGATCAGCGAGAACAGCGTCATGGCCTGCAAGACCGCGATGATGTGCCGGTCCGAGTCGCCGAACAGGATCGCGGTCGAGCGCACGCCGATGCGTAGATCGTCGTCGCGGTCGACCATCGCGTAGATCGTGTCGTAGACGGTGACCCAGAGCAAGTTGGCGAGAAACAACAGCCAGCCGACCCTGGGGACATGTTCCAGCTGCGCGGCGAAGGCCATCGGAATGCCCCACCCGAACGAGAGGCCGAGATAGAGCTGGGGGACCGACAGAAAGCGCTTGATGAACGGGTAGGTGACCGCGAGGAAGGCGCCGACGACCGCGTACAGCAAGGTCAGCTTGTTCAACTGCAGGGCGAGCGCCAGGGCCACGAGCGCCAGCACCGCGAACAAGATCAAGGCCTCGATCGGCGAGATGCGGCCCGCCGCGAGCGGTCGATCGCGGGTGCGCTCGACGTGCGGATCGAAGCTGCGGTCCGCGTAGTCGTTGATGACGCAGCCGGCCGACCGCATCAAGACCACGCCGACGACGAAGACGGTAAAGATCCGCGGATCGGGCCGGCCGAGGCCGGCGAGCCACAAGGCCCACAGTGTCGGCCAGAGCAACAGCCAGATTCCGACGGGTCGGTCCAGGCGCATGAGCCGGGCGAACTCGAGGAAGGTCGCCGTGATCTGCGGGAGAACCTCGGTCGTCCAGGGATGAAAACGGACGCGGTAGACGAACCAGCGCCAGCGCGCGACCAGGATGTCGGCCAACTCGTCCCCGGAACGCGGCAGCGGCACGGCGTTCGCGGTCCTAGAGTCGGCCCATCGACGGCAGAAACGATTCCTGCACGAGGAGCGGCGCGCCGCGCAGCGTGAGCCGCGAGCGTCGCGCCCAGAGTCCGCCGGGCTTGACGTCGGCGCCGGCCAGCGCCCGCGCGCACAGCACGTCGGCTGCCGGCAGCCACGCGTATTCGTAGGAGCTGCGCTCGAATCCCGACAGCCCGGTCAAGGTTTCCCCGAGCGCCGCGTCGCCGAGTTCGGCGAGCCAGGGATGGCGCGTCAAGCTGGCATCGGGAATCACGGTCTGCGCATAGACCCAGACCCGGTCGTCACAGCGCATTTCGACGTCGCGAAAGAGACCCGCTTGGTCGCGGGCGCCGAGACCCCGCTGCAGATCGGCGCTCAGCAGGCCCGTGAATTGCTCCACGAGCCGCAGGGAGAACCGCTCGCCGCAGAGCTCTTTGAGGCGCAGCGTCAGCAGGCCCTTGCCGATCAGCCAAGGGCGCAACGGCCCCTCGATCGTGAGCTGGCCCAGCCTCTCGGCCGGCAGCCAGCCGGTCGCGGTTCGGTCGGATGCTTGTCCCGTGATCATCCGGCCATTCTACCCGACCCGTCCGTATTGCTCAGCCACACCGACCCAGCGGCGCACGAGCGGTGCGACCAGTTGCGGCCAATCCCGCAGCAGCGCCTCGGCGGCGATCTGCACGCGCGGCAGCAGATCGGCGTCCCGGCTCAGATCCGCGACCCGCATCTGCGCCAGCCCCGTTTGGCGCGTGCCGAGCAGTTCCCCGGGGCCGCGCAGCTCGAGATCGCGTCGGGCCACCTCGAAGCCGTCGTTCGTTGCGCGCATCACGCCCAGCCGCTCGCGGGCCACCTGCGACAAGGGCGAGCGGTAGAGCAGGACGCAGGAGCTGGCATGCTCGCCTCGACCGACGCGGCCGCGCAGCTGATGCAGCTGCGCGAGCCCCATGCGTTCCGCGTTCTCGATCACCATGAGGGTGGCGTTCGGGACGTCGACGCCGACCTCGATCACGGTGGTCGCCACCAGCAGCTGGATGCCGCCCGCCTTGAACCGCTGCATGATCTCGGTCTTCGCGGCCGCGGGCATGCGACCGTGCACGAGCCCGACGCGCAGCTCCGGCAGCGCCGCCGCGAGCGCCGCTGCGGTTTCTTCAGCCGCCTGGTAGGGCAGTTCGTCCGATTCGTCGATCAGCGGGCAGACCCAATAGGCCTGGCGACCGGAGAGGCAGGCCGTCCTTATGCGCTGCACGACCTCGTCGCGACGCTGCTCGGCGAGCACGACGGTTTGCACCGGGCTGCGGCCCGGCGGCAGTTCGTCGATGACCGAGACGTCGAGATCCGCATAGGCGGTCATCGCGAGCGTGCGCGGGATCGGCGTCGCGGTCATGATCAGCTGATGCGGCTGGCGGCCGCCGGCCGCGCCTTTTTCGCGCAGCGCCAGGCGTTGATGCACGCCGAATCGATGCTGTTCGTCGACGATCACGAGCGCGAGCGACGCGAAGGAGACGCCGTCCTGAAACAGCGCATGCGTGCCGATCACGAGCGGGGCCTGACCGTCGGCGATCGACCCCAGGGCCGCGGCGCGCGCCTTGCCCTTGAGCCGGCCCGTCAGCTGCGCGACGCCGACGGCCAGCGGATCGAACCAGCGATGGAAATTCAGCGCGTGTTGCTCGGCCAGCAGCTCGGTCGGCGCCATCAAGGCGACCTGGCGTCCCGCTTGCAGCGCGCGCGTCGCCGCGAGCGCCGCGACCAGGGTCTTGCCGCAGCCGACGTCGCCTTGCACGAGGCGCAGCATCGGCGTCGCCTGGGCAAGATCGGCTTCGACTTCCGCGAGGACGCGCGTTTGCGCGCCGGTCAGGCGGAAGGGAAGCGCGGCCAGCAGCCGGCGTTTCAAGGTCTCGTTCGCCGGCAGCGGCCAGCCCGGGTCGCTTTGGATGCGTTTGCGCAGCAATTTCAAGGACAAATGATGGGCGAGCAATTCCTCGAAGGCCAGGCGGCGTTGTGCCGGATGGCGCCAGGCCAGCAAGGCCTCCACCGGCGCGTCCGCCGGCGGCCGATGCACGTACAGCAGCGCCGCATGCAGAGCGGGCAGGGCGCTATCGGCGAGGATCTCGGCCGGCAGGCAGTCCGGCAGGTCCTCGGGCGAGAGTTGATCGAGCGCGAGCCCCACGAGCTGACGCAAGCGGCCCTGCGTGATCCCCTCGGTCGCGGGGTAGATCGGCGTCAGGTGCTCCAAGGCCTCCTGGGCGGCAGCGGCGTCGACGCGCCGATATTCCGGATGGATGAACTCCAAGCCCTGCGCGGAACGCCGCGCCTCGCCGTAGCAGCGGAGGCGCAAGCCCCGGACGAGCGCCTGTTGTTGCTGCGCCGTGAAATAGAAAAACTTGAGCGTCAGGAATCCCGAGCCGTCCGCGATTCGGCACAGGAGCTGACGACGGCCCCGAAAGCTCAGCTCGGTGAGTTGCACCTCGCCTTCGACGACCGCCCGCTGCCCGGGCAGAAGCTCGCCCAAGGGCACGATCTGGGTCCGGTCCTCGTAACGCAACGGCAGCAGGAAGACGAGGTCCCGCGTGGTCTCGACGCCGAGCGCGAGCAGTCGCTGCGCGAGCGCCGCGCCGACGCCGCGCAGCGCGGTGACCGGCCGTGGCTCCTTCACAATGCGACGATGCACTCCACTTCGACCTGCGCGTTGCGCGGCAGGGAGGCGACGCCGACGGCGGCGCGGGCCGGGTAAGGCTCGCGAAAATACTCGGCCATGACCCGGTTCACGAGCGCGAAGTGGCCGAGATCGGTCAGGAAGATCGTGACTTTGACGACCTCGTCGAGGCTCGCGCCCGCGGCGAGCACGATGGCCTTGAGGTTCTCGAAGACGCGGCGCACCTGCGCCTCGATGTCGCCGACGATCAGCGACTGGGTCGCGGGGTCCAGCGGGATTTGGCCCGAGACCCAAATCGTGTTGCCGACGCGCACGGCCTGCGAATAGGTGCCGATCGCCGACGGAGCGTCGGGCGTGGAGATGATCTGTTTGCTCATGGTTCGATCCGGGGGAGTTGTCGTTAGGCCAGGCTGCGAAAGACTCGTTGGACGTCCGGCATGCGCCGGACGGTCTTGATGATGCGGGCGAGGTGCTTGCGGTCGCGCACCTGCAGTTCCAGCGTCAGCGCCGAGGTCTCGCTGTCGCGCTCCTCGAGAATCACGTGGTCGATGTTGGTCTCGGTGCCCGCGACGCTGGCGGCGACGGCGGCGAGCACGCCCACGCGATTGCCGACCTCCAGCTGGATTTCGGAGCTGAACAACCGGTCGTGCGTGGCCTCCCAGGCAACCGAGATCCATTTCTCCGGCTGTTTGCGATACTCGGCGAGGTTGCCGCAATTCTGACGATGAATCATGACGCCGCGTCCCGTGCTGAGATAGGCCATGATCGGATCGTTCGGAATCGGGAAGCAGCACCGGGCGTAGGTGACGACCAGTCCCTCGGTTCCCGCGATCATCAGGGGACCGCCGGCCGGCGCCTTCTTGTCGGCCTCGTCGGTCACCGGTTGCAGCCGGCGCGCCACCAGGGGCGCGAGCCGCTCGCCGAGACCGATCTTCTCGAACAGTTCCTCGTCGTCGCGCAGATTCAGTTCCGTGACCACCGAATCGATCTCGGTCTGCGGGATCTTCTTCAGGCTCAGCGAGAACTCCTCGAGTGCGAGCCCCAGCATGCGCCGCCCGAGCTCGGCCGCTTCACCACGCTTCATGTTCTTCAGGTATTGACGAATGGCCGCACGCGCTTTCGCGGTGACGAGAAATCCCGACCAGGACGGATTCGGCGTCGCGCCCTTGGCGGTGATGATCTCCACCGTCTGCCCGTTGCGCAGCGGCGTGCGCAAGGGCACGAGCCGTCGGTCCACCTTGGCCGCCACGCAACGATTGCCGACGTCGGTGTGGATCGCGTACGCGAAATCCACCGCCGTGGCGCCGCTCGGCAGCCGCAGGATCTTGCCCTTCGGCGTGAACACGTAGACCTTGTCCGGGAACAGATCGACCTTGACGCTCTCGAGGAACTCCTCGGAGCTGCCACCTTCCTGGATCTGGACCAGATTCGCGAGCCATTCGCGCGCGCGGTCGGCCTCGACGCCGCCATAGACGTCGCCGCCGGACTTGTATTTCCAGTGCGCGGCGATCCCCGACTCGGCGACGCGATGCATCTGCTCCGAGCGGATCTGCACCTCGATCGGAATGCCGTTCGGACCGAACAGGGTCGTATGCAGGGATTGGTAGCCGTTGACGCGCGGAATCGCGATGTAATCCTTGAAGCGGCCGGGCATCGGCTTGTAGAGGCTGTGGACGATGCCGAGGACGCGATAACAGGTGTCGGCCGAATCGACGATGATCCGAAAACCGTAGACATCCACCATCTCGTTGAGCGAGATGCCCTTGTTCTGCATCTTCTTGTAGATGCTGTAGAGATGCTTCTCCCGCCCCTCGACGCCGCCGACGACCCCCACCTTCTTCAGCGCGCCCTTGATCGATTCGGCGATCTTGCCGATGAATTCCTTCTGGTTGCCGCGGGCGCGCTTCAGTTCGCGCTCGAGCACCTTGTAGCGGTAGGGGTAGAGGGCGCGAAACCCGAGATCCTCGAGTTCGAGCTTGACGGCATAGAGGCCCAGACGCTCGGCGATCGGCGCGTAAATCTCGAGGGTCTCGCGCGCGATCCGCCGCCGTTTGACCGGCGGCATCGCGCCCAGAGTGCGCATGTTGTGGGTGCGATCCGCGAGTTTGACCATGATCACGCGGATGTCGCGGACCATCGCCAGCAACATCTTGCGGAAACTTTCCGCCTGCGCCTCCTGGCGGTTCTTGAACTGGATTTGATCGAGCTTGCTGACCCCGTCGACGAGGTCGGCGACGACCTCGCCGAACAGCGAGGCGATCTCGGCTTTTGCCGTCGGGGTATCCTCGATCACGTCATGCAGGATGGCCGCGACCAAGGTGTCGCCGTCCAACCTCAAGTCGGCGAGGATGTCCGCGACGGCGACCGGATGCGTGATGTAGGGCTCGCCCGAGACCCGCTTCTGGCCCTGGTGCTTTTCGGCCCCGTAATCGTAGGCCTCGCGTACGCGCTCGATTTGCGCGGGGGGAAGGTAGGTCTCCAGCTTGTCTAGAAGCTGGCTGATCCCCGTGGCGCGTCTTCCACCGGGTAGGAAACCGAGTATGGAAGACGCATAGTCCATCGTTCCTCTACGAAGCTTGGGGTCTCAATCCCCTAGGCCGAGTTGCGGTGCGCGGAAGTCCGCCGGCAGATCCAGTTCGCTGACGACCTGCTGTACGGGCTCTTCCGGTTCCTCGAGCATTTCCAGCGTGATGTTGCCCGCGGCGATTTCGCGCAGCGCGACGACCGTGGGCTTGTCGTTCTCCCATTCGACCGTGGCTTCCGCGCCATTCGCGAGGCGACGCGCCCGCTTGGCGGCCAACAAGACCAAATTGAACAGATTCGGTTCGTTCTGCAGACAATCTTCGACCGTGATGCGCGCCATAGCCTGACTTCCTCGAAATAGGTTGGTAACTCTAGCAGAAAAGCACTGGGGCGCCTAGGTTTCCACCCTCGCGCCCGCCCCTCAGGACAGCAGTTCGGCCGTCAATTCGCGGATTTCAGGTCGCCCGCCGCGCAAGTGCTCGCCCTGGCCGCTGACGATCGCGTGCAGGTCCGCCAGCGCCACCTCGAAACGATCGTTGACGACGACGTAGTCGAACTCCGCCCAATGCGACAGATCGCGTACGGAGTCCTGTAGACGCCGGCGAATCACGGCGTCGGAATCGGTGCTTCGCTGCCGCAGGCGCTGTTCGAGTGACGGCCGGGACGGCGGGAGGATGAAGATACTCGCGGCCGCCGGCAAGCGCTCACGGACCTGCCGCGCGCCCTGCCAGTCGATTTCGAGCAATAGCTGCTGGCCGGTGCCGAGGTTCCGTTGCACCGTCGCGAGCGCAGTGCCGTAGTAATTGTCGAACACCCGGGCATGTTCGAGAAATTCGCCGGCGGCGACCATGCGCTCGAACTCCGCGGTCGAGACGAAGTGATAGTCCACGCCCTCCCGCTCGTTCGGGCGCGGCGCCCGGGTCGTATACGACACGGAGAAGCGCAGCTGCGCCTCCCGCTCCATCAAGGCCTTCACGAGGCTGGTCTTGCCCGCGCCCGAGGGCGCGGCAATGACGAACAGGCGTCCCTCGGCAACGGGTTCAGGATGCGTGCTGAAATCGCTCACATTGAAATGATTCACACTTGCTCGATGTTCTTTAATGGAAGTCCGGACGGCACGCGCCGGGTCGGAATGCCGCGCATTCTACCAGTGCCGCAAGATGCGCCGCGTGCCGCGTGCCACGAAATGCGCCGCGAAGCACGCCGCGCGCCGCGAAGTGCGCCGCGTTCTCGGGCACCGGCGTGCGTCGGTTTACGCGAGTCGATGAGCCGGCTGATCGAATGACTTCTCGTAACGCCAGACCTCGAGCGGAAACGTGCCGCTGCCCGCTTCGAGGTGTTCCACCACGGTACCCGTCCGTATCCAACCGTGTTTCCCATAGAACCTGGCGGCGCGCTCGTTACCGATGGCGCAGGCAAGCCAGGCGTTGCTCACGCCCTCTTGTTTGAGGCGAGCTTCCGCGTCGAGGATCAGCGCCGCGGCGAGGCCTGAGCCGCGTGCCTCCGGGGCAACATAGAGCTGATTCAGTTCCGAGCCTTTCGTCACGCAGAAGCCGGTCGGCGCGCCGGCCGGTCCGACCACGCGCAGGCGACCGAAGGCGGCCAGCAGCCGTTCCTGAAAACTCTCCAGAGTTCGCATTCGTGCCAGCTCCACCGGTAGGAGTGGCGCATGCGCATCTTGCCATCCGTCGAACCAGATCTTCGCGAGCCGACCGATTTCCGATGCGTGGGCGTCTCGGACCAAGGAAACTGCCAGCGCCGGTGAGCGAGACAACCGGGCTGAGCTCACTTGACGTCCGGCAGCGAATAATCGAAGTCATAGGAATGCAGGCCACCCGCGATCTTGATCGTGAAGTTTCCGCTGATCCCCTGCAGATCGCCCGTCCCCGATCCCGGCACGACGAGGACCGTCATGTTCGGGCCTCGATCGTCCATCGTCGCCATATGCTGCAGGGCAAAACTGCCGTGCTTGTCTTGTAACACGCCGGTGACGACCTCGATGGCGACGTAGCCTGCGACGCCCTTTTTCGGGTCGCCGCCCGAGAACATCTCGCCCTGGGTCGTCGCCTCCAGATCGCCGTGAATTTCTTTGTTGATCGAATAACGGGCGAGCCCCTCGGCCGGTGCGGGGGACAAGGGCAGAACCGTGACGGTAAACGTGCCGTGGGCATGGGATGTCATCGTAGCGTCTCTCTGTTGGGCGACGAGCAGTGGTGATCCGAGGATCAGCAGGGACAATCCAGCGAGTGAGGCAGTCTTCACGATCGCGGCACAGTGCCAGGTTTGGCCGCGCCTGCCAACAGGCGGGCATCCGGGCGAGGAGGGAGGCTTTGTTGCCTTGGTCACCCTTGATTTTCCCCGGATAAAATGGCTCATCGATAGTAATAACGAAGGGCTCTTCCCGAACAGTCTCGCTGGCCTATTCGACCTGGGAAACATTATCGGCCCCCGGTTGTGATACTCCGCTCAACCGCCGGTATATATATCGACATGACCACAGGACAGGCGACCTCCGACGGATTGATGGGATCTCAGGATACCCACGCTATCGATTGGGATGCCGTCTATGCTGACCAAGCCCCCCGCGTCTATAACTATTTCCGCTTTCGCATGGGAATCGAAGCTGATGCCGCGGATTTGACATCCCGTACTTTTGAGAAGGCCTGGCGTTCACGTGCCCGGTATCGCCACGATCTCGCGGGTTTCGCCACCTGGCTGTTCACGATTGCCAACAACTTGCGTATTGATTATCTGAAGGCAAGGCGCAGTCACCTGCCAATCGATTCGGCACTCGATGTGGCGGCGGTCGGCACCCCCGAAACGGACGCGGAGCGCCGATCCAACTTATCGAGACTGGCTCTCTTGACCCAGAGCCTCTCGGACCGCGAGCGTGAATTGATCGCTTTGAAGTATGGCGCTGAACTGACGAATCGTCTGATCGCGAGCCTTACGGGTCTGAGTGAGTCCAATGTCGGCTCCATCCTTCATCGGGTGGTTTCCTCGCTGCGAGAGAAATGGTGATGAGCACGGAATCCCAACCATGAACGACGATTTTCTTCATCAAATTCGCGTTGATCCGCCGGCCGCTTTTTTAGCGGAGCTCAAAGCTAAGTTGGATGGAAAAGCTGTTGCGCCGCAGGCAATCGGCCGCTTCTCACTTCGTACTTTGGCGATTCTGATACTTCTCGGTGGGACCGGTGCCGCCATGGCTCTGATGGTCGGCACAGAAATCCTTCCCTGGGGTGGCCACCAGGTGAAGACGGCCGCAACCGCGGCCTCGCCCCAACCGAATAGCCACGGTACGCAGCCGGCAGACTCTCGATCACCGCTATCAGAATCCACAAGAAATAATTCGCACTCGACGACCGGCGGACAGGCGCTTCTAGGCGACGTAAGAAATACCACCATCACCATTTCCACCGCGGTCTCGCCCGCATCGAAACCTCGAGACGACTGGGAGCTCGCGACTCAGCTATTGCAGGCAGCCAAGGCCGGTGACCGCGATGCTCAATATCGTTTGTTTGCCGTCATCGATGATTGTGAAAGCCTGCTGGATTACTACTTTACGCGCGACGATACACCGCTCACGTTCGAGGAGGGTGTAGAGAACGCGAAAACACAGAGTATGAAGCGACAGGCAATGAAGGTGTTCCCCAGCTGTCATCGCTTTCGGGAACACAATGTCGCCCTCGAGATGGGCTCTGCGGAATATTGGCTCGAGAAGGCCACCCAGAGCGGACAGCCTTTAGCGCAAGCAGTGACCGCCAGAAAGATGCTCGACGCGGACGCTCAGAACAATGCGGTACCTTTAGTGACCAACTCCAAGGGCCTGTCAATTACGATCCCCAGTGGGGCTCCGCCGAACCGGCGCGCCGTCGACTTGCTCCGCGCCGCGGTCAAAAGCCTCGACCCAAACGTGTTCGAGATCATTGGCGACGAGCAGACCGAGCTGCATGGGTCTCGACTGAATGAGACCGTGGATCGAGTCGCTTGGATCTATGTTGCGTGTCAACGAGGACTGGATTGTTCACCCACGTCGCGATGGGCTTTGTCCTGTGAGGGGAAATGTGACGTTTCGACTCCGGAAGGGATTCTGATGTACCGGTCATTCGGTCAGTGGCCCGCGGTCCAAGAGCGTGCAAGGGAGCTCAACGCCAAGCTGGATGCGGGCAAGTGGGATGAGTTGGGTCTCGGTCCTTGAGATTGTTGGCCACGGCGAGATTCCGCGTAGACGTGATACGGCGTGTTACGGCTGAACGAATTTTTGTCTGGCCACGTTTTTCCAGACATTGACCTTCCGCGACCGACTGCGCGCGACCCTGCCGTCGGTGGGTGCAATGGTCTGCGTCGCGGCATTGGCCCTGCTCATCGGCGGATCCCCCCCTGATCAGTGCGCACGAGGTCCTCGCGTTGAAGGCCGTTCAAGCTGTATGGATGTTCTTTGCGGCCTCCTTGATGATCGGCCGGCGCCGCGCGCGAGGCGATGAGCCCTAGAACATGTCGCCGCTGTTACCATAGCAGCAGGCGCCGGAAACGCGAGCATCCTCACGGGTCGCTGGCGATCACCTCCGGCCGGGGGGACGATGCGCATGCCGAACCGACGTGATTTCCTGCGTCTGACGCTGGTCAGTTGCGCGGGGCTGCTCGACCGCGCCATGGCGACGCCAGCGGCGGGGCGCGCGGAGTTCACGGGCGCCCCTGGGGCGGCGGACCCGGGCGCATCGCCCGCGCATGGCGCTCTGCGGGAGTTGGCGCCGGGGGCGGTCCGTCCCGAAGCGTGGTTGCGCTCGTATCTCGGGAAACAAGCGCAGCTCTGTGAGAATCTGCCGCAAATTTCCTGGCCCTTCACCGAAAAGTACTGGGCCGGTCTTGAGGATGCGGATGCCTGGTGGCCATGGGAACAGGTGGCGTACTGGATCGATGGCGCGACGCGCCTCGCCCTCGTGCTCCAGGACCAGGCCTTGATCGCCGCAGTCAGAACTCGGATCGACTACACGCTGGCGCACGCTGCGCCCGACGGCTTCCTCGGGCCGCAGTATCTCGAATTCTCGCAGGAAGCCGGCGGCGGCGGGATGCTGCGCTGGCCCAACAACGTCCTGTTCCGCGGCTTGGCGGCGCTCGGCGATTCGGAGCGCGGCCCGAGTTCGGCCGGCGGCATCGCCGAAGCGATGCGCAAGCATTACCTATCGGACCCGGCTCCCTATGGAGTGGACGGCCGCAACATTACGAACATCGAGCCGATGCTGTGGTGCTACGCGCGCACCGGCGACGCGAGGCTGCTCGCCATGGCCGAAAAAGCGTGGGCGCAGTTCATTCGCGGCGCCACGGAAGCGGAACGTGCGACTCCGGCGCCGACCGCGGAGCAGCGCCCGTTCGCCGACCTGGGACCCGCGCGCGTTTTTGCCGATACACCGATCGAATGCCACGGCGTGAGTTACGCCGAGATCATGAAGCAGCCCGCGATCCTCTACCTGCACACCGGCAAGGAGGAATACCTGCGTTTCGCCGCGGCGGCCGAGCAGCGCATCTTCGACCACCACATGCTGATCGACGGGATCCCTTCCACCTCGGAGCATTACCGGACCGTCACGGCGATAGACCAGCACGAGACCTGTGATATCGCCGACCACACCTGGTCCTGGGGCTACCTGTTGATGGCCACCGGCGAGGCGATCTGGGCCGATCGCATCGAGCGCGCCTGCTTCAACGCCGCTCCGGGCGCGATCCGCGCAGACTGGAAGGCGCTGCAGTATCTGTCCTCTCCGAACCAGTTCCTGGCGACGCTCAACTCGGACCACGGCCAGATGCGCCACGGCGGCCGATTGATGGCCTACCAGCCTAACCCGGGACAATTCACGGCCTGCTGCGGCGGCAACGTGCACCGGATTTTTCCGAACTTCGTGATCCGCATGTGGATGCAGACCGCCGATCAGGGGCTGGCGGCCGTGTTGTACGGACCCTCGAGGCTCACCGCGACCGTAGGCTCGGCGCACGAGCCGATCGAGATCGCGCAGACGACGAATTATCCGTTCGACGAGCGCATCGAGTTCAAGATCCACGCCCGTCGCGCTGTGTCCTTTCCGCTGTCGCTGCGCGTTCCCGGCTGGTGCGACGCGCCGAGTGTCGAAGTCAATGGGACCTCGATCGCGGTCGAACGCAGCGACAAGGGGTTTTTGGTGTTGCATCGACGCTTTGAACCCGGCGACGTGATCGCGCTGACCCTGCCGATGAAGCTGGCGCTCACGCACTGGCCAGACAACGGTGTCGGCCTCGAACGCGGCCCCTTGGTCTACGCGCTGCCGATCGAAGCGCAATGGAAAGCGATCGTCGAGCCCGGCTATTCGAGCGTGGAGTATCCGAGCCTGGAAGCGCGACCCTCGAGTGCCTGGAACTACGGATTGGCCGTGGATCCCGCGCGCTTGGCCGCGGCCGTGAGGGTCGAAAGCAAGGCGATAAGGCCCGACCAGGCGCACGAGCCCTGGGGCGAGCCCCTGACGACGCTCGTGGTACCGGCGCGCCGAATCGCCGGCTGGGAGCTGCGCTCGAGTCCCACCGACCCGAGCCAGGCATTCACCCCGCCCTTGCCGACGCTCGAGGCCGCCGCCATCGGCACCGCGATCGAGCCGCTGACCCTGGTCCCCTATGGCTCGACGCAATTGCGCGTGAGTATCTTCCCGTGGCTACGCGCTTGAACTGGCGGCCTCGTCAGGGCCGGCGTACTTCCGAGTTGCTCGCCGGGCTGCTCGCAGTGCTCTGCTTCGCGGCCTACTCCCTCGGCGCCGACGCGGTGGGCGGCGCCGACACGGCGGACGGCGTCAGTGCGGCCGATACCGCGCTGCCCGCGATCTACCGCTCGGCGCCGGCCTCGTCGAACGTGCCGGGCGCCGACTATCCGCGACTCTACGCCGACGGTCGTGCAAGCTTCCGCATCAAGTTTCCGTCGGCGACTTCGGTGCAGCTCGCCGGCGGCGCGGGGCTGGGCCGCCAGCCCTTCCCGATGACCCGGGACGCCGATGGCGTCTGGAGCGTGACGATTCCGCCCGCCACGGTGGGATTTCACTATTACTGGTTCATCGTCGATGGCACCCGCGTCAACGATCCCGGCAGCCAGACATTCTTGGGGTATGGCATCCCCATGAGCGGCATCGAGATTCCCGACCCGTTCTTCGTCAGCACCTTGTTGATCTCGTCGCCACGACCCGCGTTCTACGATCCCCAGCAGGGCGCGCACGGCCGGGTCGAGGAGAACTGGTATTTCTCGCGCGCGACCCAGCGATGGCGGCGTTGCTTCGTCTACACGCCGCCTGGCTACGGCGATGCCGAAAATGCCCAGGCGCGCTACCCCGTGCTGATCCTGCAGCACGGCGCGGGCGAAGACGAGACCGGCTGGGGCCGGCAGGGTCGCGTCAACTTCATCCTCGACAATTTGATCAATGCCGGCAAGGCGCTGCCGATGATCGTCGTCATGGACAACGATTACGCGGCGCCTGCGCTCACGCCCGGGACAGTGCCCGAGGCCGGCGCGGTCACGGCACCGCAGTCCCAAGACCCGTATTTGCGCCTGCCGCCCGGACTCGACGCCTTCGGCCCGGTCGTGCTCGACGAACTGATCCCGCTGGTCGACGCCGGCTACCGAACCGTCGCGGATCGCGAGCACCGCGCGATCGCCGGACTCTCGCTCGGCGGCCTGGAAGCGATGGCCGTGGGGCTGGGACACCTCGATGCCTTCGCCTACATCGGATCCTTCAGCGGCGCGCAATTCGTGATCGCCGCCCACCCTGCGCCTGCGGACAGGCCCGCGCCGCTCGGACTGCGCTTGCCGCCTTTCGACGCCGCGACCGCCTACGGGAAGGTGTTTGCCGACGCCACCAAATTCAATGCGAAGGTACACCTGCTCTGGTTCGGAGCCGGGACGGCGGAAGTCGACTTCAACCAGTCGCTGAGAGCGGCTGCAGAGCAACTGCGTGCTCGCGGTATCCGGTTCACGCTCTACGAGTCGCCCGGCACCGCGCACGAATGGCTCACCTGGCGACGCGACCTGGAAGAATTCGCCCCGCTGCTGTTTCGCCACTGAGGTCGAAAGCACCCTCGAGTACGAGTACCTTCGGTCTGGGCCGATTTTCTCGACGGCACAATATTGTGGCGTCTGAAACGTCTTAGTGAGCATGGAGCCGCCGAATGCGCATGCTTTGACGAACGCGAATAGCGACATCTCGAAAACGCTTTTACGGGAAACGGGGAAATTGACCGCTTTCGTCAAGGCGCGCGTACGCAATGCCGCGGATGCCGAAGACATCTTGCGAGACGTGTTTTTCGAGTTCGTGCAAGCCTACCGGTTGCCGGAATCGATCGAGCAAGTCAGTGCCTGGCTGTTGCGCGTGGCACGCAATCGCATCATCGACCGGTTTCGCCGAGCGAAGGCGAGTCCGTTGCACGCCTCGGCGCCGGATCGCGAGGACGAAAACGGCCCCTTGTCCCTGGAACTCGAGCTTCCCGGCCTTGGCCTACACCCCCAACGTCGATGCCTGCCGCTCCTGCGGTCTGTGCTCTCGGCCTGCCCGGAGGACGCGATCAGACTGCAAAGGTGACGCGACGATGCGCCGACCAGGAGCGAGCGCGAGCGTCATGGAAGCTGCTCGTACTGCGGTAAGTCGTCCGTGATGGTGTACCACGGCGCTTTGGATCCGACGAAGATGTGGGCGGTGGGGCGAATCGACGGGCAATCAACCAAGGTGCCTAGCGTCACGTGGACGAACGTCGCATCGCGCACCAGCGAATAGAGCAATGATCCACAACTGCCGCAGTGCGCATCATGTCCCGTGTCCTCCCCAAAGATCAAAAGTCGCTCCGCGCCGTCGGAAATGGTGAGCCGCTCGCGTTCGATCCCTGCGAAGGGTTTGAACGCGCTCCCCGTCGTACGCCGGCAATTCGAGCAGTGACAATTGAGCGAGTACCGGAATTGGTCTTCTACTTCGTATCGAACCGCGCCGCATAAACATTGGCCTTTCAATATCGTCGTGTTCGATGCATGGACCTTGCGCATGTTCCTCGCCCTCCTACCTCGCTGAGAAGGAATTCCGTTCCATTCGCCATATTATGACTGCCTCGGAATCCCGGCGGACGGCAGCGAGGTCGTCAGGAACGCCGCGGCGATTTTCCAGTAAAATTCAGACTCCGGAAGGGGGTCAACGTATGCCCAAAATCGACACGAACTCCGTACCCGCCCGCAAAGGTTCGGGTTATCCACCACCATTCGATGCGCCGTGCGCTGCGCGCACCCGGCGGCGCCTGGGTGATGCCGGTG
>Ga0116230_10001031_pt1 | contig 25631 bp, 24 predicted proteins | sample S1TSphfallax_3_FD_88678 | JGI IMG/M metagenome (GOLD analysis project Ga0116230, IMG submission 88678) | Host-associated microbial communities from peat moss isolated from Minnesota, USA - S1T2_Fd - Sphagnum fallax MG | ecosystem: Host-associated > Plants > Peat moss > Unclassified | place... | reverse complement strand
GGTCGCGTCGCCCGCGCCACCAATCAGGTCTCCGTCTTCGGTGCATTTTTTGATTCCGTCATCGACCGCTACTCTGACGTGGCCCTTTTCTTCGGCCTCTTGGTCTACTATGCTCGCGGCAATCGCTATTTCTACGTATTCCTCGTCGCCTTCGTCATGACCACTTCACTCATGGTCAGCTACACCCGCGCCCGCGCAGAGGCACTCATCGGCTCCTGCAAAGTCGGCTTCATGGAGCGCCCTGAGCGCATTGTCCTCGTTATTCTCGGTGCTCTTTTCTATCGCTGGGATGCCATGCCTGCCGTCCTCTGGGTCCTCGCCGTCCTCTCCACCATCACCGTCATCCATCGCATCCATTACACCTATCTCGAAACCAAGCGCCTCAACCTCCAGCCCACTTCCTAATCCCAAATCAGGACTATCTCTTTCATTACATTGGCCGATAATTCCAATGAATCAGGTCGACGAATTCAATCGACAGGTGGTTTTAGTGAAGGTTCTAATTGCGTCAAGTGAGGCTACTGTCCGCCACATGGCTTCTACTGCCCTGTCTGCTGCGGGCTATGCTGTCCGCTGTGTGGACAATGGCCAGGACGCATGGGAAGAAATTGATCTTCAAACCGGCCCGCTGATTGCAGTCCTTGATTGGCAAATGCCAGACCACGATGGCATCAAAATCAGTCGCCAACTCCGCAATTCTAAATTTCGCAACTATGTCTACGTGCTGCTGCTCACCAAACGAAAAAGTAAATTAGACGAGCTGGTCGCCCTCGAAGCTGGCATCGACGACTATCTTCATCACCCCTTTATCCCCGATGAACTCGTCGCCCGCGTCAACATCGGCAAGCGCCTCCTGGACCATGAAAATAAGCTCAACAACATCATCAATGAGTTCCGCGCCATGGTCGATAACTCCCCATTTCCCATGGTCTGCCTCGATGCAAAGGGCATTATCCGCCGCATGAATAAGACCTTTTCCAATATCTCTGGCAACGGCACCTCCTATCGCCTTATCGGCCATTCCATTGCCGAAGTGCTTTCCATCCATCCGATTGAACTAAATACTCTCATCCGCAAAATTCAAGAGGCCAGTCCAATTGACCACATGCCCATCAAGCCGCTCTGGAAAAATGTCGGAAACACTGAGACCTACATCAATGGCCAGCCAGTCACCGGACTTGATACCGCCACCTATCTCATCACTTTCATCAACCAGCGGGAAGTAGATAAAAACGCTTTGAATGGTCACGCCAAGGCTGTTGCCTAAACACTTGTCCACACAGGATTTGCCCATGTTCTTGCAGCTCTGTACCAAAACGATACTCAACCTGCTCCAACAAACGTCGTCTTCTCAACATCCCTGACCTTCTGGGACCGTTTGCCGATATTGATTCAGTGTTTATCTGCGAGAGCTGGCTAGAAAGGTATGTGGGTTAGGTATGAATGTTTTGGTTGCGTCTGATGAACAGGTGATACGCATTGCTGCCTCTAAAGCACTTATCTCGGCTGGCTATGATGTCAAATCTGTTGCGGATGGCCAGCTTGCCTGGGACTACATCGACCAACAAACCGGACAACTCATCGCTCTGCTTGACTGGCAACTCCCCATCTACGACGGCCTCAGCATCGCCAAAAAACTTCGCACCATAACTTCCCCAAACTTCAATTACATCTACATCATTCTGCTTACCAAACAAAGGGCCAAAATTGATGAGCTGGTCGCCCTCGAATCCGGCATTGACGACTACATCCACAAGCCCTTTCTGCCAGATGAACTCATCGCCCGCGTCAACATTGGCAATCGCCTCCTCTCTCACGAACGCAAACTCACTTCCATCATCACCCAGTTTCGCAACATTATTGATAATTCAGCCTTCCCCATCGTCGGTCTGGACAGGATGGGTCACATTCGCCGCATGAACCTCCCCTTCTCCAAACTTGCCAGCAATCGACACATCAGCGAATTGGTTGGCCTTTCCGTCGGCGATCTCCTATCCATTGACAAGGCCGAGTACCAAGTCCTCATCCGCCAGATTCAGGAACAACGCAATATCGATTTCATGCCAATTCGCGCCGTCTGGAACAGCCCCGTCACCCCACCAACCCATATCTATGGCAAGGCCATCAATGACATTGACGAGGTGGCCTACACCCTCACCTTCGTCAACGGCCTCCAAAGCAGCCACTCCACCCTCATGAAGTCCGTTCGCGACCTTGGCACTATCGCTCTCTCCTAATCTCTCTGTCTATCGCTGCACTATCGTGCTAATACTCCAACCTGCTTTGCCGATAATTATTAAAGACTTTTGGAAACACCCCCACAAAATTCTCCAAGAGGGCCTTTGTGAATCTGTTAGTCATATCGCAGGACATTGAAATTCGTAAACTCGTATCCGCTTCTCTTGCCCTAAGCAAAATAAATGTGTCCCTCGCCGATAGTGCTGAAGAAGCATGGCCACAGATATCAGAGGAAACAGGACCGCTGATAGTCCTCATTGACTGGGAGATACCCAACAACGATGCCCTCGACCTCTGCCGCAAAATTCGCGAGGCCCATTTTCGTCACTACATCTACGTCATGCTCATCACGGCAAAAAAAGATGAGTCAAACATGCTGGCCGCCCTTGAATCTGGCATTGATGATTACATTCAAAAGCCCTTCAGTCCTGACCAGCTCATCGCCCGCATCAAAATTGCCCAGCGCATCGTTGCCCATGAGCGCAAACTCTCTGACATTATTTCTGAGTTCCGCGCCATGTCCGATGGATGCCCTTTTCCCACTGTATCTCTCGACGATGAGGGATGCATCTCCAGCATGAACCTGGTATTTTCCTATCTCGCCGGCTCTCGCTCACCAGCAGAATTAAAAGGCCGAGAAATTGGTGAATTGCTTTCCCTTCCTGCCGACCAGCTTCAAACCATCATGTCCCATATTCAGCAGAAAAAGCCCATGATCTGTTTGCCCGTCAACCCTACTTGGAGCAAGCCCGTCGCATCCAGCATCACCATCTATGGCAGGTCTGTTAAAAGCGGTCACAAGTCCACCTACATCGTCACATTTGTAAATGACCTGCAAAAAATTAAGGCCGTACCTACATCCAGCACCGCTGCCTCAGCCGCCGTCATCAGAAAAGCCGCCTGAGCTGTCCGCCCTTGCCGTTGCCCCTACGTTGTCATCCTGAGGAGCAAGCCGACGAGGGATCTGCTTCTACTTTTGTCTTCATTCGCGCTCAGGCCAACCACAATATACTGCAATTACCATGCTCATCCTCGCCTCAGCCACCACCGAAGACAACGATTGTCATTCCGCAGCATAGAGAGAGAAGAAATCTGCTGCCGTCATCGACATTGGTTCTGCCATTAAAGTTGCCGCTGCCTTAAAGCGCCAAAGGCGCGCCGCATACCAGCCCAGGGCAACGCCCTGGGTCAACTCCACCGCGCATTGGTGGGAATCAATTCGCAAAGCGAATCAAGCTCACGCCGGTGACTCACGCCGTTGACCTTAACAGTAGGCATGGGCTTCAGCCCATGCATCAAAACCACCAAACAAAAAAGGGGCTTCAGCCCCTGCAGCATGCCGTTGTTTCAATAGCTGTCATTCCGCAGCAACGCGAAGGAATCTGCTGTTTCTTTTGATCTAGCCGGGTGCCCCCCGAACATGATCAAGCCGCGCGCCTGACCGCGCATTGGTGGGATTCGATTCACAAACCGAACCAACCCCTCGCCGCTGCCTCACGCCGTTGACCTCAACAGTAGGCATGGGCTTCAGCCCATGCATCAAAATCACCAAACAAAAAAGGGGCTTCAGCCCCTGCAGCATGCCCCGGTTCTTACATTGTCATCCCAAGCGCAGTCGAGGGACCTGCGGCCGCCCTCACCCTCGCCCCAGCCGCCTACCTCCCCGGCAACCCCATCCACCTCTACGGCCGCCCCGTCTCCAACCACCCCACCATCAACTACATCCTCACCTTCACCACCAGCCTCGCCCGCACCACAACTATCCGCACCAACCCACCCCCACCGATATGTTTGAGGTACCTCTGACAAATTAAATGGGTAGGCAGTGATCGATTTGGTGCGACTATTGAATAATAGTTGCGTCAATAGCACTGTAATGCCTCCTATATATGGGGGCACAGGTTCTATTGGAAAAGTGACTCATGTCAAAATTGATAAAAACCATGCGTGATATCGATATTCGTCGAGCGTTGCTTTCAGAAATGGCGAGACGCCATCTCGGAGACACTGACACGTTAATTGTGGAAGAGCTAGGTCTATGCCAAGGAAGCGCTCGCGTTGATCTAGCCGTTGTCAACGGAAGCTTTCACGGATATGAAATCAAGAGTGATCGGGATACTCTTCTAAGACTCCCAAGTCAGACAGAAGCATATAACCGTGCACTGGAGTTTGTAACTATTGTAGTTTCCCCAGTACATTTAGAAAAAGCTAGAGAGCTTGTCCCGGCATGGTGGGGACTTGTCAAAGTTGTTCAAGATGAGAGCGGGGTCGGGTTAAAACAGATACGCATGGCTCGTCCGAATCCTGAAGTTGTCCCATACGCAGTAGCGCAGTTTTTATGGCGTGACGAGGCACTACAAGTTCTTAGCAATTACGGATTAGAGAAGGGTATTCGTAGTAAAACACGCGAACATCTATGGAAACGTCTTGCCACGGAATTTACTATCGAACAACTCGGCAGAGAAGTTCGCGAGACCCTCAAACGGCGCGGCCCAACTTGGCGACTTCCTGCACCAACAGCGTCAGATGGTGATTAACACCAACTTTGCGCCAAGTGGTTGCATTTCCTGGGCCTGACTTTCCGGAAGCACAGTCATTAATATAACCATCGCCCCAACTGAAACTTTTTCCAAGATATTCAGGCCGATCGATCAGTTGTTTACATAGTTCGAAATACTGATCAAATCCGTATTGCCTAACATTTCTACCTTTGACGACAAGCCAACTATCAACTGTTGTGTATCTAATATTTGCGCTCATTCGCATAGTTCTTGGATCAAGTTCTTTAGGGATGGGATGAGCAATCGCATAATCTCCGAAAATAAGATCTTTACGTGGCAATAATGTTGGCCGCCTTTGGAGTATTTTCCAGAGGTCCCACTCATGGCGCGGCAGAATGGCAGTAGTTGAAGCATTCACATCGCTCAAGTCTTCAGGGAAAGATGCTGCTGCTAAAATCATTCGCCGCCAATCGTGTTTTCGCGGGATCATTGAGAAGATAGACCGAGCTACAAGGACAGCTCGACTTGCGTCGGAACCCAAATCTTCGAGATCAATAAGCAGGTCAATCATGCTCGCATCATCAACTCCAGCGTTGCATAGTATTTTGTCAAGTTCATTTTCAAGGTCAATTTCCTCTTCAAAATCCTCCACCAGTAAACGTATGCAAATGCCACTAGCACTCGTGGCAGAATGCTCGCCTGCAGCAGTTAGATAAACGAGCGAGCTAGAACGTGAGACTACTGGAACAGCATTCACTCCTATTGCTCTGCAATTGTTTAGCACTAATTCGAAGGCAACTCGTCCATCTTCAAGACATTCATCTTCGCCGAACCATGGCAGATCTAGATATAACGGTCTATCGACACAGCACTTTAGAAGACGATCCGCAATGCCAGAAACATGCTCATCAAGGCTTTTTGCGGGACGGTCATTTGAATAGTCAAATGGCACACGTGGTATTTCTATTAACGGCATTAGTTTGAGACGGGTATCACGTGATAGTAATTCGAGGGCAGCAAACTCGCCTTCTTTACCTTTCAGAATAGGGACGTATATTGGGTGTTCAACCATAGCGCCTCGCCTTGTCATTATGATTCGAATTCAAGCTTCAAATTAGTGGACCGAGAAGCTCCACCCAAATCTGGGAAAAGAGATAGATGACTGATATTCATGCGATTAAGTGTACGCAAACAAGAGATTCGATCTGTATCAGGAATCTCGATTCGCAGTAAAACGGGCAATAATGATGACTCGAAAGCATTTGCGATCCATTGTTCGATTGACATACCTATCGGTGCCCGTGTAAAGCAACCACCCTGACTTACTAACCGTATGTTTTCGTCGGAAAGAGGGTCGATGAATTCAATGACGGGAAGGCGGCCGCGGTCAAAGCTTGGTCCATTCTGTAAGTCATAATTTTTCAATTCAACAAGTGTTTGGTTAAGAGCGTATACAACTCGGTATTCTGATGGTTCAGTTGAGAGTTCTTCAAAGGCAAAATAGGCAGCAGCGAACGGAGAACGCGTCCAATCGAGAAGTGGTGTAGCAAGCCCAAAATGCTGGCCGAGTGCCCACCACTCATTTTCTGTAATTACTGCCGGGTTGGTACCGCGACGCCCTCGGGATGCATATTTAAATGATTCAAGGTGCTCCATAGATTTTTTCTCTAGAGTGAGCGCGCTACGGGAGAGCAAGTTTAGCCGATCAAATAGCCTATCTAATGTCGTGCTAAGGCTCCAATCAGACCTACGTTGACCGCGCCATATGTAAGTATGTTTTGACCGCGATGAATCCTCGAATATTTCAGCATCGATAAAGTCAAAGAAATGCGACCAAGATGCCACGCGAAAGGTAACTACGCCATCAGCTGTCCCGGTAGATTTCCATCTTGGCGGATTTATGAACCCAGTAGCAGAAGTCACGATTGATGCTCTCTTGTGCTTCAATAATTTAGAGTCACACAGTTCGGTTAGATCAGCCCATGGATATGGGGTTCATAGTCGGAACGCCATAATAATAGCAGTTTTGGCTGACGATATAGTTACATTTACACCGCGTGTTATCTTCAAAATCGTGAATCTCATCCTCGCCTCAGCATCCCCGCGCCGCAGCGACCTTCTAGCAAAAGCAGGCTTCAACTTCACCATCCAACCAGCCCACATCAACGAGGACCCGCACCCCAACGAGCAGCCCGCCCTCTACGTAGAACGCCTCGCCCGCGAAAAAGCCCAGGCCATCTTCGCCATCACAACCAACATTCCCAACCCCATCGTCCTCGGCGCAGACACCACCGTCACTATTCCCGCCGTGGCACCTGGAGCTATAGCTGAAATTCTAGGCAAGCCCGAAAGCCCCGCAGACGCAGCCCGCATGTTGCACCTTCTCTCCGCTCGCACCCACGCCGTCATCACCGGAGTAGCGTTAGCCTCCGCACACGGCATCGAATCCTTCATCGAAACCACGCAAGTAACCATGCACCCGCTAACCGATCAGCAAATCGCCGACTACATTGCAACAGGCGAGCCAATGGACAAAGCTGGTGCCTATGCCATCCAGGGACTTGCATCTAAATTTATTGCTGAAATCCAGGGCGACTACACCAACGTGGTCGGCCTACCCATTGCCCGAGTCAGCGCTCTGCTGAACAAATTTAAGTCGCTCACTCCGTAGGGGTTTGCAGTTGCCCTTGCCTCTACGCTGTCATCCTGAGGAGCAAAGCGACGAGGGATCTGCTTCTTCTTTTGCCCTTCTGTTCCCTGTTCTCTAACCCCTGTCCCCTGCATTCAACATTCCCGCCAGCAACGCAATCCGCGTCGGCAAATGTTTCACCTCAATATGCTCATGGCTCGCATGAGCGCCGGTGCCGACCGCCCCCATGCCATCAAGGGTGGGGATGCCGAGGGCAGCAGTGAAGTTTCCATCGCTGCCGCCGCCAGTGGAGGCTTCCTGTAAATCTAGGCCAAGGGTGGCGGCGATTTTTCTTGCTTTTTTAAAGAGTGCGACCGTTCCTGCGCGCCGTTCCATGGGAGGACGATTAATCCCCCCTGTAACTGTAAGAAAACAATGAGGATCAGCGCATTTTAGGGCTTTAAATTTCTTTTCGAGCGCGGCGGCCTGCGACGCTTTGGCGATCCTAACATCAATGTTTGCTATAGCTTGCGCAGCAATCACGTTACTGCGCGTTCCCCCCTGAATTATGCCGGGATTTACCGTGATTCCGTGGCTTAAATCGGTAATAAGGGCCACTTTTTGTACAATTTTTGCCATTTCCAGTATCGCGGAATGGCCTTTTTCAAAGTCGACTCCGCTGTGCGCTGCCACCCCCGTTACTTCGAGCCGGTAGTCGCCAACTCCTTTCCTTGCAGTCTTATACGCCAGGCCCTGGGCTGGTTCCAGCACAAAAACGGCCGCACACTTCGCGGCAATTTTCTCAATCAGCGTGCGCGAAACAGTGCTGCCAATTTCCTCATCGCTGGTGAGTAAAAGCACCACAGGTTGTTGTAAAGGAAGGACTTGCAGGGCTTCCAGTGCCATGATGACACCCACTTTCATGTCCAAAACACCCGGGCCATAAATGCACCCTTTTTCGTGCTTAAAGGGCATCTTTGCCAGTGTGCCCAGAGGCCACACCGTGTCCAGATGTCCAAGAATCATAAGGGGTTTAGCGCGATTTTTTACCTTGGGATGGAACCAGGCTTCGAGGATGTCTCCATGACCGGCCCGGGGATGCCGACGGACCTGGCCGCCCTGCGCCGCGCACCAGCCGGCGACAAGCGTAACTGCTTTGTTTATAGCTACTTGGTCGCCGCTGGGCGATTCAATCTCAACCAATTCACGCAGCCGCGAAATAGCAAAAGGCAACCGCTTTTGCAGAGTTTTTAGGTTTTTTTTATCAATCTGCACAGGCATAGATGCAGTTTTAGCACACTAGCCGGGGATTTGGCGAAGCAGGCTGCAATGCATCACAAATAGGGCTGGTTTGTGGCAAATTTACCACAGTGGAGGTTTGCGGTTAGGGTGTAGCCTTTGCAAATCCGTATTTTTTCTTAGGAGCAGATTTGTCCTCTTTGTCGCCCACAGAAACATCCAGCGAAGCCTCCACCGCGATTTATGGTCCTGGGCAAAGTTCCTCGTATGTGGAGCAGACGATCCATGCGCCAGTAACGTTGAGCGGGATTGGGTTGCATAGCGGCGCGCCGGTTACGATCCGGCTGGTGCCTGCGCCGGCTGGGTCTGGCATTGTGTTTCGGCGGACTGACCTGGACAGCTTTGAAATTCCAGCGACTGGGCGCAATGTGGCCAAGGTAAGCTATGCGACCAGCCTGATGCGGCAGGGCGTGCTGATTTCCACGACGGAGCATTTACTCTCTGCGCTGATCGGGCACGGTATCGACAACATTATTGTGGAGATTGACAACCTGGAGCTGCCGATTTTGGACGGGAGCGCGCTGCCCTATATTCAGGCGTTTCAGCAGGTTGGCGTGAAGCAGCAGCGGCGCAAACGTGAGTATGTGCGCATCTTAAAGCCGGTGGAGGTGCGCGAGGGCAGCAAGTTTATTGGCGTGTATCCGGGCGAGGGCTATGGCATTTTGTACCGCATTGATTTCCCTGAGCCGATTGGGAGCCTGACGTATTCGGGTGATTTGGACAGCGGCAATTATGCGATGGAGATAGCCCCAGCGCGGACATTTGGATTTAAGGAAGATGAGCCGATGTTGCGGGACATGGGGCTGATTCGCGGGGTCTCTGATGACTGCGCGATTATTTTGACGCGCGAGGGCGTACAGAACGGGCCACTGCGTTTTGAGGATGAGTTTGTGCGGCACAAGGTGCTGGACTTGATTGGAGACCTGGCGCTGGCCGGGCGGCGCATTCAGGGGCGGGTGGTGGCGGAGCGTGCTGGACACGCGATGCATACGGCACTGGTGCAGCGGCTGATGAAGGACCGCAGCGCATGGCAGATGGTGACCATGACGGCAGAGAAGCGGGCTGGTGCAGCGAGCCAGATTGTTGGCGAGTTAGCAAGACCAATGCCTAACGGTGATTGCAGTGATAAAGGCTGATTTAAAAGCAACTGCAAATACTACTGCAAATACTATGGATAGAGCATCTGCGGGATTATTTTTTCTTCTTCGGTTTTGATCACTAAAATCACTGTTAAGAATTTGATTTGCGAGATTGATGTGGGTGCGATGAATGTTGCGGCAGTGGCGTTGGGGTCAAATGTTGGCGATTGCATGGCGCATTTGAACGCAGCGGCGGCGGGGATGGGCCGGCTGGGTCGGGTGACGGCCGTCTCAAGATACTACCGGACGAAGCCAGTGGGTTATTTGGACCAGCCTGATTTTTTAAATGCGGCGGCGCTGCTTGAGACAGAGTTAAGCCCGCAACGATTAATGACGGCGCTGCTGGAGATTGAGCGCGAGAATGGGCGGGAGCGGGTGGGTGCTGTGCCAAAGGGGCCGCGGACGCTGGATTTGGATTTGTTGCTGTATGTGAATGCGGCGGGGGAGAGTGTAGTGATGAACACGGAGACGCTGGTGTTGCCGCATCCTGAGATGCATCGGCGGCGGTTTGTGTTGGAGCCTTTGGGGGAGATTGCTGGGGACTGGGTGCATCCGGTTTTGGGGATGACGGTGTCGCAGTTATTTGCTGAATTAATGCATGAATGTTAGCGAGTAACTTGCCAAAATTTTCCACTGACTACATCTAAAGAGCAGTAACTACTATTGTCAGGTATTACAGGAAAAACCTGATTTGTAAAAATTACATTTTCACTTTGCAATCCAACCGTATTTGCTGCCCATACCTCATCCATGCCTCTGAGAAGATTTCTAACTTCAGAATCGTCAGGAAGTAGCGCAAACTGGCTTTCAATAGTGCCAGCGGGACTATCTTTTTCCAGAAGAAGTATCTTTTTGTCTGCACAAGCACGAGATAGTTTTGGTGCTTTTCGCCTGATCGCGGAAAGAATGAGCGTATTCCCAGGATCACCAGGATAGACTCTACCTGTAAGAAATTTACCTAGGTCGTCGTGACTTGTGCGCATTTTTTGAATGTGTAGGTTCAAGTTCAATCCCAAATCATTTATTGCAACTACGTGTGATCCCTCAGTAAGCGCGGACAGCTTATCGGGTAGATTCTTGAGTATCAGCCTTGGGACATCATTCCAATTGATGCCGGTTGGTATCGAATCAACTGGTTGAGATACAAGATAGCTGTATCCTTTTTCGACAAGTGCTGGATTGTTCTCCAATGAGCCCAGCGTCCTCAGAAAGCGATCAGCATCGCTCTTTTCATTCTCAAAAGCTTCAACGAGGGTATGTTCAATCGCGATTGTTCGTCCATCATTGTTACGGCATATTGCATCTACATTTTCTTTTGAAGAATCGTCATCTGGCCAGCTTTCAACCGCAAATGTAGCTTTGTTCAAGCGGTTATAGAGCGCCAACCAATGCCCGATCACGTCTTTGTCGCGGTTCGAAATCATAACTACTCTTATTTTATTGCACCTTCGTGTTCAGCCTTGAGTGCGGAGCGGGAACGCGATAGAGTTGTGGCAGGCTTTTTGTGCCGACGAATTCTTAATCCCACCACGCTTCATATGAAGGAGATTGATGAGCACAGTGAATGTTTCTGCACGAGTTTCAGAGAACCACTCCACCAAGCAAACACCCGCGATGGACAACGTACAGGGTGGCGGCGGCACTTTTTGGAGCAGGTTTGAGGAGCGGACTGGGAAGTATGATTTGTTGCAGCACTCGTTTTATAAGGCCTGGACGGCTGGTGAGCTTACCGAGTGCGATCTGCGGGAGTATGCGGCGGAGTATTGGCACCATGTTTCGGCGTTTCCTACTTATTTGAGCGCGCTTCATGCGTCGCTGCCGGATGGGAAGTTGCGGCGGGTGGTGCTGGAGAATTTGGCGGATGAAGAAGGGGTTGATGTGCGGGGCGCCCGGCCACACAGCGACCTTTGGATGGATTTTGCTCGCGGCATGGGTGCTGACGAGGCTGATGTACGTGGGCGCAAGCTGAATGCGCAGACGACGGCGCTGATTGCGACCTTTCGTGAGTTGATGAAGGCGGAACCTGCGAGTGCGATGGCTGCTCTTTATGCTTATGAAGCTCGGGTGCCGAAGGTTGCGAAGGAGAAGGCTGCTGGTTTGACGGCGCATTATGGCGCGGACGCTAAGACTACGAAGTACTTCACTCTGCATGAAGTGGCGGATGTTCATCATGCGAAGGTCTGGCAGCGGGAGATGGATGCGTTGATTGCCGCCGGTGCGGATGAGGAAGCTGCTTTGGTGGCGGCGGAGACGGCGGCGAAGGCGTTGTGGAGTGCGCTGGATGGCGTGGAAGCTGAGCGGATGCAGCGGAAGGCCTAACATTGATTTGCAGTGATAACTGCTGATAAGGTCGAAGGGCAAAAGCTCGACCACAGATTTCGGGGACAGACACGCATCAAAGGCAAGGGCGCGATAAAGCCAAGGTCAAAAGCTTAACACCGATCTACACCGACGATCTGCACCGACTAAAAGCGATCTAAAACAACGATAAGACAAAAACAATACGGATAGGTGAAAAGGGTATGGGCGGTGCCTGTACCCTTCTAATTTTTAAGATGCGCAACTTACAATCGAGAGTAATGTCGCTGAAGTTTCAGATCAAAAATGAGTGGGGAAGCGAGCTGGGTGTTGCGCGGCGGGCGGCGCTGGAGTTGGCGCATGGTGTGGTGCAAACCCCGGTGTTTATGCCGGTGGGGACGGCGGCGACGGTGAAGACGGTGCCGCAGGAGACGCTGGAGACGCTGGGAGCGAGTGGCGTGGGTGCGGGGATTATTTTGGCGAACACGTATCACCTGTATTTGCGCCCGGGGCATGAGCTGATTCAGCGGCTGGGCGGAATACACAAGTTTATGAGCTGGCGGCGGGCGATGCTGACGGACTCGGGTGGCTTTCAGGTGTTTAGTTTGAGCAAGCTGCGGAAGGTGACTCCAGATGGGGTGGAGTTTCGCTCACATTTGGATGGGAGCAAGCATTTTTTTTCGCCGGAGCACTCGATGGAAGTTCAGATAGCGCTGGGGGCCGACGTGATGATGGCGTTTGATGAGTGTACGGAGCATCCGGCGACGCGGGAGCGGGTGAAGGCATCGATGGAGTTGACTCATGCGTGGGCGCGGCGGTCTCGGGATTACTGGCTGGCGCATCGTGAGGAAGTGCCATGGTTTGGAGAGTTTGGCTCATCATCCGAAAGACGAACTCAGGCATTGTTTGGGATTGTGCAGGGGGGGATGTATGCCGATCTGCGGCGGGAGAGTGCGGAGCGGCTGGTGGAGCTGGACCTGCCGGGGTATGCGATTGGCGGGCTGAGTGTCGGCGAGCCGAGGGAGCTGACACGGGAGATGATTGCAGCGACGCTGGAGCACCTGCCGAAGGAGAAGCCGCGGTATGTGATGGGAGTCGGGTATCCCGAGGAGATTGTGGAGTATGCGGCGATGGGCGTGGACATGATGGATTGTGTGCTGCCGACGCGGGCGGCCCGGCATGGGCTGCTGTTTACTTCGGCGGGGCGGGTGAACATCAAGAACAAGAAATATGCTGAGGACGATGGGCCGATTGACGCAGAGTGTGGATGCCAGGTGTGCGCACGCTATAGCAGAGCGTATCTGAGGCACTTGTTTGCGGCGGGCGAATCGCTGGCGGGGACGCTGGCGTCGATGCATAATTTGGCGCTGTATCTTGACACGATGCAATCTGCCAGAGATGCTATTGAGCGGGGCACAATTTCTGAGTTTGCGACTGGGTATCGTGCGCGGGCAAAAGAAGCAGCAGAAGATCAAGAAGAAAAGCTGCAATAGTGCACCGAGAGTGATGCAAGTATAGGTAACAACTGGCAGTTGGGTGGAAATAAGACGCACCCGTATGGTCTAGTTTCGTGAGCCAAGCCATATACTGGTTTGAGCAATCCCTATAGATAGAAACGAGTAGATTGCGGGAGCGCGGAAAGCGACCCTCCTTAGTTAGGACTGTGTGTTGATGATGGCAATGGTATTTGGATTGATGATGTTTCAGGCGGCGGGTGGACAAAGCGGGTTGTTGCAATTGCTGCCGCTGCTGGTGATGCTGCCGCTGTTGTATTTCCTGATGATTGTTCCGAACCAGAAGAAGCAGAAGAAATGGCAGGAGATGCTGAACTCGATCAAAAATGGTGACCGCATCACGACCACGGGTGGACTGCGCGGTACGGTAACAGGCGTAAAGGACGATGTGGTGCAGTTGAGGCTGCCTCCTGATAATTTGCGGGTGGAGATTGCCAAGGTGGCGATAGCCAGCGTCACGACTGCGGATGAGTAGAAGCAGGAAACAGTAAGATCAAGTGCCAAGCCAACAAGCAAAGGCAAGAGCAGTAGATTTTGAAGCAGAGAGATTTGAAGCAGGAAGAGAATGCAAAAGAACCTAACTGGTAAAACAATACTGATTTTGGCCATATTGGCCGTTTTTACATTTCTAGCGTTTGGCATCCCAACAAGTTGGAGTGTGGCAGGCATTGGTGAGGGCATGACGAAGCCTTCCAAGCCAGCTGGAATATCGCTGCGCAACGGCATTCACCTGGGGTTGGATTTGAGCGGCGGCAGCCACTTTGTGCTGCAAGTTCAGGTAGCGGATGCGCTGAACGCGAGCACAGACAATGATGTGGCGCGGATTGAGTCGGACCTGCAGAAGGCGGGCATCAGCTACACGGTGGTGGGCAAGACGGACGCGGGCCACCCGGAAGTGATTCATGTGCTGGGTGTGCCGGGGGACAAGTCGAGTGCAGCGCGCGATTTGCTGACAGCGGCAAGCTACGCAAATATTTATGATCTTTCGTCGAATGCGGACGGCTCCTTTGTGCTGACGATGAAGCCGAGCGAAGTGACCCGCATCGAAGACCATGCGTTTCAGCAGTCGATTGAGACGATCACGGCACGTGTGAATTCGCTGGGACTGACTGAGCCGGTGATTCAGGAGTATGGCCTGGGCAAGTATGAAATTTTGGTGGAGTTACCGGGCGTGGATGATCCTGCGCGCGTGAAGGACATTATTCAGCAGACCGCCAGATTGGAAATCCACCAAGTGGTGGGTCAGCCGTTTGAGAGTGAAGCAGCGGCGTTGCAGCAACTGGGCACCATACCGCCGGACGAAGAGTTGCTGCACAGCGCGGACATTACGCAGGGATCGAATGCGAGCGATCAGGTCTATTTGGTGAAACGCGTGGCCGAGGTGGGAGGTGCGGACATTCGCGATGCCGAGCCGTCAAAGGACCCGACGAGCGGACTGCCGAATGTGACTTTTTATCTGACTGCGGCTGCGGGTGATCGGTTCTACACCTTTACCAAGGCAAATATTGGCAACAATCTGGCAGTGGTGCTGGAAAACAAAGTACGCGAATCGGCTGTGATCCGTGATGCTATTCGCGATGAGGGAAACATCAGCGGCGGGTTCACGCAGCAGACTGCGCAGGACCTATCCATGTTGCTGCGGACAGGTGCCCTGCCCGCCTCGATCCATTATCTTGAGGAGCGCACAGTTGGGCCGTCGCTGGGTGCGGACTCAATTCGACAGGGTGTGTTCTCTGCGGTTGCAGGCATGGCCGCTGTCATGATCTTCATGCTGATTTACTACCACGGAGCTGGCATCAACGCTGATCTGGCGCTGTTTTTAAACCTGATAATCCTGCTGGGATTTATGGGATTCACGGGTTCGACCCTAACGCTGCCGGGCATTGCGGGTGTCATTCTTACGATTGGTATGGGCGTCGATTCCAACGTGCTGATTTTTGAGCGCATTCGCGAAGAGATACGCGCGGGCAAGGCGGCGGCCACCGCGGTTGACCAGGGGTTTGCCCATGCATGGCTGACCATAATCGACACGCACGTTACGACAATTGTTTCGGCCATCATTCTGTTTATGTTTGGCTCGGGGCCGGTGAAGGGCTTCGCAGTCACGCTGAGTTTTGGTTTGTTTGCGAACCTGTTTACAGCGGTGTTTGTCTCGCGGACGATTTTTGATGCGCTGTTGAGTAAGAAGGCGCGGACAGCGATCTTGTCGATTTAGAGCAGGGAACATGGGTTGGGTAACAGGGACAGAGGATCAGAAACATTAAAGGCAGCAGCCAGGGCTACTGCTGGGAGAGTTAGAAAAGTGGAATTATTTCGCAATGTAAATATCGATTGGTTGGGAAAGAAGTGGTTTTTCCTTGGGTTTTCGCTGATCTTTAGCGTGGCAGGTGTGGTGTCGATTTTTTTCTGGCACGGAATACCGCAGGGTGTGGACTTCAAGGGCGGCACGAAGGTGTATGTGCAGTTTACGAGCACACCGAACCTTGGGCTGGTGCGTCATGCACTGGATGCAGCCGGGCTGCATGATGCAAACCTCTCCACCATCAGTTCTGGCCCGATCAATACCAAGAGCAATGACGTGGTGATTGGTCTGCCAGAGAGCCAGACAAGTGAAGCGGCGCTGGATGCAGGACGCGCGGCAATTACGCAGGCACTGGCGAGTGGCTATCCGCAGGACCCAATCGAGCCGAAGCAGACGCAGGTGGAAGTGGTGGGACCGCAGGTGGGCAAGCAGCTACAGATGCAGGCGCTAAAGGCGACGCTGTACTCACTGGCGGGCATGCTGGTATATTTGTGGTTCCGGTTTGAGCTCATCTATGGTGCGGCGGCGGTGGTGGCTGTATTTCACGACACGTTGATCACGGTTGGCGCATTTAGCTTGACGAACCAAGAGATCACCCTTACGGTAATTGCAGCAATATTAACTCTGATCGGTTATTCGATGAACGACACCATTGTGGTATTTGACCGCATCCGAGAAAATTTGCGAACCCAGCGTCGCGATACGCTGGCAGATGTAGTGAACCGCAGCATCAATCAAACATTGAGTAGAACAGTACTTACGTCAGGACTGACTTTCCTTACGGTGTTGAGTTTGTATCTTTTTGGCGGAGAAGTTTTGCACGGCTTTTCTTTTGCGCTGGTTGTTGGTATTCTCATCGGTACATACTCATCGATTGCGGTTGCGGCACCTATGTTGGTGGCCTATCAGAACTGGCGGGCATCAAAAGGCAAGACAGCAGTATTGCCAGCAGGGAAGAAGCAGAAGGTTTAGTAGCAAGAATTTTTGTACCAATGAACTCTCTGTAACATGTGTGTGATTCGATCAGGTACCAGCCAAAAAAGTTTCATCCAAAATCAAAAGTTCGGGAACAAAAGAAGTTGCAGTGGTGTCTATAGCGTTGGCAGTCAACCCTTGAATGGGTTCGAGGTGCGTATGTTTGAAGATGCAACATTTGAATCCGCCGGTAAGATCAAGACAAAGTCTGGTCGCTGGATGGTGTTTACCTTCGTCCTTAACGGGACAATCCTGTTAGTCGGAATTCTGATTCCATTGATCTATCCCGAGGCGTTGCCCAAGGGTGCGATGAGTGCGCTGTTGGTCGCGCCGCCACCACCGCCACCGCCACCACCGCCACCACCGCCACAAATTCAGCATGTGCAGAAGATTGTTTCTGAGCTGGACCAAGGACTGCACGCGCCCAGCAAGATCCCCAAAGACATCAAGATGATTAAGGAAGACGCTGCTCCGCCGCTGTCATCGGGTGGTGTAGTGGGTATGGGTATGGGTACTGGTCCAGGAGGCCCCGGAATTATGGGCGCTATGGGTACTGGTCCTGCACCGGTTGTGAAGCAGGCGCCTCCACAAAAGATCCGCGTATCGGGTGGCGTTATTTCTGGAAACCTGACCTACGGGCCACAGCCGCTGTATCCGGCAATTGCCAAAGCAGCGCACGTTTCCGGTACGGTAGTACTCTCCGCAACCATTTCGAAGACTGGCACAATTGAAAATTTGAAGGCGATCAGTGGTTCTCCGATGCTGGTGAATGCGGCCATCGCAGCGGTCTCACAATGGCGCTATAAACCTTATTTGCTCAACGGCGACGCGGTGGAAGTGGATACAACCATCAACGTTGTCTTCAACCTGAACTAAGGCGTAGTATCAACAACTGCGTCCAAAGATTTATATTTTGCGTCTACAAGTCCACGCTGCATTTTTGGAGGAAGGTATGCCAGAGATGTGGTCAACAAGAAACCCATCAACTGTAATGCATAACCGGAAAGTTCGGCGGTCTGAAAAGTCCGTACTCGAAAGTTCAGGAAATCAGGAGGAAATGTGATTCTCGCTCATCTGACACAATTCGCTACAACCGCGCCATCGCACATGGCATTCTTCTTCGACGACGAGCCGGTAAGCTTTACGCTGACCGGATTGATCAGCAACATGGGTTGGCCAGCCCGTGTCATCGGAATCATTCTGGTGATTATGTCGGTATGGTCCCTGGCCGTGATGATTGACCGCTGGCTGTATTTCCGTGCCGCGAAAAACCAGTCGCGTGAGTTTGCGCCGAAGGTTGCTGGCGCATTGAAAGACGGCAAAATTGATGAAGGCATCAAGATCGCCGACCGCAGCAAGAAGTCTCACCTTGCTGAAGTGGTTGGCGCAGGACTGCAGGAGTTCCGCAGCTCCGCTGGCAGCCCACACCAGGTGGAGGCCAGCCAGCGCGCTTTGGAGCGCTCTGAAGCCATTGTCCACGCCAAGCTGAAGCGCGGTCTGGGTGCATTGGCAACCATCGGATCGACGGCACCCTTCGTCGGACTACTGGGAACGGTTATCGGTATTTTGAATGCCTTCCAGGCCATCGCCACGCAGAAGACGTCGGGTATCGGCGCCGTCGCAGGTGGTATTTCTGAGGCGCTGGTAACGACTGCGGTCGGCTTGTTTGTGGCCATCCCGGCTGTTATGACCTTCAACTACTTCAGCAACCAGGTAGAAGCCTTCGACGTGGAGATGGACAACTCCTCGAGTGAATTAGTGGACTACTTCATCAAGCAGAAGCGCTAAATTTGATAGTCAGTAGAGCGGAACCACTAGGGTCCAGACCGGATGCTGTAGCGAACAGCATCCGTTGCTGGGCAGCAGAAAGCCGCTAGGGGGCACGCGATGGGGACTAAAGGACGAAGCTGGCGAATTCGATCTGGCGCAAGGACACGGAGACCGCAATGGCAATAAATAAACGGAATGAAGGCGCGAAAGTAAACTCCAACATCAACGTGACACCGATGGTGGACGTAATGCTGGTGCTGCTGATTATCTTTATGGTGATCACGCCAATGTTGAACAACAAGGTCAACGTTGAGCTGGCGAAAACAGAGAACGCAATTGCATTGCCGGATGCGGACAAGTCGGACGCAGTGGTGGTGGCGGTGACGCGCGACGGAGCGGTGTTTCTTGGCTCCGATAAAGTGAGTTTGGATGATTTGGGTGGCAAAATCAGCGATTTGCTGAATGGCAAGCCCAGCAAAAAGATATTTTTACGCGCAGACGCACGGGCGAAATATGGCCGGGTGAAGGACACAGTGGACGCGGTGCGTAGCGCTGGCGTTGACCAGATTGGTTTGATTACTGAGAATGTAACGTCAGACAGCAACAAGAAATAGGCACGGCAAGAATGATTGAGTTCCCCGCTGAGAAGGCGGGAGATAAAGAGGACCAAAAATATGGCAATGGGACCGAGTAGTTCGGGTGGGCTTTCATCTGACATCAATGTAACGCCGCTGATCGACGTCTTGCTGGTGCTGCTAATTATTTTTATGGTGATTGTGCCTGTGACGCCGAAGGGGCTGGATTCGCTGGTGCCGCAGCCTCCGAAGAACAAACAACAAGACCAGACCAATGACCGCACCATTGTGGTGCAGATATTGTCGCGTCCGGGTCAGGAGCCAGCCTACAAAATCAATCAGGACGATGTGGCTTTTGGAAACTTGTATGACAAGCTGGCGGCAATTTTTGCCACTCGCGCTGAGAAGGTAATGTTTGTCAAAGGCGATGATGACATCTATTTTGACAAAGTGGCAGAAGTGATCGACATCGGACACAAGGCCGGTGTGGACAACATTGGATTGATTACCCCCAAGGTGGAAGCTGGCCAGTAGGCCGATTTTCGCAAGCCGTAGAGTAAAGGCCCTGTCCGGCGACTGAAGGAGAACATGAAGCGCATGAAATCGATAGCACGCATTCCAGTCGCAGGAGCAGCCATGCTGCTTCTGCTGGCCTCAACCACCGGATGCAATAAGTTGGCGGCCCGCGACCAACTAAACAAGGGTGTGGAAGCCTACAAGAGCACACACTATGAAGAGGCCATCAACCACTTCCAACAGGCAATTGCCGATGACCCCTCCTTGCCAGCGGCCAAGGAATATCTGGCGACCACATATATGTACATGGTTGTGCCGAACTTGGTTGATCCAAAGGAAAACAAGGACAACTTGGACAATGCCCAGCATGCGATTGACGGATTCAGCAAGGCGCTGGAGCAGAAGCCGGATGACATCAACGCATTGAAGGGCATCGCCACCGTCTACTTTGACATTGATAAGTTTGGCGAAGCCAAGGAATATCAGAAGAAGGTTCTGGCAGTTGATACAAATGACGCCATCGCGGACTATACGATAGGCGTAATTGACTGGACCGAAGCATACAAGAATGCGCGCGAGATGCTGGCGAGTGCAGGAATGCAGATCAACGATGTGGATGCAGCTCCCGTGCCGAAAATCGACAAGAAGCTCTGCCCGAAGTTGGCGGAAGTAAACACGCCGCTGGTGGATGAGGGCTTGTCCTATCTAAAGAACGCAGTAACGGTAAACCCTGATTATGAAGATGCAATGGCGTATATAAACCTCCTGTATCGCCGTAAATCTGACTTGGAATGCAACAATCCGGCGGCGTTCAAGGCAGACCGTGCCTCTGCAGATGAATGGGCAAGCAAGGCAATGGATGCCCGCAAGCGCATTGAAGAGAAGAAGAACGCCAAGAGCGCTGGCGGCGTAACCATGAACTAGCACTTGGATGGGTTGGAGAAAGGCCTCCTGCGGGAGGCTTTTCTGTTTAACGGCTAAGAAGCAACCATTAACATTGATCTACAGAGACAAGACAAAAGCTATGGGGATAGGTCAAAAGCGGGCATGGGATTAATCAAAAGCAAATCGGCATATAACAAGGGAAAAATCATCCGCGCTTGCTAACTAGGAGGTTGGTATTAGCACCCGAATGATCTTAGCTGCGTGAACATTTAGCAATTTATGTAAGTACCGCACAACCCATGGGATGAGTCTCCATGAATGGGGAGTCAGTAGTGTTTAGTGGGCGTCGTTCTTGAAGATTTGCTCGGCAAAGTAGTTCTGGACGCGGGCCTGGTCATGAAGCATTTCAAGATATGCGGTGCGCAATAGCTGGCTGCGACCGTCTCGGAGCTGCTGACGGATGGCCTGCTGTACGCGTGGGTCGGTCAGCTCGCGCTGACCGGCCGGTTCCCGGCCAATCAATTTGAAGATGGCGTAGCCAAGGACTTTCTTGCTGCTGGGGTCAACGTCTGGGATTATGCCGGTGATTTGCCCATCTTTTAGCTCGGAAATAGCAGCATAAACATTGGGTTTGGTCTTCAAATCTGATTCAGGAACAAAACCAATGTCTCCGCCGCTGGGTGAGGTGTCATTGTCCTCAGAGTAGTTTGCAGCCAGGGTGCCGAAGTCGGTGCCACTCTCAAGCTGATTGTGCAGTTCTTGGATTTTCTTGGCAGCTTCAGTTGGATTATTGGCCTTATTATTTTGCAGATTGCCCGCTTTGCCGGGGCTGGTGGTGACCACTATGGTTGCAAGATGGTAGCCCGGCTGCACGAGATTGAAGTCTGATTTGTGCTGATTATAGTAATCGCTGATGTCGGTGTCACTGATGTTGATTTTTGAATTAATCTCTTTGTTCAACAGCTTTTCATTGGTCAGCTGACGACGAATATCGCGCTTGAAGTCCTCCAGCGTCAGGTTTTGCTGTTTCAGGCGGGCATCAAACTGTTCCTGGGTGTAGGGTGCTTTGATTTCAGTCAGCTTGGCCTCCACTTCGTCATCGGTGGCCTGCAATTTGAGTTTGGCGGCGCGCTGCTGCATGATCTCATCCTCAATCAGGCCGTGGAGGATATTCAGGCGAAGACTGTCAGATTGGATCTGAGTTGGCGTCGGGGCATTCGCAAGCTGGTTTTTGTAATACTTGTCCACTTCAGAACGAAGGATTGCCTTACCGTTGACAGTAGCCATAACGTCAGCATTGGGAGTGCGCTGGCAACCTGTAAGAAACACGACAGCGAGGGAAGTAGAAAGCACGAGAACGCAAGAAATGTAATGTGCAATCTTGATCTTACGGGTGCTGGACGATTTGGCTGCTGTGTAAATATATTTTGCGTCGTTCTGCTGGGTCATTTCCATCTCATGTCCGATACAAATAGTTTAGTTAATGTCTTGTGCTAAAAGCACAGAATGCGCTGCCTTCGCTTGTCGCAGCAAATTTGATTCTACGGGATTTTTGTCCTTAATTCACGGCTTGGTGAGAGGGGTTGCTGTGGTCGGCACCGATACGGGAGTTGCCGCAACGGGACGCGGTGGCGGTTGGACTCCATAGGCGAGCAGGGCGTCATCAATACGGTCCCAGAGGACATCAATGTCGATCACACCGTCCATTTTTTCACCGTCGACGTAGAGAGTAGGAGTGGCGTCCAGCTTCAGGGCCTCCGCCTGTTTGATGGAGGTGGTTACGATGGCCTGGTTCTGTACCTTAAGGCAGGCGTTAACAGCGGCGGTATTCAGTCCTGAGGTTCTAGCTTGATCGAGTGTCATTTTGTCCAAGCGCATATAGATGGCATTTAGTTTCTGTGAAGCCGCCGTGGCAGCAGGGGTAGCGGGTTTGTCGTCGGCTTTGTTCATAGCAGCAGCTTTCTTATCTGGCGCGGCTTTGTTTTCCGGTGCCCCGCTTTTTGCTGTCGGTGTAGGATTGGGTGCCGGTGTGGAACTGATCTCGGAGGACTGGGCATGGATGTGGTCAACGAGCTGCCAATAGGCGGCATTGCTGGCGGGGGTATTCAGTTCGGCGATGCAGTTAACATCTACAGCGGCCCGCATGGCCCACGGGTGAATATCGGTAAGGGGGAAATCCTTATAGATATAGGCGACTTTGTCTTTGTAGTGGTCGAATGTCCTGGGAAAGAGAGTAGTGTGCATGAGGGCGCAATAGGGGCATTCCAGGTCATCAAAGACAATAATTTTCACTGGCGCATTCGGATTGCCGCGAATGGGACGGCCATCTATGGGCAAAAAATTACCCGATGCCTGGGTGAGGTCAAAACGAACGACACCGAGCATGGTCTTTTTATCTGCGGAGAGCAGCAGTGTAACTTTACCTACGTCCTTACCATTGCTGGTTACGGTGACAATCAGGTTGTTATAGCCGGGAATGTCGCTGGCAGTGGTCTGGGACATGGTCATCTGCATGTCTGGCGGAATGTTGAAGTGGTTGCGGACAATCACTTCAATGCGGTGCGCAGCTTCAGTAGAAATTAGGTTAGGCGACTGCGAGAACACAGTCATAGTGGCGAGGGCGGCGCATAAATAGATTGCAAAGAGGAGAATTACACGGAAATTGGGCTTGTAAGTCGAGAATCTGATCACGTGTAATTATTGCATGGCCGCTACATACATACGGTCACTAGGTGGGATCAATAGATACGGTCGGCACGGCGAAGATTGCCGGTGGTGCCGATGCCATTCAGGGTGAAACTAAAGCGATAAACATTTTCATCACGAATGCTACCGAGAGAATAATGACGATATTCGACACTAAGGCCACAGCAGTTGGAGTTGTAGGAGGTCTGGATGGCAGAGTATTCAATGACATTTTGATTAATGTCGTAGCCGTAGTTGGCGGCAGCACTGAGTCCATGTGCCTGTGGGCCACCATAGCCAAGCATCATGCGAATTTGGTTGAAGTCGGCGATATGGGTGAGCTGCCCCTGGATGAGCACTTCATCGGGGGCGTTTAGGTGGGCATCGCCAGCACCAGCAAACCAGCTACCGTGGCGATAGTCGGCAAATACATTGCTGGCAGCGATGCGACTATTGACGGTGTCATAGTTGAGGTCCCATTCAAGGTCAGTATTGTCTGTGGTGCGGACGCGAAACTGGGACTGCACGGGACTCATTGTGCGTGGACCGGTGAGAAATGCCACGCCGGTGAAGTCAAGTGAAGAATCGATCACGTTGCGGCGATGGTTGATGAGGGCGCCACCAAAGTCACTTTGAAAGAAATATTTTTGGGAGACAGTCCAATTGAGCCACTCTTGCGCGCTGCTGCGGCAAAGTTTATCACCCGGCAGTGGGACTTCATCTGCTTTGCAGGGCCGCAGTCCCATACGGTGCAGAAACAGGCGTTGAGTGAGGCCATAATGCAGCTCGCTGGTATCACTGATGATATCGGTAGCGTCAAAGCGAAGGATGTTGTTGAACTGGCCGATTCCGCCAACATAGTTATATTTCAAGAATGGTTCAATAGTGTGTTTGAGTTCAGCGGTCTGTTTGTGCTGATTGTTTGGGGCGCTGCCGAAAGCAAAAGTCCGCTCCAATGCGGGTGGGCGGAACTCAAAGCTACCTTCGTATGTCTTGCGGTCGATGCTGGCACTTTGTTGTACCGGAAGGGCGTTGGGTGTAAGTCCCGGTGAGGTTTGGCTGCGGGAGTAGAAGGTGTTGCGAATGCCCATCTCGGGCTGCAAGGTGAAACCATCCCAATGCAGATTGGCGTAGATACGGGGGTGAAAATCAATCCGCTGCATAAAGCCGCCGGTGTCAAAGCCTGGTTCATGGCGCTGAAGTGCGGCGGCGCTGGCATCAAGCGCCCAGTTCAGGATGGTGTGGCCTATTGGGCGCTCCACTACGTTGAACTCGGTTGTGGGAAGGTGCAGGATGCGAATGATGTCACTGGAGGTGACGGCGCTTTCAAAGCTCTGGAAGCGGTCGAGTAAAAGTGAGGTGGCTGTGCCGTTTTGCTCATGGGTGATAAAGGCGGTGGAATTGTCCTCAGAGGAAATGGCTTGCAGGAAGCTCTGTGAAAATGCCTCGCGATAGACATAGGTGTTAAGGTACTCAGCATTGACTGACGCATAAGTATGGTCAGTGAAATCATGGCGTGCATAAAGGGTGGTATCTTCACCGCCCTGATTGGTGTAGGTGGGGACACCATTCACGATTGGATAGTAGCCGCGGTCAAGCAGACCGTTATAGCGAAAATTTATAAAGTCGCGCCCCGGACCGCGATAGCGCAGGGCAAAGCGTTGTGACCAACCACGTCGAGAGAGGTAGTCAAGACCGACAAAAAGGTCTGTGCTGCGGTTGATGGCCCAGTAGAACTCCTCGCCCAAAGTGATTCCGTTGGTGGTGGAAGTACTAATGACGGGGACCAGAAAGCCAGTTTGACGATTGTCAGAGTCAACTGGATGGGTGACATAGGGCAGGTAGAGGAGGGGAAGTCCCAGAAGCTGGAACATGCCGTTTTTAGCGCGGCCCTGATCTGCATTCACGGAGAGTTGCTTCGCGGTAATCAACCAGTTGGGTCGTGGCAGGGAGCAGGATGTCATGGAGCCGTCTTCAATTTTGTATGTATTGGGGCCGAGTTTATGGACAACTCGCCCAGTGATGATGAACGGGTTGGTTGAAGCTGGAAATATTTCGACGGGCTGCATCTGAGTGATGTTGTCAGAGATGATGTTCATCTCAAACGGACTGCTGGCCATGCTGGCCGGTATGTTCATGGCACGGACCAGATTGACAGTGCCGAAAACGTCATAGTAGGTGCCGGTGTCTGTATTCACATTTGTAGTACCGTGCGAGGCGGTGATATCCTCATGGTCTTTGCCGCCCGTGATGTGGAGGTGTCCATCGGCGGTGACATCATTGGTGTCATCGTTGTACACAATGT
>Ga0116230_10001030_pt1 | contig 25647 bp, 26 predicted proteins | sample S1TSphfallax_3_FD_88678 | JGI IMG/M metagenome (GOLD analysis project Ga0116230, IMG submission 88678) | Host-associated microbial communities from peat moss isolated from Minnesota, USA - S1T2_Fd - Sphagnum fallax MG | ecosystem: Host-associated > Plants > Peat moss > Unclassified | place... | reverse complement strand
CTTGGGCCCGGAACGGCTGCCCAAGGTCGCGCGGCAGGTGGGCAACTGGATGGGTCGTGCCCGCCTCATGGCACGACAGTTGGGAGAGCAGCTCGAGCGCGAAGTGAGCGCCGATGAGTTGCTCAAGGAACAGAACAGATCAGCGGCAAGTCGCAACCCGCCACCCCAGGCAATGGCGCCGCTGTATGCGCCCGACCAACGCCCGAGTCTGCCGACCGCACAGCCGACCGTACCGCCGACTGCACCGTCGACCGCGCCACCGGCCGCCGCTGTGACCGCACCGGTGGAACCGGTCGAAGCACCGCACACGGCGACCCCTGCGGTAAGCGCCATGCCTCTCGAGTCGTCAGCCTCGGCGGACGGCGGGACCTCTCATCCACCCCATGAGTGAGGCCGAGGGCGATCCCGGCGGGCTTGCCGAAGGGACGCTGATATCGCACCTGCTGGAGCTGCGGGATCGGTTGCTGAAGGCGATGCTCGCGGTGGGGATTTGCTTCATTCCCTGCGCGATCTACATGAACCAATTGTTCACCTTCGTCGCCGAACCGTTGAAGCGCAAATTACCGGTCGGCGCCACGCTCATCGCCACCAGTGTGGTCGCGCCCTTCACCGTGCCTTTCAAGCTGGCGCTGGTGCTCGCCGTCGGCATCGCCGTGCCCTTCGTTCTCTACCAGGCATGGGCCTTCGTCGCACCCGGGCTGTACAAGCACGAGAAGAAGCTGGCCGTGCCGTTGCTCGTCTCCAGCGTGATCCTCTTCTATCTGGGCGCCGCTTTTGCCTATTACGCCGTTTTTCCCGTCATGCTGAGTTTCTTCGTCGCCACCACGCCGAACGGCGTGCAGATGATGACCGACATGGGCAGCTATCTGGATTTCGTGATGGTGCTGCTGCTCGCCTTTGGTGCTGCCTTCGAAGTGCCGGTGGCAACCGTCTTGTTGGTGTGGACCGGCTTCGTGAACATTGCCACGCTGCGCAAGAACCGCGGGTTCGTTCTATTGGGTATCTTCATTTTTGCGGCCTTCGTGACGCCGCCCGATGCGGTGTCGCAGAGCGCCATGGCCGTGCCGATGTACCTTTTGTATGAAATAGGCATCGTCATGGCGGGACTCTTGCTCAAGGACAAAATCGCCGCGCGGGCGAGGGAAGATGCCGAGCAGGCGAAGCGCGAAGCCGGCTCCTAGTCGGAGGCGGCATTCAACGGCGCCGAGCAGCCACTGCGAGTCGACGCTTGGGCCCGATGAACCATGATCCGACGATACTCACGAGGCTGACGACGAGGGCAGTCCACAATGCCGACCAAAATCCCTCCACATGCATGCCGGGCAGCATCCAGGCGACCAGCGCCACCATCCCGGCATTGATGACCAGCAGGAACAGGCCGAGCGTGGCAACGGTCATGGGCAGCGTGAGCACGATGGCGATGGGTTTGAGAATGGCGTTGACCATGCCGAGCAAGACACCGGCGAGCAGGAGCGTGGTCGGCGTGTCGATGTCCACACCGGACACCCACCGGGTGGCAACCCAGAGTCCGATGGCAACAATTGCCGCACGCATTAAAAAGCCAGACATCGCGCCTCCTCAGCACCCAGTTATTCCGGCGGCTTCGAGTTAATTCAAGTCGCCGCCGCTCAATAATCAAGGCCAGGCAGCGGCGGATCTTTGGGCGGCGGCGGTGGCTTGACCACCGGCGGTGGCGCTTCCAGCGTAGCCTTGATCCGCGCCAACTGGCGCTCCCAGGTGATGCGCATACGCATGTAGGGCTTGTCCCAGACGGCCGCTTCGGACACACCCGAACCGAGCACCCGCAATGAGGTGAGGCCGCCTCCACTGCGATCGTCGAGCAAGAAATCATCGACGATGGCGCTCTGACTCTCAGGTTCATCCGGGCCATTGAGATAAATCAGCCGCAAGCGCCGATTAATATCGAAAATGTCGATGTGCGCCTCGCGTCCACCGGCATGCCGTCTGCCGATTCGGTACAAGCCGCCCTTGCGGGCATCAACCTCCGCTTCCTGGCCCGACCACACCCGGATCAGCTTAGGATCGGTGAGCGCGAGCCAGACCCGGCTCATCGGCACGGCGACTTCGACCAAGTGGGCATAGCCTCGGGTGCCGGAGCGGGGCGATCTTCTACTCTGCGTCATGTGCGGTATTCTGAAGTAAAGTGGGCGCGAGTGATCTCGAGAATTTAACATCACGCAAGGAACGTTCATGGCTTATGTCGATATCGTGACTGCGCTCGCAATTCTGCAATTCATCGTTTTTGGCTTCAAGGTGGGCATGGCGCGAGCGAAGTACGGGATCATGGCGCCGGCAACCACCGGCAACGAGGTGTTTGAACGGCATTTCCGCGTGCAGCAGAACACTCTCGAAATGTTGGTCGTGTTCCTTCCGGGGATTTACCTGTTCAGCCGCCACTTCAACCCGTTGGCGGCGGCGGTGCTCGGCGTGATTTATCTGCTCGGCCGCGAACTCTATGCGGCGGCCTATGTACGAAATCCCACGGCGCGAGGGGCCGGCTACGGCTTGAGCGCGTTACCGTCGTGGCTGCTGGTGGCCGGCGGTCTCGTCGGCGCCGTGTTGCAGGCGGTCAGGCCTTAACGCATCGATACCTGCATCGTGTGCGGCGCCGAGGCTTCCATCCAACTCTTGACACGCATGGCATCGGCTACGCGGGTCAGGCGGCCGGCTGAATCGAGCAGCACGATCACCACGTTGCGACCCTGAATGACGGCCTCGAGAACCAGGCATTTTCCGGCTTCCGTGATGTAACCGGTCTTCTGGACGATGATGTTCCAGGCCGGATTCTTGACCAGATTATCGGTGTTGTGAAACTCGACCAGATGGTGGCGCACCCGCACCGTATAGCTCGGGTCGGTGGAAAACTCCCGGATATGGGCGTTGCGCGAGGCGGCAATGACGAGTTTGGACAGATCCTCGGGGCTCGCCACATTGTCGCTCGACAACCCGGTCGGATCGACGAAATGCGCGGTGGTCATGCCCAATGCCGCGGCCTTCGCGTTCATGGCCCTGACCAGCGCCGTAAGTCCCCCGGGATAGTTGACACCGAGCGCGTGCGCAGCCCGGTTCTCCGAGGACATCAGCGCCAAATGCATCAGATCGCCGCGCGTCAATACCGTGCCGACGCTGAGTCGGGAGAAGCCGCCACGCGGCAGATCGGTTTCCGCCTCAGTGATGGTGATCGGCTGATCGAGGGGCTGCTTCGCATCGAGCACGACCAAGGACGTCATCAGTTTGGTGATGGAGGCAATCGGCGCCGCCACATCGGCGCGGCGCGAATAGAGAATGGAGGAGTCGCTCTGGTCGACGACCAACACCGAACTCGACTTCAACTTTGGAAACAACGCCGGCTTGGCCGCCGCCGTCATGCTGGTGAAGGCCATCGCCCCGGTCAATACGGCCAGGACGGAAGCGCGTATACGATTCATGGATCCCATTGCTCATTCTCGATCTGGATTAAGGCAAGTCGTCTGGATTAAGGCAAGTCGGACTTAAGCACACGCCGATCAAAACCGCCGTGACGCGCAACTAACTTTGCCATTTTTCACGACAAAGTCCAGTGAGTTGGCCAATCAGCCCTTCGCTTTCGCCGTGGGCGGCCGCCGCAATTCCTTGTCACGATACATATTTCGATCGGCGATGCTGAGGAGTTCCTGCATTTCGGCGCCGTCCTTCGGGTAGTTGACGACGCCGATACTGACGCTGCAGCGGATCATCCGCGAGCGTAGGTCGAGCGTGGTCTTGTAGACGTTGTGGCGCACACGCTTGATGACCGCTTCCGCAACCTCGGACGATGCGCCGGGCAACAACACGGCAAATTCATCACCACCCAAACGGCCGGCGGTATCGGTCCCGCGAATGCTCCGCCGCAGGCATTCCGCCACCAACTGGAGGGCGCTGTTGCCGCCGTCGTGCCCAAAGTCATCGTTGATGTCCTGCAAGCGATCCAGGTCGATCATCAGCAACGCGTAAACACCCTGACTCCTAGCGCATGCGGCGTGTTCCCGCGCCCACACCTCCTTGAACATTCGCGCATTAAAAAGGCCGGTCAAGGCGTCGTTCTGCGCCAGCGTCTCGATATGTTCCCGGGCTTCGGTGATGTCCGCCGACAACGTGGTCGTCAAGTAGGCAACCAGCAGCAAGGGCACCAACTGGCCGATGGCCCGCGCCGCGTAGTCGAGCGACATCACATCGAGAGCGGGCGTCGCCGCCGCCAGCGCCAGATGACAGCAGGCGATGACGGCGACCTGCAGCAATGTGACCGCGCGTCCCAGGGTGAGGGCGGAGAGGATGAGCGGCAGCAGATACAGGTTCTGTAGCGGACTCAACGTCTTCCCGGTGAACCAAAGCACCGCAGTGATGAAGCAGAGCATGCTCCAGGCCTCGAGCTGCACTTTCGCTAACGGCCGGCGCGGCAGGATGCGACGGTCGTGAAACGCGACGATGGCAGCGGAGTAGGTCAACAGCAGCAACGCGACCGGCCACAGCGCCAGCGTCAACGGGCGCGACAAAACCAGCACCAAGGCCGCCAGAGCGACGCATAGCACCTCGATGGAGCGCGCGCTCTTCATCGCTCAGTGCTGCGGCAGTGCCGCCGTCATCGCGCCCGCACCGGTGGCCTTCAGCACTTTGAGTTCTTGAATGGCGCGTTTTACGTCGGCATCGCGCTCCTCGAGCGGCGCGTCCGGCAGCGGCGGGGTGGCAGGGGTCGCCGGATCACGCGCGAGCTCGACGTCCGGATCGATGCCGCGGTGGTTGATCGAGACGCCGGAGGGCGTGTAATAAAGCGACGTGGTGAGTTTGATCGCCCGGTCACCGGTCAATGGCATGACGGTCTGCACTGAACCTTTGCCGAAGGTGGTGCGGCCCATCAAGGTGGCGCGATGATGATCCTTGAGGGCGCCGGCGACGATTTCAGACGCTGACGCGGAGCCGCCGTTGACCAGCACGACGATCGGCGCGCCGTTTAATTCGTCGCCCGGCGTGGCACTCATCGCGAATTTTGACTCGGGCGTGCGACCGCGCGCGCTGACGATCAAGCCGCCATCCAGGAACGCATCGGCCACGGCAACCGCGGCTTCGAGCACACCGCCTGGATTGTTGCGCAGATCGAGCACCAACCCCTTGAGCGGGCCGCCGTTGCGTTTGCGCAGATCACGCAGAGCGGCCATCGTGTCCTCGCCAGTGGTTTCGCTGAATTCGGCAATTCGCAGATAACCAAAACCCGACTCGGGCAAATCAGCGCGGACGCTGCGCAATTCAACTCGCCCGCGCTTGACGGTCACTTGCAGCGGCTCGGTGCTGCCCTGCCGCAAAATGCCGATACGGATCGACGTCCCTTCCTTGCCGCGCATTCGCCCGATGGTATCGCCCAAGTTGGTCGTGTTGACGGGTACGCCATCAATGGAAGCGATGACATCCCCGGAGCGAATTCCCGCCGCCGCCGCCGGCGACCCGTCGAGGGGTGTTATCACGACCACTTGGTCGTCCTCCATGGATACCTCGATGCCCACTCCGGAGTATTCGCCCGAACTCGAGATCTTGATCTCATCGTATTCGTCCTTGTCGAGGTAGGCCGAATAGGGATCAAGCGATGAAACCATGCCGCGGATTGCCGCCCGCAGCAATTGATGATCATCAACCGGATTCACATAGTCGCGTTCGACACGGTCGAGCACTTCGGCGAGCCTGCGGGCATCGTCCCAAGGCAGGTCGCTGCCGAGATCCGGCGTCGCAGTCGCGGCCGCGGTCTGCGCCGCCGTGGCGTCTGCGGCGACACCGGCGCCCGGCACCAGCCCCATGCCGATCCCTACGGCCATCACCATCGATAAGAGCGCGCGCGCGTTTGACATTGCGCGATCAGCATACGTGCGGCGGCCGGCCGCCGCCAGTTTCGACTTCACGTCCTCAATGTGACGGCTTGAGCCAGAACATAGGATCCCGCGGCGTCCGGCCGTCGCGAATTTCGAAATAGAGCTGTGGAGCGGCGGTGCCGGAATCAGCGAGCGCAGCGATCACGTCACCGGCGGCGACCCAATCGCCCACGGCTTTGTAGAGTACCTCTGCATGTCCGTAAAGCGTCATGTAGTTGCCGCTGTGACTGATGATGAGCAGCAGTCCCAAGCCTTGCAGCCAATCGGCATACACCACGCGCCCGGCGCACGGCGCCCGCACTTTGGCGCCCCGCTCGGCCTCGATCAGCACACCATTCCAGCGCGGGCCGGACACACCGGATTTCACCTTGGGCTGCTGAAAACGGACCTTGAGCCGCCCTTCAACCGGCCAGGGGAGTTGGCCCCGCAAATCGGCAAAGCTCCGCCCCGAATCCACCGGAAACTCTTGGATCACACGGGCGAGGTCGGCAAGCAGGGCTTCCTTGGCGGCTTCCTCGCGCTTCAATTGGGACAGTTCATCGGTGCCGCTGCGCAGATCACGGCTCACCGCGGACAGCGCCGCCAGACGCACACCACGGGCGCGTTCGACAAGAGCGAGCTCACGGGCCGCATCCATCTGCAATGCCTGGAGCTTCGCGTCATTCGCATCGATCGCGACGAGCATTTCCTGCGAGCGAGCGAGACGCTCCTGCACAGTCTCGAGGGTCTCCCGCCGGGCACGCGCGAAATAGCCGTAATAAGCGGCCATTCGCCCGGCGCTGGCGGGGTCGTCCTGGTTCAACAGGAGTTTGATCCTCTCCTGCGGACCCATGAGGAAGGCGGCCCGCGCCAGCGCGGCGAGGTTGTCCCGCGCCAACGTCAGCGCCTGCCGATTACGCTCTGCGTCGGCCAGCAGTTGTGTCCGGCGCCGCACCGCGGCGCCTGCCGCGGCGCGCAGCGCGTCGAGCGTCTGGCGTTTCGCGGTCATATCGAGGTCAGCCGCACGGAGCTTCGCGAGCAGCGCATCTCGCTCCTTGAGTTGCTCCGCCAATCGATGGGTCACCGTGGCGATTCGCGCGCGGATCTCCTCGAGCCGGGCCTTGGCCTCAGTCGACTGGGCGTCCGGCTCCGCGCTGCTCCGCCGAACCGCGCCCGGCAGGACGCCGAGGGCGCACAGGCAGAGCACGCACGCCAAAATCAGGGTCCGTCGAGGTCGCTTCATCTCGTGGTCAGGTGGGTCAGGTGGGTCAGGTGGGGCCGGGACGGCAAGCATACAAGCCTTGTGCGCGCTGCTATACTTGCGCGCCCGAAAAAACCGAAGTGCCTTGCATGCCGCGATTATTGGAGTACCTGAGCCATCATCCGTATCTCGCCGGCGGCGCGTTGCTGGTGGCTATTGCGCTCGCGGTTTACGAAATTCAAGCACGCCTGCAGGCCTTCGCCGCGTTGTCGTCGATGCAAGCAGTGCGGCTAATGAACCAGGGTGCACTGGTGATCGATCTGCGCGCTCGTGAATCGTTCGACGCGGGTCATATCGGCGACGCGCGCAACGTGCCCGCCGCGGAACTCGCCGCGCAGGCGGAGGCGTTGAAGAAATGGCGTGAGAAAACCGTCATCACCTACGATGACAGCGGCGGCGCCAGCGGCGCGCGTATCCTCACCAATCTGGGATTCAAGCAGGTGTTCAATTTGGAGGGCGGATTGAATGCGTGGGTGAAGGATAATTTGCCGCTCACCAAGAGTTCCACGGGCGGCAAAGCGAGTGCGAAATGAGCCCGCCGCCGATCACCATCTACCTCACGGGTTGGTGCCCGTACTGCCAGCGCGCCAAGCAACTGCTGACGGCTAAAGCGGTGGATTTCGCCGCCATCGATGTGGATGCGGATCCCAAATTCAGGCAGGAAATGATCGCGCGCAGCGGACGGCGGACGGTACCGCAAATTTTCATCGGTGATCGACACGTCGGCGGCTGCGACGATCTGTTCGCGCTCGACGGCGGCGGCGAGCTGGATCGATTGCTTCAGGGGGATTGATGAACGAAGTACGCACGACGGGAACGGAAACGACGGTGGGCGGAGTGCAGGTGAGCCTGCAGAGCGTCTATCTGAAGGATTGTTCCTATGAGTCACCCAACGGCCCGAGACTGCCGACCAATCAGGGCTGGGAGCCGAAGTTCCAGCTCAACATGAATACATCCGCCGAGGAGATCGCCGCCGACGTGCGCGAGGTCTTGTTGACCATCACGCTCGAAGCGAAGCATGGCGATGCGACTCTCTACCTCGTGGAAGTGAAGCAGGCGGGCGTGTTCGCCATCGCCGGCGCGTCGCTCGAAGACTTGAAACGGCTCATCGGCAGTTTCTGTCCGAGCGTGTTGTTTCCGTACGCGCGCGAGGTGATCTCGGATCTCATCATCAAGGGCGGTTTCCCGAATTTTCTGCTGCCGCTGGTGAATTTCGACCTGTTGTTCGCGCAGGCATCCGAAACGCCTCCACCGCCGTCGACGCTGGTCAACTAGGAGCAGTCGACCGATGTCGAGCGAGGCGCTGCGGCCGATGACGGTGATCGGCGCCGGCTCCTGGGGCACCGCACTCGCCATCCAGTCGTCCCGGGCGGGGCACAGCACCCGTCTGTGGGGCCGCGATGCTGCCGGGATGACTCGCCTGCGCGGGGAACGACGCAACCTGCGCTACCTGCCCGACGCGCCCTTCCCGCCCTCGCTCGCCATTCCTGCCGATCTCGAGACGGCGCTCAATGGGGTCAGCGATGTATTGATCGCCGTTCCCTCGCACGCATTTCGCAGAACGCTGGAGTCGATCCGTCCGTTCATCGAAGAGGACACGCGGGTGGCCTGGGCCACCAAGGGTTTTGAAATCGCGTCCGGCTGGCTGCCGCACCAGGTGGCGACCGAGGTGCTGGGTGACAGGCCCGGTGCCGTACTTTCCGGACCCACATTCGCCAGGGAAGTGGGCGCGGGATTGCCCACGGCGATGGCGGTCGCATCCCGCGACGCCGTGTTTGCAAGAGACCTCGCGTCGCGCCTGGCCGGCCCAAATTTTCGCATCTATACGCAAACCGACCTCATCGGAGTCGAGGTGGGCGGAGCGATCAAGAACGTCATCGCCATCGGCTCCGGCATCGCCGATGGCATGGGTTTCGGCGCCAATACGCGAGTGGCCCTCATCACCCGCGGGCTGGCGGAAATGATGCGTCTCGGCGTGGCCTTGGGCGCCGTGCGCGAAACCTTCATGGGTCTGGCCGGATTGGGGGATCTCGTTCTTACCTGCACCGACGACCAATCACGCAACCGCCGCCTCGGCCTCGAGTTGGGACGCGGCGCGAGCTTGCAGGCGGCCGAACGCGGCATCGGTCAGGTGGTCGAGGGCGTACTCGCGTCCCGCGCCGTGTGTCGCGTCGCTCAGCAACTTAAGGTCGACATGCCCATTTGCACCGAAGTCTTCCGGGTCATGCACGAAAGCAAATCGGTGCGCGAGGCCGTGCAACAATTGATGAGCCGTGAGCAGCGCTCGGAAGCCGAGCAGTGACCGAAGATGCCGTCACGCCTGATCTGTTGCGGACGGGAGGCAGCAAAGAAATGGTGGCGCTGTCGCCGGGCGCCTGGGTGCTGGGCGATTTCGTGCGGCCCGTGGCCGGCGAGCTCGTGGCGGCGGTCGCGAAGATTCAGGCCGACTCGCCCTTTCGGCATCTGACGACACCCGGCGGCTTGGCGATGTCTGTGGCGATGACCAATTGCGGGGATTTTGGCTGGATCAGCGACCGGCGTGGTTATCGATATGAACCACGCGATCCCTTGACCGACAAACCCTGGCCGCCGCTGCCGGCTTTGTTCGCCGAGTTGTCGTCGGCTGCTGCCGCGGTGGCCGGCTATCCAGACTTCGTTGCCGACGCCTGTCTCGTCAATCGATACGTCCCGGGTGCCAAGATGTCGTTGCATCAGGATCGCGATGAGCGGGATCTCACCCAACCCATCGTCTCGGTGTCGTTGGGCCTGCCGGTCACGTTTCTGTGGGGGGGACTGCAACGCGCGGATCGCCCGTATCGGTTGACGCTCGAACACGGTGATGTGGTGGTGTGGGGTGGGCCCGCAAGATTGCGTTTTCACGGAGTCGCGGCGCTCAAGCCGGGGCACCATGAGGCTGTCGGTGCCGAGCGCATCAACCTCACCTTCCGGCGCGCGCGTTAGCCCAAAGACGCGCCGGCCGACTGCGCCAGACGGTGCAGGGTGATGGCGGAGCGCGCGTTCATCATGACGCCGATTTTCTCACGATTGGCCGCCCACGAGAGGTATGCAATTCGCTAGCTGGGTGCGTATCATCGCCGGCGATCCAGGTTACGCGAAAGGCACCCGATGGCGAAGCTCGATGAGCAGATTTCCCTGGCCGAGGAGCGCCTCAGGCAGCTCAAGCTGCGTCAACAGCGCAGCGAAGCACGCCAACGAGCCCGCGAGTCACAGCGAGCGCGCAAAGCTGAGACGCGGCGCCGGTTCCTGGTCGGCGAGGTCGTGCTCGAGCGGGTGCGCGATGGCTCGTTGGAATTGGCGGTGCTGCGCGGTTGGTTGGAGCAGGCGCTCACTCGAGCCGGTGATCGTGCGTTGTTCGATTTACCGGCGCGCAGCCCGGAGTCACCCGCCGCTGCCGGTGGCGCCGCCGTTGCCGGTGGCGCCGCTGCTGCCGGTGCCGGCGCCACGGTCGGGCCACGCGGCTGCGCCGACGAAACCCAACCGGCGCCAGGCCTCGAAGGCGACGATGGCCACGGCGTTGGCGAGATTGAGGCTGCGGTTCGCGGGTTTCATGGGGATGAACAGGGAATTCGCGCGGCCGATGCGGTCCAGCACGGCGCTGGGTAGCCCACGGGTTTCCGGTCCAAAGACGAAGGCATCGCCGGCGCGGTAGTCGAAGTCGCTGTAGCGGATCCTGCCGCCGGTTTCGACGGCATACACTCTCGGCGACAGTGTGGCGAGGCAGCTCTCGATATCCGCATGCATTCGCAGCTCCGCAAGGTCGTGATAGTCGAGTCCCGAGCGCTTGAGGCTCGCCGCGTCCATGCGAAAGCCGAGCGGACCCACCAGGTGCAAGGTCGCGCCGGTGTTGGCGCACAAGCGGATGATGTTGCCGGTGTTCGGTGGGATCTCGGGTTCGAACAGAACGAGGTGCAACACCGGGCGTCAATGATCGAACACGATACGCTGGGCGGGTAGCGCGAATTCTATCCCGAGCCGCCTAAACTCATCGATGATGTGAAAGTTGACCGTCTGCTGCAGATCGAGCAGCGGGTTCAACTTGGGCTGCTGGACGAAATAGGACAGCTCGTATTGCAACGCATACTCGCCCAGGGATTTGAGATGACAGCGCTCGAAACGGGCGGTCGACTGGGCGCGGACGATGCCCTCGAGAATCTTCGGGATGCCGGTCAGCATGTCGCTTGGCGTCGCATAGGCGACCCGCAGCGTGGTCAGGACGCGTTGCTCCGGCATGCGTCCGAAATTGCGCACGCGGCTTTTCAGGATGTCCGCATTCGAGAGTACGATCTGCTCACCGGTCTCGCTGCGTAACCGGGTGGTCTTGATACCGATGTGTTCCACGGCGCCGGTAAACGTGTCGATGTTGAGGCTGTCGCCGACCACGAACGGCTTGTCCAAGGCAATCGACAGGGAGGCGAACAAGTCGCCCAAAATATTCTGCAGCGCGAGCGCCACCGCGACGCCGCCCACGCCCAAACCGGCCAGCAGGGCGGTGATGTTGACGCCAAAATTATCGAGTGCGACGAGGATCAGCAGCGACCAGATGAGGATGCCGACGACGAAGTTGATGACGTCGAGGGAGCCGGCGAACAGTTGATCGGGACCCCGCGCCGCCTCTTTGATTCTCAGATAAAAGCGCAGCGAGCGCCCCGCCCAGAGGCCCACCTGGGTCAGCAACAAGATCAACGCCACGTTCCAGACGATGTGCTGAACCTTCGGCGTGAAGGAGAGATTTTCCTGACCGGCGTAGAGCGCCACGGCCAGGAAGGAAAATTGCCGGGTGTTACTCGCCAGATGAAAAATCAAGCGAATGGGCGCCGACTGGTGCTCCAGGGCTAGGCGCTGCGAGCGCGTCTTGAAGACACGACGAAACAGCGCCAGCAGCGACCAAACTCCCACGCTGACGGTGGCCGCGACGAACCAGTCGGCGAGCGTATTGCCGTAAAAGATGTGCCCGAGGTCGGCCATGGAGGGCGGATTATACGGAAGGCTTGGAGACTCGGAGCCTGTTCCTAGTCAGGTTCTCGCAGCGTGGGTCGCTCGCTGCCTGCCCTCAGGCGACATCCTCCATGCCGAGTTCTTTCATCTTCCGGGTGAGTGTATTGCGGCCCCAACCAAGGAGTTTCGCGGCATCCTGTTTGAGCCCATCGGCCTTGCGCAGCGCCACCCGGATGAGAATGCGTTCCACTTCCGGCACCGCCTGGTCGAGCAATCGCTGCGTGCCCGAATCCAACTCTTGTTCAGCCCAATGCGATAGCTTGGCGGTCCAATCATGGTTCGTCGCCTGTCCCACCGGCACGCCCCCTAAGTCCGGTGGGATGTCCTCGGCGCGGATTTCGCGGCCGGGCGCGGTCACGGTGAGCCGCCGGCAGGCATTGACGAGCTGGCGGACGTTGCCGGGCCAGTCGAAGGTGACCAGCGCGGTCTCGGCCGTCGGCATCAGCAACTTCGGTTCCACGCCCAATTCCTGACCGGCGATGCTCAGATAGTGGCGCAGCAACTCCGGGATGTCCTCCCGTCGCTCGCGCAGCGGCGGAATCTCGATGCGAATCACATTCAATCGGTGCAGCAAATCTTCGCGAAAATGCCCGGATTTGACCCGTGTCTCGAGATCCTGATGAGTGGCGGCGATCACCCGCACATCGACTTTCACCGGTGTCTGACCACCGACGCGGTAGAACTCGCCCTCGGCGAGTACACGCAAAAGGCGAGTCTGCAGCGCGGGCGACATGTCGCCGATCTCGTCCAGAAACAAGGTGCCGCCGTCCGCCTGCTCGAAGCGGCCGCGGCGCAGCGCATCCGCTCCGGTGAAGGCGCCCTTCTCATGACCGAACAACTCGGACTCGAGCAGGTCGGCGGTGAATGCCGCTGTGTTGAGCGCGACGAAGGCCTTGCTCGAACGAGGGCTGTGCCGGTGCAGGGCATGGGCCACCAGTTCCTTGCCCGTGCCGGATTCACCGGTGATGAGCACGGTCATGCTGGAGCGCGACAGCCGACCGACGGCGCGAAACACCTGCTGCATGGCGGCTGCCTGGCCCAACAGTTCCGGGATACTGCGACGCGCGGCGTCGACGTCCGTGGACACGGTCGCTTGGTGGGCGGCGCGGCGCACCAGGTCCACGGCCTTGTCGATGTCGAAGGGCTTGGGCAAATACTCGAATGCGCCCCCTTGGTAGGCCGCCACCGCGGCGTCCAAGTCCGAATGAGCGGTCATCACGATCACCGGCAAGCCGGGCCGCGACACCTGAATTTCCTTCAGCAAGTCGAGGCCGCTGCGCCCGGGCATGCGTATATCGGTCATCAGCACATCGGGCGCATCGGCGCGCAGTGCGGACAGCGCGTTGTCCGCACCGTCGAAGCACTTCGCCAGCATCCCGCCGCCTTTCAGGGCCTTTTCGAGTACCCAACGAATGGACGCATCATCGTCCACCAACCACACTTGTAAGGGCTTTGCATTCATACGGAGTCCATGGGGAGAAAAATCACGAAGATGGTTCGGCCCGGCGCGCTGTCGAATTCGATGAGACCGCCATGGCGGCTGACGAGATCTTGAGCGATGCCGAGACCCAACCCTGTGCCGTCGGATCGACCGGATACGAGCGGGTAGAAAATGGTGTCGCGAATTTCGGGGAGAACCCCGGGACCATTGTCCTCGAACTGAATCGCCGCCACCAACCGATGGCGGCGCGCGCCGATGCTGACGCTGGTAGCGGCGCGCGTGCGCAACACCAGACGGGGGGCTGGCTGCTTGCCGGCCGACAACGCCTGGATGGCATTGCGTCCGAGATTCAGCATCGCTTGGATGATGTGGTTCGGGTCGACCGCCACGGCCGGCAAGCTCGGATCATAGTCACGATCGATGGTGACGCCGTCCGGGGCCTCACTGCGCAGCAGATGAAAAACACGCTCCAGGAGTTCATGGACGTTGACCAACTGCTTTGCCGGCGGCCGGCCAGGGCCTAGCATGGAGTCGAGAAGATGCGTGAGCCGATCCGCCTCGCTGATGATGACCCGCGTGTATTCACGCAAGCCGGGATCCAAGAGTTCGCGCTCGAGCAGTTGGGCGGCACCGCGCAGGCCCCCCAAGGGATTCTTGATCTCGTGGGCGAGCTGTCGGACCATCAAACGACTGCCGCCCAACTGCGCCAGCAGGGCATTTTCACGCGTCAGGCGCCGATGCTGTGTGATGTCTTCGATTTCGAGCAGGAGGCGGGTCTCATTCGAGCCGAAGCTGACCTGCGTGACTGCGCAGTCGAGAATCCGATCCACGCCGCCGGGTGCCGGCCATGCGAGTTCGCGTTGCACGACTCCCTCGCCGCCTGAGCGGGCCCGCTCAAACAGCACCAGCAAGGTTTCCGCACCCCGCGCCAGTTCGGTGAAACGCCGCCCGAGCGCCTGGTTCGAACCTAAGCCTAAGAGCGTTTGGCCGGCCGCATTCAGATAGGTGACGTTGAGATTATCATCGAGCAAGAAAACGCTGGTGACCAGCGCATCGAGCAGTTCCCGACCTTCGATGGGCAGCGGCCGCAACTGGAGTTCAACGGCCATGCCGCGCCTGCACGGGCCGGCGGCCGCGCGAGGTGACGCCGCCGCAGAGGGTGATCACGCCGATGAAGCCCCGGGCGGTGATGAAGCCCCGGGCGGTGATGCCGCCGCGGGTGGTGATTACCGGTGCTGCGGACTCAGCTCGGATGCCTGCCGGAAGTAAAAGGTGACGCTGGCCGAGCGCGACTCTCCGCTCCCGCCATCGGCAAGAGTCGCCGTGAGCGTATAGGTACCGCGGGGCAGTCGGGGCAATGAGAATGCCACCGCATTCGGCCCCTGCTCGGTCAGCGGTGCGCCGTTCAAGGTCCAGCTGATAACCTGTGTCGCCGACAGCGGTGGATCCATGTTCACACGAACCGGCACGGAATCGTCGCCGAAGAAGACCTGTTCGCTGGCCGGCGATGAAATCGCGAAAACGACGTTGACCGGGGCGTTCGTCGCCGTTCTGTCTGCCGGTGCCGGCGGCTGCCGCACGCCCGGCGTAACTCCAGAGGAATTGCCCGACGACACGCTGATCGGCTCGGCTCCCGGCACCGCATGATCGGAGTAATGGACCACGCCATTGGCATCGGTCCATTTGTAGATGACCCCGGCATGGGCTGCGATCGCAACCACAAACCCAAGAACGAACCAAAGCCGCCGCAGGTGCATAGCAGGTAAGCATAGCCTCATCGCCTCCCGTTCACAAAACGGGGTGACGGCGGCGTAACCGCCGTCACCTTTGGCAAAAGCACCTGTTCGCAACGGTCACAGGCTGTAATACATCTCGATCTCGATCGGGTGGGTGGTCATCCGCAGCCGGGTGACCTCCTTCATCTTCAATTCGATGTAGGCATCGATGAGGTCATCGGTGAATACGCCGCCCGCCTTCAAAAAGGCTCGATCCTGATCGAGATGATCGAGGGCCATGTCGAGCGAGTGACACACCGTCGGAATCTTCTTGTCCTCTTCCGGCTCCAAGTCGTAGAGATCCTTGTCGGCCGGATCGCCGGGGTGGATCTTGTTCTGGATCCCGTCGAGTCCGGCGAGAAGCATTGCGGCGAACGCGAAGTACGGATTCGCGGTGGCGTCCGGGAAGCGGACCTCGATTCGTCGTCCCTTGGGATTCGGAATCCAGGGGATGCGGATCGACGCGGAACGGTTGCGCGCCGAGTAGGCGAGCTTGACGGGCGCTTCGAATCCCGGCACCAACCTTTTATAAGAATTGGTGCTGGCGTTGGTGAATGCATTGAGCGCGCGGGCGTGTTTGATGATGCCGCCGATGTAATAGAGCGCGATCTCCGAGAGGCCGCCGTACTTGTCGCCGGCGAACAATGCCTTGCCTTCCTTCTGCAAGGATTGATGCACGTGCATGCCGCTGCCGTTGTCGCCGACGATGGGTTTCGGCATGAAGGTGAGCGTTTTGCCATAACCATGCGCCACATTTTGCAGCGCATATTTCAGGATCTGCACCTCATCGGCCTTCTTGGTCAGCGTATTGGCGGCGACATTGATCTCACCCTGTCCGGCGGTCGCCACCTCATGATGATGGACTTCGAACTTCAGCCCCATCTCTTCACAGGCCATCGACATGGCCGTGCGAATGTCCTGTTGCGCGTCGACGGGCGGAACCGGGAAATAGCCGCCCTTGATGCCGGGCCGATGACCCTTGTTGCCGTCCTCGTAGGTCTTCCCCGAGTTCCATGCACCCTCGTAGGAGTCCACCTCGTAGGAACAACCGTTCATGCCCGAGCTCGAGGTGACGTTGTCGAAAATAAAGAACTCGTTCTCGGGACCGAACAACGCGGAATCAGCGATGCCGGAGGATTTCAGGTAGGCCTCGGCCCGCTTCGCCAGCGACCGCGGATCGCGGTCATAACCCTGCATGGTCATCGGCTCGATGACATCGCAGCGCAAATTCACGGTGGTCTCTTCGTAGAACGGGTCGATGACCGCGGTCTCGGGGTCGGGCATCAAAATCATGTCCGACTCATTGATGCCCTTCCAGCCCGCAATCGAGGAGCCGTCGAACATCTTGCCGTCCTTGAAGAATCCCTCATCGACGAGTCGCGTCGGCACGGTGACGTGCTGTTCCTTACCAATGGTGTCGGTAAAGCGCAAATCGGCGAATTTTGCTTCCTTTTCTTTAATCAGCTTCAGAACATCGGCCGGGGTCATTGGCGTCCTCGTGAGGTAGATCAAGATCTTTTTGGTCCGGGCGCGGCCGGGTTCTGTGACAATGCAGCAACCGTGCCACGGATCGCGATATACGGATCAAGTACTTGCACGGTACGATTGCACATTATTGCACCATTTTGATGCATATCGAGAAATTCGGCACCTCACTTTAGTGCATGGAGGCATTCAAAGCGCGGCGCTGCGATCGACTGGTGCGCCCGCGTCGGCCATGGTCCAAACAAGTGCAATCCGCTCGCGCTTCGGCCGCTTAGGACAGGCTAAGCCCGCGTCGCTATACTCGCGCCCGTCAACGCCGCTGCGAGCCCACGATGCCTTCCAAAGCGACACCGCCTCCGCGCACCTTCCAGGATCTGATTTTTGCATTGCAAAAATACTGGGCCGATAGAGGCTGCATCATTTTGCAGCCCTATGATATGGAAATGGGCGCCGGCACATTTCACACGGCGACTTTCTTGCGCGCCGTCGGGCCGGAGCCGTGGGCAGCGGCGTACGTGCAACCCTCGCGCCGTCCGACCGATGGCCGCTACGGCAACAATCCGTTCCGCCTGCAGCATTACTACCAGTTCCAGGTGTGCATCAAACCCTCGCCCGATGACTTCCAAGAGCTGTACTTGGGGTCCTTGCGAGCGTTGGGTTTCGACCCGTTGACCCATGACATTCGCTTCGTCGAGGACAATTGGGAATCGCCGACGTTGGGGGCTTGGGGGCTCGGTTGGGAGATTTGGCTGAATGGCATGGAGGTATCGCAGTTCACCTATTTCCAACAGGTGGGCGGTTTGGATTGCAAGCCCGTGATGGGCGAGATCACCTACGGCCTCGAGCGCTTGGCGATGTACATCCAGGGTAAGGAAAGCATTTTCGACATCCTCTGGACCGATGGTCCTTTCGGCGTTATCACCTATGGCGACGTGTTTCATCAGAACGAGGTGGAGCAATCCACTTATAACTTTGAAAAGGCCGATACCGCGGTGCTGTTCGGCCAGTTCGACATTCATGAAGCGGCGTGTCAGCGGCTGCTCGCCGACCGGTTGGTGCTGCCCGCCTACGAACAAATGGTCAAAGCGTCGCACTCATTCAATCTCTTGGATGCCCGGCATGCAGTTTCGGTGACCGAACGGCAGCGTTTCATACTGCGCGTGCGCACGCTGGCGCGGGCCGTGGCCGAAGCCTATCGCGCCAGCCGTGAGGCACTGGGCTTTCCATTGCTGAAGACCGCGGTGCCGGAGCCGGTAGTCTGATGCCTGCAAAGGACTTATTGTTCGAACTGCGCACCGAGGAGTTGCCGCCGCGCACGCTGCAGACCCTTGCCAACGCCCTGGCCGATGGCATTCTCAAAGGACTGGACGGCGCCGGCATTGCGTATGGCAGCTGCCGGACATTTGCCACACCCCGACGCCTCGGCGTGCTGGTGAGCGGCTGCGCCGAATCCGCCGCCGATCGAACCATCGAACGCCGCGGGCCGCCGGCGATGAGCGCTTTTGATGCCGAGGGGGCGCCGACCCAAGCGGCCGTGGCATTCGCGAAGAGCTGCGGCGTCGCCGTCGGCGACTTGGGTCGCCTTACCACCGACAAGGGCTCCTGGCTGAGTTATCGCGGCATCGAGCCGGGAGCCGCCGCGGTGAGCAGCCTCCCGGGCATCATCACCCAGGCGATCGCCGCGCTGCCGATCGCCAAACGAATGCGCTGGGGAGATCATACGGCTGAGTTCGTCAGGCCGGTCCGCTCGGTGGTCCTATTGTTCGGCGAGCACGTCGTGCCGATGACCGTGCTGGGTTTGGCGTCCGGTCGGACGACCATTGGCCACCGCTTCCACGCGCCACGGCCGCTGGAAATCACCTCACCGCGAACCTACGAGAAGCAGCTGCGCCGGGCTCGCGTCATGGTGAACTTCGAAGAGCGGCGGGCAACCATACGCGCGGCGGTCCTCGCGGCGGCGACTGAGCAGGGCGGCGAGGCGTTGATCGAAGAGTCGCTGCTCGAGGAAGTGACCGCCCTGGTCGAGTGGCCGGTGGCGGTCGCCGGCCGATTCGAGCAGCGCTATCTCGCTCTGCCTCGCGAGGTGGTCATCGCCACGGTGCAGGAGCACCAGCGCTACTTTCCGGTGCAGGGTGCGAACGGCCGCTTGAACGGCGGCTTCGTCACCGTCAGCAACATCGAGAGTCGTAACCCGGGGGCCGTGCGCGCGGGTAATGAGCGAGTCGTGCGGCCGCGCTTGAGTGATGCTGCGTTCTTCTGGGAAGAAGACCGAAAGGTGTCACTCGACGATTTCGCCGCACGCCTGGCGAGCGTTACCTTTCAAACCAAGCTGGGCAACTATGCAGAAAAGACCGCCCGGGTTCGACGTCTGGCTCGCATCATCGGCGAACGTATAAGTGCTCCTGCGTTCGTCGATCGAGCGGCTGAGCTGGCGAAGGCAGACCTGATGACCGCCATGGTGGGCGAGTTTCCGGAGCTGCAGGGGATCATGGGTCGATACTATGCCGAGGCTCAGGGCGAGCCGCCGGAATTGGCGCAGGCCATCGAAGAGCACTACCGACCGCGTTATGCCGGCGACGCATTGCCGGCGAGCAAGGCGGGACAGGCGCTCGCCTTGGCCGACAAGCTCGACACGCTGGTGGGGATTTTCGCCATCGATCAGAAACCCACCGGCACCAAGGACCCGTTCGGCTTGCGTCGCGCCGCCCTCGGCGTACTGCGAATTCTGCTCGAGTGCCGGCTGGATCTCGACCTGCTCGACTTGCTGGGGATTGCCGCCTCGCTGCAGCCAGTGCTGCGTCCGACGGTGGTCCTCGAAGTGTACGATTTCATCGCCGAGCGCCTGCGCGGCTTGTTGCTCGATCGCGCCGACGGCACCTCGGCGGAAATGATCGACGCAGTCCTCGCGGGTCGACCGGCCTCACCGCTGGACGCGGAAATCCGCCTGCAGGCGCTCAAGGGCTTTCTACTGCTACCGGACGCGGGCGTGTTGACCGCCATCAACAAACGGATCGGCAACATCCTGCGCAAGGCGCCCGCGCATGAGGCCCTTGCCGTCGACCCCGTGTTCCTCACCGAGGCGGCCGAACTGAACTTGCATCAGGTGCTCGAGGCGCTCCGCGGCAGCGTTCAGGATTCGATCCGCGAGCGCCGCTACGTCGATGCGCTGACGTCACTGTCGGCCTTGAGCTGCGCGGTGGACGACTTCTTCGCCGCTATCATGGTGATGGCGGAGGATGCGAAGGTGCGAACCAACCGCTTGGCCTTGCTGCACGCGGTGCAGGGCCTGTTGGGCGGCGTCGCCGATTTATCCAAATTACCGGGCTAGCGCCCGCAGCCCGCGGGCCTCATGGCGGGTTCGCAGCGTCCGGGCGAGTGGCAATGTCGGCGGCGGGATTGGCCGCCTCGGGGGGGTTGGCAGGCCGCACGGCTGGTTGCTTGGGCGTTTGCCTGGCCGAGGCATTGCCGGGTCGACCTTTGACCTTCGGCGCCGGGGTCTTCGCCACGGCCGGCGATTCTTCAGCTGCTTTGACCGGCGTCGCGGGCGGAGGCGGCAGCGAGACCACCTGCACCCAGTCATTCGGCGAGGGAGTCCACTTGATTCGCAGCGGCGGAGTCAGCCATATGGCCAGAAACAAACCGCCATGCAGCGCCACGGCGACGGCGAACCACAGGAATAATCTGCGCCGGCTCGGCGGCTTGGTCTGGTTGAAGGTATCGGTCGCGATGATCGTGGGAGATGTGAGCCGGTACAGCGAAGGCGGCGGCAGTTCGGGGATAGGCTCCCGCGACTTGGGCGGCCGAAGATCGGGAAATTTGATCACTTGATTCACGACCTTCATTCTAGAGGTCGACCACGGCAAAGACCACCGACATGACGCACGTCCGCCGGCCTCAAGAACCCGCCGGCGCCGGTGCCCGGTCACCGACACGGTTGAGCCAGCCGTAGAGCAGGATGATGGCAACGACGAACACGCCGCCGCCCAGCCAGATCGCGGCGCCCGCGAAGTCGTCGCCCACCAAGGCGAGCGGTACAGCCTTGCCGGAGAAGACCACCAACGCCGCCAGCAACACACCCATCAAGCTTTCGCCGACGATCATGCCCGAGGCCAGCAGCACACCCAGTTGCCGGATCCCGTCAGGATCGGCGGCGCGGCCGGCGCGCCGATCATAGGCGAAGCCGACAAGGGCGCCGATGACGATCATCAACGTCGTCTCCATCGGCAGATAGATGCCGAGGCCCACCGCCAGAGGCGGGAATTGAATGCGGCCGAATCGCTTCAGCACCGCATCCACGGCGATGATCACCAGGCCGATCAGCACACCGCTCTCGATCAGCTGCCAGTCGAGATCGCCTTGAATCACGCCGCGGGCGAGCGCCGAAATCAACGCCGCCTGCGGCGCCGCCAATGCCCGTGCGGAATCAGCGCCCGGCGTGCCGGCAAATCCATAGGCATGATTGAGCAGATCGAGGATGGGCGGGATGATGACGGCACCGGCGGCGACGCCGACGATCAGCGCCACCTGCTGCCGCCAGGGAGTGGCATCGACGAGCTGCCCGGTCTTGAGGTCCTGCAAGTTGTCGTTGGCAATGGTGGCGGCACAGAACACGACGGCCGTGACGAACAAGGCGAAGGCCACCAACGCCGGTGCGGCGCCGGCCGGCAATGCGGGCTTCACCGCAAACACCAGCAGTAGAGAGACCCCCAAGACCACCAGGATGCCGACGCCGGACAACGGGCTGTTGGACGCACCGATCAAGCCGGCCATGTAGCCGCAAACCGCGGCGACGAACACGCTCATCAACGCAATGTAGAGGACACCGCCGATGACCAGCGTCGGCAACTGGCCGCCGAGACCGCTGGCCGTGGCGAAACTTCCGAGCAGCCAGCCGATGGGCAGCATGCAGAGCGCCGTGACGATGGCGACGATGCCGATGGGAATGTCCTGTTCGGTCCGCGGCAGCAGCGCGGCGCTCGCGGTCTTGCGCTGTTTCGATGCGGCGATTGCCGAGCGGAGCCCCAAGGTCAACGGCTTCAGCAGTTTGACCAGAGTCCAAATCGCGGCAATGCCGATGGTGCCCGCGCCGACGAATCGTACCTGATGACTCCACACGGCATGGCCAATGGCCGCGGGCGTGCCCGCCGCCAAGTGCCCACTGCTGAGCAGCGGCACCGCGCCTGCCCAAGCGATCAAGGTGCCCACCAACATGGCGACGCCCACCCACAGACCGACGAGGTGGCCGACGGCGAACAAGGCGAACGACAGACTGAAGTCGTAGCCGGTTACGGCACCCTTGTCGCCGATTCGAAAGTAGCGAACCACATCGCTCGCGAACAGTTGGGTGGCGATCGCGAGCGCAAAGGCACTCGAAACCACGGCACCCCAGACGATGGCGAGCAGACCATTGCGGCTCGCCGCCGCCGCCGCGGGGGAGGGCAAGGTCTCGCCGTGACCGCCCACCTTGAGCACTTCGGCGCAGGCGACGCCTTCCGGATAGGGGAGGTCGGAATTCGTCACCAGCGCCCGCCGCAGCGGAATGGAGTACATCACACCGAGCAATCCACCGAGCCCGCAGATGGCAGAGGAATACAGGTAGGGAAAGCCGGTCCACCAACCGATCATGACCAACCCCGGCAGGACGAAGATGATGGCGGACAAGGTGCCGGCGGAGGAGGCCACCGTCTGCACGATGTTGTTCTCCTGGATGGTCGTGCCCTTGAAGGCGCGCAGCACGGCCATCGAAATGACCGCCGCCGGTATCGACGTGGCAAAGGTAAGCCCGGCGCGGAGGCCGAAGTAGACATTCGCGGCGGTGAATAGCAGCGTGATGAGCACGCCGAGAATGAGCGCCCGCAGCGACAACTCGTCACCCCGGGTGGCGATTACCGCGTCGGCGGCATTGGCGTCGGTGAGCATGACGGCACTATACCCAAAAGCGATAAACTACCCAGGTTTCCCATACCCAAAGGCTGACCCCAAGGTCTGTGTCATGTCCATCCAAGTCAAACGCCTGAACCGTGCCCTGGGCGCAATCGTCAGCGGCGTCGACATCGCGCAAGAACTGCCGCAATCCGTCATCGACCAGCTCGGCGAACTGGTTGTCGAGCACCAGGTGCTCTTTTTTCGCAATCAGCCGATCTCGCCGCATGCCCAATGCGATTTCGCGCGTCGCTTCGGTTCACTGCACATTCACCCCATCTACCCGGTCATGCCCGATTTGCCGGAAATCATGTTGATCGACAACCATCGGGATTTTCTGCCCGACAATGACAATTGGCATACCGACGTGACCTTCAGCAGCACCCCGCCGCTGGCCGGCATTCTCGCCGCGAAGCGGCTCCCGAGCGCGGGGGGCGACACGCTCTGGTCCAGCTGCTTCGCGGTTTATGAGTCCCTGTCCAAATCATTCCAGGACTTTCTCGGCGGCCTCACCGCGCAGCACTCGGTGGCCAAGTCCTTCCCGCCCGACCGCTGGCAAAATGACCCGGCTTTCAAAGAACGCTACGAGCGAGCCGTGCTGAAACATCCGCCGGTTAATCATCCGGTCGTCCGTACGCACCCGGTCAGCGGTCGCAAGGGATTGTTCGTCAACGAGGGCTTCACCACTCACATCAACGAGCTGAACGCCGCCGAGAGCGCTTCAGTGCTGGCGTTCTTGTACACGCTCGCCGGCCGTCCGGAGTTCACCGTCCGATGGCATTGGGCGGTCGATGACGTCGCGTTCTGGGACAATCGCAGCACTCAACATTACGCGGTCGCCGATTACCTCCCGGAGCGACGCACCATGCATCGGGCCACGGTCATCGGTGATGTTCCCGTGTGATGAGGCGGCCCGTCGCCGGGCCAGCCATCAGCGCGGGCTAGCCACTGTCGAGTCCCGGTGCGGCGGCGGCGCGGTTCAAGCCTGAATGGCGCACGCCATAGAGAACGTAGATGACGATCCAGACGACCATCCAGCTGACGAAGACACGTACCGTGGTCGTCGATAGATCCTTCATGATGAACAGGCAGGCCGCGACGCTCAAACTGGGGACGACGTAGGGACCGAAGGGAACGCGAAAGCCGCCGCTGCTGCCGCGGTGCCGCTCCTGACGCCGCAGCACCGGCACCGCGATCGACACCACCGAAAAAGCCGTCAGCGTACCCATGCTGACCATGTCCCAGAGAAAGTTCGAATCGACGAGGCCGGCCACCATTGCGACCATGGCGCAGACGATGACGGTGTTGCGCACCGGCGTCAGCGTTCGCTTATTGACGTGGCGAAAGATTTTGGGCATCAGCCCATCGCAGCTGATGGCATACAAAATCCGCGTCTGGCCGTAAATCGTCACCAGCGTGACGCTGAACACCGAGATGACGGCGCCCACTGACAGGACGATGGCGGGCCATGCCTGGCCGGTCACCGTCTGCAGTATGACGGCAAGTCCCGCCTCCTGGCCTTGAAACTTGGCCGCGGGTTGCGCGCCGATGGCGGCCACGGCAACCAGCATATAAAAGACGGTGACGATGCCGAGTGCGGCCATGATGCCGACGGGAACATTGCGTCGCGGGTTCCGCACCTCCTCACCGGCGCAGGCAACGGTGTCCAAGCCGATGAATGAGAAGAACACCGTGCCGGCCGCGGCGGTGACACCCACCATGCCCCCATAGCCCTTGCTGTTGTCGGTATTGAAGAACGGGAAGAAATTCTTCGCATCGAAGCCCGAGAAGGCGACGACCGCGAAGAACACGAGGATGGCTAATTTGATGAGCACCATGACGGCATTGGTGGTGACGGATTCCTTGGTGCCGCGCGCGAGCATCACGCCGCACAGCATCACCAGCAACACGGGTGGCAGATTGAACTGACCGGCATGCAGTTCCACACCATGCTCGCCGGAGACGATGAACGGGCTGCGCAGCTTCAGGGGTATCTGCCAGTGGAAGGCGTTTTGCAGGAAATTGTTCAGGTAGTCGGACCAACCGATGGCCGTCGCACTGGCCGCGAGTCCGTATTCGAGCAACAAACACGCCGCCATGATGAATGCGGCAAATTCGCCCACGGTGGCATAAGCAAATGAATACGACGAACCGGAAGCGGGAATGTTCGCTGCGAGTTCGGCGTAGCAGAGCGCGGTCAGGCCCGCCGTCGCGGCGGCGATCAAGAACGACAGGATCACCGACGGACCCGCCTTCGGAACGGCTTCGACCATGGTGAAAAATATGCCGGTGCCGATGGTGGCGCCGACGCCGATCATGGTGAGGGGAAATAGACCCAGGGAACGCTTCAGCGTCGTCGCGCCCTGGGCGGCGTCGGTGTGTCGGGTGACCGGTTTGGTCCTGATGAGTTTCTGCAGAAAGCTTTGCGTCACGAGGGGCCTTGGTGTCCCGTGGGGGTCAGCCAAATCGAGCGATCAGGGCCGTCAGCGGCTCCTCGAGTTCCATCAGCAGCCCCAAGTCCGACGATTTCATCTTGCCCGTCATGACAGCGAAGGCGGGCTGCAAACGCCCTTCGGCCAACGCGATGAGATCGTCCATCGACAGGGTGATCGTCAGATCAGCCGGCTTGTCCTCGTTGCTCACGGCACCGCCATCGATGTAGACGATGCCAGCGGACTGCAAATCGAGCTTCAGACTTTTACCAAGCCCCGAATCGATCCCGACGGCGCCGGCAATCTTCGCGGTGAGTTCTTGCAGGCTGGGCACCGTTCGGATCCTTGCGGGGGACGATCCCGCGAAAGGCCAATGACGCCTCAGTGTGCCACGCGTCGCGGTAAAAAAGTAATGGATCCGACGCGAAAAGGCTCTGCGCCG
>Ga0116230_10001029_pt1 | contig 25649 bp, 16 predicted proteins | sample S1TSphfallax_3_FD_88678 | JGI IMG/M metagenome (GOLD analysis project Ga0116230, IMG submission 88678) | Host-associated microbial communities from peat moss isolated from Minnesota, USA - S1T2_Fd - Sphagnum fallax MG | ecosystem: Host-associated > Plants > Peat moss > Unclassified | place... | reverse complement strand
GAAGTGACGTTATTGTACAGGAAATTCGAAGCAAAAGTACTTGCACTCAACGGATATTGACTCAGATCGCTGATAACATTGACAGCACCGCTCGTTACAGCGGCTTGCAACGCGGCTGTGTTGAGTAGGTAGGCGAACTCGTCAAAGCGGGTCGCGCCCCAGGAATAGTCCAGTTCGCCCCGCCAGTCATGGGGCAAGGTGAACTTGGCTCCGGCCGAAAGGTTCTGGATAACAACGTCATTGATATTTTCGGGGGGAAATTGTCCGGCATTGCCGGACGATACGGTTACTGCCTGGCCGAACGGGTTTCCGGGGGCGTTGGCCGGGACAGTCACCGCGGCGAAAAGCCCGGCACCATACGGGCTGTAGCCTATTTCGCTGCTGGTGCTGAATTGAACAAAGCCTTCGATCCAACTGGCAAACTGCCGCCGCAGCAGCAGACCGATGCTCTTATCCATCGGTCCCAGGGTTAGGGGCAAGCGCACGCCATATAAGCCGCCCTGAGTGCTCGCATTTTGATTCGTGGCGTTTAAATTGCCCAAATTTGCCTGCAAGGGAGCCAAGCCGTTGGCCGCGAAGCTCTGGTAGCCGGCCGGGATCTGAAGCTGAGTCGCCGCCGTCCCCGGGATCAGCGGTGTGCCGTTCGAACTCCGGACAATCGGGGTATTGAGAAGCACGGCCGCCGAGCCTGTGCTGGCTGCGCCTGTGCTGGTGGTGTAGCCGAGGAATGCTGACGCACCGCCCGGGTAGAGGCTCAAGTACCGCGCCTCATAGGGCCCGGTAACCTGAGTCCGATCCTGTTCGAGTAGCGGCTTCTCGGTCTGGTAGCTCGCCGTCAACAGGAGATGCGTTTTCCCGCCCTCCAGACTTTCCCCGATGGTCAGGGAAGCGGTGCGGACGGGCGAATCGGTGTTGAAGGTGTTGTTGTAAGTGTAGTCCAATTCCGCGCCGGAGTAGTCGTGTTTGAGGATGATGTTGACCACGCCGCCAGTCGCATTGGCCCCATAGATCGCCGACGCGGACGACGGCAGCACTTCGATGTGGTCAATGGCCGCTAGCGGAATGGCGTTCACATTCGACTGGTAGGTGGATCCCAGTTCCACAAAAGACGGCTGGGGAAGTCCGTCCACCAGGATAAGGGTGTTTTGCGTCCCGGTCGTGCTGAGGTTGTTCCCGCTAAGGCCGCCGAGGCTGATGTTGCTTAGGCCAGTAAACCCGGGTGAGCTTGACTGGTAGGATGTCCGGTTCGTGTCCATCGGCACCATCGTTTGAAAAAAACTCTGGAGGTTCGTCGCCCCGCTGTTCTCGATTTGGGTGCTGTCCCAGATGTAATACGGCTGGATGTCGTCTTTGGTGCGGGGGAGGTCGAAGTTGTTCGTCCCCGTGAACGGCGCCGGCTTCGAGTCCGTCACGACCAATTTTTCCAAGGTCTCTACGCTCTGTTTTTTTGCGCTGACGACCACCTCTTCCATCACCTGCACTTCGCCGTCTTTCATTACGGCCGGCATCACCTCGGCGTTGAGGGTGAGGCTGTGCCCAGGCTGGACGACGACGTCGGTAATCCTGAGCCGAGAGTACCCGGCACCGGTGGCGAGCAGCGTGTAGGTGCCGGGCTTGACGTTCGTGAGATCAAATTGGCCGTGCGAGTCGGTTTGGACCGCCTGGCCCGTTTCAACGATCGTCACGGTCAGGCCCAGGATGGAACTGCCGCGGGGCGGCCGGATGAGGGTGCCCGAGATGGAGCCGGACGAAAAGGCGGTGGTGTCCAGCACCCGCGCCGACTGGGCGGCGAGCGGAGCCGGTAGCCCCGCCATCAGGCAGGAAAGGAGAACAGATCCCAGGGACACGCTGAAGATTGAACCGAGTCGTTTCATAGTCGAAGGCGCTGGTTAAGTTATGGGTCGGGAGGTCGACTGGCAGGCCCGATTCCGTCGAACTTTCGCCCCGCGCCAAGCTCGGCGATTGAGTTCCTTTACCTAACCGACTAGGGTTTAAAGCTTAGTCGGTTGGGTCTAATAACTCAGTAATTCGAGGCGCATCTGCCGTCTCCGGCAGCATAGTAACTCCAGTATCTTGAAAGGCCCATCCCCTTGATTATTCCGAGGTCAGTGCTCGCGGCCGTCCTGGTCCTATGCGCCGCCCTCAATCTTCTCGCCGACTGGGAGGACCCGGAGCGGGGCCTGCCCGTCGTCCACGCGTTCGACCTTGAGGAAGCGGACATCCAGGGTCCCATCTGGGCCTTCGCGCACTCGTCCCGCAACACCTTGTTGATCGGCGGCGACCAGCTTTCGGAGTTCGACGGGCAATCTTGGCGGCGTTTAGCGGTCCGCGGTGGCTACGCGATCCGCGGGATCGCGGACGGCGGAGACGGCCGGATTTACGTCGGTGCCATCGGCGAACTGGGCCGTTTTGAGGCGGACGGGCGAGGCGGTTGGCGCTACTCCTCGCTGCTTCCCCTGCTCGCCGTCAGCGGCATCCCAGCTCCCAAGGAGATCTGGCAGGTGATGGCAACCCAGGACGGGATCGCGTTTGTCGCGAGCCAGGAAATCCTGCGGTACAACCCTGCTGAAAACCGCTTTCAAGTCTGGCCCCTCCCCTCCGATTCGCGCCTTCAAGCCTTCCCGGTGGGGCGCGAACTATGGTTCTGCCAAGCGGGAGTCGGGCTTCGGCGCCTGGGCCGGGCCGGGCCGGAAGCTCTCTTCGCAGGATCGACCCTCCCGGAAAAATCGTTCGTTTGGGCGCTGCCATCAACCGCGGCTGCCGGCAACACGCCATCCCCCGGCGAAGGCCTGCTGATCGGCTCGTCCACCTCGGTCTACCGGCGGCAGGGCGGCGTGTTCGTTCGGCTCCCCGAACTGTCGCGCTGGGTTGAGGGCAAGCTTCCGGTCTGCGCCGTTGGGCTCGGCGGCGATCGAATCGCCCTTGGCACCTATCTGGGCGGCATCGCCATCGCTTCCCGAAGCGGCCGAGTCGAATCGGTGCTGACTCGCATCCGGGGGCTGCCTGACGATCACGTGGAGACGCTCTGGCTCGACGGGCGCGGCAGCCTGTGGGCCGGGCTGGACAACGGTCTGGCGCAGATTCCGGTCGACGGCGCCGTCTCGGTCTTCGATTCCCGCAACAGCCTGGATGAACCGCCCGTCCGGAAGGTCTTCGCCTTCCACGGACGCACCTTCGCAGCCACGTCCAAATCAATTTACACCCTCCATCCCCGTCCGACGGAAACCGCCGACGCCGCTTTCCTGCCCGAGCCGGGCCTCGAAACCGGGTTTCGCGATGCTGGCACGTTGGGCGATACGCTCATGGTTTCCGGCTTCGGGGGGATTTGGCGCCTGGGTTCCTCCGCCGGCTGGGTCCGCGAACTCCACGTCTCGGCGGATATCTTCCATCTGTTGCCCGTCGCAGCGATCCCGCCGCTCCTGCTGTTTCTGGAAGACCACGCCCTGAAGGCTCTCGAACTGACAGCGAGGGGATGGGCCGAGCGGGATCTTAGGCAAGACGTGGGGGATACCCCGCTGTCTTTAATCCGCGATGCAGGGGGCGACGTGTGGGTCTCCACGGTGAACCAAGGAATCGACCGCTACGCCCTGACCCTCGCCATGGGCCATCCGGCACTGCGACTGGCGCAGCATTTCGAGAGCGGAAAAGGGCTGCCGACGGGTGCCGAGGGCATCGTCCTCACCCGGATCGATTCGGCGCTCTTCGCATTCACCAAGACGGCCATCCTCCGGCTGAACGCGGAACAAACCTTCTTCGAACCGGAGCCCGCCTTAGCGGGATTCACCGCCCTCGCAGCCGACCAAAACTATTGGCTGGTCCGCCGGAGCGATCTTTCGGCCAAACCCGCGGCGGCGATAAAAGTGTCGGTTAACGCTCACGGCGAACTCACGTGGCAGCCGATTGCCTTCTCGGGGGCTGAGCTGGCGGGCCGCCTTTCGAGCTTAAACGTTACCACGGAAGCCGGCCACGACCTGCTCTGGCTAGGCGGCTCCCGCGGGCTGTTGCGCGTCTCGACGGCCGAAATTCCGCCCGTCCCTGCTCCCTCAGCGGTTAGCCTGCGCAGAGTTTCCAGTGGCGACCATCCGGTTGAGATCGACGGGCCGGCCCGCGACCTTCTTCTCCCGGCGGGCACGGAACGCGTCAGCTTTTCGTTCTCGGCCCCAGGCACCGCCGACAACGGCCCACTTTTCTACCAAACCTGGCTCGAAGGGGCGGAATCGGCCTGGACAGCACCCAGCGCCGAATCGCAGCGCGTATACGCGGGCCTTCCGCCGGGCCGCTACGCGCTTCACATTCGCTCGGTGGATGCCTGGGGCCGCCACAGTCCGGCCATCGACCGGTCTTTCGTCATCGCGGCGCCGTGGTGGAAGGAAACCCCCGCGGTGGCGGCCTATGGCGCCGCCGCCCTGCTGCTGATCGGCCTCGCAGCCGTGGGGCGCATCCGGTTTCTCGAGCGGCAGGCCGGACGGCTCAACCGCCTGGTCCAAGAACGAACCGAGGAACTGGCCGAACGCACGCGCGAGCTGGAGCTTTCCAACACCGCCAAAAGCGAATTTCTGGAAAATCTCAGCCACGAGATTCGTAATCCCCTGAACGGGATTCGCGGCCTTTCCTCCATCTTGCGGGAATCCAACCTCCCTCCCCAGCAGCGGGACATGGCGGCCTCCCTCGCCGCCTGCAGCGGCGCGCTGACGCGGGTGTTCGACGAGGTCCTGGGCTTCGCCAAGGTCGAAACGGGCCAAATCGCGGTCCGCAAGCGGTCGTTCAGTCTCCGCGCCCTGATCGACGAAGTGGTCGCACTGCACCGCGTCACGGCCACGCAGCGTCGGAGCGAGATCACGGTCGCGTGGGAATTTCCGGAGAGCGCCGGCGGCGATCCTGCCCTCCGCTACGTGGGCGACGACGATCGGATCAGGACCATCGTCAGCAACTTCGTGGGCAATGCCCTGAAGTATGCGCCGGGCACCCCTGTCGAGATCGCGGTTGAGCTCCATCCGGAAGGGAAGCGTTCCGAGCAGGTCGTGATCTCGGTCCGCGACCACGGCGCCGGCGTTCCCTGGGAAGAACAGGCGCTCGTGTTCAACAAGTTTGTCCGCGGGACGAACGCCAAAGCGCAGCGCGTGCCCGGCACCGGCCTCGGCCTCGCCACCTGCAAGACCCTGGCCGAACAGATGGGCGGTTTCGTCGGGCTCGAAAGTCCCGCCACCTCGCGCGCGACCGGGAAAACCGAGAACGGCGCCAAATTCTTCCTGCGGATTCGCCTGCGGCGCGACCGCACTTCGCCATCCCCGACCGTCCCCGAGTCGCCCAAGGAGAGCCTGCCCGCCGATGCCGGACGGCGAAGGGCGCTCATCGTGGAGGACCAGGATTACAACCAATTGATTACCCTCAAAATCGCCCAGAAACTCGGGCTTGAGGCGGAGGTGGCGCAGGATGGCGATGAGGCGCTCCGCCGATTCTCGACCGGGCCTTATTCGATCGTTTTTGTCGATTGGGAGATGCCGGGCATGAAGGGCGACGAAATTGCCCGTCACGTGCGCGGGCTGCCCTGGGGCCGGCAGGCGATCATCGTCGCCACCACGGGCCACGACAGCAGTGAGGTCAAGGAAGCCTGCCAGGCCGCGGGCATGGACGCCTTCGTCGTGAAGCCTTTCGACGAACTGGCCATCGCCCGCGTGCTGGACCAGGCCCGGAGCCGCCGCGGGGAGGCGCAGGAATTCACCCGCAACGTGGAAGGATTGAATCTCCGGGTTTTCTCCCTGGTCGGCGACAACGATCCGGGCAAGACCGCCCGGGCCGCCGCCGACTATCTGGGTTCCATGCAGCAGGAACTCGCCGCGATCGACGAGGCCCTCGCCCGGGGCAGAGGACGGGAAGCCGCCGGGTTTGCGCATCGCCTGCGCTCGCACGCCGGATTCGTCGGCGCGGCGGAGCTGCAGGCGGCCGCCGCCGCTCTCGAATCGTCCGCGGAAAAGGCCACGCCGGCCGAACGGTCGCGGCTGAGGGACGAACTGCAGCGCGCGGCCCAGGCCGTGCGTTCGGAAATTGAAGCCCGGGCGGGCTGACGGATCACGGCCCAGCCGCGCGCCAGCGGGTGAAGCCCTTCTTCACCGCGTAACGCATGAGCTCCGGTGTCGTCGAAATGCCCAGCTTGTCCATTATGTTCTGGCGGTGATTGCCGATCGTCCGGTGGCTGAGGCCCAATTGGACCCCGATCTGCTCGTTGGAAAGTCCCTGCCCGAAAAGCCCGAGCAGGTTCTGCTCATGCCCCGTCAGGAGCTTGGTAAAGGCGACCGGATCTTTGCGCAGTTGCGATTTCATCCGCGTCATCGCGGCGCTGAAGTAGGTGCGGCCGTCCATCACAGCTTCCACCGCCTCGACTATGGCGTCCGCCGGCTCGTCGTTCTTGTCCACAAATCCGTCGACCTGTGCCTGGAGAACGCGGTGGAGGACGTAATCCTCGGTGTGCGAGGAAAGGATGACGATCTTCGCCTCGGGTGCCTCAGTGTTCAATTTTTCAACGAGATCGAGCCCGGAGGCATCGGGCAGGTCGACATCGAGCAGGACGACATCCGGCTGCATCTCCCGGCAAACCGCGACCCCGGCCACTCCGGTGGCGGCTTCTTCGATCCGCTCGCACGCCAACTGGGCTCGGCACAGGTTGACGACGAATCCGCGCGCCATCGTCTGGTCCTCGATGATGAGCAGTTTCACGCCGGGACCATAGCTCCGCTCAATGGGCTGTCCAATCGATATGAAACAACGACCGGTGTGCTTCCCCGGATATTTCGGACACGCGTTGAGCGTGGTTGATGATTGACTGAGGCTGGATTCCTAGGCGAGCGGACTTTGATATCCGAGCGCGAAGTGGCGGCGGGTGCGGTTGTAGAAGGCTTCGATGTAGGAGGCGATGACGCCATGGTCGGCGAGGAGATCGCGATAGGCCGCGCTCGCGTACTGCACGCCGAGCGCGCATTTGCGCTCAAGAAGAGCCCTAATGTTCCGAACTACGTCGAATGAGCCCGTCGGTATCAGCGTAAGGCCCGTATGAGCCGAAGATTGCGCTGGGCTGTATTAGGGCTGCTAGTCCTGCGGTCCTGGTCCACCCAGGCCCATGCGGGCGCGACCGCCACGGGCGCCACCGGCCTCGAAGGTACGGGCTACACGACCTCCGGCACGGCCATCGCTTCCGGGACGACCAACAGCAATTCGGCGTGGAGCGTCACCGGGGACATCGCCAACGGCGTTTCCGCCAGCCAATTTCTCGGGACCGCTTACGTGGTCGACAGCTATACGCCCTCCAATATCGGCTGGGTCGCCGATCAATCGAGCGGCGTTTGGATCACCGCTCCCGGGGCGACCGAATACGCGGGTTCGTACCCGGGCAACGATTCCAGCAACGTTAATAATGGCGGGATCTACCTCCCGGGCGCCGGCACCAGTTACGCCAGCTCAGGTTCAGGCACCTATTACCAGGAGGGCGTCTACGTTTATACGCTCACCTTCACCATCACCGGAAGCGGCTCCGCCGGTCAGTCCGTCAGCAATTTCCGCCTGGATTTGAGTGCAGCGGCGGATAACAACTTCTCGATCTATATCAATCCCACCGAGAGCGCAGGGCTGCCGACGAGCACGGCCGCGTATTCCAGCCCCAACTCCATTGGCACGTCCGCTCAGACCCTCTCGCTCGGTTACAATGCCGCATCGGCTGACTATAAGCTGGGCTCCAACACCCTGGTCTTTGTCGTCGACAACACCGACGGAATCACGACGGCGAGCAGCAACAACGAAACGTCGGAAAGCGGTCTGCTCGTCTATGGGCTGGGCGCCGTCGTGCCGGAAGTGGCGACCTGGATCCCGTTGGCCGGGGCGCTCGCGACTTACGGCGCCGCCGTCGGACTCAGGCGTTGGCGGGGCGCCGAAGGTAGGTAAGGTAACGCCGCGAACGGTTTCGCGGAACTCCTTGACTGCCGCAACCCATGAGTTACATTAATTACAACAATTACATCGTCGGTCTAATCCCTCCCTTATGAGCAAGAGTCAATCGACGGTCATCAGCATGCGGCTACCCCTCGCCAGCGGACAGCGACTGAAACGCATGGCGACCAACCACGGCTGGACCGCAAGTGACACCAGTGCCCGCCTGGTCGAGGAGGGCCTGCGCCGTGCGGAATTCGCCTTCATCGACTTCCGCGACTCGCCGTCCGGCCGTCTCGCTTTTCTGCAAGGCAGCACTCTGGCGGTGTGGGAGGTCATGATGCTGGCCCGCAGTTACGGCGGCAACGCGGTCGCAGTTGCCCGACACCTGCGCTGGCCCGAGGCCAAGGTCACGGCCGCCTTTAACTACGCCGAGGCGTTTCCGGACGAGATCGGCGCCGCCATCGCGGAAAACGACGCAACCGATTTTACGGCCATGTCCCGCCTGCTGCCGCAGGCGCGCGAATTTGCCGCGCCCATCGGGCCGCGGAAGTAGTCCCATGCTGAGGCTCCTGCTCGACGAGCATGTCTCGCCGGACGTCGCGGAGGGACTGCGCCAGCGCCGGAAGGCGGTCCAGGTCACGGCGCTCGCGGATTGGGAAGGTGGGCGCTATCTCGGCATGCCAGACGACGCCATTCTCAAGGCGGCAGCGGCGCAGACATTGACACTCGTCACCTACGACCGCCGCACCATCCCGCCGCTCCTGAAATCCTGGACCGAGGCAGGCCGCGCCCATGCGGGCGTCATCTTCGTCGACGACAAGACCATCGCACCTTCTGACCTCGGCGGGCTCATTCGTGCGCTCGGCAAACTCGCCGCGACGCACGGAAGCGCTGACTGGACGAATGCGGTCTCGTTTCTGCGGCGCGCGTAACCGAACCGCCGGAGGCACATCCTGCGGAACCTCACAGGCTCCGACTGCACGCCGCCAGGAAGGCGGTGGCCAGCGGCGGAGTTCTTCCGGTCAAAGCGGCCCGTTCAGGCTGAAAGAGGGTGCCGACAAAGAACGGGTGCGAGGGCAATTCGGCACCGCGCACGTCGCCGCTGTCGTCCCAGGCGGTGAAAATCATCCCCGCGGCCTCCAGCGCGGCGCGGTGATCGGGATTGAGTCCGTAGCTGCAGCGGTAGCCTTCGATGGCCAAGTCGGCGCCGTACGCCGCCTGCAGCCGGCTCCCCGGGGCAAAATGGATCCGCCCGCTCTGCTCGACCAACGAGCACGCGAGCGTGGTGACCACGGCGGTCGCGGCGTACGGATTCGTTTCCGCATGGTCCGCATCCGCGAGGCCGGCCACATTGCGGGCGACCTCGATCAGCGCGTGCTGAAAGCCCCCGCAGGTTCCGAGCAAGGGCCGCCCGCCTTCGCGCGCCCAGCGGATGACTTCAAGCACCGCTTCCATATCCGCATAAGGGCTCCCCGGCACCACCCATATGCCGGCGCAATCGGTCAACTCGGGCCGGCCCAAGTGAAGACTCGCGGTTGGCACCCATTGAGCCGTGAACTGGAGGCCGAGCGCCTGTCCGGCCAGGTCGATCGCGAGGGGGATGGCCCGGTGGGCGATCTTTTCGGCCGAGTAGTCGCCCACGAGGGCGATGGTACGGGTCGCGATCATGGGAGGAGTAAAGTCGAAGCGCGGCGATCAGCGCGCGATATTGCGCGGGTGGATTCCGTCGCTCAGGTCGAACGAGGCTCCCACTGCGGCCACGACCGCGTGCTGCCGATCGAGGCCCAAGGCGGTCCGGAAACGGTAAACGGGTTCGATCCCGGTGCAGTGAGCGCCCAGGAAGTTGTCGACCCCGAACGCGGCGAGCTTTTGCGCCGTCCAGTCGAGGGTCGCATCGGAAGCGGCAAACAGATGGACGCCGCCGATGATGGCATGGATGCGGGCGGGCCGGATGACCGTGCGCGCATAGTCGAGCGTGTTGATGATGCCGGCGTGGCCGCAGCCGAAGAGCACCACCAGGCCTTGGGTGGTATCGAAGACCATGGCTTGATCGTCGGGAATCGTGTCCTCCACCCAACCGGCCGGAGTCTGCATCCGTCCCGACCCGCTCCAGTTTCTCTCGGGATAGCGGCGGGGAATGGGACCGGTCAGCCAGATGCCAGGATAAAGCTGCACCGGATGATCATGCACGATGAACCGGCCGCCGGTGCGCTCAAACTCGGGCCGGAGCAAACGGACCGGATTGTCTTCGATGCCAGGGTTAAAGGTCGTGCGGGGATAGAAGATGCCGTCCGCGACATGAACCTGCGACAGCGCCGCGGGAGCCCGGGCGAGCACCGACTGGCGCAGGGTCAGCAGACCGCCGACGTGATCGGCGTGATGATGGGACAGCACAACGAGGGGAACGGTGGACAGATCGAGGCCGAGGGTCTGAGCGTTCTTCAGCGCCACGTCGGGGTGCGCTCCCGTGTCGAACAGGATGCGGTGACCGTCCGCCTCGACGAGGGCGGCGAAGCCCCACTCGCCGAGTTCGTTGCCGTCGGCCAGCATCGTGGACAGGATCGTGACCTTGAGCGATTGCACGCGGGCGGTTGGCGCGGGAGCCGACTGCGCGAGTGACGCGGGTTCCGCCCGCGCGGTGAATCCGGCGAGGACCGCCGCCAGGGCCAAGAGGGATTTTAGCGAGCGCATCGACACCTACGTGAGGAGATTCAGTTCAGCCGGACAATCGCTGAATTCAGCGCGGCAGCAAAGCCGACCCACAACAGGTAGGGCAGCCATAACCAGGCGGCGACGCGGTCGACGCTCATGAAACCCGCCTGCAATCCGACGAGAACGGCCCAGAGCACGGCGATGTCGGCCAGCGCCCAAAGGGGATGCTTCAACCCAAAAAACAGAATCGACCAGACCGCATTGAGCACGAGTTGAATGAAATAACCGATGAGGAGCGCGCGGGCCGTTGGGGCACGGGTACGCCAGACGCGCCAGGCCGCCACGCCCATCAGGACATAGAGAACCGTCCACACCGGACCGAACAGCCACGCGGGCGGGTTCCACGCCGGCTTGTGCAACAGGGGATACCAGGTGGTGACACTCGTGAAGGTCGCCCAGGAGCCAATCGCTCCCGCCGCCAGCGCGGCGCCGATAAAGCCGAGGAGCGACGGCCAGCGCCGCGATTGAACCGGGTCCGGCATGCGAGGCCCCTTCAGATTTTGTGGGCGTAAACCCAGTTGCGGCGGAGGTCGGGCGTGCGGTCGAGCACCCAGCGAGTGACCAGATTGCGGCCGCGGACCATCCACCGGTTCTCCCATTGGCCGATCGCACCGATGCGTCGGGCCTGCCGACCGACCTGGGCGGTTCGGTCCCGCCGCCGGGCCTCGTAGGCCGCGAGACTTTCGGCCACACCGGGGTGAGTCCGCAGCGCTTGCGCGAGGCCGGCCGCGTCCTCAATCGCCATACCCGCCCCTTGGCCCACGTTGGGAGTCATCGGATGGGCGGCGTCGCCCAGCAGCGTGACGCGACCGTCGCCCCACCGCGGCAGCGGCGGCCGATCCTGGGCGTCATTCCGCAGGATGGCGTCGGCCGGGGTCGCCTCGATGAGCGCGGAGATGGGCCGATGCCACCGGGAAAAGATCCGCCACACGTCGTCCTTGTGGTTCATCCCCGCGGGACCTGACGCGGGCGGACCGTTGCGGGTCGCATACCAGCAGACCCGGCCGGCGCCCATAGGGAGGATGCCGAAGCGGTGGCCGGCGCCCCAGGTTTCGCTGATGTGACCGCGCGCCAAGTCACCCGGATCGGGCGCGATGCCCCGCCAGACACAATACCCGCGATAAGCGGGCCGACCAGCACCGTGCAGTTGCCGACGCACGACCGAATGAATGCCGTCGGCGCCGATCAATCCGGCGGCCTTCATCTGGTCACCCCCGGAAAATCTCGCCCCGACCCCGGTGCGGTCCTGGGCGAAGGACACCAGTTCATGGTTGCCCAGGATCCGGTCGGTCGGGATCGGCTCCCGGAGGCAGCGATGCAGATCGGCCCGGTGAAGGCAGAGCGCGGGCGCGTCGAAACCGCTCAGGTCGAGGGTCGAGATCAGCCGTCCGGCGGAGGTCAGCAGATTGAACCGGGCCACGGGCTCGCCCACCGCGATCACGCGGTCGAGGATGCCCCAATCGCGGAGCACCCGCGTTGCGTTGGGCCAGAGGCTCATCCCCGCGCCAACTTCCGCGAAGGTCGGGGCGCGCTCCACGAGGGTGGCCGGCAGACCGGCGCGGTGCAGGGCGAGGGCCGCGGCCGTGCCGCCAATCCCACCGCCGACGATGAGCATGCGCCGATCCATCACCCCATTCAAGCCGGCCCCTGCCCCCGCCTCAAGGTCGGAACGCACCCCCCCGGCGGCGAACGCAACGATACGTGGACGTAGGAAAGCGGCCGTTTCTCCGCCGGGACCGGACGGATGGCACGTGGACTGCTCAACCCAAGGTACACTCGGCTCGGCGGCTGCATGGGTTGCGCCGGCTGGCCGCCTTTTTCCCTCTCCCCGTCTCCTCCCCCATGACTCCCCACCCGTTCCGCGCCCTGCTCTCCTTTCGGCCGACCTCTTCCCCGTTGGCGGTTTGGCGCACCGGCTGCGCCCTCGGGCTCATCGTCCTGGGCGCCGCCGCGCCCGCCCGCGCCGAGGTCGATCCGGCGGTGCTCGCCGATCATCTCGGCCTGCTGCATTGGCGCGATGTCGGACCGCTGCGGGGCGGCCGCACCGTCACCGTCGTCGGCCATCCCGACAAGCCGCTGGTCTTCTACACGGGCAGCACGGGCGGCGGGGTGTGGAAGACGGAGAATGGCGGCATCTCCTGGTTCAACATTTCCGACAAGTATTTCACCTCGTCGTCCGTCGGCTCGATCGCCATTGCGCCGTCCAGTCCCGAGACGGTGTACGTGGGGATGGGGGAATCGACCTTCCGCGGCGATTCGGCGGAGGGCGACGGCGTGTACAAGACGCTGGACGGCGGCAAGACCTGGACCCACCTGGGGCTGGAGCGGACCGCGCAGATCGCGCGGGTGCGGATCAATCCGACCAATCCGGACATCGTGTACGTCGCGGCGCTCGGCAACTGCTGGGGACCGAGCCCCGAACGCGGGGTGTTCCGCACGAAGGACGGCGGCAAGACCTGGCAGAGGATCCTGTATCGCGATGAGAACACGGGCGCCGCCGATCTCGCGATGGATCCGACCAACCCGAATATCCTCTACGCCTCACTGCTCGAACTCCGGCGGTTTCCCTGGGGTTTCCGCAGCGCCGGTCCCGGCTCGGGGCTGTTCAAGTCCACCGATGGCGGCGACACCTGGACGGAACTGACCAACCGGCCCGGCCTGCCGGACGGGCTCAAGGGCCGCATCGGCGTGGCGATTGCCCCGAAGATGCCGAACCGGGTCTGGGCCATCATCGATGCCGCCACCGGCAAGAAGGGCATGTTCCGGTCGGACGACGCCGGCGCGACCTGGAAGCGGGTCTCGGATTTCGCCGATATCATGCAGCGTCCGTGGTACTACTCCTACCTGACCCCCGACCCCAACGACCCCAACACGCTGTATGCCATGAACGTCTGGTTCTGGAAGTCGACCGACGGCGGCGCGACCTGGAAGGAAGTCATGGGGCTGCCCCACGGGGACCATCATGACTTCTGGATCGATCCGAAGAACCCGGCGCGCATGGTCAACGGCTCGGATGGGGGTGCGACCATTTCCTTCGATGGCGGCAAGTCCTGGTCGAGCATCTGGAACCAGCCGACCGCGCAGATCTATCACGTCGAGACCGACAACCAGACGCCCTACCGGATCTACGGCGCCCAGCAGGACAACACGACGATCTCGCTGCCCAGCCGCTCCGACCATGGCGCGATCACGCTGCAGGACTGGGAGGTGGTGGGCGGGGGCGAAGCCGGTTACATCGCGCCGAGCCTGACCGATCCGAATATCGTGTACGCGGCGGACCACCACTGGCTGACCCGTTACGACCGCAAGTCAGGCCAGGTGCGCGACATCTCGCCCGACCCCGAGACGAACTACGGGTGGGGCTCGGCCGACCTGAAGTTCCGCTTCTGGTGGACCTACCCGGTGCACGTGTCGCCCTCCTCGCACGGGAAGGACACCTTGTATGTTACGTCTCAATACGTAATGCGCTCGACCAACCAGGGTCAGAGCTGGGACATCGTCAGCCCGGACCTGACGCGGCACGACCCCGAGACCCTCGAAAAGACGCCCGACTTCCGCAACCCGTCCACCGGCAAGTACTGGGGCCCGATCACCCGCGAGGCCTACGGCCCCGAGTGGTACGCGACGATCTTCGCGTTCGAGGAATCGCCGATCAAGGCCGGCCTCCTCTGGGCCGGCTCGGACGACGGTTACATCCACGTCTCGAAGGACGACGGCAAGACCTGGGACCAGGTGAACATTCCCGGACTGCCGGACTTCGCGCTCATCAGCATCATCTGCCCGTCGCCCAACGATCCGGCCACGGCCTATGTCGCGGCGACCCGCTACAAGCTGCAGGACAACCGGCCCTACTTCTACAAGACGCACGATTACGGCAAGACCTGGCAGAAGATCGTCACGGGCATTCCCGCCGAGGCGTTCGCGCGCAGCATCCGCGAGATGCCGGGACGGCCCGGCTTGCTCTTCGCGGGCACCGAGCAGGGGGTGTACCTCTCGCTCAACGATGGCGAGCGCTGGGATTCGCTGCGGCTGAACCTGCCCTTGTCGGTTCCGGCCCATGACCTGGCGGTGAAGAACAACGACCTCGTCGCCGCGTTTCACGGCCGCGGGTTCTGGATCCTGGACAACGCCTCCCTGATCAAGCAATTCGACGACGAGGCGCTCAACGCCCCGGTGAAGCTCTTCCAACCGCCGGACACGATCGCGTACATTTCGCGGTTCTCGCTGATCGGGGTCGGCGGCGGCGAGGGCGCGACGGGCGCCAATCCGCCGGACGGCGTGATGATCCCGGTGTACTTCAAGGACGCTCCGGCTGAACGGGTGGACTTCGCGTTTTCGCGGCAACTGCCGGACGGCACATGGGAGCCGGTGGCCCAGCTGCATTTCGCGCCGGGCGACAAGTCCTCGGACGTCGCGCTGCAGCGCGGGCCGAATGTCTTCTACTGGGACCGACGCTATCCGGGCCCGGAGAAGCTGCCGGATGTGTTCGTGCAGGGGCCGCCCTCGGCGCAGAACATCAAGGGACCCAAGGGGCCGCCCGGGGTGTACCGGGTGGAGATGAAAATGGGCGACCTCGCCCAATCCAAGGAGTTCATCGTGATCAAGGATCCGCGCGTCTCCTACACGGACGAGGATCTGGTCGCGCAGTTCAAGTTCCTCAAGGAGGTGCGGGACAAGTTCACGGAGACGATGAAGCTCGTCACCGAGCTGCGCGATGTGCGGAAGCAGGCCGCGGCCGCGCTCGCGAGCGCCAACCTGCCGCCGGATCGCCGGCAGCAGGCGGAGAAGGCGCTCAAGGACATCGATGACAAGCTGGCGATCGTCGAGGAGCGGCTGATCCAGCCGAAGGCCCGGGCCTTTGAGGACTTCCAGAACTTCCCTGTCGGCATCGACTCGAAGCTGTTCCGGCTGGGCGCTTTCTCCTCCATGGGCGACGGACCGCCGACGCAGGGCGCCATGGACCTGTATGACCGCCTCGACAAGGCCGTGGCGGAACGCCAGAAGGCCGTGGATCAGATCAAGCAGGAGGACCTGCCCAATCTGCTGCACCTGATCAGCGGCTGAGCGCCGACACCCCTGCCGTGGAGTGGCCCGCTGGCATCCGCTTCGACGCTCCGCTCTGGCTCCTGACGCTGGCCTTGGTGCCGCTCGTGGTCATGCTGCGCCACCGGCGCAGCATCGCATTCTGGGTCGTGCCGTTCGCGGGCGCGTGGGCGCGTCGAGAGTCGAGCCGGTTTTCGCGGCGCCCGCTGCTGCTCGCGGGGGCCGGGCTCGCGCTGCTGGCGGGGGCGTTGGCCCGACCCCAGCGCCTCACCCAGCGGCAGGGCGCGCACCGCCAGGGCTACGACCTGATGCTGGCCGTGGATCTCTCCGGCTCGATGCTGACGGAGGACTATGCACGCGGGGGCCATCCGATCAACCGACTCGAGGCGATCAAGCCGGTACTCAAGGCGTTCGCGGACCGGCGCCCGGACGACCGGATCGGCCTCGTGATCTTTGCGGGCCGCGCCTATACCCTCGCCCCGCTGACCCGCGACCATGCGTGGCTCTCGCGGCAGATCGATCAGCTGCAGATCGGAAGGATCGAGGAGGGCACGGCGATCGGCGACGGCGTGGGACTCGCCCTGATGCGGCTCGAACGGCTGGAACGTCTGGCGGCGGCCGGCGGCGAACGGCGACTGGGCTCATTCATCGTCCTGCTGACGGACGGAGCGAACAATCGCGGCGCCCTCAACCCGACCGAAGCGGCCCAATTGGCGCGGCTGAGCGCGATCCCGGTGTATGCGCTCGGCATCGGCCATAGCGGCAAGGTCTCCGTGCCGATCATCGACGACCAGGGGCGGCGCCAGGGCTACCGCAAGGAGGAATCCGATCTCGATGAGGGCGCGCTCCGCCAGATCGCCGAAACGACGGGCGGGCATTATTTCCGCGCCGACGATGTCGGCGCGATCCAGGCGGCGTTCGCCGCGATCGACGCCACCCGCAAACGCGAATTTACCGCCCGCGCCGAATACGTGACGACGGAGCTGTTCCCCTGGCTGGCCGTTCCCGCCACCGTCCTGCTCGGTCTCGCGGCGCTGCTGCTGCCAGCCCGATTCGGCAATCTGACCCGCTCCTCCGCGCATGTTCCGGTCGCCTGAATTCCTGTGGGTCGCCGTCCTGCCCGCCGGCCTGCTGGCCCGCGCCTTCCTCGGACGGGTCCGCGGGACGGCGCCGTCCGCGGATCCCCGCTCCCTCAGCGATGGGCCGGGGGACGCACCGGCGCTGACGGGGCGCAGCCGGGGCGCGGCGGGCAACTGGCGGGGCAAGGCCCGCCTGGGAGTCGTTTCGTTCCGGCCGGCCGCAGGTCTGGCGGCGGACGTCCCGCCCATTCCCTGGCGTTTCGCCCTCGCCCTGCTGCTGGTCGCGGGCGCCCTCGCGCGGCCCCAATGGGGGTCGGAAAACCGGCCCTCGCTCCAGTCCGGCAGCGAGATTCTGATCGCGCTCGACCTCTCCCGCTCGATGGCGGCGAAGGATGTGAGCCCCTCGCGGTTCGAACGGGCCAGGCAGATCGCGGCCGATCTGATCGGCCGCCTGCCCGGCGAGCGCATCGGACTGATCGTCTTCTCCGGTGCGGCCCTTCTGCAGAGCCCGCTCAGCCCGGACCACGACGCCCTGCTCGAGTTCCTGCCGGCCCTGCGGGCGGATGCCGGTCCGGAAAGCGGCACCGACTACGGCAACCTGTTCCGACTCGCGGCCGAAAGCTTCGGCAACGAGCCGGGCACCGCTCGGGACCTGATCCTCATCAGCGATGGCGAGGCGAACGACCCGCAGTGGCGCCAGCCGCTGGACTTGCTCGCCTCCCAGGGCATCGCCGTGATCGCGCTCGGCGTGGGGACGGCGGCGGGCTCGACGCTGCCGGGCCCCGACGGCGCCGTCTTCCGGGACGCGGCCGGCGGGGTGGTGTGGTCGCGCCTCGAAAGCGGCAACCTGGGGGAAATCGCCGCGCGCACCGGGGGCGCCTACGTCGACGCGACGAATGCCTTTGACCCGGCCCGCGCCGCCCGCGCGATCCTGGCGCGCGATGCGGCGGGCCGCCCGGGGCGCGGCGCCGGCCCCGTGCTCAAGGAGCGTTTCCAATGGCTGCTCGCCCCGGCGCTGCTGGCGCTCGCATGGAGCCTTTGGCGCGAGTTCCCGGTCGAGCTGCGGCTGGCCCGAACGCGCCGCCGAACGCCGACTGCGGCAGCTGCGCCGGCACCGGCCCGAACGGCGGCCGCGGTGGTCCCGCTTGGGCTGGCGTTGCTCTGCCTCGCCGGGACGGCGCGGGCGGACGAGGACGCGGATGTCAGCGACACCCTAGGCGAACAGCTGCACTCGGTCGTCGCCCAGCTCGCGATGCGGCGCCCGCTGCACGCCGCGGATTACGCCGAGATGGCCTCGATGACGGTGGCGTACGGGCGCTGGCGCCGGGCCGCCCACCACCCCCTGACCGAGGGCATCGTGCGCGATGGGCTGGCGGCGGTGGAGGCGGGCGAGGCCCTGGACGGCCACGCCGCCAACTGGGCGGGGCTGCATCTCTCGCTGGTGGCCCTGCTCAAACCGCCCCCGGAGCCACCGCCGCCGCCACCCCCGCCGCCGCAGGCGCAATCGCTCTCTCGCGAGCCGCCGCCGCCGAGCCCGGAGGAACTGGCCCTGCTGCAGAAGCTGATCCGCGTCCGTGAGCAGGATTCGGCGGTCCGGCTCTACCGCCTGCTCCATCCGCCCTCGGCCACCGCGTCGGCGCAAGGCGGCAAAAACTGGTGAGATTCCCTGGGATGAGACTCGCGCGAACTTCGAGACTGGGTTACCTCGGCGTCGGCGCAACGCTCGCGGCCTTCGCGATCCACGGCGGTCCTGACCGGGTCCGCGCGGAACCGGCGGAGACGGGACCGCACGGCACCCATGTCGAACTCACCGTGCCCACCCAAGCTTGGGCGGGCGAAGTCTTCCCGGTCCGGGCCGGCTTCCGCGTGCCGCGGGATCTGTTCTATTCGCTGAGCTCCGGCCTCCAATGGGCGCCGGCGGCCTTGACGCTGGAGCCTTGGCCGGCAGCGGTAAAATCCGTCGTCACCGACCCCGGCGGCGGTCCGATGCTCCTGCTCGATCGCCGCACGCGCGCGCTGGCCGCGGCGGCGGGCACATTCGATCTGGGAGCGGCGACCCAAGGGGTCACTCTGACCCTGGGCACCTCCCGCTTCGGCAATTACGTGCGGCCCAATCTGGAGGAATTCATCGTCCGCTCCGCGCCGGCGCGGCTCTGGGTCCAACCGTTGCCGGCACCGCCGTCCGACGCCGGCACCTTCATCGGTGCGGTCGGACAGTTTACCCTCACTTCCAAGGTGGTCGCGGAGCCGGCCCAAGTCGGCCGCCCCGTGACCTGGACGCTGACGCTGAGCGGCACCGGCAACTGGCCGATGGTCCGGCAACTGCCGTCCCGGACCCTCCCGCCTCATTTCCACGCGCTGCCCCCGCTGCGGACCTTGCAGCTCAAGGCGGGCACGCGCTTTGAGGGAACGCTGACGGAGGATCTCGTCCTGATGCCCGAACAGGCGGACCGAGTGTCGCTGGGCGGAGCGCGCTGGTGTTACTTCGATCCGCAATTGGGTCGATACCTCACCCTGTCCGCCGCACCGGTGACCCTCACGGTAGCGCCGGCGGCAGCCGCCCGCACCGCGGGCGACGCAGCGGGCTGGCAGCTGCAGGGGCCCGATGAGCCCGCGCGCACGGGGCTTCCCGCCGCCCCGGCGCTGCCGCCGCCTTCGCTCGGCGATCCGATTCCGGGCGCGGCCGCCGCGATCGCGCCCTGGCCCGCCGCGCGCGTGCGTGCGCTGGCGGCGTGGCCCGCGGCCGCGCTCGTCCCGCTCTGGCTCATCCTGGCGTGGTGGCGGATGTGGCTCCGGGATTCTAACCGACCGCGCCGCGCCGCGCGCCGCCGCGCGCTCGCCGCGCTGGATGCGCTGGCCCGCACCGCCCGACCCGAGGAACGGCAAATTTGGGTGGAGCGCTGGCAGCGGGAAGCGGCCGCTCTCTGGCACCTGCGTCAGGCGACGCCGGTCGCGTCGGCCTTCGGCGCCTCCGCGGAATGGCGGCAGCTTTGGCGGGAGGCCGAGCGGTCGCGCTTCTCCGCCGCCCGAGAGCTGCCGGAGAATTGGATTGCCCGCGCACGGGTCGCCACGGCGGAACATCGCGTGCCGACCCCGCCGCCCTGGCGGGCCCTCCGCCTCTCCTATCTCGTACCGGCCGCGGCGCTGCTGCTCGCGGCGCTCGCGCCCGCCGCCCCTGCGGCTGCGGCCGTCACGACCGTCGACGATGGCCTGACGCGGTATCGCGCAGCCGATTTCCCCGGCGCCGAGGCGGCCTGGCGGGCCGCCGTGGCCCGCTCCCCCCGCGATTGGGCGGCCCACCACAATCTCGCGCTCGCGCTCGCCCAGCAGGGCCGCGCGGCGGAGGCGGCCGCCCAGGCGGCGGCTGCGTTTGTCCAAGCTCCGGCCAATCCCGTCGTGCGCTGGGACCTGGCGGTGACCTGGGGCAAGGCGCGCTTCGGCACGCCGGAGATCGTCGCGTTCATCGAGGGAGGTCCGGTCGCGCGGTGGGCCCGCCAGGCGAATCCCGCGCGGTGGCAGCGCGGCCTCATCCTCGGCGCAGGGACGATCGTGCTGGGCCTCGGCGGCCTCATCGCCGCCCGATTTCTCGGCGGCGGGCGTCGCGCCGGTTTCGTCGGCGCGGCCGTCCTGACTGCAGGCATCATGGCCGCGGGCGCCAGCGCCGGCGCGCTGCTCGCCTTCGGGGAACTCGCGCAGCCGGATGCGGCGATCGTCTGGCGGGAGACTGCCCTGCGTTCCGTGCCGACGGAGGTCGGCGGGACGCAGGATGCCGCGACCCTCGCTCCGGGCACCATCGTGCGCCTCGACGATTCGTTCCTGACCTGGCGTCATCTCACGCTCGCGAACGGCCAGACCGGCTGGATCCGCCGCGGCACCTTGGTCCCACTATGGCAATGATCCGCCCGCCCTTCCTCGCCGTCGCAATCGCCGCCGCCGTCGTCGCGGCCCCAAGCACGTTCGCGCAGGTCGCGACGCCGCCCAACGGTGCCGTCGATGGGCCGACCGGGCCCGCCCCTTCAGCCGCGACCGCGGGCGCTCCGCGGGCCAGCGGGAACGGAGTTGTCACCATGGACCAGTATGTGACCCTCGGCTCGCGGTTCAGCGACCGCACCGCCACCGACTCGCCCGCGCCGGTGGACATCATCTCGGGTGAGGACCTGCATCAGGGCGGGGGTTACACCGATCTTACCCAGCTGCTCGCCACGGTGGACCCGGGCATCGACTTCCCCCACCCGACGAATCAGGACGGTTACGACTCTGCCCGGGCGGCAGCGTTCGGCGGCCTCGCCCCCGATCAGACCCTCGTGCTGTTGAACGGCAAGCGCTACCATACGACGGCGGACGTCCATGCCAATGGCAGCATCGGACTCGCGGGCTCGCAGGTGGACCTCGACACAATCCCCGCCTTTGCGCTGTCGGGCGCCGAGGTTCTGCGCGACGGCGCCGCCGCCCAATACGGCTCGGACGCGATCGCCGGCGTGGTCGACCTACGGCTCCGTCAGGACGTGGGCGCGAGCGCCACCATCACCCTCGGGGAATATGAGAACGAAGATGGCGCCACGGTCCTGAGCAGCTTCAACGTCGGGGCTCGTCTCGGCCAGGGGACAGGCTTCGTCAACGTCACCGCCTATTTCAAGAACAGCGGCTACACGAACCGGAGTGGCTACGATCAACGGCAGCAGTATTTTGGCACGAATCCGACGACGGGCGCGCTGGTCCTGCCGGGAACGTTGGCGGGGCAGTACCTCGGCACGCCCGATCCGCGGGAGGCCACGATCAATCGGCACGATTCGATCATCGGCGATCCCTCGGACCACTCGCGCGGCGTGTTTCTCAACTTCGCCCTGCCGCTCAACGCAGCGGTCGAGGTCTACGCCTGGGGCGGTTTCAACCGGCGACTCTCGACCGCGTACGCCTCCTGGCGGCGGCCGGCGGACGACAACACCCTGCGAACGATTTATCCCAACGGCTTTCAGGCCGAGATCAACCCGCACCTCCAGGACCTCTCGCTCACCGCCGGCGCCCGCGGCACGGCGGCCGGCTGGAAGTGGGATCTCAGCGAGACCTACGGCAGCAACCAGATCCGCTACTACAGCCTGAATTCCGCCAATGTCTCGTTCGGCGCCGCCAGCCCGACGCGCTTCTACGACGGCGAGCTGCTCTTCGAGGAGGCGGACACGAACCTGGACCTGACGCGCGAATTTCCGCTCGGCCTGTCCGCCCCGCTGAAGGTGGCGGCCGGCGGGGAGTATCGCCACGAAAACTACCAGATCTTCCAGGGCGATTATGCTTCCTGGGCCAATGGCGGCGTGCCGATCCTCGATGGCCCGGACAAGGGCAATCCCGCCCCGATCGGAGCGCAGGGCTTCCCCGGATTCCAGCCCATCGACCAGATCGACGCCAATCGCGACAGCGTGGCCGGTTACGTTGAAGTGGATCAGAACCTGACCTCGCGCTGGGAAGTTCAGCTGTCGGGGCGCGCGGAGCGCTACAATGACGCGGGGTCGGCGGTGACCGGCAAAGCGGCCACGCTCTACAAACTCTTCGGCGGCCTCTCCGCCCGCGCGTCGTTCAGCAACGGCTTCCGGGCGCCGGCTCTGCAGCAGGAATACCTCACCGCCACGTCGGAAGTATTGGTGGCCGTGAACGGTGCAACGGTGCCGTTGGCCGTGCGGACCTTCGGGGTGAACAACCCGGCGGCGGTCGCCCTGGGGGCGACCCCGCTCAAGCCGGAGAAGTCGACCAATTTCAGCGCGGGCTTCACCTATCAGCCCGACGATCATTTCTCCGCCTCGCTCGACTACTACGACATCCGCGTCGCCGACCAGATCGTGATCTCCAGCAACTTCACGAGCGTCTCGGTCTCAAACTATCTCGCCGGCCTGGGGGACACCGGCCTCGACGGGGGACGCTACTTCACCAACGGCGCCAGCCTCCGCAACCAGGGGTTCGACGCAACCGTGCGCGACGTGTTCCAGCTGGCCGGAGGCAACCGGCTGACCCTCGCCGCCGCCTACGACTACACCCAGCCGATCGTGACATCGACGAAAGTCACCCCCGCCAACGTCCTGGCCCTCACCGGGGGCACGCCCATCCTGAACCGGCAGACGATCCTCCGCATCCAGCACGGCTTTCCGCTGGGACGCGCCGTGCTTGCCCAGACCTACGACCTCGGGCGGCACCTCAGCTTCATCGTGCGGGAGGATTGGTACGGCAGTGTCTTCAGCTCGGGCACCACCGCCGCCACCGACCAATGGCTGAATCCCCAATGGGTGTTCGACGCCGAGGTGGACTGGCATCTGAACCGTCATCTGACGCTCGCCGTCGGCCTGGACAATGTCCTCGACACCTATCCGAGCAAGCTCGACCCCGCCAACAACACCAGCGGACTGAGCCAGTACAGTCAGATCTCGCCTTATGGTTACGACGGAGCGTTTGCGTACACCCGCGTCGACTGGAAGTTCTGAGGCAAGGGCGCGCCTGCAATCGGACCGGCAGGCTCTGCGGTCGGAACGCCCAAGCCACAACGCGGCGGCCAGCGCCCTTCCGCATTGCCGACCTCCTGTCCATTCCGATAGGGAATATCCATGGAACTGCGCAAACTGCGGGCCCTGGTCGAGGTGTCGCGGTGCGGCGGCTTCTCGGCGGCCGCACGGGCGCTGCACACCACCCAGTCGACCGTCAGCAAGGCGATCCAGCAGCTCGAACACGATTGCGGCATGCCGCTGGTCGAACGGCTCGGGCGCGGGATCCGGCTGACCCAAGCGGGCGACGTCGTGCTCCGGCGCGCCGTCACGATGCTCGCCGAGCAGACTCTCCTGATCGGCGAAATCGAGGAGCTGCGCGGCTTGAAGCGGGGCAAGTTGCGGCTCGGCCTGCCCGCGATGGCGAGCAGCGCGCTGTTCGCCGGACCGATGGCCGCTTACCGGAAACGGTACCCGGGAATCGAGGTGGAACTCCACGAGCACGGCAGCACCCGCCTGGAGGAAGGCGTGCGCCGGGGTGAGATCGAACTCGGCGCGTCGCTGTTGCCGATCTCCGACGACTTCAGCTGGCGCACCCTGCGGGACGAACCCTTGACCGCGGTCCTGGCGCTCGACCATCCGCTGGGCGACCGCCCGTCGCTCCCGTTGGCGGCGCTCGCCGGCAACCCGACCATCCTCTTCGAGGAGGGATTCATGCTCAACTCGGTGATCATCGCGGCCTACCGGCGGCGGAAGATGGCGCTCGTCGAAGGCGGCCGGAGCGGCAACGCCGACTTCATCATGGCCATGGTGGCGGCCGGATTGGGCGTCGCCTTCCTGCCCCGCCTGCTGGTCGAGTCGCGCGACCACCCGTCCGTGCGCGCCATCGCGGTCGAGGACGACGACATGCGTTGGCGCATGGCCCTCATCTGGCGGCGCGACCGTCCGCTCTCCCTGCCCGCCCAGCGCTGGCTTGAGCTGGTGGTACCGGCCGCGCCGGAACCCGTCCGCGAGGTCCGCCCGCGGAAGAGCCCGCGGGCAAACCTAGCGTAACGCCGCCTGGAAAGGGCCGCTCGATCCTCTCAACAGATCGTTGATGAGGAATTAGTTAGGCAGGCGGGACGGCCCAATCCGACGAAAGGGCGAGAACCGAGAAATTCTTTTTTGGAATAGCTAAGATTCGTTTTGTTCATTTGGAGAATGATGCATTTTGAGGTAAACTCACGTCCTCGCCATGTGGATCATCAAAGTAGCCCTGCAACGGCCGTACACGTTCATCGTGCTCGCGCTGCTCATCCTCATCCTGAGCGTGGTGACGATCCTGCGCACGCCGGCGGATATCTTTCCCAATATCAACATCCCGGTCATCGCCGTCGCCTGGACCTACACCGGCCTGAACCCGGAGGAACTCGAGGGCCGGCTGACGTCGCCCTACGAGAAGGTGCTGACCGCGCTCGTCGATAACATCTCGCACATCGAATCTACGACCTACCCGGGCACCGTCATCGTCAAGATTTTCCTCCAGCCGAACGCCAGTCTGGACACGGCCAACGCGCAGGTGACCGGAGCGTCCGAGACCATCCTGCGACAGCTTCCGACCGGCACGACGCCGCCCCTGATCGTCGACTACAGCGCCTCCAGCGTGCCGATCCTGCAGCTTGGCCTCTCCGGACGCGGCCTGTCCGAGGCCCAGCTGAACGACCTCGGCATGAATTATATCCGGCCGCAGCTCGTGACCGTGCCGGGCGCGGTCGTGCCCTACCCCTACGGCGGCAAGCAGCGCCAGATCATGATCAATTTCAACTCGGCGCTGCTCCAGTCCAAGGGCCTGTCCCCCGAGGACGTGATCAACGCCATCGCGGCGCAGAACCTGATCGTGCCGTCGGGCACGGCGAAGATCGGCGGCCTGGAATATGACGTGCGCCTCAACTCCAGCCCGCGCACCCTCGCCGAGCTCGCGGCGGTGCCAGTGAAGCAGATGAACGGCACGACGATCTACGTGCGCGACGTCGCCACGGTGGCGGACGGGTTCTCCACCCAGACCAATATCGTGCGCCAGGACGGTCACCGCGGCGTGCTCATGTCCATCGTCAAGTCGGGCACGGCCTCGACGCTGGATGTCGTGACGGGCATCAAAAAGCTCCTCCCCCAGGTCGCCACCACCATCCCGCCGGAAATGCGGATCGCGGCGCTGGGCGACCAATCCGTCTTCGTGCGGAGCGCGATCAGCGGGGTGGTGCGCGAGGCGGTGATCGCGGCGGCGCTGACCGGGCTGATGATCCTGCTTTTCCTGGGGAGCTGGCGCAGCACCCTTATCATCACTATTTCCATTCCCCTCTCGATTCTCTGTTCGATCATCGCGCTTGCCGCCTGCGGCCAGACGATCAATCTCATGACCCTGGGCGGGCTGGCGCTTGCCGTGGGAATTCTG